>Ga0247840_10003865_pt1 | contig 24650 bp, 20 predicted proteins | sample LaCruzMarch2015__FD_192404 | JGI IMG/M metagenome (GOLD analysis project Ga0247840, IMG submission 192404) | Freshwater microbial communities from meromictic Lake La Cruz, Castile-La Mancha, Spain - LaCruzMarch2015_17m | ecosystem: Environmental > Aquatic > Freshwater > Lake | place: Spain...
TGAAAAAGAAACGCTATAGCATTTCTCTTGACCCTCTACGGTTTTTGAAGATGGTGTTATCTGTTTGATTTTTAAATTTTCGGTCGTTGTGACTTTGCTTGAAATGGATTTTCATGCGTTTGTCGTGATCTTATTCGACATCTTTCTATGCAAATTTGCCAAAACTACCTTATCACTACTTAATTGTTTGCATCATCTTAAACATTGGCTCAACTATTGATAGCACAATAAACCCTACAATTACTGCAAGAACCATAATTAATGCAGGCTCCATTAGAGCCGTAACCGCATTGGTTGCCTCTTCAATTTCCTCGTCATAAAAATCTGCTATTTTATCGAGCACGCTTTCTAAACGTCCAGTATCCTCGCCAACCTTAACCATTTGTACTACCATTTTCATAAATAAATTTGTTTCCACAAGCGCTTGAGTTAAGGAAAACCCATGACCAACATCTTTCCTCACTTTTTCAAGTGCCGTTTGGTAAACCTTATTTCCAACAATTCTTGCTACAACCTCGAGAGAAGTAAAAAGTGGTAGCCCAGAGCCAACTAATGAAGATAAAATCCTCGCAAACCTTGCAATTATTATTTTCCTATTCATATCTCCAATAACTGGAATTGATATTTTAATATTATCTAATGCCATAATGCCAAATTCAGTCTTTTTAAATATATTAAAACCACCAACTAAAACTATAATTCCACCAAGCAGTAAATACCAATATTTTGTAACAAATGCCGACATAGATAAAAGTAGCTTTGTTGTGGCTGGAAGCTCTGTTCCTGCTGATTTAAACATATCTACAAAGTTTGGAACAACACCAACTAATAAAACAATAATTACTATAAAGGCTATAACAGAAAGCACAATTGCGTATGTCATTGATGATTTTAGCTTTCCAGATAGCGCTAACTCTTTATCAAAATGAATAGACATCTTTTCAAAGGCATCCTCCAAATTTCCTGTTGTTTCGCCTGCTTCAACAATGTTTAGCATTATTTCTGGGAAAACATCTTTATTTTTGCGCATTGCTGCATTTAAGGAATGCCCTCTTTGAACATCGTTTTGCATTTCTGTTGTAACTTTTCTAAGCTTTTTATTTTCTGTTTGCCTTTTTAATATATCAAGTGCAGCTAAAACAGCTATTCCTGCATCAAGCAAAATTGAAAATTGCTTTGAAAATATTGCTAAATCCTTTAATTTAACCTTATCAAAAAAGGCAAAATCAATGTTGCTATCCAAAACCGTACCAGGGCTAATTTCAAGAGGAGTATATTTCAGCTCCTTTAGCTTGCTTAAAGCTGTTTCTCTATCACCAGCTTCAACAGTCCCCTTTACAGTTTTACCATCTCTATTTATAGCCTTATACTTGAATAAATCCATTATCATTACCTCATAAAGTTAGTTTCTAAGGCTCAAGCCTAAATCTCGTTGCATTGCTTCTTTATCAATACAATATAATAGTGCATCTTCTTTTGATATAACTTCTTCCTTTGCTAACTTTAATAAGCTATGATCTAATGTTTGCATTCCATACGCTCGTCCTGTTTGAATTTGGGATATAATTTGGTGGTTTTTGCCTTCCCTTATTAAGTTCCTAATAGCAGGAGTAACCTTCATAATTTCATACGCAGCTACAACACCTCTTCCAGAAATATGTGGAACAAGCTGGATTGAAACTACTCCCTCAAGCGTTGCCGCAAGCTGTATCTTTATTTGATTTTGCTGATGTGGTGGGAAAACGTCTACAATTCTATCAATAGATTTGCAAGCACCCACAGTATGTAGGGTTGAAAAAACCAAATGCCCTGTTTCAGCAGTGGTAAGTGCTATTGAAATTGTTTCGTGGTCCCTCATCTCACCTATTAGAATAACATCAGGGTCCTGCCTAAGCGATGCCCTAAGAGCAGCTGTATATGACAGGGAATCTGACCCTATTTCTCTTTGATTAAAGACAGCCTTTTTGTTCGTATGCACGAATTCTATTGGGTCCTCTAAGGTAATTATATGTACATTCCTATTTTTATTTATTTCATTAAGAACTGCCGCAAGCGTAGTGGATTTTCCAGAGCCTGTAGAGCCTGTAACAAGCACAAGTCCTCTATGCAAATTAGCAAAATCAACTATCGGTTTAGGAATATTATAATCCTTTGCATCGGGTACAATTGAATTGATAATCCTCATAGCAATAGCATAAGTCGACCGTTCTTTAAAGACATTTACTCTAAACCTACCTACATTAAGCAATGTATAAGCAAAGTCAACCTCACCTACATTTTGCAGCTCCAACATATGTTGCTCGGAAGTAATCATTCTAACAATTTCCTCTGTGTCACTACCGTTAAGAATTTCTTCATCATATGGAATAATCTTACCGTTAATCCTACACATTACAGAACAGTTAGCTGAAATATGTATGTCAGATGCATTAAGCTGAATTACATCTGTAAAGACTTTATATAATTGCGCCTTGTTCAATGCATCACCTCATTTATTCTAACGAATATGCTATTTTAATCAATTCATTAAGCGTAGTAGTTCCATCTTTAACGAGCCTTGCACACGATACTCTAAGCGTTAGCATGCCCTCTTTTACAGCTACTAATCTAATTTCGTCGGCAGAAGCATTTTCGTTTATAAGCTCTTTAATTGCAGGAGTTATTGGAAGTAGTTCATACACTCCAACCCTGCCCTTATAGCCTGTATTATTACAAGCAGGGCAACCTTTTCCATTATATAATTTGTTATTTACATTAATTTTTAGTTCTTCAAGAACTGTAAGCTCGCTTGGGGTAGGTATATACTCGTGCTTACATTCATTGCAAATTTTACGCACGAGCCTTTGCGCAATTATTCCAACAATTGCCGAGCCAATTAAAAATGATTCAATATTCATATCAAGAAGCCTTGTTATGGTGCTTGGTGCATCATTTGTATGTATGGTACTAATAACCAAATGCCCTGTAATAGCCGCTCTTACAGCTATTTCTACGGTTTCTTTATCTCGTATTTCACCTACTACAATAATATCTGGGTCCTGCCTTAAAAACGAACGCAATGCAGTAGCAAAATCCAGCCCAGATTTTGCATTCACCTGAACTTGGTTTATGCCAGGAATGGAAGCCTCAACAGGGTCCTCAACCGATATTATATTTACATCATCAGTATTTAATTCACCTATTATAGTGTACATTGTTGTTGATTTTCCCGAGCCAGTAGGTCCTGTAATTAACACCATTCCATAGGAATTTTTAATTATATTATCAAATTTTTCAAGGTCTTCTTCATACTTAATAATTTCCTTTTTATCTCTTAACAGACCTTTTTTATTTATTATTCTAATAACAACCTTTTCACCATTGATTGTTGGTAAGCAGGAAACACGCATATCATATTCGTTGCCATCAACATTCATTGAAAACCTACCATCTTGTGGTTTTCTCTTTTCTGCAATATTTATTTCTGATAAAATTTTAATACGAACTATTATTGCAGGAAGTAGCTTTATATCTTGAAGCATAATCTCTTCTAATTGCCCATCTATTCGTAGCCTTATTTTTATAAAACTCTCCTGCGGTTCAATATGTATGTCAGAAGCGCCAGCCCTTATTCCTTTTTCAAAAACTGTGTTTAATATTTTAATAATTGGCGAGGATGTTTTCAAGGTTTCAATATCTACATCATCATCAGTCGTATTATCGGCAGAAAGCTGCCTTTTAAATTCCTCCGCCGCAGCGTATGCATTTTCTTCACCAAAAAACACGCCTATTGCTTTGCGAATTTGCTCTATTGATGCAATAACAGGAATTACGTTCATACCTGTATAATAGGCTATATCATCAATTGCATAAATATTAAGTGGGTCACTCATTGCAACTACAAGCTTTCCATCTTGCACCTCTATAGGGATAAGGTCGTACCTTCTTGCAATAGTTTCAGTTACAAGCTTTACTATATCTGTATCTATTTTAATCATTTTTAAATCTATAAATTTAATGCCCAGCTTTTTCTCGAGAACTCTACACAAATTATCTTGGGATACTAACTGCATATCCACAACAAGTTCACCTATTTTTTTGCCTGTTTTCTTCTGTAGGTCAAGAACTTCCTTTAACTGCTCATGATTAATAAGCCCATCTGCAACAAGTAGTTCACCAAGTTTAACTTTAGTCATTTTCAAAGGTCAATCCCCCCAGAAATTTACATAAAACGTCCAATTGTGACATAATATATTAATAGTTTAGCATTATAAATAACTATTGTCAACAACTCTTAAACATTAGCCATTGTACAATAAATTGCGACAAACAAAATGCCCCTCAGCTTTTTTATATATTATATTTCACCTTGTGTTTCTTCAATAACCTCTACTACATATTTTAAAGAAGCTTTAAATTCTTCGTCAGATGAATTTTTAAATATAAGCAAATCATCCTTAATAGTAGGATCGTCTAACACAACAGGAATGTCAAAATTACACGTTGCAATATACTCATCCCAATGCGCAAGCTTCCATATATCCCTATCAGAATTCCTCGTAGTCATTCTTTGCTTACATACTTCTACAGAAGTTTCCACCCATACTACCACTAAATTCGCACTTTTTTCTTTCAATTTTTCTTTTAATCCGTTAATATATTTTAAATCACGTATTTCCTTTGTAAATGGTGCATTGATAAGCACAATATCGTCATAATCCAAGGCTTCAAGCGCAAGGGCAACCAAGGTTTCGTATTCAAAATCCCTAATGTTTTTATTAAAAAATTCAGAGCTTCTATTATATTCTTCCCCCGCTACAACGAAAATCTGCTTTGATAGCAAAATAAGTGTATCTTTATCAATATACACAACGTGTCTTAATGCTTTGCCAAGTTGCTTGGAAATATAAGTTTTCCCACATGCTGGTGGCGAACTTACTAAAATTAGTTTTTTCATGCTTCATCTCCTAATTTATAAGAGTTATTTACTATAAGACTTACAGTTATATTATACCATTTTATCTTTATTATTATTTCTGATCAGACTTCTTTGATATGACATTTTGAGTAGTATCCTTGGACTGCTTAGTAACTTTCTTTACTATACTCTTCTTTTTCTTTAACTTATTTGGATTTTTAAACGACATTTTATTCCCACCTTTCTATTTTTCGGAATTTGCTTTAGCCCACGCAATAGCAAATGCAGAATTTTCATCAGCATTTTCTTGTTTCTGTTTTTGCAAAAAAGATTGCACTTCGGTTTTTGACACATCACTTCTATTTTCTGCTAAGCGCTTATTAAACGAATCAAATTTCTCTCTAAACCCACATTTGCAGGTGTAAATTTTCCTTTCGCCATCGCCAAAAACTTCAAGCTTTTTGTGACAAGTAGGACATCTTGCATTGCTAAGGAATGACAAGCTATGCCTATAACCGCACTCACGGTCAGGGCATACTAACATTTTGCCTTTTTTACCATTTATCTCAAGCAAAAATTTGTCACAGCTTGGGCAACGGTTTTTTGTCATATTATCATGGCGATAGCTTACCGTACTGCTTTTAATATTGACAATTAGTTTAGCCACATAATTCTTAATATCAGCTGTAAACATCTGACTTTTTGAAGTGCCTTTGCTAATTTCTGTAAGTTTTTGCTCCCAAGCTGCTGTAAGCTCGGGTGATTTAAGCTCCTGTGGCACTAAGTCTAAAAGTTGAATTCCCTTGCTAAGTGGGAAAATATCCTTCCCCCTACGTTCTAAGCAATTTGAGGCAAACAATTTTTCTATAATATCTGCCCTTGTGGCTGGCGTACCAATACCCTTTGTACCGTCCATTACTTGTCGCATAGCATCATTTTCAATAAACTTACCTGGATGCTCCATAGCAGAAAGCAGAGTTGCCTCTGTATATCTCGCTGGTGGCTTTGTTTTATCCGTACCCAAGCTTACTTTTACAACTGGAAAATTGTCGCCATTTTTAAGGTTTGGTAATGTTTGTTCTCTTTCTTCTGCCTCCACCTTGCCTTCGTCAATATCCACTCCTGCATAGACATTTTTCCAGCCCATAGATTTCACAATTTTGCCCTTTGCTGTAAATAATTCGCCTGCTATATCTGCCTTAATTGATGTTTGTTCATATTCAAAATCTGGGCTTAAAACTGCCAAAAAGCGTTTTACCACCAAATCGTAGATACGTCTTTCATCAGATGTTAGCTTACTTAAATCAACATATTGCTCGGTAGGTATTATTGCGTGATGGTCTGACACTTTGCTGTTATCTACAAACCTTTTAGTAGGTGTAATTCTATTCCTCATAATTGCAGTAGCATGTGGTGCATACCCTCCAATAGATATACTTTTAAGCCTTTCTATTAAGGTTGGAACTATATCTGTTGTAAGATACCTGCTATCCGTTCTTGGGTAAGTAAGTAATTTATGCACCTCATACAGTTTTTGCATAAAATTAAGCGTCTGCTTTGCAGAAAAAGAAAATCGCTTATTTGCATCCCGTTGTAGCTCAGTCAAATCATATAAAAGTGGTGCGCTTTCTCTTTTCTGTTCTTTTCTAACTTCAATAATTTTCGCTGTTTTTCCACTAACCTTTTTAACTATTTCTTCTGCTTTTCCCTTATCAAAGGTGCGTGCTTGATTAGAATTTTTATCTCTCCAAATAACACTAAAATCCTTCAAATTTGCTGAAATATAATAATAAGACTGTGGAATGAATTTTTTTATCTCATCCTCACGCTGTACAATCATAGCAAGTGTTGGTGTTTGAACACGTCCTGCTGATAATTGTGCATTGTATTTACAAGTTAGTGCTCGGCTAACATTTAGCCCCACTAACCAGTCTGCCTCGGCACGGCACAAAGCTGAATAATACAAATTATCATATTCGCCAGAAGGTCTAAGTTTTGCAAAGCCTTCTTTAATTGCTTTGTCAGTTTGAGAGGAAATCCACAGCCTCGAAATTTTCTTCCTAAAGCCAGCCTTTTGAATAATCCAGCGTGCTACAAGCTCTCCCTCACGCCCTGCATCTGTCGCTATTATAAGCTCGTCTACCACCGTGCTACGCATAAGGGTTTGCACTACTTTATACTGTTTTCCTGTTTCTTTTATCACAACTAATTCCATTTTAGGTGGTATCATTGGCAGGGTTTCCAAATCCCACTTTTTATATTTATCCCCATAATGCTCTGGGTCTGCCAATGTAACCAGATGACCAAGTGACCATGTAACAATATATTTTACGCCCTCAATATATCCATCTCGGCTTTGCCTGCAACCAAGAACTCTTGCTAATTCTTTTCCGACTGACGGTTTTTCCGCCAAAACTAATATTTTCCCCATTTATACAACTTCCTTCTTTTTATAATGTTCTCTATTAATCTACTTACGAAATATGCGTTGTATTAACCGCTGAAATATAGATTTTTTAGTTATAGTATCGTGCTTCGGCACTACTGGTTTTGACTGCTCTAAAGGTTGTGCTGTTGGGATTTTATTATCGGTTTTATGCTCTGCAATAATATTTTTCGGCTTATTTTTGTCAGTTTCATAATGCCTAGGGGACTGTTTTTGCACAGGTTTCTTTTGAGGCTCTGTTGACGCTGTAGTAGCCAAAGGTGGCTTATTCTTGTGAGAATTAGCCTTTATCCATTTCTCACCCTCAACCCTATGCTCGTTGAAAACAGCCTCAGAAGGCAAATCAGCCTCAACAATCAAAGCACCGATATGCTCCTCTATTGAATAAAGATTCATAATGTCATCACCTGTGACAAATGTTATAGCTTTGCCACCATTCCCTGCTCTGCCTGTACGACCAATTCTGTGTACATAACTGTCTTTCTCGAGAGGAACATCATAATTGATAACAAGGGACAAGCTGTCTATGTGAATACCTCGTGCGGCAACATCTGTAGCCACTAACAATTGGAACTCTCCCTGTTTGAACTGCTGTATAGTCTTCATACGTCTACCCTGTGGAATATCACCATGAAGCGCTTGGGTAACATACCCCTTTCGAACTAAAAAGCGCAAAACCTGATCAACTGCTATTCTTGTGTTGCAGAAAATCATACAGCTTTCTGGACGTTCAACCAAAAGTAGCCTATTTAATTGTGTACACTTTTCACTTTTATCCATACGGTAGTAAACCTGCTCTATAACATCCACCGTCTTGGTCTGCGATTCAATCTCAATAGTTATTGGGTTTTTCATATACTCCTTAGAAATTTTGCGAATTTCAGAGGGCATGGTAGCGGAAAAAAGCAGAGTAACCCTATCTTTCGGGAGGGTTTTAACAATCCTTTTAACCTGTTCTATAAATCCCATATCCAACATACTATCAGCTTCATCAAGCACCAAAAAGCGTATATTTTTGGTTACGAGATTTCCGTGACGAATGTGGTCATACACTCTGCCAGGGGTTCCAGTCACAATGGAAACGCCCCTATTTAATGCTTGAATTTCAACATTCATATTGTGTTGTCCGTATACTGCGGTTGTCTTGTGCCGAAGATGCTTTGACATCTGTTTGATATCACTATCAACCTGCACAGCAAGCTCTCGTGTGGGAGTAAGAATAAGGCCTTGCGGCCCTACCGCTTCGGCATCAATCAGTTGCAACATTGGAATGCCGAAAACAGCAGTTTTTCCGCTGCCAGTTTTAGACATAACAATTAAATCTTCTTTATTCAGAGCATGCGGAATTGCCTCTCGCTGGACCTCTGTAGGTATTTCAAAACCCATATCCTGTATTCCCTTTATAATTGGTGGTGAAATACCAAGTTCGTTAAAATTATTTTTCATTATTATCTTCTTCCATTATTGCAATATAGTTACATTATATCATTTAATTCGAGTTTATTCTATACCAATTTGCATTTTGCACAAATTAATAATAGCTCTGACAAAATTAGTCAGAGCTATTACAAAATTATACATATAAACTTCTAAGCCTTTTTAGCTTTCTTGACTAAAGGCACTTCAGGTGCTCTTTCTCGAAGCTTTACACTCTTCTCAACCAAATTTTTCTTTGGCTTCTTTGTTTCTTTCCTTGTTATTTTTTCTCCCATAGTAAATCCCTCCGATTTGTAAAAATTAATGTTCTATCATATAGCCCTGTAATTACATCTCCACTTTACTGACCTTGCGAGGTCTGCCTTTTATAGATATTTTTTGTAACTCTTGAAAAACCATCTCACCTTTATTATTTAATATTTCCACAAAGGTAGATATATCAACTATATTAATAATACCTATATCTGCCGCTGTCATACCATCAATGCTACAAAGTGTTCCTACGATATCGACTGGCCTCATTTTAGTTTTTTTACCAGCATTAATATGCAATTTCATAATTTCTCTGCTTAGCCCAGCCCCTTTTATCTCTTTAATTTCAGGGGTAGTATTTGTTTTTTTGATAAAGTCCAGCTTAGAATTATTCACAGTTTCCTTTTCTGGTATTTCTTTCAAAGGAATCTCTTTGCCTATATATTGATGTATGCCATTTAAAAACTTATTTTCGTATTGTGTTACAAAAGTAATTGCCCTGCCCTCTTTGCTTATACGTCCAGTTCTTCCTATTCTATGAACATAGCCTTCTCCATCGTATGGCACATCATAATTAATTACAAGTGAAATATTATCTATATCTATTCCCCTGGCTGCAACATCTGTAGCCACCAAATATCTAAAATAACCTTGCTTGAATTCATTCATTACCTTTAATCTATCACGTTGCTCCATTCCACCATGAATCTTCTCGCACTTACACTTTAGCTTGTCAAGGTTATTATAAACATCATCCACCATTTGTTGTGTGTTGCAAAATATTATGCAACTATCAGGGTTTTCAACAATTATTATATCCTTTAAAAGGTTCAACTTCTCTTTTTGCTCCACAGCATATCTTTCTTGATATATCCTGTCTACTGCCGTATTTTTCTCCTCTATTTCGGCATATATAGGTTCTTTCATATATTCATTGCTTAAAGCCTCTATGTCTTTTGGCATTGTAGCTGATAATAACATCGTCACACGTTCTTTTGGCAAGCTGTTTATTATGGTCTCTATCTGCTCTACAAATCCCATATTAAGCATCTCATCAGCTTCATCTATTACAAGATATTTAATTTTCGATGTATCAAATGTTCCCCGTTCGATATGGTCTATAATACGACCTGGTGTGCCAACTACCACATGCGTTTTTTGTCTAAGTTCCTTTTCTTGGCTATATATAGGTGACTTTCCATAAACGGCAGACACTTTAAGCCTTTTAAACCTACCTATATTAAAAATATCTTCTTTTACCTGTATAGCAAGTTCTCTTGTTGGTACAATCACTAATGCTTGAGGTTTATTTTCCTCCCAATCTACTAATTCACAAATAGGAATGGCAAACGCCGCAGTCTTTCCGCTTCCAGTTTGGGATTTAACTATTATATCATTTTGCTCTAATACAGCAGGTATAACCTGTTCTTGTACCTTTGTAGGGCTTTTGAAACCCAATATACTAATTGCTTTTAATAACTCACTACTTAGTTTGTAATCATTAAAATTTGCCTTTACCACTATATCATCTCTTCCTATATACTTCTTTATAGTACCCAAAAAAATACCTCTTTTATATTATTATATCAGTAATTTCGCTATATAACAAGACAAACCGTACGCATACAAATTATGCTTTTATAGCCCAACGTAATTTAGCAGACCGAGCACGACTATTGGCATTACATTCTTCTGATGATGGACGAATAGGGTCGGGAGCTATTTCTCGATAGACGCCTTCAAGAAAAAAGCGTTTAAAAGATTTTTTAACAAGGCGATCTTCTCCTGAATGGAATGAAAGTATAGCAACTCGCCCTCCCTTAGCAAGGGTAGCAGGAAGTTTTTCCAAAAATTCATATAATACTTCAAATTCATTATTGACATCTATCCTCAAAGCTTGAAAGCATCGTTGACAGGATTTTTTAATATCATCGTCCCTATTATTTTTCAGAGCATCCTTGATAATTTGTTGGAGCCCAGTTGTTGTTGATATGTCTGTTCCTTTTTTAATTTCGGAAATAATGGCACGAGCGATTGCTTCGGAATTAGGCTCGTCCGCATTTTCTAACAGCATACCTTCTAATTCATCCTGTGAAATAGTTTTTAAACGATCTGCTGCTGACATACCTTTTTTAGGGTTCAGACGTAAGTCTAATGGCCCTTCACTCTTAAATGAAAAGCCTCTTTCAGGATTGTCTATTTGCATTGAAGATACACCCAAATCTGCCAATACAAAATTAAGTGGTCCTGATTTGATAGCAATTTGATCAATATTTGAAAAGTTCATTTGCTTAATCGTTAAAATTTCGGAGCCATAACCTAAGCGTTCTATACGCTCCACAGTGCGTGGTAATTCAATAGAATCTACATCAATTGCATACAAGTGCCCTTTCGAATTCAAACATTTAAGCATCTCTATAGTGTGACCACCAAACCCTAATGTTGCATCTAATCCAGTTTGTCCAGGAGTAATTTGTAAGAATTCTAATATTTCATTAACGCAAATTGAACGATGCATACCAGCAGGAGTACTGCCCTTTTGAATAACCTTTGCCACAGCATCAGCATATTTCTCTGGCTGTAGCTCCTTATATTTTTCATTAAAAGTTTTAGGATGAGTGCCTTTATATCGAATACGTCGCTGACGTTTTTGCTCTTGATTATCTATTGTATCATTTAATTCATTCATTAACTTTACCAGCTCCTATTTGTTTTGATTTCAAAATACGTCCTAACATTAGTTATTTTCGACATATTCCCAAAAAATTCTGCATTAAACAAATATATAAAAAAGAAGGGGCTATTGTGATACAGCCCCTTATATGTGTTAGGACATCACCTTTGAGACAATTCTGCAAATATATTTCGTGATTTACACGATTGTACACGATTACACCACGATTTGCACGATTCAACACGATTGTACACGATTTGCACGATTGGCTATATTTTATAAGCGATCTCTATATGGTTCGAACTTTCCAGCATGATTCGCCTCGCTGGTTGGTATATTGTTTTTGGAGTTTTTGTTGCTGCCTCTTAAGGAACTTTAATTTTATTAGTGGTATGAATCTAAATGCAAATGGGGTCCACAGGCTCTTGCTTAGTAGTAATGCCGCATCTGATGCACGGTCTGCAATATCAGTAGGCATACCGCCTTCTCCGTCGTAGTAATTATCTTCGGCATCAAGATCACTATATGATCGTGCGACTGCTGCCATTTTTGAATAGTTGTCTACAATAGCGCGACTTCCACCAGCTACTAACACAGCAGCCTTTAGCTCTATCTGGTTTCTTCTGTATAATTTATGGTCAGAACTTGCCCATCGTGTCATTTCGACATCAAGTAGACACTTAAGAGCATTTGCTTTCGCTGTTCTTCGAACGCTTGATTGAAGTATATACGGTGCAATTAGACTGGTAATGACTGTGCCCATAACCGCTCCTATCGTTGTATATAATAACTGATCATTCATTTCCGCCTTCTTTCAAAATTTGTTTTTTGTATAATTTGATTATAGATATATTAAAAAGCTCGTTTATTAACAAGACTTAGGATTACTTCATGGGCAGCCTTTGCTCTATTTGATGAACTACCAAATATGCCTGCTTTTATGGGCGACCATAAATCACCTTCTTCTTCTAATTCCTTACCTATTTTTGCTAGTATACTACCACCCATAGCGTTTCCTCTCCAGGCAAATCTTCCTAAAGGAGCCCAGATATAATTATTTTGATTACGATCAATATCAGCAATAGCCATAGAGATAAGGATTTCTAGTCTATCGAATATGTCTTCAATATCCTCATTAAACACAATCTCTTCTGGTACTTCACTCTTAAATATATCGAGAAGGTGATCACTTAGCGGTGTATATCGGTTATCTGTGCCGAGCAGCTTATTGCCATTATTACCCAGCATGCCACAATTAGCTTTCTCTATAATCTTTACCTTGTCGCGACCATGAATACTGACATAAGAATCAATTAAATATTTTAGGTTAAACATTGAGCCGCTTGATATCGATCCTATACCGCCAGCATATAGCACGAGTAATGCTGGATAGATCTGAAAGTCAATTAATAATGTAGAGCCTTGATGGTGTGGTAAGGTGCCGAGTCTATTAAGTGAACGTTGCCATAATTGCGACTGTTCTTTAGTCCCAAAATAACATCCATACATAAAACTATTCCTGAGTATCTTCGTTGTATTCTCTCCCTCTAAGATTCTGGCCTTTATTACATCTTCTAAGCTCGAAGTAGTTTGAGTTTCCCAGCCTTCTATAGTCTTGTGTACTTCTTCTGTTTCATGGTGTAGCCTTCTATGTAAACTAATCCTCAACTCAGGATTCGTCAACATATCTGTTATTGGAATAATCTTTGCCTGTTTAGTGTTAGTCATTATTTTTCCCTTTTTACCCCACATATTGCGTCATACTATAAGTATAGGAGTTATATATTGCGCATGTCAACAAATTTTTCTCTAGACGACAGCGATAAAAGTTTTTGTTCTAGGGGTTTGCCGTAGATGGTTGGTTTTGGCTGATATTCTTAATATATTCATCGGCAATATCAAGAATCTCATCGAAGGTTAAAATCTCAATATCATGAAGCCCATTTCGTAACTTCGTGAAGTCTCTCTGTAGCTTTTTTGGCTCTTTCTTGTAATTTGTTAATCTATCAAACGAAGATATGATGATAATTGCTCTTGGATGATAGAGGTTCTCCTCTTCAGTTGATTGCGTAATACTGGTCTTATCTGTAGTATTTCTGAATCTCTCACGTATTATTGAGTCCATATAATTCTTTGTTTGGGTTATTGCCTTACTGATTTCTGCAGAGAAGTAGAAATTTTTATGACTCTTATCCCAATTAAGTACGTTCGCTAGGTGAGTTTTAATTTCTATTATGTCTAGTCCATTATAGTGATTAATGCCAATAAAATCGGGGTATTTCTTGTCGTCATCAATATCCGTAAGCTCAATTTTTGGGAATATTCTTTTGTACGAAAAAATTAAAAATAATAAATATTTTCTGAAGTACTCCTGCCAAAGTGCCTCAAGGCTTCCCTTGCCGCTCGGTAAATACTCAACTTTTTGGATAACCGCCCTAGCCTTAGAAGTAGTCAGGTCAGTTGTACCTAATGTAATAATTTCCCTGCCAACTTTTATGATATCCTGCAGCCGTTCTTTTATAAAATAATCATTAATCTTTCTTGTAAAATCATCGGAGAACGCATTAAATCTTAACATCTTATCGACAAGTATTTCGATAGATGAAATGTCGCTAGCGTCAAAGTACTTAAATATATCCTCTTTATTGCGCTTAGTCGGTAGATTCAACCTATCGACTGCAAATTTCATTTCACCCTTATTGATAGCTGTGGTATCTAATTTGGCGTCATTTGAGAATTTTTTTGATTCTTGATTTGATAAATAATTTTCAACACTATTAGAATAACTGGAAGTTTTTTTGTGAATTTTGCTAGCCACGTCCATCACTTCCTTGAACTTTGGTATAGGAATTGTCAGGACATATTGAGTGGAGTCGTATGATAACTCATCCAAATCACTATCGATGATTATGATCTTTTCAACTTTTTTATTTTTAGGATTTATTACATTTTTAAAAATTTTCTCATTCGATAACTTATAGTTACCGGTGTTGCCACGAAAATACAAGTAATCATTTACTTTCAATGAGTTAGGGAAAGTAATTGACTTATACGTTTTTCTTGCGTCGTTATAGCGTCTGTTTGTAGTATTAAATGACTGAAACGTTAGAGTGTAGTTGCTTCCGTCCGTAGTCAGAATATCACCAGCTGTGCATGATATCTCTTGATCATTTTGAATTATATTTAGTCCAAGCCAGTTACCAACGCTAATCTTTCTGTGAATAAATACTGCTGGTCTATATATTCTCGCCATAGCAATAACCTCTTTTCTTAGACTAATTATATCACTTACTCATAATCATGATTCTGGGCTAGTCGCTAAATAACATATAAGTATTTACTTCAAAGAGTTGTTTAGTGATGTTCTTTTTGTTGAGTGATTTGTAGTTATTAAATCTAACTAATGAAACACTTGCATTTTAAGAACAAAGATTTAATTAGAGTATGCCATATGGCAACATTGATGCTGGTAGGCACCACATTAAATTACTGACTTTGTCGCTAACTTCAAAATAAGTTATCCAAATATTATGAATTTTTCTAGCCTCGTGTATATTCATAAAGTTTATTATACTGCTTTGCTTGTTAATGCCACAAATGTCGGAATATTAGCTTTAAATTTCTGGGGCTATTTCCTATATAGCTTAATTGGCGGTGTATAATAAGGCATAATAACATGGAAGATTATTTAACCGAGATACTTGCAGATATCGACGATAGGATAAAAGACATCAAGGCTATTGGTGATATCAACGAAGATCTAGTGAAAATTGCCATATCTGGTCTAAATATGATTAAAACCAACTTGGGTTCAACACAGGGTAATCTGGGTATTAAGGCTATGGTTGATCGTCAGCTTAATACTTATCAACAAGTGTCCAGAATTCCCGCTCTTGCATCAAAATTTCCTATTATTCGAGAACAAATGGTTGTTTTAATGGTCGGCGCTCTAGAGGTTTTTGTGTCAGATATTTATAAATCAATCGCTAACAATAATCCAGAGTACTTTTGTTGGGCAGAAAAAGAAAAAATTGCTTTCGACCCCCTACTACTGTCGGGGGGGTTTACTATGGGAGATGCAATTATAGGTCATATGAAAAATAGTGGCGTGAGCTTTCAAGACCTTCAATCGATGGTGGATTCGTTTGAAAAATATTGTAGAATCAGAATTGAACTTGATCCGTGCACAAGAGACAACCTAATACTCGGTGCTGCTGCGCGCCATATTATTGTACATAATCGTTCAATAATTGATTTGGCATTTCTCAAACAAATAAGGAACACTCAATTTGCATTATCCGGCATCTATGTAAAAGATCATAAAATAGAAATTGATGACAGTTTTATTACCCAAATAAGTGAGTCCATTAACTCATTTTGTTCTGATGTCGTGACGCATCTATACCAGCGAGACGATGCCTAGATATTACAATCTCTAAGGTTAATAATATCAACTTCGTGGTATGTGAATAACCTTCAAGCCAAACTTGAGTCTAGAGATATCCTCGATCAACTTAACAGTCTCGTATTTTGCAATACTAGAGAGAGTGGTTGCTACAACACGAGTCTTTCTTATATAGCCAATCACGTATATAATTTTTTCTTTGGGTGTAGTTTTTAGGAGTCTTATAAATTCATCCTCTGTAATTGAGGGAGGTTGCCCTTCGCTGTAATAACTCTTTACTATGTCTCCATAGTATTCGTGGAGGACGCTTTCCGATAGCTCCGAAATCGTATTGAGCAAGTTCATACTAAGAGATACTTGCGAGCAAACGTCTCTCACACTTGCCCCATAGCCAATCTTATTATGAATTATATATAGATTATTGCCATCCCAATGGATAAGGTCAGCTAACTCAACTCTTTCAATGAAAGTCTTGTCGGTTACTACGAAACCAGATTTAAGAATATAACTCTTGTTATATTCGTTCTCGTTATCATTTGGGATGTCATAGGCGTCAATCGTTAATGCAAAATCCGAGTGGTCGAACACTGAACTATTCAGTGCATCTATAAAATCATCAGTAAGTCGTTGAAGGAACTCAGCAGATGCCTGATACCATGTACCATCAACAAGGAAGTATCTTTCGTCACCTAAAGACACCTCACCATGAAGATGATCGAGTATTACACCACTTAAAGTAGAGCCTGATAGAGATTGATGCGAATAAAACCGGACAGTCGTTATCGTATCTAAAACCTCTGAGCTAGAAAGTGCATTTCCTAGGTTAACACCATCAATAAGCGCAGCAATAACCTCGCCAACTGAAGGCGGAGAGTCCCATATGTAATCCCTAAGCTGATGATTTTGCCCGAAATCATAAGATTCAGAATCTTGGTATGCTTTGAAGCTTTTATGCGAAAAATCAAGATCAATATTCTCTGGAGTCCCTATGTTCTCGTATATGTAGGTGGCCAGAGCGAGATTAAGCACATCTTTTTTCGCCCTGTCTCGACGTGAGACTTGCGTGAGACCGTCCATAAAGCTAAAGTCCTTTTTTTGCTGGGCTGTCAGATCTGTACCTAGTAGTTTTTCAATCCAATCAATCAAGAGTGGAAGTTTCGAGATAGAAATTGAACGTTTAATTAATAGTGAGCTACTTGCGTCAACAGATATAGCTCTGCTTGTAGGCTCGAAAATGTCTATAAAATCACGGTTTGCTTTGACTTCTTCTGTAATCTTACCTCCGAGCCCACTCCAAACCGTGCCTATGGTTTGAGAGGAAGAAATGCGTTGGGCGGTACGATATTGATGAATTTGCCCATAAATTGCTCCCGATATCTCACGTCGGTTCGTAGTATCTACACTAGGTGTCATAATACGCTTTGCGACTTCAAGGGCAAATTGTCGATCCACAAACTGTTCGAATAGTGTATGTCCTTGACCGGCACTAATAACATAACAGACCTTATTATTAGAAATAAAGGCAACGAGATTTGGATATGATACAAATAGATCGGGTATCGTTTGCCCGAATAAATCTGTCCATGTATGAGGATGGGTGCCTTGGGAACTATATACTGAAACCTTGAACTCGCCAAAAGTCACTCCGTCGAGTCTTCTCTCATAAGACCGCGCGTCACTCAGCCCCTGTTGGCGCTGATAATTATTATATGCAACAATACGCCTATCGGCATTTAGGGTTGTGAGTGGCTCATCTGTCTGTAAAATATCATCAGTAAGGGTATGAACCCTATCTATGTCAATTTGATATATTGCAGGTTTAATTGTATGAGACATAATTACTCCCATCCCATAATATCTGGGTTACCTAGATTATACATCTCCCCCGGATATGTGACAAATAAAATGCAGGCATTATCCCTATTCCAATCTCAAACAACGGCTCTTCATTAAAAAAGCTAGGACACATAACCTAGCCTAAAGATAGTTAAACTTTATACTATAAAATATATAAATCGTAATTTAAGCCATCCAGGTCACTAGGTCAGTATCAACTTTAACACTGAAAAGGAACACATGAAAACAAGCATTTCACAAAAAGCAAAAATAGAACTCGTAAAAAAGCATATAAATGGTTACTCAGTAGACTCAATATCTAAAGACACTAACCTACCAAAAAGCACTATATACTACTGGATAAACCAATACAGTAAGAACATAGAGATTAAAAAAGAAACTCCTGCCAGTACCGTGTTAGAACTTGACCATGCAAGAAAAAGAATTAAAAAGCTCGAAGGCCTAATTGAAGTAATGAGAGCCGTAGATTGTACCGCATCAGCTCCACTAAGGCAAAAACTAGAAGCTCTTGAGTCACTCTATGGTCAATATAGCGTTCACACACTTTGCGAAGCTTTGGATGTTTCTCGTAGCGCATTCTATAATCACATGCTACGAAACAAGCGCGATGATGCCTGGTTTGTTAAAAGACGAGAAAGTCTAAAAGAATTAATCCGATCCATATTCGACGAAAGCAACCAGATATTTGGCGCCGGTAAAGTTAAAGCCGTGTTGAATAGTAAGGGCTACACTGCCAGTAAAAAGTTCGTTTCTGAATTAATGCGAGAAATGGGTCTTTATAGTATAAGCATTTCATCCAAAAAAGATAATGTTGCACTTGGCTGGAATGAAAGAAAGGCCAATATACTCAAACGGAATTTTGATGTAGACCAGCCAAACAAGGTATGGGTCAGCGATGTAACCTGTTATAAATTTAAGGAAAACTATTATTACATATGTGTGTTTATAGATCTCTTTTCCAGAAAAATAGTATCCATCTCCATAGGCAGGAACAATAGTACTCAATTAGTCAAAACTGCATTTAACTCAGCTTATTTAAGTAGGAAGCCACCGAAAGGATTGATTATTCATACAGACAGAGGCACTCCCTATACATCCTTTAGTATGCACAGCTTAGTTCAAAAATATGGAATCACTCAATCTTTTTCAAATGCAGGTAAACCCCATGACAATGCCGTAGTTGAATCTTTCTTTTCATTTCTTAAGAAAGAAGAATTATATAGACGTAAATATAACTCAGAATCTGAGTTTAAAAAATCACTAAATGAATATGTTAAACGTTACAATTCTACACGACCGCACAAATACCTTAAGTATAAAACACCAGAACAGTTTGAAGACGCATTTTGTAAAATTCCAAAACCTACAAGATAACAAATACCAAAACTCTGGGGTTCGAAAACCATCATTTTGGATTTTTACTCATCAATTCTAGCATTTTTTTAATTTCATCAAAACAAAAATGCAATCTGTTAATTTAGAAAATTCCAAGTTATTTGTTCGGATTGCATTGTAGTCTTCAAATTGTGAATATCGAAAGTTATTTATCAATATTTTTTCATAACACTATCATCTGGATAGATGGACGTTCTCCAGGAATTTTCGTACCGAGCATTCCTGGAGCCGCTAATAGCTAGAAACTTGCTATATCTTGTGGTACGGTCCACCAGGTAGATATAGAAGATTATCGGTAGGCGTACCATCTCGTAAGGTATGCACATAAGCCGGGCGTCCAAGTGGATGCACTGATTTTATCCTAACCGTTCGGTCGCCATTTGATACATATGCGATATTACCAGGAGTGTCTACATATTGAACAATTTGTGCACGTGTAGCCCAGCCATGTTGAGCTAGACTTGCGCTCGTCCAATATAATGTATTAATATGTTCGTGATTTTGACCGCCGGTCATAGTTATTTTCGATATTTGGATTTCTGTCATTGTGTTATTTTCCCTTTTATTACTTGATATGTATTTTCGGATGTGCTACAATAACAGTAACCCGAAAAAATGGTCATTAGCCTTGTTTTTTGGTTTAGAGAGTCTCGTAGCAACACTGTCGAGGCTCTTTTTTTATGCTTACATTATTTTAACCTCCTAGAATGGTATTTCACTTAAATCGATATTTGTGTCGTCGGCAACTATAGTATTACTTTTTGCAGCAGTAGGTCTTTTGTTATTATGCTCATTCAATTGGATGACATAAGCTACACCTTCTTTGTCATACCCTAAACTTTTTAAATCGACCTTTTCGAAGTCATCATAGCGACCAGCATATTTTGGCAGATCAATATCCACTCGGTCAAAAAACGAACGTGCCACTACCATGCCGCCTTGGGTTTTATTTGGTATTCTGATTGCCAAGCCGAATTTTGGTCCTTGGTCCGAAAAATGTAATGCAATCTTATTCGTGTCTTTATCGTAAAAAATGACACAGCGTTGGTTGCTTGTTATTTTCTGTTTATCTATAAATGTATAAGGCAAACCGAAAGTTTTATTGGCAGTAATTGAGATATACTCCTTAGTTCGAGATCGCGTATCAGTGAAGAGTTCAAAAGCCATATATTTTTTCCTTTATTTTATTTAGTTATAATAATATTTTACTCTCAATTGTTTGCTAATACAATAGCTTAGTTGTGGCTTATTCTCATATTATTCACGCTAGTACTTTGTCTACTTTATTTTATCAAAATACTCATTTGCTCGACTGTGCTTTATACATGTACTTATAAAAGTATAAATCGTAACGCTTCAGTTCCATTATTAATAGGTAATTCTCGAATTAGAGATACCAAGCACAGCGAGCCATACCTCCTAAGCTATAAGCTCAGACAGCTTGTTTAGATGGGATAATTGCAATATATTCAAGGAACAACATGAAAACAAAAATCTCAAACAAGTCAAAAATAGAACTCGTAAAAAGACATATAAACGGTGAATCAGTAGGCTCAATATCTAAAGACACTAACCTACCAAAAAGCACTATATACTACTGGATAAATCAATACAGTAAAAACATAGAAGCTAAGAAAGAAGTTCCTGCCAGCACCGTGTTAGAGCTCGATCATGCAAGAAAAAGAATTAAAAAGCTCGAAGGCCTAATTGAAGTAATGAGAGCCGTAGATTGTACCGCATCAGCTCCACTAAGGCAAAAATTAGAAGCTCTTGAATCACTCTATGGTCAATATAGCGTTCATACACTTTGCGAAGCTTTGGATGTTTCTAGAGGTGCATTCTATAACCACATACTACGAAACAAGCGAAATGAAGCATGGTTTGTCAAAAGACGAGAAAACTTGAAAGAATTGATTCGATCAATATACGACGAAAGTAATCAGATATTTGGTGCCGGTAAAGTTAAAGCCGTGTTGAATAGTAAGGGTTACATTGCCAGTAAAAAGTTCGTTTCTGAATTGATGCGAGAAATGGGTCTTTATAGTATAAGCATTTCATCCAAAAAAGATAATGTCACACTTGGATGGAACGAAAGAAAGTCCAACATACTTAAGCGAAACTTCGATGTTGATCAGCCAAACAAGGTTTGGGTTAGCGATGTAACCTGTTATAAATTTAAGGAAAACTATTATTACATATGTGTGTTTATAGATCTCTTTTCCAGAAAAATAATATCCATCTCCATAGGCAGAAACAATAGTACTCAATTAGTCAAAACTGCATTTAACTCAGCTTATTTAAGTAGGAAGCCACCGAAAGGATTGATTATTCATACAGACAGAGGCACTCCCTATACATCCTTTAGTATGCACAGCTTAGTTCAAAAATATGGAATCACTCAATCTTTTTCAAATGCAGGTAAACCTCATGACAATGCCGTGGTTGAATCTTTCTTTTCATATCTTAAGAAAGAAGAACTATATAGACGTAAATATAACTCAGAATCTGAGTTTAAAAAATTACTGAATGAATATGTTAAACGTTACAATTCTGCACGGCCGCACAAATATCTTAAGTATAAAACACCAGAACAGTTCGAAGTCGCATTTTGGAAAATTCCAAACTCTATAAGATAACAATGTCTAAAACTCGGGGGTTCGAAAACCATCATTTTGGATTTTTACTCGTCAATTCTAGCATTTTTTCAATTTCATCAAAACAAAAATGCAATCCGTTAATTTGGAAAATTCCAAGTTATTTGTTCGGATTGCATTGTAGTCTTCAGAAAATGTAAGGACATTCACTTTATTCATATCGTAAAGCATCAAGAGGACTGATCCTGGTTGTACGACGTGCTGGATAGAGACCGGCCAACAAACTGACCATAACGGATACGATCATGATAAGCACAACTAAAAGTATTGGGAAATACATTATATTCACTGCTATATTGCCGCTGCCAACGGCCATCGTATAGAGCATGTAGTTTATGGCTTGACCTATCGCTATGCTGGAAATCACACCGATTGAACCGCCAACAAGACCAATAATTAACGCTTCTGCCATAAAGATTCGTCGTATATAGATTTTCTTAACACCAAGAATCTTCATAAGTCCTACCTCTCGGGTTTTCTCTATAAGTGATATTGTCATTGTGTTAAAGATGCCAAGCGTAGCGACGATAACCGAAATCATGCCGACGGATATTAAAATAATCTGAAATACCTGAAAGAATTGATTGACTTGATCAACTGTATCTTTTACCGCGCTGACCTTAAAACCCATAAATTCAATCTGTGATTTAACTTTTTCGACCGAGTCGGTATTTTTTAGTTGAACCTTAATGCTGCTATAGCGATCAACGCCGAGGTTTGTAACGGTTTTAAGCGGTACGAACATATACGGTGTTTTACCATCGTCCGTTATGCCTGTCACGGTAGCCTTAACGGACTGAATCTGGGTCGTCTTAGCTGTTGGATCTGTGAACAGATCGTTGCGCAACACCAGTCGGATATCGATTGTTTGCCCGACTAAAGTTTCCGGCGCATTATTAGTCAGCTTGCGGGCAAACGTGGTATTAAGCACGACCGATTCGCTTGCGTCTTGAGCATAAAGCCGGCCACTTGTCATATTCGGTTTGATAATATTTAGCAAATCATTATCAGTACCATAAACGACGCCATCTGATTTCGAATCGTCGAGCCCAGCATCTCCGGCCAGAGCAACCTGCGGATAAACTTTGGAGACTTCTGAAAACTCCCTTATATTATTGATTGCGGTATTATCAAGATCAACCAGCTTTGATGAGCCATCGGTAACATCAATATTTTTTAAGTTGTCACCGCTGGCTATTTGTTCCGTTGCGGCCATTTGCATGCCATAACTAAACGCCATTAACAGACATACAAAGCCAACACTTATCGCCACACCGATTATAGTCAAAAAAGTCCGCAGCTTACGTCCCAGTAAATTCTTAACAGCCAACCTAAGAATATATAAATACTTCATCTTGCATTTGCTCCGACTAAGACATTTTTATCATGAACGCTATTAGACCTATATATTAAATCTTTAACCTCAAGATGACTAATTCGCCCGTCCATCATATTTACTACTTTTGTAGCATATTCAGCATAAATCGGGTTGTGAGTCACCATTATTATAGTGCTTTTGTACTTTCGGTTAAGTATTTCAAATTGATTCATAACGCCAACCGCTGAAGTGGTATCAAGGTTGCCGGTTGGCTCATCAGCCATGATAATTGGCGGACTGGATATAAGAGCGCGGCAAACGGCAACCTTAGCTTGTTGACCACCTGATAATTCGGTTGGCTTATATTTTGCATAACCTTCAAGCCCAAACATTAACAGTTTGTTTGTTGCTCGCTCCAAACTGCGTTTGTAATGATAACCCACAATATCTAATGGAAACGCCACATTTTCGACCACACTGAGCGATTTAATCCAGTTAGATTGCTGGTGAACAACACCGAAGTTCTTTTGGCGAAATATCGTTCTGTCATCTTCGCAAAGGTTATAAACAACATGACCATGAACCTTAATATGCCCATTGCTTGGTGGCTCCAGGCCAATAATCGTATTAAACAACGTACTTTTACCACAGCCGGACGGGCCAAGTATAACTACAAATTCACCGGGGAAAATCTCCAGGTCAATATCATTAAGGACTGGTACATCCTCTTCGCCGACGCGAAAACTCTTACTTAATCCCTGAATGGCGATTATTGGTCGATTTAAATCAGTCATAGACATATATTTTTATATCCTACTATTAAATTTAGTGCTATCATCACTTAAACAGCCAGCCAAAGGCCCCTTGTAAAGATTTCAAAACTGTGTCAAGTACCGATGATTGGATAAGACCGGTTAGCGCACTGCCGGCTTCCGACTTAGTAGTGTTACCGGAAGCGTCAGCCGATACGACACGGAAATAATATGAGCTGGACGGTTTCAGATCCCGCAGGATAACAACATGTGAAGATGAGAGAGAACTGTCCTTGGTTGTACTCATCGAGTAGCTGTCGCCGGTAATACCCTCAGAGTATTCAACTTGTGAAGTTGACGGCTCGTCAGTACTCCAAGAGATGATGATTTGGGCGACAGTGTCAGCACCATAACCTGATGTGGTCGATTCAGTAATAATATTACATGGGTATGCACTTGACTAAGGTTTAATTAAATGTTAGAATAATTACATGAAAGAGTATCCAATGAACTTAACGGAATTTGAAAAAGAATTTAGTACTGAAGAACAGTGTCGAGAATAT
>Ga0247840_10003867_pt1 | contig 24644 bp, 22 predicted proteins | sample LaCruzMarch2015__FD_192404 | JGI IMG/M metagenome (GOLD analysis project Ga0247840, IMG submission 192404) | Freshwater microbial communities from meromictic Lake La Cruz, Castile-La Mancha, Spain - LaCruzMarch2015_17m | ecosystem: Environmental > Aquatic > Freshwater > Lake | place: Spain...
TCTTGTCTTTGTTGGCGCCCAGGAGCGCGGCGTAGTCATCCTGTGTCTTGCCCCCGGTTTCCTTGGCGTCCCATTCGTTCATGTCCGCGATGGGAAAAACGAAATTCACGGCGCCTGGGATATGCTCCTTCTTATAGCTGTCCTCGAAGGGCATGGTATCCACGATCAGCATGTCTTTCTTTTCCTCGAGCCATTTCTTGAGCTCTTCGGTGGTGACGAGGGTGTAGCCGCCTTTTTGCACTTCGCGCGCCAGTTTCACGGCGCTGGCTTCTTTCTCTACTTCCTGTTCAAATTTGTTGTCCGCGGCCCAGGCCGGCAGGGCCAAGGCCAAGCAGAGCGCGAGGGACAGAATAGACCAAGTTACTTTTCGCATGCAAGTTCCTCCTTGGAAAAGGCACTGTTGCGGCGCGGCCAGGTCGGGACGCCAACCAAGCGCCCCTTGTTCAGGCTGCGCCAGAGATAGAGATAGACGACGCCGCAGAGCATGATGGCGTCGCGGACCAGGGCGGTTCGCAGCCCGGCATAGGCCGTGGCCTCGGGGTCGTGCGGGCCGTAGCAGCCGCAATCGACGTCCAGCCCGAGCCGGATGCCGTAGGTCAATACCGCGATAAAGAGCAGGGTCAGGGCCGTGATCGCGGCCAAACTGCCCTTGATCTCGAAAATGAGCGCCAGGCCAGCCGCGACTTCCAGGGCCGGGAGCAGGTAGGAAAAAGTCGGCAACAAGCTCTCGGGCACCAGGCCATAGCCGCCGATAACCGTGGCGAAAGCCCGCGGCGCAGCGAGTTTAATCGCCCCGGCGTAGATGAACACGAACGCCAGCGCGTATCTGATTACTACATATGGCCAGGGCCAGGTAAAAACACGGCTGTATAATCTCCGGAACATAGCGCCTCGCGTGATTGAATGCATAATGTCCAGTTCAATAGCACCGCGAGGGGATTTTACTCCAATCGAAAGATTTGATGGAAGTCTGCCCTGTCCATAGAAGAAATCGATACGCGCGCAGGCTGCCACGCGATTGCTCTTGCGGCTCGAACGTGGCAGGAATGAAGAGCGGCTTATAGCCGCGGGCCAGATGGAATAAAAATCAAGACGGCAATTGAAAAACATGATACGCCGCAAGCGAATGCAAGCGACAAAGAAATTTCAACACCTGAACCAAACGCCTCGTGGCAACGGACTGGCCAGGATCGGGCGCTTTCTCCCGGCACTGTGCCTGGCGGTGGCGACGACGCTTGGCGCTTGGCTGTGGTGCGATATCCAGGCCCCAGAGGCCGCTGAAATCAACGCAGCTACCACGCTTGGTCGCGACCTGGCCTTCATGTACGGCCGCCGGACCCCGGAATATGGCAAATCAGGCGGCAAGATTCCGCGCGCTGCGCCTGCCGGGACGCAGCCCGCCGCGTCTAGCGCACCTGGCGCACCTGGCGCGCCAGGCGCCAGCCCGGGCCAGCTCCCTGAAGCACCGCCGGCCTGGAACCAGTCGAGCCCCCTGCCGCCCGCGCCTGGACCGCGCACTCAGAAACCGCAAGGCAAGCAGCTCATCCCCCCCGCCATGGCGCCTGCAATCCCGCCTGCAATGCCGCCTAGGAGCACAGAAAAAACCATACCGAACGCGTACAATACCCCGACCGTGCCGGCTGGCGCGCCGCAAGACAACAGTGGTCAAAACGGTGAAGTCCGCGGACTAGATCGGGGCGGCGGCCAGGTTCGCCGCGCGCCGCGCGCCCGTGACAAGGAGGCCGCACCGCCCGCACAGCCAGACGCGGGGCAGCAACAGGCGCCGCAGCAGGAACAACCCGTTCCGCCGGGACAGTCAGCCCCGACCAGCGCAAAGAAGCCGCCGGTGCGTTTCGGACGGTATTGATTGACACCCGCCGGTCCAGCGACAATACTACGCCGGACCGAGCCACTTCCAAGGAGGCGTCATGATAGTTTCGGAACTGATGCGCTGCGCCCAAAATCTCATCGTGGTGAGCCCCGACACCACGCTCGACCTCATCATGTACCGCTACGACAAGATCAACATCGACTCGCGGCTAACCTACGTGCTCGACCCGGAGCGCAAGCTTCTGGGCATCATCACCATCTTCGACATCCTCAATCGCTTCCTAGCGCCAGAGGTGATCGCAGCGTTCAAAGACAAGGGCGCGGAAGCGCTCCAGGACTTCATGGAAGTTCTTCGCAAACGGCTCGCACGCCAGCGCGGGGTCAAGGCCCAGGAGATCATGCGCACAGAGTTCCAGACCGTGCGGCCCGACGCGCTCCTCGCCGCGGCCAGCGCCCTGATTCTGGAAAAACAGGTCACGGCCGTGCCGGTCCTGGACGCGTCCGGCCAGCTCGTGGGCGAAATTACTTGGCGCATCATCCTGCGCTTCCTTGCGCACAATCTGGTGTAAGGACGAGGCAGAATCCCGAGGCCCAGGCCATCGAGGAGGCGACGCCGAATGTCCCGCTCAGGCAAGCTTTTCCTGAGACTTCTCCTGGCAGAGCGCTTTCCGGGACGCGCGGCCCGCGTCGCTTTGGTAAAGAAATGGCCAAGCGTCTCGGCCAGACCCTCGATATGAACAGGCTGTCTATGATTTGCCCCGAAGGAAATCAGCAAACTCTTCAATAGACATCTCGCCATTCGCAATAGCCAGCGCAACGCCCTTCAACTCATCTTCAGACGCAGCCACTTCTACCCTATTGAAACGTAACGTCATTATCGCAGCAAATATGCCTGTGCGCTTGTTACCGTCTATGAACACATGGCCTTTTATTATCCTCCAGCCTAGCGTCGCTGCCTTATCATAAACTGTTGGGCACAGTTCTTTTCCAAACATCGAACCGACTATCTCCTCAAGGGCATATTCAAGAGACGCTGCGTTTAAAAATCCAATTCCTAATCCGCCGTTTCTTTTTATCAAAAGACTATTCGCCTTCTGTATTTCCGCCAATGTCAGAGCGTTGAAAGAGCTGCCCATAGTTCTCCACGCTCTACCAGCAGGCTGTTCATAATAGCATCGACTTCGAGTCGCACTTCTCCCTGATGGTTTTCAATCTCTTCGTCGGTTATAAATGGCTCTGAGTTTGGATTAAGCGCTCTCCATTTCGCTGCATACGCTCTAGCCCTGGACCTCAGCCCTAAAGAAAGGCATCTGCCAATCGTCCGTTCAATACCGTCAGCGTTCGTGGGGTCAAGCGCACAAGCCTCTTCTGATACGTTCAGAGCCTCAGAGAATAGACCAGCCTTGGACAACGAAGTCGCGAACTGGAACAACGCTGCCGAACCGCCATTCAGCTCAATAGCACGCGTATGAAAAAACTTCATGGCTTCAAAATCCTTTCGGAGACATGCAACGGCGCCCAATACGGTGAATGCGCCAGAAGGATCGACGACTTTGAGTGCTTCAGCATCTCGCTCTATCCTACGCAAAGAAAATGCATCCACAGGCGAAGCCCAAGCCAAGGCGTTAAGCCCCTCGATCAGCTCATTGAACTTAGTTTTAGAGTTAGGTATCATTTTTGTGCCTCCTGTCATTGTCAGCATACAGCTCGAGAGCAAAAAGTCACTTGCAGGCGGACCATCAGGCACGCTCCAGACGCATGGCCCCGCGCTCAGGCCTGCGAGGCGCGCAGCAGACCTGAATCTTGCTCTTGCGCTGCGCAAAAAGCCCAGTCATCAACCCGCGGGCTGCGTAGAAAAAACTGCGGAGAAAGTGGTGCATTTTGGGAGACTCGGGCGTTTTCTCAGTGCAGCCGTTAGACCTAGAACTTTACCTCAAAAAAAAAATATAATCACCCATAAATCCCTAGCATCGTCCGCATGATGCTCTCCACGCGGTGTTCGTAGGTGTGCGCGGAGAGGATGCGGCGGCGGGCGGCAGTGGCGATGGCCTGGCGCGCTTGTGGATCGTTGAGGTACTGGCGCGCGAGCGGCGCAACTTCGTCGGAGTCGTGGAAGCAGATGACCTCCTTGCCAGGCTCGAAGAGATTCTCGATCTGTAAGCGCCAGTCCGTGAGCACAAAAGCTCCCGCAGCTGGAACGTCGAACACGCGCTGGTTCACCGCGCCCTTCATCTGTTTACTCGTACAATTAAAATTGATATCCACCAGTGGATAAAAAAAAGGCAGATCCATGTAGTAGTTGATCTCTTCGTGCCAGCGCCAGGGCTGAGGCGCGTGGCGGAAGGTGATGCGCCAGCCCCTGTCCCCGACTATGAGCGGATTGAAAGGCAGGACACCCTCCAGGCAACGTTTGCGGTACTGCCGCGTGGCTTCCCAGGTGATCATGGTCTCGAAAGCCAGCTGCCGCTCGGGCGTTTCCAGCTCCTGAAAATGGACCATGAGCTCGGGATAGGACGCGGCCAGAAAGGCGCGTACCGAACGCTCGTCGTGCGCGCTGAACTCGGCCGCGATCTCGCGGTATTGCAGCAGCAGCTCGCGTGCTGGCCGCGCGACCTTCATCCGCGCCCCAACCTTATAATGCATCGAGTTGCCTACAAAAGCCACGCGCGCCCGCATCGGATGGTCGGCCGCGTACCGCGGCCGCTGCTTCGTACCGGCCGGGACAAAGCGCTGCGGATCAGTCGCCAGCGGCAGGTAGTGCACGTGCGCAAAGCCCATGTCCTGAAGCGTGGGCAGGTTGTCCGCGTCCCAGGTGAAAATCGCGCTGTAGGGGCTGACCAGCTTGTTGTAGAGGTAGAGGATCAAGTGCGGATTGTCCACGAACCAGGAGGCCAGGGGCAGCTTGAGCCGTTCGAGCAGGTCGATGAGCACGCCCTCGCGGTCCACGCCCAAGTGGTTAATGGTAAAGACGAAATCTGGCTTGAATTCGAGCACCGCGCGTAAAAGCTGCTCGACAAAATCAACGCTGGCAATTTCCTTGTCTTCGAGATTAATGAAGTAGTGCGGGACGCCCAAGCGCTGGCAGGCCGTGACGATCTCGCCCATGAGAAAATAGGTGCTGGTGACCAGCAACACGCGCGGCGGCCAGGATTTGAAGCGTACATAATCGGCCTTGGCCCAGAAATCGAACTTCCTGCTGGCCACCAGCCGCTCGCGCAGCGCGCCGTAGTAGTCAGGGTCGAGCCGGAGGTAGACAGGGTTTGCCAGTGGCTGGAAGGGCCGGCCGTGGTTTTCCATCTGCCACTGCGTGAGTTCCCTGACCGCAGCCTCGGCCGTAGGCGCGTCTATCCAACGCACGCGCGGATGGTCTGCGTAGAGGGCCTTGGCGTTGCTGAGTTCGAGGAGCGGAGTTTCTTTGTCCAGTACAGCGACAGCGCCGGGCTGGGCCGCGAGCACTGCGGCCAGGCCGGCGCCTAGGCCTGCGCCGAGCAGAACGGGAAGCGTTCGCGCCGCGGGATCGATCTCGTTTGCGAGCGCGATTTCGCGCGCTGTGCCGCCGCGGCCGAGCAAATGCCAGGTTCGGTGCGGCCAGACGAGCCGGATATCAACGAGCGTCGCGCCGTCGTAGACGGGCAGCGCTACGTAGGTTGTTTTCGGAGGCTTGGCCATGGACGCTTGAGTGCGGGAGGCGCGGGCCGTTCGGCCTTAAGGGAAGAGCGCCTTGAGCTCGTTTTCGTCGAGGACGGACTGGAAAAAGTTGGCCAACTGCACCAGTTCGAGAGTTTTTACGACCTGGGCGCTCGGCTGGAAGAGGTAGAGCCGTTTGCCCTGGCCCATGACCCGGGTGTTCAGCGCGACGAGAAAGCCAATGCCCGAGCTGTCGATGAAGGTGATCTGCGCAAGATCAAGGACCACGGCTTCGAAGCTGGGCTCCTTGAGCGTGGCGTCGATTTGCTTCTTTAGGTCTGAGGTAATTTCCAAGGTGATTTCACCCTTGAAATTGATGAAAAGGACTTTATCGCGTCGTTCTATTCTGAAGGTGTCCATAGCTGTTCCTCAACCTTGATTTTCATATAGATGATATTCTTTTCGCATTCTTTGCGGATGTCGAAGATGTCGGCGAGTTCGGACATGATGAACAGCCCGCGCCCACCTTCTGCATGCGGCGCCGCGTTCTTGACGTTCACCGGCCAGGTCCCGAAGCCCCGTCCCCAGTCTGAGACCTCAATCTCAATAAAACGGGGCGGGTCCAAGGTGACGACGATCTCCAGGTCGCCTGGCTCCATGTCCCGGTATGCGTGCCGTACCACATTCGCGCAGGCCTCGGACAGCGCCAAGTCAATGTTGAAGATTTTGTCCTTGTCCAGGATGGTGTCTGCAACAATGTGCACCGCGGCCTTGGACAGCTGTCTGCTGGCGGCCGGCAGGGCCTTGGTGAGCAGATGAAATTTTGTCACTGGTCCGCTCCCATGTAAATCAAGAGTGCGGTAAGGTCGTCCCTGAACCGCGGTTTGTGCTGCGCCACGTCGGCTAATGCCGCCATCAAATCGTTGAGCGGGTCGGCTGACGCGCGTGTCATGGTCGTCTCGGCGAGTTCCCAGAACCGCTCGAGGCTGAAAAGTTCACCCGGCGCGATCTCCCACTCAAAAAATCCGTCGGTATAGAGAAAAAGCTTCGTCCCAACAGGAAACGGCGCTGTCCGCGGCGTGAAAGTCTGTTCGAAGAAGCCCAGGATAGTGCCCTGAGGTTCTAGTGTGACTGTTTCGCCCAGCGGGGTCAAGAGCATACCCGGGCAGTGCCCGCAATTTATATAAGTGATTTCCTGTTTGCCGGTATCGATATCCGCCGCAAAGGCCGTGACAAAGTCGCTCTCCTGGCCCACGATCTGGATAAGATGCGAGTTCACGAGCGAAAGCGTCTGGACGAGATCAAGGTAGGACGTGGCGCCCAGACGGAAGAGCGTGCGCACAATGGCCATGAGAAAGGCGGCGCGGGCGCCGTGGCCCGAGACGTCGGCCACCACGCAGCGCAAGACGTTCTCCGAGACGGGAAAATAGTCGAAATAGTCGCCGCTGGCTTGGCCCGAAGGGATGTACAGACTATTAACGCGCAAGCCCTTGAATTCAGGGATCTCAGGCGGCAGGAGCTTTGTTTGCAACGAAGCGACCATCTCTAGCTCGCGGCTGATGCGGCGCAGGTACTCGCGTAATTGCCGAGTGAGTCGAATCTGGCGCTCGGCCACGGCCACGCGGGCAATGAGTTCGGTGCGCTCAAAGGGTTTGTACAAAAAATCGTTGGCGCCGAGGTTGAGCGCGCGAGGCTTGAAACTTTCCAAGTCCTCGGCCGTGAGCACGAGAATGAAAACGTCCTGGTCGCCGATGACTTTTCGTATAAACTCAATGACTGCAAAACCATCCATCCGCGGCATATTCAGGTCAAGCAGGAGGATGTCCGGCTTGAAGGTCGGAAACATATCGACCGCAACCTGACCGTCCTCGGCGTCAGCGACATCGTACATTCGCTCCAAGATGAGCTTGAGCGTCTGACGCATGGTGGTCGAATCGTCAACGATCAGGATTTTGACATCTTGCATGTTCAAAGTCCGGGGGAAGATTGTATCATATATCGCATATGGAGTCTCAATGAGTTGCCACCACGCAACGAACATTTGAAATAGGTACCAAAAACATGCTCATACAACGCCTTTCCTTTCCTTTTCTTTCCTCCCCCCTATCCACTTATCCCCTTTTCCTTTTGTGGCTTTGAGAGAAGCGCAGGCCAGGCGCAGAGGGCTATGAGCAGGGAATAGCCGAGGTTGAGCAGGCCGATGGCGCGGCCGATGTCGGCGTGCGCGGCTACCAGTGCGGCAAAAAGGAAACTGCCAGCGCCGCAGGACGCGATCTGCCCGAAGCCGATCAGCGCAGAAGCCGCGCCGGCCAAGGATTTACCGCGCCCGAGCGCAATCTTGGTAGTAAGCGGAAACAGCGCGCCGATGCCCGTGGCAAAGAGCATGATCGCCAGCACCACCAGGCTGGGATGGGGCGTGGTGGCGTTGAGCGCAGTGAACATGAGCCCCCCGCTGGCCAGAGCGGGCGCAGCACCTGCCGCGTAGATCCACCCCATAGGTTTATTGCGCAAAACACGCGTGCCTAAAGCATTGCCGAGGACGAATCCACCGACATTGGCCAGATTCGTGGCGCCATAAGCCAGAGGCGAAAAATGATAGACGCGGATGAACAGAAACGGCGCGCCAGCCGAGAGCACGCCCATGCCCATGAACGCCGCGGCGAGCGTAGCTAGATTCCAGGTGAAAATCCGATCTTTGGCCAGCATCGTGAAGCTCTGCAAAATCGCGAGGGGCTGGAAAGCGATGCGACGTTCCGCTCCAAGGGTCTCGGGGAGCGCGCGTAGACAGAACCAGAGCACGGCAAGGCAGATAATCAGAAGCGTCCAGAATACCCAGCGCCAGCCCATGGTCTGGGTCACTAAGCCGCCGATGATCGGCGCCAGGGCGGGCGCGATGGCCATGACCATCCCGAGCAGGCCGAGCATCGAGGCAGCCAGATGGTCGGGCGTGGCGTCCTTGATCATGGCGCGGCCGGCCACGGGGGCGCAACTCGCCCCGAGCGATTGCACGAGCCGGCCAACCATCAACGAGGCAATGCTGCCGGCCAGGGCGCAGAGCACCGTGCCGGCGATGTAGACCACGAGACCACCGAGGACCACGGGCCTGCGGCCGTAAGTGTCGGACAGTGGCCCCACGACGAGCGTGGCCAGCGAACAGCCCGCGAGGTAGACGGTTAGGGTCTGGGCCATGAGCGCGGTGGAAGCCCCGAATTCAGTTGCCATAGACGGCAGAGCAGGGAGATAGAGATTGGTGCCAAGCTGGCCCACGGCAATGGCCAAGGCCACGATCCAGATAAAAGCAGCTCCGCGCTGCGCCTCAGGCACGGGCAGCTCCGCTAACGCAGGGCGCGACAGTGAGCAATGAAAGCATAGGCATTTCCCTCGAATGTGGCCGCACTCTAGCACGTATCGGGCCGAATAGCCAGGAACTGCAATGAAGAAAACCCGCGGGGCAAAGCGGCTTCTGGAGAGTGGAGCGTCTCAGTCCTTCAGCGCCTTGGCGATGGCGTCGAGGATTTTTTTTCGGGTGAAGGGCCGGTCAAGGAGTCCGGAGAAGCCGGCGCGCTCGCGTCGTTCAGCGTCGTCGCGGTAGAAGTGCGCGGTCATGGCCAGGATGGGCTTGGGCGGAAGACCGTGCCGGCTCTCCCATTCGCGGATGGCCGTGGCCGTGGCGTAGCCGTCGGGGTTGGGGAGCTCGAGGTCCAAAAGAACGATGTCATATGGGTTTTTGATGTAGCTCTCGATGGCTTCGAGCCCGGAGCCAGCCTCAGTGGCCGAGCAGACCGAGTCCTTGAGATAATAGGCGAGGAGCATGCGCGCGCTGACTGAGTCGTCGACTAGCAGCACGCGCGGCTTGCTGCTGGGAGGAAGATCCTCGGGCCTGGGCGGAGGGATCTCCATGAGCTTGCTGAGTTTGCGTCTGAGCGGGTCTTGCTTTGGTTTGTCAGTGCCGGTTTCCAGCGGCATATCGACTTGACCTGGGTTGAGTTCCTGGGCGGCGTAGAGGGGGATGATGCCGCTGGAGACGAGCAGGTCGTGGACATCGGGATCGATGTGCCCCTGGTCTTTCATCTCGCCCAAAATCTTGATAGCTTGGGAAAGATTCATGGGCGTTTTGTAGGGCCTGTCGCGGGCGGTAAGGGCTTCGAAGATGTCAGCCACGGCCATGATCTTGGCCTGGAGCGAAAGGTCTTTGCCTGAGAGTCCGAAAGGGTAGCCTGTGCCGTCGATTTTTTCGTGATGCTGGGCCGCGAATTCAGGCACACGGGCCAGATTGCGCGGAAAAGGGAGCTTGGAGAGCATTTTGTAAGTGACCACGGCGTGATTGTGGATGACATCGCGTTCATCAGAATTGAGGGTGCCGCGTCGGATGGAGAGGTTTTTGAGTTCATCGGCCGTGAGATAGGGCAGGGGCTTGTCTTTGCGGAGGTAGGTTTTTGCGGCCAGCGCCCGTAGCCGCGCGAGGGATTCGTCGGTCATGAATTCGGTGGGCGAGTTGCAGAGCCGGACGAATTCGCGATCGGCCTCGAGCGTTGCCAAGTCTGACTGGCATTGGGCGTCGAGCTCGCGCGAATCGTGGTTTCCGGCGTGCAGGCGCTCGAGCTTGGCAGCCAGGCAGTCTGCCTCGATGGATTTGGCGATGTAGTCGAAGCGGGCATCTATAATATGAATGCGGTCGGCGATGGTTTCGAGTTTGGACGACTTGTCCACGACATATTCTGGCGTGACAATTTTTCCAATATCGTGCAGCCAGGCTGCGAGCCGTAACTCTTCGATTTCGAGCGGGGAGAAGTGGATGTCTCTGAAGGGGCCGGTTGTGGATTCGTCGACTTTCTCAGCGATCAAGATCGAGAGTTTGCTCACGCGGGCGATGTGGCCGCCGGTGTAACGCGATTTTTCTTCGATGGCAGTAGCGATGGCCTTGGTGAAGGCGTCGAAGAGTTTTTTCAGGTCCAAGATGAGCCGCGTCTTGGTGAGCGTGACCGCGGCCTGCGAGGCAAGCGAGGCGATGAGCCCCACGTGTTCATCGAAGAACTCGACAACCTCGCCGGACTCGTGGTCCAGCGCGTTCAGGAGTTGCAGTACGCCGATGATGACGTTCTCGTGGTTGCGCATGGGGATGACGAGCATGGATTTGGACAGGTAGCCCGTGGTCCGGTCGTAATTGCGCGTGCCGGATAAATCGAACTCACTGCTTTCGTAGACGTCCGGAATATTGATAATTTTGCCGGTCAGGGCCACGTGCGAGGAGACATGGGCGTGGTTCTCCTGGCCGTTGACATAGAGCGGCACGGGCGGGAGTGTAATGCGCTCGCCACTGACGCCGCCGAGCAGCGTGCGCATGGTGTCGTTCTGGAGGATGACGAAGTTGAGATGCGTAGCGTCGTCGTTGACCATGTAAAGCGAGCCGGCGTCTGCACCGGTTATTTCGCGCGCCTCGAATACGATCATTTCGAGGAGTCGGCCCGTGTCTTCCTCGCCTGAAAGGGCCATGCCGATCTCGGCGTAACGGCTCAGATGGTAGCGCTGGAACTCGACAAATTCATGGATGCGCGTGACCAGCGACCGATAGATGCGGCTGAGTTGCTGGTCCTTGGAGGATGAGGAGATTTTTTCAAAGAAGTCCATATGCATCCCTGTCCGGCGGTGGGCTGTTGCTGTCGATACTATTGTACCTCCATCACAAAAGAAATCAAGCGTTGTTGTCAGAGACTGGGAGCGATGCTCCCCCCAAGGGCTTTTGCCTTCTCAAGCTCTCCCATAGAATTGGGTCATGGTTGCGATGTGTGCGAAGCGGCGGGGGTCCATTTCGTCGCGTAGCATCCTCCATTCCCAGTTCCCGGCCGCGACCGAGGGGGTGTTCATCCTACCTTCGGGGCCGAGGCCGAGCAGGTCCTGCATGGGCACGATCACGGAGTTGGCCACGCTGGCCATGGCCAAGCGGATACATTTGAGGTGCGCGTCGCGTTCATCGCCGTCAGAACCTGCGTAGCTGAGAAAGCGGCGTTTCATGTCGGCAGGGGCCTCGTGGTAAAACCAACCGTTCGTGGTGTTGTTGTCGTGCGTGCCGGTATACACGACGCAGTTGGATTCGTGCATGTGGGGAATGTGGGGCGAGACCGGGAGATTGTCCCCGAATGCGAACTGGAGAATCTTCATGCCCGGAAATCCGAAGCGTCTCTTGAGCTCGTGAACATCGGCGGTGATGTAGCCCAAGTCTTCGGCAATGATTGGCAGCGAGGAGAGGCAACGACTCATGGCCGCGAACAGCTCCTCGCCCGGAACCTCGACCCATTTTCCGTTGATCGCGGTCTTCTCGCCGGCCGGGATTTCCCAGTAAGCGGTAAAGCCGCGGAAATGGTCGAGCCGAACATAATCGAACATTCGCAAATTATGGGCAATGCGCTGTATCCACCAGGCAAAGCGCTCCGAGCGCAGCGCGTCCCAATCATAGACCGGGTTGCCCCAAAGCTGGCCAGTAGCGCAAAAGTAGTCTGGCGGAACGCCGGCCACGAAGTAAGGCTGTTTTTCCGCGTCGAGCTTGAAAAGCCTATGGTGGACCCAGACGTCGGCGCTGTCGTAAGTGACGTAGATCGGCGCGTCGCCGATCAGGTTGACGAGCCTGCGTCCGCAGTACTGTTTGAGCGCACGCCACTGCTTGAAAAAAAGGTATTGCGCGAACTTCTCGTAGCGGACCTGTTCGGGAAAGGCCGATCTCCAGCCGCTGAGCGCATCGGGATTGCGGTCGCGAAACTCAGCCGGCCAGGTGTTCCAGACCGCGCCGTTGAAATTGCTCTTCAGAGCCATAAACAACGCGTAGTCGTCGAGCCAGAAGCGCTGCTCGTCGCAGAAAGCCATATAATCGTGGTCGGCCTCGAGTGTTTCGCCCACGCGTGCAAATATTTGGCGCAGGAGGTTTTCTTTATATAGAGTGGCCGCGTCATAGGACACGCGGCGTGGGTCGCCGCACGAGACGCAGTGCAGGTCGTTCGGGCTCAAAAGCCCCATTTCCACGAGCCCCTCCGGACTGATGAGAATGGGATTGCCTGCAAAGGCGGAAAAGCTCGAATAGGGCGAATTACCAATGGCCGGCGAAGTCGGCCCCAAGGGCAGAATTTGCCAATAGGCCTGCTTTATCTCGGCCAAAAAGTCGGCAAACCTATATGCCCAGGGGCCGAGGTCGCCGATACCGTAGTCAGAAGGGAGCGAGACCAGGTGCAGGAGGACGCCGCTGGCGCGAATATTCATAAAAGTCTCCATGTGCAGGGGCACACCATGATGGTTGAAAGTTCGTCCTTGGCCTTCCGACTCCCCACCTCGTTCAAGCAACACACCAAAATAATAAAAGTTTTGGAAGTGGGGGGTCTGGGGGGAGAAACTTTTTCCAAAAAGTTTCTCCCCCCAGGACTTTTCTTACTTACTTTCTTACTTGTTCCTTTGGAGGTTGCAGGAAGCGCGGGCCAGAACTACCCGGCTGCATGACAGTATACTCAGGGGCGCGGGCGGGTCAAGCAATGGATAAAAGGGGAGATAGGCAAAAGACAACGGTGCAAGAGTGTAGCAGCTTTTGGCGGTGGATTCTGATTTCTTTTCAGCCGTTGACGTCGTAGCTTCGAACAACTAAAGAACAGATTCTCGGTATAAAGCCATGGGCAATCCACCTACTCAGAAAAGGAGCTAACGTATGTCCAGCAAGGTCTATTTCGCTAATCTGCGAGCGCGCGGCGTCCATGAGAACAAGACGAGCAAGATACAACGCCTTTTTGACGCGGCAGACCTGGGCGCGGTACTGGCCGCTGGCGACCTCACTGCCGTCAAGGTCCATTTTGGCGAACGCGGCAACGACACCTTTGTGCCTCCCTACCATATTCGGCCCTTGATCGACAAAATCAAGGGAAAATCAGCCAAACCCTTTGTCACTGACACCAATACCCTCTACGCGGGCGGCCGACACAACGCCGTGGACCATTTAGAAACCGCCGCCCTGCACGGGTTCACGCGCGAGGTGCTCGGCGCGCCCGTGCTCATCGCGGATGGACTGCTTGGAGACAACGAAAAAACGGTTCACATCCACAAAAAACATTTCGCCCAGGCCAAAATCGCGGGCGCCATCGCCCGCGCCGAGGCCATGATCGTGGTCTCGCACTTCAAAGGCCACGAGCTGGCCGGCTTCGGCGGCGCGATCAAAAACCTGGCCATGGGCTGCGCCACTGGCGCAGGCAAGCGCGATCAGCATTCCCCGCGCTTCTTCGTCAAAGCCGATGTCTGCGTCGGCTGCGGCGAGTGCGAGAACGTCTGTCCCGAAAAGGCCGTGGAGCGGCGCGTGATGGAAGACTCCGACGAGATTGCAATGGTTATCGACAAAGAAAAATGCATCGGCTGCGGCGAATGCTACATCCACTGCCCCGAAAAAGCCGTGGACCTCGACTGGCGCACCGAAGTGCCCCTGTTCATGGAAAAAATGACCGAATACGCTTTTGCCGCGGTGCAGGGTAAACAAGGCAAGATCGGCTACGTCAATTTTTTGGTAAACATCACCCCGGACTGCGACTGCCTGCCCTGGAGCGACGCGCCGATCATTCCGGACATCGGCATCCTGGCCAGCCGCGATCCAGTGGCCCTGGACCAGGCCTGCTTCGACCTGGCCAACCAGCAGATCGGCCTGCGTGATTCCAAGCTTTGCGCCAACTTCGACGCGGGCGGGGACAAGTTCATCGGCCTTTGGGGACACACCAGACCCGAGATTCAACTCGCCTACGGCGAGGAACTCGGCCTGGGCTGCCGTAGCTACGAACTGATCGGGATATAAGGAAAATCGTTATGAAAAAATCCCTGGGAGTCAAGACCCTGGTCGCACCGACGCCTGTATTTGTGGTCGGCACCTACGACGCCGACGGCAAGCCCAACATCATGACCGCGGCCTGGGGGGGCATTTGCTGTTCGCAGCCGGTCTGCATCTGCGTATCGCTGCGCAAGGCCACATACAGCTATGGCAACATCGTGGCCAACCAGGCCTTTACGGTCAGCCTGCCCTCGGTAACGCACGTCGCGGCCGTGGACTACGCAGGCCTGGCCTCTGGGCGCGACGCGGATAAATTTGCGGTTGCCGGCCTCACGGCCGTGAGGAGCGAGCTGGTCAATGCGCCCTATGTGGCCGAATTCCCGCACGTACTCGAATGCAAGCTTCAGCACACGCTCGAAATTGGCCTGCATACGCTCTTCGTGGGCGAGGTCCTGGACGTGAAGGTCGATGAAGAGTGCCTCGACGCGAAGGGGAATCCAGACGTGGAGAAAACCCGGCCGTTCGCCTTTATCCCTGGCGCGCGACTCTACTACGAACTCGGCGCCTGCGTGGGCAAGGCCTTTTCCCTGGGCAAGAAACTGCTGAAGCCCGAGTAAGCCTCAGCGCCGGATGAAGTTTTCGGCCAAGCCCGTGCAGTTGAGCTCGCTCTGGTACAGTTGGCTGTATTCGAGGCGCGAGCGCACGCAGGCCACGAGCTCGTCCTTGAATACGATCCAAATACGGCCGTAGTTGTATCCGTAGTACGTGCCGCCGTCTTTGGCTGTACGCGGCGAACCGAGGAGTTTTTCGACCTCGCCGCGCGTCATGCCGGGCGCCACATAGGTCGCGGCGCGGCGCTGCGCCTCGTCTATCTCGGCCTTGATCGCTGCCTTGGTCGCTTCCGGGTCTGCGGCAGGCGGCAGGCGCGCGGGCGTGGTAGCCGGACTGGGCGCGACCGGCAACGCCGGCGTGGGCTGCGGGGGAGTGGGTTGCAGGCCTTTCTCGCGTTTGGCGGCTAGGCGTTCGGCATTGAGCGCTTCGAGTTTGCGCTTGACCTCGTCGGGATCGATCTCGGCGCGCACCGTGAGCGTCAAGGCCAGACTTTCGCCAACCATCTTGGTTTCTTCCTTGAGGATTTCGATTCTGAGTATTGCCGCGGTAAAAGACTGGACCTCGTCGTGTGCGAGCTGGAAATTTTCGCTCCGGCTCAATACTTCGACGTAGACCCCGGCTTCTTCGGCGGCTTTGCGTTTGGCCTCGTTCAGGCAATTGATGCGGGCCTGGGATTTGGATTCGTTGTCGCCCATGAGATAGGTGTGCGAGACTTCGATTTGGCGCGACGCGGCGCCTGCGTCCGGCGCCAGCGCGAGGCAGGCGGTCGCGAAGAGGAGAAGAAGGCGTAAGGCAACAGACGGCATGTCGATTCCTTGGGTTGGGTAGGTCACCATGTCGTGTTGAATGCAAAAAATGCGCCGCTTATCCTCGCGGATCAGACTTCGAGTTCGGTATCGTGGGCCACGCAGAAGCATTCTATGGAATATCCGCGTTGGGCGACGATCTGACGGCATTCGGCGAGGATGGCGTCGAGTTGCTCGTCGTGGCGGTCTTGGTTGTGATGGAAGAGGCCGAAGCGGCGGACCTTGGCGGCCATGGCCAATTCGAGCGCGTGGAGATAGGTGGAATGACCCCAGCCGCGGACTTTGGGGTATTCATCCGGGGTGTATTCCGCGTCGTGTATGAGCAGGTCGGCGTCGCGGCAGAAGGTCACGTAGTCGTCGAAGGAGCGGCCGCCGCGGTGCGGGGAGTCGAGTTCGTTGTCGGTGAGAAAGATGAAGTTTTTGCCGAACTCGGTGAATTTGTACCCCACGCCCATGTTTGGGTGGTTGAGGGGGATGGAGGAGATCGAGGCCGTGCCGACGGTGATGGAGTTGTCGTGGGTGCACGTAGGGTTGTAGTCGATTTGAGCCTTGATGGTTGCGTAGGGTACGGGGAAGTAAGGGGGGGACATGGTTTTGGAGAGCAAGGTTTCCATGTTGCCTTGGTCCATTGGGCAGCCGTAGACAGTGATGCGGGTTTCTGGACGGTGGACGGGTTTGAAGAAGGGGAAGCCCAGGATGTGGTCCCAGTGCGCGTGGGTAAAGAGCATAGTGATGTCGAACTCGCCGTTCCGGACCAGGGCATTACCGAGTCGTCGGATGCCGGTGCCGGCGTCGACCACGACGATGTTGCCGTCGCTGGTGCGCAGTTCGATGCAGGTGGTATCGCCACCGTACTGGAGGTATTCGGCGCCGGAGACTGGAATGGACCCTCTCGCGCCCCAACTGCGTATGATCATGCCCCGCCCTCGCTTGGAAGTCTTGCCTGGAGTTTTCGCAGCCACGCCGCGCACGCATCGGACCTACCCTCTTAGCCTGAAACAGGGGGGAGGGTAAATGGGGAATTTATGCGCTAGACGTGTGAAAGGCAACAACTCCAAACAGTGACAACCAGAGAAGGTGGATTCTGAGCTGTGATTATAATTGCAGATTGGAGCGTGCTGTGACATGCTACGGTCTTGCGAACGATAAAAAATTGGATTTTGTCGGAGGTTTTATGCGTAAGATTGCTTTTATGGGAACGATTTTGGCGATGCTGGCCTTTCAGGGCGTTGCTTGGGGGATTATGGGCCTGTTCGAGGGGGCCAAGGAATTGAAGCCCGCGGACGGGGTGGTCAAGATTCCGGTGGCTGATGTCAGCGACGGCAAGGCTCATTATTACAAAGTCACAGACAGCGGCGCCGTGATCGAATTCTTTGTGCTCAAAAGCCCGGACGGCACGATCCGCTCGGCCTTCAATGCCTGCGACGTGTGTTACCCTGCCAAAAAGGGCTACTCGCAGCAAGGCGAGTTTATGATTTGCAATAATTGCGGACAGAAATTCCACGCCAACCGCGTGGCCGAGGTCAAGGGTGGCTGCAATCCCGGGCCGCTGCCGCGCGTGGTGGAAGGCGACACGCTCGTGATCCAGCTCAAAGACATTCAGACTGGCGCGCGCTATTTCAAGGACGGCCCCAAATGAACATCGTCACCATCCCCTTGCGCAACCTGCGGCGCAAAGGGTTGCGTACGCTGCTTATGGCCATTGTCTTCGGCATCGGGATCATGGCCGTGGTGGCTTTGAACTACCTGTCCAAGACCGTGGGCGAGAGCCTGGAAAAGAAGCTCTCGGCATACGGCGCCAACATTCTCATCACCCCGCGCACCGAGCACCTGGCCGTGGGCTACGGCGGCATGCAGCTTGGCGATGTATCTTATGACATCAAATATCTGCGCGAACGCGAGACCGTCGACGCCATCCGTTCTATCGGGCACAAGGACCGCATCAGCGCGATTGCGCCCAAGTTCGCGGTCTTTGAGAAGGTCGGCGGCAAGCCCGTGGCCCTTATCGGTGTGGATTGGGAGCCTGAACTCGGGATCAAGAGCTATTGGGTTGTCCGTGGCGCGACGCCCAAGGCCGCGGACGAACTTCTGGCCGGACACAAGGCCGCGTCCGCCCTCGGCTTGGACACGGGCGCCACGGTCGTTCTCAGGGGCGCGACGTTCCGCGTCGCGGGTGTGATCGAGCCCACGGGTTCGGAGGACGACAATGTGCTCTTTCTCGACGTGCATGCCTTGCAGCGTCTGAGCAGCGCGGAGAATATGGTCCATTTCGTGGAAGTGGCTGCGCTCTGCGCTGGCTGCCCCATCGAGGAGATTACGGCCCAACTGGCGGAAAAGCTCCCGGATGTTGAGATCACGGCCATGCAGCAGGTGGTCAAGCAACGGATGATGACCGTGGGATTCGTCAAGGACCTGGCGTTGAGCGTGAGTGTGGTCATTCTACTCACCGCGTGCGTGATGATCGCTCTGTCGATTTTTTCTTCGGTCAACGAGCGCAAGCAGGAGATCGGCGTGCTGCGGGCCGTGGGTTTTTCGCGCGCTTCGATCTTTTTTCTGTTCAGCCTCGAAGCGCTGCTCGTTGGAGTGGTGGCCGGCGTGCTCGGGTACGCGGGCGGCTTTGTCGTAAGCGTTAAAATGCTCGGCATGCTCGACTTGGCCAAGGACGCGACGCTCGCCTTTGACTTTGGCCATCTCGGCGTCACGCTCGCGGCCGTGGCCGCGCTCGCGACCGCAGCCTCGGCTTGGCCCGCGCTCAAAGCCGCGCGCGTGGAGCCGTCGCAGGCGCTGATCATGTTGTAGGGGAAAAGGAGTGACTCGTGCTTGTTGTAGAAAACGTCGTCAAGGCCTATGATCCGACTGTATCCGAGGCCAAGGCTCTGGATGGGGTGTCTTTGACCATTCCCCAGGGAGTTTTTGCTTGCATCGTGGGTCGCTCTGGCTCGGGCAAGTCCACGCTGCTCAACGTCCTTTCCACCTTGCTCAAGCCCGACGCGGGCCGCATTTTGTACAATGGCCGCGACCTGGGGCGCATGTCCGAACACGAGCTGGACACCTTGCGCAGCTCGGATTTTTCCATGATCTTTCAGTTGCACCACTTGCTCCCGTATCTGACAGCGCTGGAGAACGTGCTTGTCCCTTTCATGAAAGGTCTCAAACCAATCTCGGCCGAGCGGCGCAAAACCGCCGTGGCCTGTCTCGAACGCGTTGGCCTGGCCGGCAAGCACGACCGTTTGCCCGGCAAGCTTTCGGGCGGCGAGCAGCAGCGCGTGGCCATTGCCCGCGCTCTGGTCGTGAGCCCGCGCGTGCTGTTTGCCGACGAACCCACTGGCAGTCTGGACAAGAAGACCGGCGACGCGGTCATGGCGCTGCTCAAGGAACTCAATGCCGAAGGCATCACCATGGTCATGGTCTCGCACCAGGCCGAGTACGCAGCCCTGGCCTCGCAGGTCATAGAACTCGAAGACGGGAGGGTCAAGCGGCCGGCTTGGCGCTAAGCGCATGTTCAGCGAAGATATTCTGGACAACTACGCCGACGTGCTCTTGTGGGGGCTCGAGCTGGCGCGGCGCGTCCCGTTCAAGAAGAGCGACCTGGTGCTCGTGCGCTACGACCTGCCTGCCTTGCCACTTGCCGAAGCCTTGGTCGTCCGGCTCCATGAGCTAGGCCGAGTGCCTGTGCTGCGCGTCGAACCCACGCCGCGGATGGAACAGGCGTTTTATAGCCAGGGCAACCCCAAGCGCCTGTTGTTTGAAATCCCGGGCGAGCGCGAGCTCTATCAACAGTTGGCCGGTTCCATCCGCTGCATCGCGCCCGCGGCGCTCAACCATTTGGAGGCTGTGGACCCGGAACTTTTTCAGATCGTCCAGCAAGGCCGCAAGGATCTTCAGTCCATTCTCAACGCGCGCGAACGGGCCGGGCTTTTCGGCTGGACGCTTGGCGTCTACCCCACCGAACCCTTGGCTGCGCAGGCTGGGCTCGGCCTCGCGGCTTACGCCGAGGCCGTGAAAAGGGCCTGTCTGCTTGGCGGCGGCTCGCCGGTCACGCAGTGGAAACTGTTACGCAGGGAGTTGCAGGCCCTGGTCGATCGGCTCAACGCGCTGGACCTGAGGAGCATACGCGTCCAGTCCGCGAGCATGGACCTTTTGCTGCGCGTGGGCGAGCGCCGTAAGTGGGTGTGCCTGACTGGCCGCAACATTCCGAGCTTCGAGGTCTACATTTCACCAGACTGGCGCGGGACAGAGGGCAGTTTTTTGGCGGATTTGCCCAGCCACCGCCATGGGCAGTGCATCCGCGACGTGAAGCTGGAATTCCGGCGCGGCGAAGTCATTGCCTGCGCGGCGAGTAAAGGCGTCGAGCTGGCGCTCAGCCAGTTGACGAGCGATTTCGGCGCTAATAAACTCGGGGAATTTGCGTTGGTGGACAAGCGGTTTTCGCGCATCGACACCTACATGGCCAACACCCTCTTTGACGAGAATTACAGCGGCCCGCACGGCAGTTGCCACATCGCGCTGGGCCAGTCTTATGCCAATACGTTTTCGCAGGACCCGGCCACGCTCACGGTCGAAGCCATGCAGCAGCTCGGTTTCAACTGCTCGTCGCTGCACTGGGACCTGGTGAACACCGAATCCAAGCGCGTGACCGCCACGCGCCGCGACGGCGACAAGCTCTGCCTTTACGAGGATGGGCAGTTTCTGCTCTAGCCCTCGCGCTATCGAATATCTCCGCTCTGACGCAATCCACTGCTTGAAAGCTTGGCAGTAAGGGATTACTCTCATTTTTCAAAGTCGAAGGCAAGGAACGCCTCGAAGGCTCGGCCTCCGACCACAGCAGGCAAGGACAGGATACCTTGAAATCAAGTATACGCAGCAGATTGTTTCTCTCGTTCATCGTATTGGCAATCACGCCTTTACTGCTGGCTGGCGTTTTGGTGACGCGCTTTTCCTTTACGATCCAGAAACAGCGGGCCATAGGGGTGCAGCGCGAGATAGCCAGGCAGGTGGCGGCGCGCATCGAGGAATACGTGCTCAGCCTGGACAGCGAACTACGGCTCGTCAACGATGTCGCAGGGCTCATGTCCCAGCCTGTGGAGCAGCAGCGGCAAGCCATGCAGGCCCTCCATCAGTTCGGCGCCAAGCCCTTCGAAGAGCTCACTCTTCTGGACGCATCGGGCCGGGTGCTGGTCCGCGTCGGTTTGGCAGAGGGCCAGGGCGCTGCGCCGTCTGCCTCGCGCGCCGGGGCAGACGAGTTCCTTATTCCAAAAAATCACGGCCGCGTGTTTTTCGGGCCGGTACGGTTCGATGCTGCAAGCCGAAAACCGCTGTTGACCATGTCGCGGCCGCTCTTCGACCGTGCGACCGGCGCTTTCCAGGGCGTGCTCGTGGCCGAGACCAGATTGAACAAGCTGGCTGAGCTCGTGGCTGGCTTCGAGCCCGCGCGGGTGGGGCAGCTCTACGTCCTAGACGCTGAGGGCCGCATCGTGGCGCATCGCAACGACTTGAAGGCCAAAGCCGATATGAGCTTCATGCCGCCCGCCGTGGACGGCATCGGGCGCGGCCTGACCGGGGCCTTGGCCACGATCGCCACGGGCGTGGCCAAGCTCGGCGGGCAGACGCTTACGGTCGTGGCCGAGCGGCCTGTTCTCGATGCCTTGGGCATGGCAGTCAACACGCTTTGGAGCCTTATCGCCCTCGTCCTGGCTTCTTCGCTCGCGGCCTTGATCCTAGCTTATTTCGTCATTCGCCGCATCGTCCGTCCGCTCCAGGACTTGTCGGGCACGGTCCGCGCCGTGTCCAGAGGCGCCTTTTCACAGCGCGCGACCGAGAGTGGCGACGAAATCGGTGAGCTGGCTCATGCCTTCAACCTCATGACCGTGGAACTCGAACGCACCATGCACGGGCTCCAGGAAAAAATCCAAGAGCTGACCCGGACCCAGGCGCGCCTTTCAGAAAGCGAACGCCGCTACCGCGACATTTACGAGCTTTCGTCTGAGGGCGTCATTCTCTGTGGCCTCAATGGGAGTCTGCGCGAGGCGAATCCTCAGGCGTGCAATTATCTTGGCTACGAGACCGACGAATTCCTCGGGTTCACCGGGAAAGATCTTATCCATCCGGACGACCTCTCCTCCAATCCTCTCGATACAACGTTGAAGACTGTCTGCACAGGGCAGACCGTGCGCCTGGAGCTCAGGGCCAAGCACAAAGACGGCCACTGGATCACCGCCGATGTCGGCATTAAACGCGTCGGCGATGACCTGATGCAGGTCATGTTCCGCGACATCAGCCTGCGCAAACAGATGGAGAGCGAAATCCTCAAGGCCAAGACCGCGGCCGAGGACGCCAGCCGCGCTAAAGGCCAGTTCCTCGCTAATATGAGCCACGAGATACGCACGCCGCTTGGCTGCATCATCGGCATTTCAGAACTCACGCTCGAAGCAGACCCACGACCTGATCAGAAGGAAAATCTGGAAATGATCCTCGATTCCGCGGTCTCGCTGCTCGACATCATCAACGACATCCTGGACTACACCAAGATCGAGGCCAACAAGCTCAAGCTCTCGCACAAGGACTTTCACTTGCGCAAGACCTTGGAAAAGACGCTCAAGACCTTTGCCACGCATGCCTCGCGCAAGAGCGATACCCTGCATTTCGAGATCAAAAACGACCTCCCGGCGTTGGTCAAGGGCGACTCCGGACGACTCACCCAGATCATCCGCAACCTGGTGGGCAACGCCGTCAAATTTACCGAAAACGGCTCGATCCGACTCAGCGTGGAGAATACCACGCCCGATACCTGGCCTGCGGTCCTATCTTTCGAGATCAAGGACACCGGCATCGGCATCCCGCTCGACCAGCTCGATCAGCTCTTCCACATCTTTTCCCAGGTCGACAGCTCGTACGCTATGAAATATTCGGGCACAGGCCTCGGGCTAGCTATTTCCAAAGAACTCGTGGGCATGATGGGCGGCTCGATCTGGGTCCAAAGCGAAAAGGGCGTGGGCAGTTCCTTTTCCTTCACCGCAGTCTTCGACGCCCCCGACCAGACTGCTGCGGCGCCGTCATTGACCACGATCAAACCCCAGGCGCTTCCTTCTACCGCGAAATACCCGCGTCGTATCTTGTTCGCCGAAGACAACAAAGTGAACAGCCTGTTCATCACCGACTTTCTCCTGCGCGCCGGACATCAGGTCGTCGCGGTCTCCAACGGCGTGGAGGCCTTGAACGCGCTCGAACACGCTGAAACAGCTTTCGACCTCGTGCTCATGGACATCCAAATGCCGGAAATGGACGGAGTCGAAGCCACGCGCCGCATCCGTAGTGGCGAGACGCCCAACGTTGACCGCGAAATCCCGATCATCGCCCTCACAGCTTACGCCATGAGAGAAGATAAAGAGCGTTTCTTCGCAGCCGGGATCAACGGCTGCATCACCAAGCCTGTGGAGCGCTCCGGACTGCTCAAGACCCTCGATGAATTTTTCGAAACCGAGCTTCCCCCGCAGGCCAGGCTTGCGCCAGGTGAGCAACGATAAGCAGGACCAGGCCATGACCAAAGCGAGCAAGACCTACGACGTCGTCATCGTGGGCGCGGGACCGGCCGGACTCTTTGCAGCCCACCACCTCGCGCACCATTCAGACCTTGCGGTAGCCATCGTGGAAAAGGGCCGCGACCTCGCCGACCGCTCGTGCCCGATCAAAGAGAGAATGGGCTGCATCCGCTGCAAGCCCTGCCACATCCTCACAGGCGTCGGCGGCGCCGGGCTCTTTTCGGACGGAAAACTCAATTTCATCCACAAGCTTGGCAAAACTGACCTCACCCAGTTCATGGACCGCGCAAAGGCCGAACAGCTCATCCTCGAAACCGAGACCGTGTTCAACGACTTCGGCATGGACGGGCCGGTCTACCCCACAAACATGGACGCGGCGAAACAATTGCGCACCAATGCCAAGAAATTTGGCATCGATCTGCTGCTCATTCGGCAGAAACACCTGGGCAGCGACAAACTGCCGCAGCACATCGCCAGGCTCACCGATGACCTGCGCGCCAATAACGTCGTGTTCCACACGCGTGAAGAAGCCCGCGACATCGTGGTCAAAAACGGCCGCGTCGTGGGACTGGCTACTGACAAAAATACCTACAAGGCGCGCAGCGTGATTCTTGCGCCCGGTCGCGTGGGCGCGGACTGGATGGGCGAACTGGCCCAGCGCTACAAGCTCGGAGTCACACAGCGCGGCATCGAGGTCGGGGTGCGCGTGGAGGTGCACAAGGACATCCTGTCCGACATCACCGCGATCATCTATGACCCGACATTCTTCATACAGACAAGCAAATACGACGACCAAACGCGCACTTTCTGCACCAACCGCGAGGGCTATGTGTCGCTGGAGAACTACCAGCATTTCGTCTGCGTCAACGGGCACGCGTATTCTGGCAAGAAGTCGGACAACTCCAATTTCGCTTTTCTTTCCAAGGTGGTGCTCACCGAGCCGGTCTCTGATAACCAGGCGTACGGCGAGGCGATTGGCAAGCTGGCCACATTGATCGGTGGCGGCCGGCCAATACTGCAACGCTTCGGAGATTTGAAGCGTGGGCGTCGTTCGACCTGGAACCGCATCCAAAAGGGCTACATCGAGCCCACGCTGACCAACGTGGTCTGCGGCGACATCGCCATGGCCCTGCCTGAGCGCATTATGGCCAATCTTGTCGAAGGATTGGAGAAGTTGAATCAAGTATTGCCCGGAGTGGCCAACGAGGAGGCGCTCCTCTACGCGCCGGAGATCAATTTTTTCGCCAAGCAGATACAGACTGACGCGTCGTTGGAAACAGCGATTGCAGGCCTTTTCGTGGCCGGCGACGGCCCAGGCGTGGCCGGCAACATCGTCTCAGCCGCGGCCACGGGCATTATTCCGGCCAAGGCGATCGTGGCGCGGCGATGAATTTATTGTTGAGGGGATAGAGCGCTTTTTACCCAAAAAAACAGAAACGGCGGAGCCAA
>Ga0247840_10003868_pt1 | contig 24630 bp, 24 predicted proteins | sample LaCruzMarch2015__FD_192404 | JGI IMG/M metagenome (GOLD analysis project Ga0247840, IMG submission 192404) | Freshwater microbial communities from meromictic Lake La Cruz, Castile-La Mancha, Spain - LaCruzMarch2015_17m | ecosystem: Environmental > Aquatic > Freshwater > Lake | place: Spain...
GTATCCAAATAGGTAACTCTTCAGGTCCAATTTTATATCCTAACTTTTTTAACAGGTTTTCCGTTTGTATAAAATCTTCATCAGTTAGAACTTGAAGATTTAGATAGTTAAACTCTGTATCAACAGGTTCATTAGTTTTTTGGTAGTGTTGTTTACATTTATAGGTTTTACCAAACTTACCATCTTTTGAATTATAAAACTCATCTTCAGATTTATAAGTTCCACACAATCTACAAAATAAAAACCACTTACCGTCTGGTCCTATGAACCTGCGATTTACAAGTGAGTTTATCCTGTTGTTACTCATTCAAGAGTTGCTTACCATATTTCTCGTTTATGAACTTATCAACAGCTTCTAACTTTTTCATTACTTCAGGGTTTCTTCCCTTGAGGGAGTATTCTGACATAACATCAGTAATCCTACACAATTCAGTTAGAGTTGCTTTTATGTTATTGTTCTCCAAATATTTTAGAACCAAGTGTGATTGGTTTTGCCAAGTAATAGTTTCTTCTTTAGTTTTCATAGTTTAGATAGTTGTTAAAAAATGTTTCCATTTGGTTATTTAGTTCTTGTTCTTTTTGTTCACGATACTCTTGATACAAGTAGTCGTCGTCAAGTTGATTGTTTTGAGTTTCTAAAACCCAATTTTCAATCAGTAATTCAAAATGTTGTGATGTTTTTCCCATAATATATTTCTTTTATACATAAAATATAGAAAATAAAAATGAAAAAAAAAGGATTTATTCATTTTTATTTTACTTTATTTTTATTTTTTATTTAGTTCTTGGTAAATATCTTGAATATAATCAAGTTGGTTTGGTGACATAAACAAGACCATTGGTTCATCTGTTTTACCACCCCCACCAACAACAGATAGTTCAATTGCAAGTTCAGCGGTATCAGTAAGTTCACGGTCAAAGAACTCCATATTAACAACATCATTGACCCCATAGAAATAAGATATATTGGTTTCGTCCAAAATTGCTTCCTCTAATTTTTTTGTTACCGACTCATAGGTAAGTAAAGTAGGGTGCTCTTCAAGGACATCAATGAAGTGATTATAGATAACTTTGATTTCAGCTAAAGTTAAATTAAGTTTTTTGTTGTTGTTAAAGTCTTCACCTTTAACGTTGTAGTAATGTTGCTCTTCCATTTTTTTATTATAAATATAAGTAAGTTTATTTTTATACAAAAATAGAATAAAAAACTTTTTTATCAAGAAAAATAATTTATTTTACAATTTTATTTTTTTTGTTTCTAAACGACTATTTTAGGTTGTGGGTTATGGTGATAAGGGTTTAGGGACTAAAGTGTCTTAAACAACAAATAAAGTATGTTATATGAGGTTTAACACATTAGGTTTGTTATATCCAAATACAACTCTACCAACAAATAAAGAAAAAAATAAAAAAAAACTATAAACTCTTTTTTTTTTACAGAGTTATTTTATAGTTGTGTTGTAGACTACTGAAATGTGTTTACCTCCTTGTTTGTAATTCACGGACTTATATCAAACAACCAGACCTCAAATATGAGATTTGTGTAAAGGGAGTTCCTCTAGAACTAGCATTACTAGCATCTAGAGCGGACTTACTCCCTTCCTTCCTAAATATAAAATATAAATTACTAGTCTAGTTAAATAATAAATTAGTAGGTAACCTAATAAAATATAATTTGCTTGACTAACTAAAAATTATTAATATATTTATTTTATAGATAGTATTGCTCCCATAATATAATCTAAAATTGATTTCTTAATTGATTTATAAGCCCTAACTTATGTCCGTGAGTTAGGGTTTTTTTTGTTATATCTTTTTTTTTACAAAAAAACTCTTATATTTATATTATAAAAACTAACTAATGGGTTGCAATTGTAAAAAAAATACACAGGTTCTTAATAATTTAGATTCTCAAGACCATTTGAATATGGCGTTTGATGTTTATAAAACTTATATCAAGGGAAAACCTGAAGGGTTTACATATGACGAGGGGGATAAAAAAATATTTGTAGATACATTCTTATCACTTTACCCCAACGTAAAAACGAAGGTAAGCTATGAACACGCATTAGAAACAATTAAAAATATAAATAAACAATATGGAAAATAATAAAAAACCTATTGGTAGACCTCGTTTAGAAACGACAATGAATCCAGAGTGGTATAAAATTATTGTTGATGCTGGTAGTAAAGGAAAACACATAACTCAATTCCTTTTAGAACTCGGTATATCTTGGGAAGGACACCACGCATTACTAAAAAGAAATAACAAATATTATGAAGCCGTTGATGAATACCACAAATTGTGTGAGAATTATTGGTATAATATGGCACATAAAAGTATGGAAGAAACCGGAGGTAACGGATTCAATTCAAGGCTGTGGAGTTTGATAATGAGAAATAAGTTTAGTAGTAGATGGAGTGAACAGAGTAGAGTAGACCTAACAACTCAAGGAGAAACCATAAACACCCCCTCACCTATACAAATAGAAATAGTGAGACAAAAAATAGATAATGATGAAGATAAAATCTAAAACTGGAAAAGAATATTTATATTCTTACAAAACAATATTGCTAAAACCTGAAGTGGCTTACGAGTTACAAGAACTACGGAAGATACACAAGGTATCATATTCAGACCTACTGATGGGTTTGATACAAATGTCTAAAACTAAATAATGGCTAAAGTTAAAACTCAATCAACAACAAAACTTGTTAAATCAAAAGTAACAAGACCCGGTGTCCACGCAAAAACAAAAACATCAACAAGTAAAAGTTCAAGAAACTATAAAAAGAAATACAGGGGTCAGGGGTAATAACTAATAAAAACAAATAAACAATATGGAAAAAAAAATAACAGAAACTAAAGGAACTATTGAATTAAAACTTATCAATGCAAATCCTAATAACCCAAGAACAATCAAAAAAAATCAGTTAGAAAAACTGAAGAAATCAATTAGTGAGTTTCCTGAAATGTTAGAACTACGCCCCCTCGTAGTAGATGAAGATATGGTAGTGTTGGGGGGAAATATGAGATTAAAAGCACTCAAGGAATTAAACTTTACACAAGTTCCTTATATTCAAGTTTTAGGATTGACTGATGAACAGAAACAACAATTCGTTATTAAAGACAATGTAAACTACGGAGACTGGGATTGGGGTGTTTTACAAAATAGTTGGAACGTTGATGGTTTAGGTGATTGGGGTTTAGATGTTCCTGAATGGGTTATTGATGGGGACACAGAACCCGAGATTGATTTAGACGAACTTGACCAAGCGTTAAACAAATATATTGATGGTAAGATAAAACAAATCACTTGTTATTTTGATACTAAAGAATATGACGTTATGATTAAAAAGTTGGAATATATCAAGGATAAAGAAAAACTTGAAAACCATACAAAAGTATTACAATATCTAACTGAACTTTATGGTGAGGTGAATAAACTAAACAACTAATGAGTGTGGTAAAAGAAAAATTATCATTTAATGACTTTTCAAGTGAGATTATAAAATCGGGGGATATTGACCCCGATTATATTTTCCTAAAAAATCATTTAGATAAGTTTGGTCGGGATGAGACAATTGAATTGTTTAAGAAAAAACTTTTGATTTATAATCTTGAATCAGAACTGTTATATCACACAGGTCAAATAACACAAGAAGAATTAAAGTTTGGTGCGGAACGTAGAAAACAAAAAAGATATTTTAGTAAGTGGGAACAAAAATTACAAAAGGTAGATTTTGATAAGGTTATGAAAACTTTTGACGGAGCTGACTATTTGGTATTTCGTGAGTTTTTTATAACATTAGAAGGTATGGGTAATTGGGCAAGTTGGAAGGCTGCGGATATTATGAATAAAGTTTTTGGTGTTACTTTTCATTTTGACGAAATGACTTTTCTTAACGCATATGAATATCCACTCAAAGGTTTATTGATGATAAATAATGAAACTGAAGATATTAAACTTTATAGGAATACAGAACTATTCAAGGAACATATCCAAAACGCATTTAACATATCTAAAAACGTTCCTAATGGATTCTTTTTCAACACGGGGGACTTACTTACTCTTGAAACTTGTTTGTGTAAATACCACTCCTATAAACACGGGAAATACAATATTGGTGAAGACCTCCATAGAATAATGGAAATCAACAATAATCCAAGGTTACAAAAATATTGGGGTTTAATATGAAAATAAAACATTTGATTTTAGGTAAAGGTTTTATGGGACTATCGGTATACGGGGCAATTAAGGATACTGACAAAAAAATTATATGGAACTACAAACCAGAGTCAGCATCCAAAAGTGCTGCAGGGATACTCACGGAGAGTTGGTATACAGCCTCAACAATTAGGGGTCAATACAAATATCCCTTTACAAGAGAAATGGTAACCAACGGAATAAAGTTTTTGACTGAAAACGGGGCAATACTTTTACAAGAAGACGAGTTAAGAATAAATGAAGTCAACGTAGGTTCAGAAGTAAAAGTCAGTAAAGATACTTGGCTCCTATGGAATAAAGATGAATATTTAGATTCTCCAACAGAAACAATTCAAGAAACTATATTAGATATTGATTTTGTAAATAAAAAAGTTGAGACAACAAATGGTATTTACGAGGCTGAAAATCTTTATGTTTGTTTAGGGATAAACTTATTGGACTTTACAAAAGAAATACCCTTGAGACCAAGATTGGGTCAAGCACTGTTTATTGATGACTCTGACCAAACTTTAAGAACTTATTATACCTCACCCTATACACACTTTACCTTAAGACCTTGGGGTAACGGCAAGGTTAGAATTGGTGATACAACCAGTAAAACACATTTACCATATATCCTAAAAAGATTTGGTAAGGGGGAAATAACAAAGGGGGTTAGACCAGCTCCTATAAAAGACGGACTAATTTATCACAAATTAAAAAACACACACATTTTTACAAGTGGTGGTAGAGTTGGTTTTGGTTTGAGCGGTATGGTAGGTTATTATTTCCAAGATTTAATAGACAATAAAATACAATTTTGATATGCAGGTATATTTGGTAATTGGGGAATGTGGTGTTGGTAAAACTTGGTTGATGAAAAAACTTATTGATTACCTTGAAACTAAAAACAGGGCTAAAGTCGGTAAGGTAAAGTTCAACCTAAATAAAGAAAAAAATATTTATATTTTAGGAAACTATGACGGTTCTATGTATGAAGGGAGTGATAAACTATCTATGGCTGTAGCCGGTGATTTTGAGTTTTTTTATCACTATCTAAAAACAACAAACAACCCAATTGTTATTTGTGAAGGTGATAGATTTACAAATAAAACTTTTATTAATATGTTCAAACCAACTATAATAAAAATAAACGGAGATGGTTCAACAGGTCGTGAATTAAGAAAATCTACACAAACCCCCCGTCAATTAAAAAGTATTGCCACACGAGTTAGAAATATTAGTGAAAATATAACTTTTGATAATAGTGAAAAAACTTTTGAGTTTTTCCAAAAAGAAATAATATAAATATGAAAAGGTTAGATTTACAATTTAAGGAAATTGATATTGCCAAGTTTAAGAAAAGAACGGCACTTTTGAGTGATGTTAAAAATATGATAAAAGATGATGTAATAATTTATGTTGATAATCAACCAGTCTTATTGTATAAAAATATTAAAGAAAATACTGACGATTTAAGATGGGCGGTTAAGAATATAGATTATGTGGAAGGTAAAAGAACGAGGGGTCTAAAATCAACATCAGCAATATTTGGATACTCACCAAGAATTGCTATGAGGCATGACTATTGCACCATAACAAGTATGGCGGAAAAACACCCTAAACAACATCATATTATATCAAACTATATTAGAAGAGTTATACAATATTACGAACAATATTTCCCTGAAATATTTGAACAACATAAAGATATAGTATATGAAAAAGTTTTAGATGAATGGAAAATTGGTAACACCCCTTTTACGTCAGGCATTGTAAATAAAAATAATCAATTGAAATATCATTTTGATACTGGTAATTTCAAGGGTGTTTTATCTAATATGGTTGTATTCAAGAAGGGAACATCAGGGGGGCATTTAGTTATACCTTCTTTAGATTTAGCCCTTGAGGTGTCAGACAATAGTTTAACAATATTCAACGGACAAGATATTTTACACGGAGTATCCCCAATTGAATACGATACTGAAACAGGTTATAGATATTCTGTAGTATATTATTCTTTAGAGCAAATGTGGAAGTGTGAACCTTTAGGTGATGAAATTGATAGAATAAGAAATGTGAAAACACAACGGGAGATTAATAGGTTAGACCAAGACCACCTTAACAAACTGTCAAAAAGTGCTGATAGTTTAAGTAAGTTTGTAGAGAACGAAAAAAAAATAAAAAAGGAAAAGAACAATATAAAATAGATGAACGAAAAACAAGAACAATTCATTAAAGAATTATCAAGTTCATTAGGTATAGTTTCTGTTGCATTACAAAAGTCAGACATTACAAGAACTGAACTTGACAGTTGGAAAAACAATATGGAGTTTCAAGAAGAGGTAAAAAAAGTTAATGAGATGTGTTTAGATTTTGTTGAAAACAAATTGATACAACAAATCAACTCGGGGGAATTGCCAGCAATCCAATTCTATCTAAAAACCAAAGGTAAAAAAAGAGGTTATTAAAATGATTGATATAAGATTGGGGGATTGTTTTGAGTTGATTAAGGACTTACCTGATAACTCTGTGGATTTGGTAATCACCAGTCCACCCTATGCAGATATTGTAAATTATGGTATAAACATATCAATTAAAAAACCTGGTGAGTATTGTGATTGGTTATTACCCCTATTCAATGAAATACAGAGGGTTCTTAAACCAAGTGGTAGTTTCATACTAAACATCAATGATAATTGTTCTAATGGGTTAAGAAACCCGTTTATCTATGAATTGATATACCGCAGTCAAAAGGAAACAAAGTTAAAGTTTTATGATACCTACATCTGGCATAAGAAAAATGGTATTCCAAATGGTAGTAAAAAACGATTTAGGAATAACACAGAGTTTATATTCCATTTTGTTAAGAACCAAAAGGAGTTAAAGTTCTATATGGATAGGGTAATGAAAGATGGTGCTGAATCTTACAATGAAAGAAAGAAATACGCATGGAAAGTAGCCAATCACGGATTTACCGAAGATGGTATTAGATTAGATAAAAAATTTATTGATGGTAGTAATTTACCCGATAAAGTTAGACCTGATAATGTATTCAGGTTTCCAACAGCAGGATTAGCAAGGGATAATACCATTAGACACCCTGCTCCATATCACAAAGAATTACCCACATATTTCATCAATTTACTAACAGATGAAGGTGATACTATCTTGGATGTATTCAGTGGAATAGGGACAACAGGATTGGGGTGTAATGATAGAAATTACATAGGGTTTGAGTTAAATGAGAAATACGCAGAGTTCTCAAAGAAAAGATTAAGTGGTGAAGAACTTGAAGATTGGTTGGTATGCCAGTATGACTTGGATGATAACCTGATTGCTTGTTATAAGAACAGGATGGAAGCAGAGAAGGCAACAGGTGTAAATAATATGGATATAATGAGAACCTACAACAGAACCAAGTTTAATAGTCGTGGGGGTTATAAATGGAAACTACAAAGGAAGTATGTAATCAACCAATATGACCTAAATGATACATTTGTTCGTAGTTGGGATACAATCACACAGATTGAATCTGAACTTGGATTTGATAGTCACAACCATATTGAAGATTGTATTAGAAAAGGAAATCAAACCAGTTATGGTTATAAATGGAAATTAGAACAAAGAATATGAAGATACAAACAACAATTGTTTTTGATGAGTTATTAAAATCTGACGCAGAAGACAAGAGAATTGTTGTTGCTCAAGGGGGGTCTCGTTCTGGTAAAACTTATAACATTCTAATCTATTGGGTTTATAAATTATTACAAGAAGAAAACAAAACCTTATCAATTGTTCGTAAAACTCTACCAGCGTTAAAAAACTCTGTATTAAAAGATTTACAAGAAGTGTTAGAATTATTCGGTCTATGGAATGATAAAGACTGGCACAAAATGGAGGGATACTTCAAGATTGGAACAAACACTATCAATTGGTTCTCTATTGACGAACCACAAAAGTTAAGGGGGAGTAAAAGAGATTACCTATATTGTAACGAAGCAAACGAACTAAAAATTGAAGACTGGAACCAACTTATATTTAGAACAACAGATAAAGTTATATTGGACTTGAACCCGTCAGAATTATCTTGTTGGGTTTATGATTTAGAAAAAAGAGAAGATTGTTTTTATTTCAAGACAACTTGGAAGGACAATCCCTTCGTAGATAAGAATATTATAAAAGAATTAGAATCGTTAAAGTATAAAGATGAAAACCTTTATAGGATTTATACTTTAGGAGAAAAAGGTATACCAACAACATTAGTATTCAACACATATAACACAATACAAAATATTCCTGAATATGCAAAACTGTTAGGGTATGGTGTGGATTTTGGATACAATGACCCATCAACTTTAGTGGCGGTATATCAAAACGGGGAAGAACTTTATTTTGAGGAAAAGTTATTTGTAAGGAACCTAACAATACAAGATTTTATTTACAGAATAAAAGAAGAACAAATAAATCAAACAGATTATATTTGGGCGGACTCCGCATCACCACAAGCCATAGAAGAAATACGTAGAGAGCGGTTTAATATCAGGGGGGTAAATAAAAAATCAATCCTACACGGAATAGACCTTGTTAAAAGACATAAAGTTTTTATAACAGAGGCATCACAAAATATATTACGGGAGTTTCAATCGTATAAATGGAAAACCGATAAAGACGGCAAACTCCTTGACGCTCCCGAAGATAAAGACAACCATACCATAGATTCAATAAGATATGTATTAGAATCAACTGTTGGTAATAAACAAAAGAAATTCAGTTTCGTATGATAAAAATAAAAATAGATAATAAAGAAATCTTGATTGACCCAAGGTTAACAATCAATATGTATCAAAAGATACAAAAAAATCCTAAAAAATATGAAACTCCAACAGAGGTATTGTCCTTGTATTTGGATTTAGAACCAAAAGAATTACGGTCATTACCGGTTGATGAAATATCTTATATTGCAGATACAATAACAAAACATAATGAAGAACCAAATACCGATATAGTTCTAACCTTCAAGTATAAAGGAATTGATTATGGTATGGAGAACGATTGGGGGAATATGACTTGGGGACAATGGACAGATTTAGAAGTATTCAGTCAAAAGGATAAAATAAATGATTCTATTCATGTGCTTATGGCACTCCTCTACAGACCGGTAAAAGTGCAAGAAGGAAAAACATATGTGTTGGAAAAGTTTAACTCTGACGAAGTATGGGATAGAGCAAATCTTTTCAAGGATATACCTGTTGAATATTGGTTTGGAGCTTCTACTTTTTTTTTGCTTATGTCAACAACATACATAAAAAATATGGAAAGTTCTATGAAAACGACGATGCGGGTCAAGAAGATAATTTGGACGGGGATGAAACATCTACCAAAATGGTTAGTTCCGAAGCGGCTGCACGATTTTATTTTGAGTTAACATTTCAGTTGTCTAATGACGATATAACGAAATTTGACGGACTGAATAAAACTAATATGTATTTATGTTTGAATGCGGCATCTTTAATTAAAGATAGAATTATTCAACAACAAAACGAGTTAAAAAAATTAGAACAAAAACAAAAAGTTAACAGATGAGTAATGTAATGAATCAATATACAACCTTCCACAAGGTTTTAGATTATCTACAATATTTTCAAGAACAATCCCCCATAGTCAATTCTTTTGGTTATGGTAATCTTGTTGATTTTGGAAAAAATATATCAGGTAGTTCTGTAAATTACCCCTTCTTATTTGTTGTTCCACAAGCAATAGAATATCAAGAAAATATGACCGTATATTCTGTTACGATGATATTTGCGGATATTCTTAATTGGGATTTATCAAATGAAAAAGATTGTGTAAGTGATATGAGTTTACAGGCACGTAGATTTTTATCTTATATTAAAAGGGGTATGAATACTTCACCTGAAATATATGATAATATTGATGTCAATTTTCCTCTAACCGCACTACCGTTTTTTGAGAGATTTGGAGACCACGTAGCCGGTGTTGCTCTTGAGGTTCCTTTAATAGTTTATGATACAATAGATGCTTGTGATTATTACCCAACCCCAACGCCAAGCATATCATCAAGTCCTACACCAACAATAACTCCTACACCAACAATAACACCTTCAATAACCCCTCCATAAGATGAACGAACGTGAGACACAAATATTATTACAAATATGTGATGATATTAAAAACAACATTCAAAAAGAATTATTAAAGGATAGGTTCTCACGAGCATACGATGGAACAAGAAAACCGGTAAATGGAGGGTATGTTGGAGCTTTAAGCAATAGAAAAACTACCGGTAAGTTATTTGAGGCTGTAACTGTTCAACCAACAACAACAGAAAAAGGTTTTGATATACAAGTAACTTTTCCTGGTGCTGACTATTGGAAGTGGGTCAATTTTGGACGTAGGGGTAAAAATACAGATATAGCTGGTAATTCAACAACTGTAAAATATCCCCCACTATCAGCAATACAATCTTGGATTGCAAACAAGGGTCTACCACAGTTCAGAGACAAACGAGGTAGATATATGAGTAATGCAGATAGAGCATTTCTAATACAAAGAAGTATTGGAGAATATGGTATTTTTCCTACTTTATTTGTAAACGAAGGTATACAAAAATCAGAGGAAGATGTAAAGTTCTTCCTTGTTGACTACGGTAGAACCGTTATCAAATCAATCATAGACAAACAACTAAAAAAATAATGTCAATTACATTTCAATCAACCCCAGCGGAGTTTCAACCTGTTTTATCTGACGGTATATTTTTCACCCTATCATCAAACACCTATAACACACTATCAACATTCAAGTTTAAATTCAACTATAACTTATTTGTAGAAGATGTATTGGTTTTTGCTGGTAAATGTTCCCCAAACCCCTATGGATTAGGTATTGTTGATTTACAACAAATATTAGAAACCTACACAGATTCTTTACCTATATCTTATTGGGATACAACCCCTATTTATACACATCAAACATTTCCGTTCTCAAGACCTGCAAATGAAGAGGTTATAAATTATTACTTGAAGGTGGGGTATGAATTTGCGGATAGTGAAATAAGTCCGGTAACCGGATATACAGGATACGGTAATTCTGTTGGAGACCCTGCAGTTCAAACACAAGTATACAAGGTATTCCGTTCAACTATGGGAACTAACCCAAGAGCCACACAACAGAGTTTTAACATAGACCCATATATTTTATCAGGATTACCACAAGGGGTATATCCAACAACATCAGGATTATTTCTAACAAACGCACCACGTATTTTAGATGTGTTAGATACTGACTATTTTACTTTAGGTTTTACTAACTATTACCTGTGGAGTGGACAAACTTCAGGATTTAGTCAAGGGTATTATGTTGAATATAACTTTTATGATGACCAAGGCGCATTACTATCAGCAACCACCTATGATAATATTACAACAAATGGGGGAGGTCCAAGAACTAATTGTAATTTAGTTTATCAAAACCTTTATTTGATTGAGCCTGTTTCAGCCGCTACAGATTGGAACACTATGTATGTTGCTGCAGGTCCGGCTAATTTACCACAAATCCCAAATGGAACGGTTCAATATACAGTTCAACTATTCGGGAACTTTACAGGAACTACAAGTCCTATCTTACCATCACCTACGCCAACCCCTACACAGTTCTTAACACCAACCCCAACACCAACACCGTCATCAACCCCTGCGGGAATCTGTTCAGGTTGCACCGAGTATCAAATAACATACACGGGAGAATCCGTAGCGAGTGTTACAATAATAAATTGTTACACACAACTAGCACAAAATATTCTAATTCAACCTAATTTAGTTTACAATGTATGTTCTTGTGAATTCCCAGTTACTGAAGTAGAAATGCAAATCTTAACAGGAGGTCCTTGTGGTCCCCCAATCACACCAACTCCAACCCCAACTCCAACTAATAGTTGTATTTGTGTAGAATATCTTGTTACAAATGATACCTTAATTACTGACTTTATACAATACATAAACTGTCTTGGTATTCCAACTACATATGGTTTAGCTGGTAATTCCGCAACCACAATTTGCGCATGTGAGGGAACAATAGTAACTGAATACTCAACTGTTAGTGAATTAGGTCCTTGTGTTCCTCCATCTCAAACTCCTACAAGAACCCCTACTAAAACTCCTACACCAACACCAACACCAGGGTGTGTTTGTATTGAATACCAAATTGACTCAGAGCGAGAAGATGTAACTACAGTATCTTACATTGACTGCGAGAATCAAGCGCAATTTGACTCACTACCTGGATTTGGAACCCTAATAATTTGTGCTTGTGAAGGTTCTGTTAATGTTGAAGGTGGTGTTTCTATTACTAACTTAGGTCCTTGTTAAAAATTAAAATATTATGGCTTTAATCCCACAACCAGTCCCAACAGGATACACAGAAGGAAACTGTGTAGAATATACACCTGTCAGCGAGATTTTTACATTCAACCTGACTTGTGGTCCAACTCGTTCAGCAAACCAACATATACAACTTATGTTCTTAAACAGATATGGACAATTTGATTATATTACACTTTTGTTTAACAGATTTCAGGGTCTATCAATTTCAAGACAAAGTTATAAATCTCTTAATATTGATTGGGGTTCAAACGACCCACAGAAAACACAATACTCAAGGGGATTGAATGACTCAAATGTTGTTATGGTGGAAACGGTAATCGTTAATTCAGGTTTTGTAAATCAACCGACTTTTCAATGGTTAGAAGAACTATACACATCAAACCTTGTTTATGAAATAACAACAGAGGGGGGTTTAGCACCGGTAAATATTCTTAATACTGAATTTGAAAAAAAGATACAAGGTAATAGAACTATCTATAATCTTGAACTACAATATGTTTATAGCAATAATATCAAACTATTAGGTAAATAAATGGATACTATTTTATTAGTTCAACTCACCGGTAATACTTGGTCTCGTCTTGATATATTTGAGGATATACCAATTACGCTTGTAATTCAACAGAGTGATTTAACTGATTTAACAGCCCGTAGGGTTCCATACTCAAGAACAATTACTATACCTGACACAAATAATAATTCAATTTTATTTGAGCACTATTTTGAGATTAACGGTTTAGATTTTAACCCCCTACAAAAAATACCTTGTGTGGTTCAATATAGAGGAACAGACATTTTTCAGGGAGTATTACGTCTTAATTCTGTTACAACTAACGGAGATGAGAGAACTTATGAAATATTCATTTTAGGTGAGGTGTCTGATTTTTTAGCACCGTTAAGAAACTTGGAACTTCAAGATTTGGATTATACGGACTTAAATCACGAGTTGGTATACTCTTCTGTCACTCAATCTTGGGAGTGTGTTAATGACGGTTTAACGGGGTTATTACAGGGTCAAATCATATATCCTATGATAAACTATGGATTAGATTATCAAGGCGATTCATCTTCAGGGGCAACACCAACATTTTCTTATGATTTTGGTTTATCCACATCTTTTGACGACCCTACTAATTCTGTCCCACCTTCAATATTCAAGCCAGCTATTCAACTAAAATCTGTATTAGATAGAATGTTTGATAAAACAGGTTACCAAATACAGAGTCAATTCTTAAACTCACCATACTTTACATCAATTTATATGGATACATTCCAAAATGGTAAAGTAGGAATTGAATATGCATCAGGGGTTACAAATCAAAATATCTTTAATACATTTACAATAGGTAATGTATCTAAAAAGTATGATAAGGATACTATTACTCAACTGAACTTTACCCCCCAAATATCAAATGGTATTGACCCTTTAGGTAATTTTGATACTCCGGGTGGTATATCAAATAGATTTCAAGTTCCTTATGCCGGACAATATAGTTTCAACATTAGGTTTAATGTTTTAACAACCGATGTATTAATATTTACAGCACTCCTGGTTCCTGATATTGTTGTAAGGGGTTTTGTATCAAACTTTAGTACAGATATTGTTGGAACAGGAACTATGTTTTATGAATCTCCACCGATAAAACTATCACAAGCCTACGTAGGATTTGGGGGTTCAGGTCCATTACCAGTCAATTTATTTATAAACGAAACCTTCACAACAGGTCAATTTGTAGAGTTTATTGTTTTTGATAAAACAGCTTTTGTTCCTATTGGGATTGGTACTGGTATTGGTCAATATGTTTTACAAGGTTTTAGTCAAAATGGAGTAACAGACCCTTTTCCAAGATATGAACTATACAACTCACCAACGGTAATTACTGATTTGGTGGATATGAAACTTGGAATACCAAATATAGATTGTATTCAATTTCTAAAGTCAGTAATCACACTGTTCAACCTTATTGTAAGGTCAGACGAAACAACGAGGAAAATTATTATTGAACCTTACAATACAGAGTTTAACGATACAACAAGGACAGTAAGAGATTGGACGAATATTTTAGATATAGATTCAGATGTTAAAATTGAACCTTTATCTTATGAATTATCTAAAGATGTTGTTTATACTTATACAAATACTGATTTAGAGTTCCTACCATTAGAGTTTTTTGGTAGATTTGATTATGTATTTGGTAGACAGCGTTTTAGTTCAATATCAAACTTATTTACGGGGGAACAAGTTTACGAAGTGCCGTTTGGTTCGTGCCCAACATCGGGGGTAACAAACGCACCAAACTTTATCATACCACAATTTTACTATCTAAATAATCAACAACAATCTCCTTACGCAACTAAACCGCACCTATTCTTTTGGGTTGGTAATAGACTGGCATATAAAGATGCGCTAAAGTCAGAACAAGGTTCTTGGTATTTGACTTCAGGAGCCACACCGATAGAATGGACTACTTACCCTTGTGTATCACACTTATCAACTTTAGAATCACAAACGGTAAGTGAGGTAATATCAGATTTGAATTTCCAATCTACTTTTGATTTTTTTGGAAATACAAATACACAAATATTACAATTTACACAATTCACATTATACAATACTTTTTGGAGGACTTATATTGAAAACCTATACAACCCAACAGGTAAAAGATTATCAGGGTCTTTTTATTTTAGACCAATTGATGTTTATGAAACACAACTCAACGATAAGATTTGGATAAAGGATAGTTATTTCACTATTGAAAAAATAACTGACGGTGACTTGGTAAATAAAAGATTGACTCAAATAAGCTTACTCAAGGACTCAACCCCTTACTATGAAATAAACCCCCCAGCACCAATTTATATTTATAGTCCTAATCAGGGTTATCCTTCACCAGAGCCCTTCTATTATGGACTTGCATACGTATCAACAGATAAAGATTTGGTTTGTAATGGAACAACACCATCCCTTACAACCTTCTATTCATTTGGAACAGGAACTATTGAAAATCTTGACCAAATATATCTTGATACAGGCACATCGTTTGTTCTCTTACCACAGGGAACTTACATAAGACAAATAACATCTACGACTACCTTCGTTGTTGTAAATAATTTTGGTGAAGTATTACAAACAAACTGTTAAAAAAAATGGCTAATAACGTAGCATATACAATTCAAGTTGATACCTCCAAGGCGGTAAAAGATATAATTGCACTTGAAGAACAAATCGCAATATTAAAAAAAGAACTTGTAGGGTTAAAGGAAGGAACTGAAGGTTTTGATACTTTGTCTTCAGCAATAAAAGGTCTTGAATCAAACTATAATAATTTAATACAGACCGCAGAAAAGTCGGGTGATATTGTTGTAAAATCTGCAGATGAGAGCGCAGAAGCGGTAAAGGCTGTAGGAACTGCAGCAACTAATACAGAAAAAAGTATTGGTAAGTTAGGTGAAAAATCAAAGAAAATAGACCTATCACAACCCTTTAAGAATGTTGTAAAGATAGGGGCTGCGGTTACAGCATCTTTTGCTGCAGCACAATCTGTTTTTACTGTATTTGGCGCAGACAGCACAAAAATAGCTGAAGCTTCGGCTAAAGCACAGGCTCTTTTGACTGTGGCAATTGCTGCACGGGAGGCTGCAGAGGCGGTTGGTGCTGGTACAACTTTATCAGCAACAATAGCCACCAAACTAAAAACAGCTGCAGACAATACACAAATTACAGTTCTAAAAAGGTTATACACACTTTTAGCTAATAATCCATATGCGATTATTGCAGTTGGTGTAGGGTTATTAGTAACAGCATTTATTGCTCTAACTAACGCTACGGACGATGCAACAAAAGCACAAGAAGAGTTCCAAAAAGGAATTGATACTGAAGTAGGTAAAGAAGTAACAAATCTAAATATATTAATTTCTACAATCAACGATACTACACAATCAATAGAGGCTAGAAAAAATGCTTTAGAAACATTAAAATCAAAGTTTCCTAGTTATTTCAAGGATTTAAAAGATGAAGATATATTGTCAGGTAAAGTAAAAATCTCTACAGATGAATTGACTAAATCTATTATTGCTCAAGCTCAAGCACGTGCATTACAAGGTAGAATTGAAGAACGAGCTGTTCAACTTTTAGATATAGAGAGAAAATTATTAAAAACAAAACAAGACAGGATTAAAGCTGAAAAAGAATTCAATCAAACACAAAATGTTATTATTAGTGGTGGTGCAACTGCAGGAGGTTTTACCGCTACAGGAGATTTAAGAAACGCAGCACAAGACAAATATCTTGGATTATTAGATAAAGAGAACGAACTCAAAAACGAACAAAACGACATCAATGTTGCTAACGCAATTGATATGTCTAAAATATTAGATTTAACAAAACAAACAGGTTCAGCACTAAAAATTGAAGGTGATAATCTTAATGACGTTAATAAAGCCACTAAAGAACAAATAGCTTTAGCTAAAGAACTTGAAAACGCATTAAACGACCAACTTGTAAGTTTAGAGGATACTGCAGATGTGTTTAGAAAATTAGGGGAAGCTGGGGGTTTTCAATTTCCAGACCCTGAAGTATTGACGAGAATCAAAGAATTAAAAAATAATATTGAAGGTCTTATACCAGAAGATTTAGCGGATAAGTTTAAGAAAATTGGTTTGGATATTATTATAAAGGATGGGACTTATGAGATTAAAGAACTTGGAAATGAAGTAAAAAATCTTGAAGATATATTTGGTAACTTTATTGAAGAGACAAGGAAGGAATTAAGTAGTAGAGTTTTTTTACAAACCATAGATGAATTTGCTAATACTTCAGCAAGAATATTAAAAGATACTTCTGACCTATTACAAAAAGGTCTTATAACTAAAGTTGCATTTGATTCTGCAGAAAAACTTATAAATCAATATAAGGATTTAAACAGGATAATAACTGAACTACCTGAAGGGGTAAGACAGGTTTTTACTAAAGGTCGTATTGAAGAATACTTGGATATTACAAAACAATTATCAATAGCCACAGGTAAAATTAAATATGAAAAAGTGAACGGACAAATTGTTGAAATAAAGAACTCAACAGTTGACCTTACAAAAGAAACTGAAAGATTAGTCGCATTCCAAAAAAGTTCACTTGAAGCTTTAATAAAACTTTATGAGGCTCAATTCAAGATTAAAAACAATGATAGAGAACTTACTCGTAAACAATTTTTGGCTGAAATAGAAAATCTAAAAACGTTAGGTAAACTAACAGAGGAAGATGCGGACAAGTTAAGTGCAAGGGTTAAAGATACGGGAGCTGACTTTACAAAACTTATTAAAGAAATTGCTGAAGCACAACTAAAAGCCTTAAACAATACGGTTCAAAATATTATTGCTGAAGAAACACAAATTAGAGCATTTCTTTTTGAGATTCAACAAGACAGAATAGAAGCACTAAAAATACAAGGTGAAGCGGAAAAAAGAATATTACTCAACAATCTTGAAGATGTGTTTAAGATAACACAAACTCAAAATGCTATAAATATTGATGCAACAAAAACAAAGGAAGAACAAGTAGTCAGTTTATTAAAACAATTTGCCGATAAGAAAATTGACCTTACTTCATTAACAGAAGAAGAACAATATAAAATTGTATTATTTTATTTAGGTAAACAAAAAGAAGCTGTTGACCAAGCACAAAAAACAAGACAAGAACAAGTTGATAAGTTTGTTGAGGCTATCCAACAAATACAAATGGTTCTGAACTCACTATCACAAACCTCAACAGCCTTTTTCAATCAACAATTTGACACTTTAGAAAAAAGATATAAAAGAGTAACTGATGGTATAACCGGTGATTCAAAAAGAAGTGCAGAGTTAAGAATTGAAGCTGAAAAGGCATACCAAGCTGAACGTGAGAGGTTAGAGAAAAAGGCGGCTAAAACATCTTTAAGAATAGCATTAGCACAATCCTTAGCAAACACGGCTGAAGCGGTAAGTAAAACAGTGGCGGTATATGGTGGAACACCTTTAGCTATCGGTGCAGCTGCAGCGGTCGCTGTTTTGAGCGCAGCACAAACAGCAATAATTGCACAACAATTAGCGAATATTGATTCTTACCGAAAAGGTGGTAGAATTAAAATGGCTGGAGGCGGACTTGTGCAAGGAAAAAGTCACGAATATGGAGGTGTTAAGTTTCAGGGTGGGGGAATAGAACTTGAAGGTAACGAATCTGTTATTAATAGGGTCTCAACGATAAACTATATGGGATTGTTAAGTCAAATAAATCAAGCTGGAGGTGGTAAACCTATAGGTCCTGGTTTTGATGACTCAAGAATTGTAGAAGCAATTGCAAAACAGAGGAACACACCAATCAGGGCATTCGTTGTAGAATCAGACATAACACAAAAACAAACAACAGCTAAAAAAATACAAGAATTAGCTTCGTTTTAACAACAAAAAGTATTTATAGAAAATGTATAGAATAATTGAACTTGATATAGACACGGACTTATCGGGAGATACAGGTGTTTTTGAGGTGGCTTGGGTGGAATACCCAGCAATTGAACAGGACTTTATGTATTTTGGAGAACAAAAGTTTTATAGGGCTCCTGATAATGTTGCATCCAAGGCTTGTAGGGCGATAAAAGAAAATGAAAAAAGGGGAAACCCTGCGTCAACACAGGTAGGAAAAGTTCGTGGTCAACAATTGTGTAACCGTGATGAAATATCTTTAGAGACAATTAAAAGAATGAAATCATATCTATCAAGGGCTGCAGAATATTACACTGGTGACTATGACGACAACGGAACAATTGCCTATGATTTATGGGGTGGTAAGCCAGCTTTAGATTGGGTTGATTCTATTTTGGATAATGAAGAAAATATGGGAATCCAAGATTTCGTTTATCCAAAACCTGAAGAAGATAAAAATGATTTTATATCAAGGTGTATTTCTTATGTTATAGACGAAGGTAAAACACCGGAACAAGCTGCGGGTCAGTGTTACGGAATGTGGGATAATAGGGAGTTTGCTGAAGTCGGTCCAAGAGGTGGAATAAGAGAGAGTAAAAAAGCTCCCAAGTCAGATACACCAAACAAAAACCCTCAAGGTAAAGGGTCGGCTAAAGGGGACGCATCTACTACAAGGGGTGCGAAGGTTACAGAAGAACAAGAAAAAACATTACAAAAAAAGGTTGATGATTTCAACGAAAAAGAATCAAATACCAAAAATGGTAGAGCAACACTTGGACAACTAAAATCAGTATTTCAACGGGGACTTGGAGCATTCACCACTTCACACAGTCCAAGAGTTAAGTCAGCGGAGCAATGGGCTTATGCAAGGGTCAATGCATACTTATTTTTACTCAAGAACGGGAGACCGCAGAACCCTAAATATAAACAGGACAACGATTTGCTCCCCTCCTCACATCCAAAAAAACAAGATTTCTCACCAACAAAAGTATCTTTTGATTGGGATAATACTTTAGAAACTGACAGAGGTAAAAAACTATTAGAGCAAGAATTATCAAGGGGGTCTTTAATTTATATTATATCAGCAAGAAATATGCCAACAAAAGAAATGTTTGATTTAGCATTGAAGTATGGTATTCCTGCAACACATATTTTTACTACTGGAAGTAATCCTGAAAAAATAGAAAAGGTAAAAGAATTAGGAATAAAAAGACACTACGACGATAACTTTAATGTTGTAAGAGATTTAGGTGGTGTAGGTATCAATTTTGATTATGATACAAGTGGTTTACCGGCATATGACAATTATCCAACAAGTGGTGAAACTGATAGTATGTTGATAGAACCTGAACTCCCCCCTGTTTTGTTTGACCAATCACAATTTGAACTAAACATATTTGGATACAATACCAAGTATTTTTATATTTGTCCTGGTGCAATTTCAACATTCACACACCTTGTGGAAATGAACCCTGATGATGAAACTAAAGGTATGATAAGGTCAGCCGCACAAATTGCAGATAATGTATTTGAGATTGAAGCTGATGTTATTGAAGATGAAGAAGCAAGTGTAGGTCAAGTTATGGAAGCACAGGTCTTGGTAGACGATTTCAAGGACTTAATGGGGGAGATTGATAAGTTGGTTGGTATGGAGCACGATGTGTCTTATATGGACGGGCACGTTGTAAAAATCAGTTCATATCTAACTGACGAATATACAACAGAGGAGTTTGCAAGTTTAGAGTTATTAAAGTTCCTTGCTGAAACTGATTACCAAAAGTTTGAATCGGTTATGGGTTCTTTACGGGGTGCAACAGAATCACAGATAATGCAAAGGAAACACGATAAACCTGTATTTTATTTCAAGTATGATAGGGTTATGAGTGGATTCCCTGATAGAGATTTCTGTATGTCTATAGAGGACAGATATTTCCGTAGATTTGAAATAGATTTACTGGACGATACTAATAAGGAGTTTGGGCACAACGGGCAAGGATATAGCAAATGGGATTTCAAGGGAGGTCCAGAATGTGTCCACGCTTGGAGAAGATTTATTTATACTCCTGCAGAAAAAAACAGAGATGCAAAACTAAAAGATTTAGGTATGGTTCCCGGTAAACCAGGAACAGCACCACAGGCTATGCAAGGAAGAGGCTATTACCCTGGCACCCCAAGATATGAAGCCGCTGTAAGTCGTGGTGGATTTTCAATGTCTTATATGGAAAATATAGATTGCACGTTTGGAAACTTATGTAAAGTCAATTTTAACGAACAACAACTATTTTCAACTCAAGACGAGGAGAGAATGATTTACACTCCCCTAATGATACCTAATATTCTAATACCAAGATTTGACGAAACATCACAAGAAAAATACTATGTAAAGTTCAAGCCTGAAGTTATTAAAAATATTAGGGATAAGTTCATGACCGAGTTAAGAAACAGAAAAACTAATCTTGAACATACCAATCGTAAGTTTGAAGATATTGTAATGGTTGAAACTTGGATTGTTCAGGGGGAACAAGATAAATCTTATGAATTAGGTTTTACACAAGAACAAATACCCATTGGAACTTGGATGGGTGCATACAAAGTTCTTGATACTCCCGAAGGAGATATGGTTTGGAATAACTATATCAAACCTGGTAAGGTTAAAGGTGCGAGTGTTGAAGGAAACTTTATACTCAACTTTTCCAGTGAGAAAACTGATGAATATTTATTAGAACAAGTTATAAACATATTAAAAAAAATAACTGATTAAATGAACGCAACAGAAGCAATTAACAAAATCGCAGAATTGTTAGGTTTAGGTCTGAAGTCACAAAAGTTTATGGTAACTAAATTACAAGATAATACAACAACTATTACCAACAATTTAGATGCCCCCTTCACAATTGGAGACTCTGTGTTTATTGTTGGTGAGGATTCAGTATTGAAACCCGCACCGTCAGGAACACACAAAACTCGTGAAGGTCTTATCATTAGTTTAGGTAATGATTCTATTATTACAAAAATTGAAGACGAACCTAAACCTGAATTGAGTTCACCAATAAACGAGGCTTCAACAGAAATTGAAGACAATAAAACTGAAATGATGACAAAAGCAAAATTAGCAGATGGAACCGAAATTGAATCTGACGCAAGTGGAGATTTCAAGGTAGGAGACAAACTGTATGTGATTACAAAAGAGGGTGAAAAAGTTGATGCACCCGCAGGAGAACACACAACCGAATCTGGTATTACTTTAACTGTAGATGGTGAAGGAAAAATCACCGGAGTTAAGTATCCTGATGAAGAGGGTGAAGGTTCACTTGAAGCTAAAGAAGACGAAATGAAAAAACTAAAAGACACTATGGAAAAAATGATTTCTATGATGGCTGATTTTAGTAAGGATTTTGAATCCTATAAAAAAGATTATGAAGAATTTAAGAGTTCTCCAGCATTTGAAAAACCAATTGTTCGTAAAACTTTTGGTAAGGAAAATATCCTTGATGCTAAAGTAGCATTCTTAAGAGACGCATTAAGAAAATAAAAAACAATAAAATAAAAATGGAAAAGAAAATATTTAAGAAGGGTGAGGGTAAAAACTTCAACTTTAACTATGATTTAGCAAGTTTACCTGTTTATAATTCTTATGGTGACGAAATGTTGATTAAAGCATTTCTTGGTTTAACACTACCAAAATATAGTTCAGTTAGACCAAACCTAAAAGGAACCGTAGAAAAGGTAGGTTTTGTGACCAACGATGTAATTTTGCAAGACGAATCTTGTGGATTTAGTCCGACAGGGGAAACAGTTCAAAATGTTGTAACTGTTAATTTGTGTAATAAAAAAGTAAACCAACAATTGTGTCCTTACGATTTGTATGATACATATTTGAGTCAGTATTTAACTGATGCAAATTTCCAAGAGAGCGTTCCTTTTGAGGAAGTAATCTTGACTGATATTGCAAATAGAACAGCTAACCAAATTGAACTACAGTTATGGAGAAACACAACCGCATCAGGTGGAACAATTTATAACGACCAATGTTTCAACGGTGTTATTAGTTTGATTACATCGGGTAACGGAGCTACAAGAATCGCTTACACAGGTGCTACAGCAACAAATGGTTTGGATGTGTTCTCATCTTACTACAGAGCAATTCCTGAAAACGTATTACACAGAGACGACTTGGTTATCTATTGTGGATTCTCTGACTACCGTGCGTTAGTTGCGTCAATGAGAAATAACTCATTCATCAACCTATTTACTGACCCTACGGGAGTTGCTACAGAAGGTTCTGATTGGGGTGTTATGTTACCAGCTTCAAACTGTAGAGTTGTTCCAACACAAGGTTTGACAGGTCAAGGTAAAGTATACGCAGGTCCGGCACAATACATAATGGTCGGAATGAATTCCGAGATGATGACCCAAAGAGCATTATACGACCCATTTGAGGACATCGTGAAATTATCACTTCGCGCTACTTACGGCGTTGGTGTATTCTCTGTTGACTCATTTGTAGTTGCAAACTAATAAACGAAAAATTAAAATATAGAATAATATGAGTTGTTATATTTCATCTGGCTTTACTTTAGATTGTCGTAATGCTTCTACAGGTGGTCTTCGGACTGTTTGGATATTAGGAGATGCAGGTAATGAAATTTCCGGTTGGACAGAAAACGCAGAGAGTCAAGTGCTATCCGCTTCTGGAACAGGAACATTTTACAAGTTTGAGCTAACTAAACAAGGCTCTTCACTAACAGAAGAGATTGGCGTTAATACCACTGCACAGTCAGTAGTATTTTTACCAACACTGGTAATGAACTTACCGAGACTGGATAAGGATTTACGTAATGTATTCCAAAATCTTGTATCACAAAATAATATCTACTTTATGGTAGAGGACAACAACGGTCGTTATTGGACTGGTGCTTGGAAGAACGGTGCCCTTGTAACCGCAGGGTCATTGGCTTCAGGTTTAGCATACACCGATTTGAACGGGATGTCAGCTTTAACCATAACTGGTGGAGAACCAAACGCAACACAAGAGATTTTAGTAACAACTACTCTTGGTGCGATATTTACCGGTATTACGGTTCAATCGTAATATCCTTAAACACTAATCAAGGGGGGAGGTTTTCCTCCCCCTTTTTTTTTTAGCCAATTATAAAATATGAAGTGGAACGGAAGAAGTTATAGACCCGCAGGTGCACAATTTATCACAAAGAAAAAACCTTTTGATTTTCAAGAGGCGTTAAAGCCATATGGTGAAAAAGAATTGCCTGTATGGAGTTCTGTTGTTAGTGTTAATAATGAAGTTCCCGCATCACCTGTACCAACATCATCACCTACCCCAACACCAAGTATTACTCCAACACCTACACAAACACCAGGTGCGAGTCCAAGTCCGACTTCAACAGTAACCCCAACGGTTACTCCTTCAATATCGGTTTCTGTTACTCCAAGTTTAACACCAAGTATTACCCCAAGTATTAGTCCTTCAGTTAGTCCAACTATTACTCCATCTGTATCCGTATCTGTTAGTCCAAGTTTAACACCGACAACAACACCTACAAATACAC
>Ga0247840_10003869_pt1 | contig 24614 bp, 19 predicted proteins | sample LaCruzMarch2015__FD_192404 | JGI IMG/M metagenome (GOLD analysis project Ga0247840, IMG submission 192404) | Freshwater microbial communities from meromictic Lake La Cruz, Castile-La Mancha, Spain - LaCruzMarch2015_17m | ecosystem: Environmental > Aquatic > Freshwater > Lake | place: Spain...
CCAGGTCCAGCACGGTGCGGCCGTTGTGGCGCAGGCGCAGGCCCAGCTCCGGACGGGCCAGGGCGATGCGCCGCACCACCTGTTCCAGGTGCCCGAACTCGGTCTTGTCGGTGCGCAGGAATTTGCGTCGCGCCGGGGTGTTATAGAAGAGGTCGCGCACGTCCACCGTGGTTCCCGGGGGATGGGCGGCGGGGCGCAACTCACCCGGGGTCCCGTCCGGCCCCACCGTCACCTCATGGCCGCTGCCCTGGTCCGCGGCGCGCGAGGTCAGGGTCAGGCGACTCACCGAGGCGATACTCGGCAGCGCCTCCCCGCGAAAGCCCAGGGTCGCGACCGCCTCCAGGTCGGTGAGGTCCGCGAGCTTGCTGGTGGCGTGGCGGGCCAGGGCCAGGGCCAATTGCCCGGGGGGGATGCCGCGCCCGTCGTCGCGCACCCGCAGGCGTTTGATCCCGCCCTGCTCCACCTCGATCTCGATGCGGGCGGCGCCCGCGTCCAGGCTGTTTTCGAGCAGTTCCTTGGCGACCGCGGCGGGACGCTCCACCACCTCGCCGGCGGCGATCTGATTGACCAGATGGCTGGGCAGGACGCGAATCGGCAGGCCGCGAGGGGCAGCGGCGTGGTTGGATTGGTCGATCAAAGCTGAAACCGGGTACTAGCCGTCGCCCGCGCCATTACCGGACTGCGCGTCGGCACTCAGAGGCTGTGCCGCGGTCTGCTCCCGGTAATGATGGAAATATTGTTTGATGCCCGCCAGGATGGCCGCCGCCAGGCGTTGCTGCTGGGCGCCGCTGCGCAGGCGCGCCTCCTCGCCCGGGTTGCTGATGAAGGCCGTCTCGACCAGGATCGAGGGGATGTCCGGTGACTTGAGCACCACGAACCCGGCCTTCTGGACCCCCTGGTTGTGGGTCGCACCGAGTCGGCTCAGGTTACTTAGCACCGCGCCCGCGGCCTTCACGCTGCGCTCTTGGGCGGCGTTCTGCACCATGTCGAGCATCACGGTCGCGAGTTGGTCATCGTGCTCCCCCAGGTCCACCCCACCCACGCGGTCCGCGCTGTTCTCCTTGTCCGCCAGCCACTTGGCCGCCTCGCTGCTGGCGCCCCGGCGCGACAGGGTGAACACCGAGGAGCCCCGCGCACGCGGGCTGTCGAAGGCGTCCGCGTGGATGGAAACGAACAGGTCCGCGTTGTGCTTGCGCGCCTTGCGGATGCGCGCGCGCAGCGGCACGAAGGTGTCACGGTCGCGGATCAGCACCGCGCGCATCCCCGGCTCCTTTGCCACCAGGGCGGCCAGACGCCGTGCGATGGCGAGTGTGATGTCCTTCTCGCGCGTGCCGCGGGCGCCGATCGCCCCCGGATCAGCGCCGCCGTGGCCGGCGTCGATCGCCACCACCAGGGTACGCGCTGGCCGTCCCCGCGCCCGTGCCTTGGTGCGCGGCGGCGGCTGGGCACTGGGGGGGGCGCTCGCGTTCAGGGCCTCAGCCGCGGCAGCGACGGCGGCAGCGGTGTCGGTACGGGCATCGGCATCAGTCCTGGCCCCCGCGGTGGGAATCAGGTCCACCACGAACCGGGACCCGCGGCCGGCGTCCGCCGCCATGGCATAGCTCTTGATCCCCACCGGGCGTTTCAGGTCCAGGACGATGCGCAGGTCGTCCCCCGCCCGCGCCCCGCTGCGCAACCCGGTGAGATTGGGGTCGTCCCCGGCGGGCTTGGGGAGTTTGGCGGCGAGTCGCGCGTCCGCGAGGTCGATGACCAGCCGGTCCGGCCCGGCGAGCAGGAAGATCTGCGGCGTAACCTTCGCGCTCAGGGCCAGCACCAGCCGGGTCTTGTCCGGGGCCTGGGTGACGCGCACACCAGTCACCCGCACCGGCTCTGCCGCCAGGGTGGGCGACAGCAGCAGCAGGAGCACCGACAACAGGACGGCAAACAGCGGCTTCACGGCGTTCACCCGAGGGCAGAATGCGGCGACAGGCATAACCAAAAGATAGCACGGTCCGAGGACCTTTTCCAAATGAAATCCTGAGATTAGACAGGCTTTCTCAAGAACCCGACAGATGGTGGCGGGATCAAACCCCCTCGATCGCCGCGGCGAGTGTCTTAACCGCCAGGATTTCAAGCCCCTCCACCCCCTCCTTCGGCACGTTGCCGGCCGGGACTATGGCCCGGCGGATGCCGTGCTTGGCCGCCTCGCGCAGCCGGTCCGGGCCGTTGGGCACCGGCCGGACCTCACCGGAGAGCCCGATCTCACCGAAGGCCATCAGCTCCAGCGGCAGCGGGCGGTCGCGGTAGCTGGAGAGCACCGCCAGCACCAGGGGTAGATCCGCCGCCGTCTCACTGATCCGCACCCCGCCCACCACGTTGACGAAGACGTCCTGATTGAACATGCCGATGCCGCCATGGCGGTGCAGCACCGCGAGCAGCATGGCAAGCCGATTCTGGTCCAGCCCCAGCGCGACCCGCCGCGGATTGGCCAGCGGGCTCTCATCGACCAGGGCCTGCACCTCGACCAAGAGCGGCCGGGTCCCCTCGCGCGTCACCATCACCACGCTGCCCGGCACCGGCTGGTCGTGGCGCGACAGGAAGATGGCCGAGGGGTTCCTGACCTCCCGCAGGCCCCGGTCCCCCATGGCGAAGACCCCCAGTTCGTTCACCGCCCCGAAGCGGTTCTTGATCGCGCGCACCATCCGGAAGGGCCCACCCGCCTCGCCCTCGAAATAGAGGACCGTGTCGACCATGTGCTCCAGTACCCGCGGGCCGGCGAGCGCCCCCTCCTTGGTCACATGCCCGACCAGGAAGACCGCCGTGTCCGCGCGTTTGGCGAAGCGCACCAACTGCGCCGCCGTCTCGCGCACCTGGCTGACCGAGCCGGGGGCCGAGGGCAGCAGGTCCGTGTAGAGGGTCTGAATGGAGTCCACGACGATCACCCGCGGCCCCTCGCGTTCCGCGAGCGCCAGGACGCGCTCCACGCAGGTCTCCGCCAGCAGCCGGATCCCGGCCCCGGTCACCCCCAGCCGCCGGGCGCGCAGCCCGATCTGCTGAGGTGACTCCTCCCCGCTCACATAGAGCACCGGGTGCTGGGCGCCGAGCGACTCGCACGCTTGCAGCAGCAGGGTCGACTTGCCGATCCCCGGGTCCCCGCCTAAGAGCACCACCGAGCCGATCACCAGTCCCCCGCCCAGCACCCGGTCCAGTTCGCCGATCCCGGTGCCGGTGCGCACGCGCTCCTCGGGTTGCAGGTCCGCCAGGGACTGGAGTTCCGACTGCGCCGCCCCCGCGAACCCGCCCCGTGCGGCGGCACGGTGCTGTGACGGCGGCGGGCGTGTCGCCTCCTCCACGCTGTTCCAGGCCCCGCAATCGGCGCACTGACCGCTCCACTTGGGCTGCGCCGCCCCGCAGGCGTTGCACACATAGGCGGCACGGGGCTTCGGAGGGACGGTGGCCATGTAGGGGTTGCCCTTGCAGATGGATGCGATCAAAACTGATGTGGTGACCGAGATCCCGGGTACGCTGTCGTTGTCGTTGTCGTTGTCGTTGTCGTAATCGAATAATCCGACCACGATTACGACAACGACAACGACGCAAAAACCCGGCCCGGCGTTGGCCGGGTCGGGTCAGGGGCAGGCGCGCGGTCCGCCCGGAGCGGCTCGCCTGATCAGGTCCCGGGGACGATGTCCACCGTGATGATCGCCTCCACCTCCGGGTGCAGGCGCAGCGTGACCGGGAACTCACCGACGGCCCGCAGCGCGGCCGGGAGGCGTACCTCCGCCTTGGTGATGGCCACCCCGGCGCCGGTCAGGGCGGTGGCGATGTCGCCCGCACCCACCGAGCCGAACAGGCGGCCCTCGTCGCCGGCCTTGCGGGCGATGGTGAGGCGCAGCCCTTCCATGGCGGCCTTGCGCTCCTGCGCACCGGCCAGGTTGGCGGCGGCCTCGCGCTCCAGTTCCGCGCGCCGGGCCTCGAAGGCCTCCAGGTTCTTGGCCGTGGCCGACACGGCGAACCCGCCGGGAACCAGATAATTGCGGCCATAACCGGGGCGCACCTTGACCTTCTCGCCAAGGCTGCCCAGACCACCGACGTTCTTCAGCAGGATGACTTCCACTTCGCTTTTCCTCGAGTCTTTGGGGGGACGGCCGTGCGTGCAGCGCACGCGCGGTCCGGCAATTCAGGCCGGGGGCCGCGGCCCGAGGCGGGCACGCAGGTCGACCCAGATATCCACCAGGCCCAGACAGGCCACCAACACCAGGGTGCGGGGCATGAACACGACCAACAACAGATAGAAACCCACCAGCCAAGCGCGCCGCGCGCCGCGCTGCGCGATCAACTGGTGGATGACCGCCAACCCCTGGAACAGCCACAGGGGGGAGAGCACGAGCAACAGGTCCGGGATCAGGCCGGGGCCCGGCTGAAAACCGACACCGGCCACCAGGAGCAGGCCGACGAGACCGACCACCGGGTGTAACCGGAAGGAGCGGAAATCCGCCCCGAAACCGCCCGGATTGTAGAGCTGCCCCTGCCACCAACGCCCAATGAAGAGCCCCACCAGCACCTGCAGCATCAGGGCCGCGGCCAGGGCCCCGGTCATCCAGGGGGCCAGGGTCTCAAAGACCGCCGCGGCGACCGGCCCGTCCAGCCCCCCATCCTTGATCAGGGCCGCGCGCAAGGGCTCCAACAAGCGCAGCCAGGCGCTGGTGGGGTCACCGATCAGCGCATGGACGGATAGGACGCCCAGGACCCCGGCCAACCCCGCCGCCTGGGCGGTGAACGCCAGTGACCGGGAGAAGCGCAAGATCGCCGCGAGCCCCCACACCGGTAGCCACAGGACCAGCAGGATCGCGAGCGCCGGCCAGGGCGAACCCATCAGCAGGGTGCACAGAACCAGGCAGCCCAGCCCCGCCAGGGCGCCGACCCGCACCCCGTACCAGGTCCCGCCGCGCAGCGTCACCAGGGCCAGGGTCGCACTGCTTAAGAGACCCACGAGCGGGAGCAGCAGGGACAAGAGCCCGGTGCACCAGGCCACCAGGCTGGCTTGCACCGGCCCACGCATGATGAACGCGGCCAAGGGCTTCATCGGCTGGGAGGCGCGGCAGGGCCGGACCGGTCCCGGGCGCGGCGCTCAGGCGCCCGCTCGGGGCTCCGGATCAATGCGCGTCGGTATAGGGCAACAGGGCCAGGAAGCGCGCCCGCTTCACCGCCTGGGCGAGCTGGCGCTGATACCTGGCGGAGGTGCCGGTGATGCGGCTCGGCACAATCTTGCCGGACTCGCTCACATAGGCCTTGAGCAGGTTGAGGTCTTTGTAGTCGATTTCGGCGATACCCTCGGCGGTGAACCGGCAGTAACGCTTGCGACGGAAGAAACGGGAGCTATTTTCCATGGTGTCTGGCCCTTTGAATGTCGATGAGCGGGGTCGGTCTTCAGTCGCTGTCCGCGTCGCCGCCGAGCGGCTCGGGGCGCTCGCGCTCCTCACCGGTCTTCAGCAGCGGGGACGGCTCGGTGACCGCCGCGTTACGGCGCAGGATCAGGTTGCGCAGGATCGCGTCGTTGAAGCGGAAGGCACTCTCCAACTCGTCGATCGCCTCCTGGTCGCACTCCACGTTCATCAGCACATAGTGGGCCTTGTGGACCTTGTTGATCGGGTAGGCCAGGGGCCGCCGACCCCAGTCCTCGAACCGGTGCACCACCCCGCCGCGCTTCTCCAGGTTACCGCGGTAGCGCTCTACCATGGCCGGCACCTGTTCGCTCTGGCTCGGGTGAACCAGAAACACCACTTCAAAATGTCGCATTGCTGCTCCTCATGGATTGACAGCCTCCCGCCGGGGGCGGTCGGAAACCGACGCCGGGGTGAGGCAAGGAGATTTCCCGGATTGCGGGAAACCGGGCATTATACGGAGAAAGGGGGGGGAGTCAAAGGGGTTCGGGGTTCGGAGTGCGGGGTTACGTCGCCGGGCGAGCGCAGGACCGACGGGCAGCGGGCACACAAGTGGTGTTGGTGACCATGACCAGGCGACAGCCCGGTTCCTTCAGGGCGTGGGCCAGGTCGTAGCGGCTTTGCTTTTATAGGGAAAATCCAAGCCTACTCGGGAAGCCAATCGTCGGCCAAGACCTGTCCGGGCGACCAGGGACAGGTTTCGGGAAAACCGGACAGACTCGCCTCGGATGCAACCTGGGCCGTTGCATCGTCCCAAACCTCCAGCCACCACTCGGGGTCTTTGAGTTCCGGCTTCAGGCTCGGCGTCTTGTTGAGACGGCGCGCCACACCTCGGCGCTGATTGCGGATGGTGATTTGCCGACTCGCGCCGCGGCGCTCCGACTGGAGTTGCCACTTGATGAGGTGGGCCAAGAGGACCGCCATTCGGTTGGCCAACTCGCGCTGCTCGCTCTTGCCCACGTCTTCGATCTCCTCGGCCAGGTGCGGGGTGTCCAACAGGTCGAGGCGGCCCTCGCGCAGGAACCTTGCCTGCTCGTTGGCCCAGGCGACCACGTCGTCTTCGTAGCGTGCGGTCTCAATCATGGGTCTGTCCTCGGTGGCTTCTGCGGCGGCGGGCGGTCGGCACAGCGGGACCCCACTGGCGCGTCCCGCGACGCCTCTGCAAGACGCTGGGGCACGGCTGATGCCGCTCCCACCGGATGGCAGATTACTATAGCCCGGGGCCTGAGCAACAAGAAGCCCGCTTCTTGTTTGGCGCAAGGGGCCGGGGCGGGTGAGTTCGGCGAGAGGTCCTTGACTCGACTTTGGCCATTTTCCTAACAGCCGTTCTGGCTAACTGATTGAAACATAAAAGCACGAAAAATTAGGATGGGGTTAGGCAGCAGCGGGACCGATGCGAACCCCGGCGAAGACTCCCTGCTAATTTTTTCCGTCCAAGATAACGCGTTGATTATCATGCCTATGGCCAGGCGGAAAAATGGCCAAAGTCGAGCTTGAGAAACCAGAACCGGCATCGCTCAGGCGGCGGGGCCGCTGGTGGGTGCGCTACGCTTATCCACCCGCGACTTCCGTAGGGTGCGCCGTGCGCACCATGGCGCCGACCGAAACCCCGGCGGCGGCGATCAACCGCAGCAAAGGAGCCGCGAATGCCCCAGCGCCCGCTCGCCCCGCTCGTCTACGACTGTTTCTTGAGCTGCCGCTCGGCCCGGTTCGACTGGGTGGAGACCCTGGCGCGCAACCTGGTGAGCCAGGGGCTCAAGGTCTTTCTGGACCGCTGGGGGCTGATCCCGGGGGAGGACTTTCCCACTCAACTCGACGGGGCGCTCCGGGCGTCGCGCGCCGGGCTCCTGGTGGCGAGCCCTGACACCGTGGACTCCGAATGGGTGCGCAACGAATGGAATCGCATGCTCGCCAACCGCAATGCCGGGCGCAGCGGCGGGGCGGAGTATCCCTTCCGGATCGTCCCCCTGCTGCTGGGACCCATGCCCGGCCTGCCCTTCATCGGCAACTATCACGGCATCGACTTCGCCGCGGCGACCGACGAGCCCGGCTACCGGCGCGCCTTCGGGATGCTGGTCAAGGCCCTGGCGGGCGAGCCGCCGGGACCGGACCCGCACCACGAGGGGCCGCTGCTCCTGCCGCCCGGGCTCGCAGCGGACCCGCCGATGGCACCGAGCGAACTGGGCGCCATCGACCAGGCCCTGCTCCTGCTGCGCTCGCCCAACCCGGTCGCCATCCTGGCGCAGCGGTACTACCCGCTCGGGCGCATCGCCGCGGTGTTGGCGCAGCGGCTGGGCGAGCAGTACGGCCCGGAGCGGGTGGTGCAGATCGCGCCGCTGAACGACCCGGGGACCGACGGCAAGACCTATTTCCCCCACCTGGCCCAGCAAAATGGTGCGGTCCCGGGACGGGCACACCCGCGCCGGCCTGCTGTACGCGGGCGAGGCGGTGGCGGGATCGGCGGCAAGGACCCGAGCGTCGCGGGGTATGTGGAGCGCTTGACGGAAACGATGGATTGGCTTCAAAGTAGCAGGAAATCGCGGTTTGTTCCCGGTTTCCACTCGGTCCTAGCCTTATGAACCTCAGCCCCCATCTGCACCAGCTTGCGTCGGATGCAGCCGCGACCCCGGCGGGGACAACAGTTCGTTGTGCGGCGGGGAATTTCCGCTGGGAACTCGCGGTCGCGGATGAGCGCGCGGCAGAATACAGCGCTTATGTCGGAGATGTCAGCTCGCATAAGGATTGGAAGGCAGAGCACAAGGGCTATGTGGGTTCTTTTGTCCATGTCCCAAGGGACCTGCCGAGAAGCTCCGAGTGCTTCATGGCAGTCAATGGCATGGCAGCGCTGGACGAGCAGATGGACAACACCTTTCTGTTGCGACTGGAATCAATAGGCCATTTGTTCGACCAACCGTTGCTATCCGGCATTGCCAACGCTTTCTGGCTGCGGTTCTTCAATTCACAGAAAGACCTGAGAAAACACTCCCTGTCCGACAGCGACGAAGCATTGCGCACCGAGTTTGTAACGCAATGGAATGCGCAGCGCACCCAGGCTCGCCCCATGTTCGCCACCTTTCTCAACGATTTTGGCGGCGACTTGAAGCAGTTGGTGAAAACCGATTGGCCCCATATCTTGCGTGATCGTCTGGGTTTGACACATTGGCCCAGCACGGCGGGGAAACCGCTTCCCGTGGCCTTGATGTGCTACACGCTCGACGAGGTGCGACAGGCTCGCGCAAAGGCCACCAAGAAGGGCGCTGTATCCAGCTTTTCGCGCCCGACCGTATTGGACTCGGAAATGTCCACGGCCTTTATCCCGGCGCCACTGCTGCCTGGTAACAGGAGCTACGGATACACGCTGGATTTGGCGAGCGCCGAGGTCCCAGACAGCTTCACCCCGGAGCTGCTCACCTTTCCCATCGATTACCAGCCCAGACATATCAAGGCCCTCGGATTCATTACCCGGCAGCATCGGCTCCAGGAGGATGAGTCCATTCTCGCGGCCCGCAACCGCCATGTGCTGGGCCTACGCTGTTTGCCGGGCTGTGACGACTTTGGCGAGGTGCTGGCATGAGCTGGCATAGCTGGGCCGACGAACTGCGCCTGGCACCCCGGCAGGCGGTTGCAGACTTGCTGCGCGGCGCCGCGGACATCGGCTCTTTCGAGCGCTTAGCGCCGCATGAGTTCCTGCTGGCGATATTGCCCCGCGATAGCCGCATCCTTTCCCGAGCATCGCTCGGCGAACCCGGTTCGCGCCCCGCGGCACTCGACCCGAACGCCGACCTGCCGACCTGCCTGGATACCGGCCTGTCGGCTTGGCTGCTGGCACAACGCGAGGCCGCCAAACCGCCCGCGAGAAAACTGGGCGCCTATGCCGACCAGGTAAGCGAGGCACTGCAATGGCCGCTGTATTTTGAGTTGCCGAAGACCCGCAAGGCGTTGCAGGCCGACCGCGTCCGCTGGTTGGAATGGCTCAGTTCGCTCACACTCTCGGCCTATCGAGACCCAGAGTACGATTATTGGCAGGCACTGGCCGCTCGCCAAGACGACGACCGCTTGCAGGTCTTCTGGCACTCGTTCGTGGTGGAGGGGGGGCGCACCCGCTCCGCGCGCTACCTCAACCTGGGCCTGCTGGCATTGGCCAGGCTGCCCCTGTCGGAAGAGGACAGCCTGCGGAACCTGCGGTTGCAGGTGCAGGCACTCGTCAACCGCTACCAGCACCGCAAGGCTTGGGGCCCACCGGCCCAGGAAGACCTGGCGCAGGCGCTGCTCGGTGTCATGACTCGAAACCCCAGCCTGAATGCTGCCCATTACCGGGCTTTCCTGACCGCCCTGCTCTCCCCGCTGGGCCAGGATACGTCGATATCGGTGTTGAGCCTGCTGGGGTTCTCGAATGCCCCGATGATCCAGCGCAATGCCGCCGCCATCCCCAGCGACGATTACAGGCTTGAGCCGCCCGGCCAAAAACCAGAGACCGACCAAGCCGTCGAAGCCGTGCGCCACTCCCGCAGCCTGGAGCAGGCATGGAACGCCATTCGCCCCCTGCTCAGCGCCCACGAGGACTTCGTGCACAAGTCCGGCGATGCGTACTACTTCGTGCCCAATCTGGACAGGTGCGCCCGTGCCCTGTGCAAGCGATATCCGATACCCGATCCGGAGATCCAAGGGCGCCTGTTCCAGTGGATACACTTGGCCTTGCAGATGGACGCCGATGATCCCGGACTGTGGATGCTCTGGGAGTTGGTCTTACGCCAGGCGGGTTATCCGCAGCGCGCCCAATGGGTATTGTGGGAAATGACACGGCGCTTTCCCGATCAACTGCCCTGCCGCGTCGAGCTCGCGCGTTTGCTGGCGGAGTCCAGCGACCCGGTCGAACAGGCCCAGGCATACCGTCTGTTGCAGCAGGTGCTGCAAATGGATACCGAGCATCTGCACGCCCATTCCACCTTGGCTCAACTGGCGATTCGTGGTGCAGACTGGCTTAAGGCGCTGAACCATGCCCAACGGGGCTTGCAGATCGACCCGAGCAACCAAGCCAGCGCCTTGCTGATGGCAACCGCCCATGCCCGGCGTGGAGACGCGGGCGACTTGGAGAAAGCCATTGACCATCTGCGGCGCTTTACAGCCCGCCACCCTGGTCAATTGCGTGCCGAAGATTATTTGCGCAAGCTGCTTCGCCGTCAGCAGTTGGTGTTGCAAGGGCAATCGATCGAGTACGAAGGCAGCGAGGAACCCATCAGCAGTGGCACCGTTCTTCCCGAGAGCGATCCCGCTTGGCTGGCCTTTGCCGGGTCGCTTCATACCTGGGCAGCGGCGGACGATTCCCCGCCCCTCCCCGCCGAAGATCCGTTCTCAATCGACCGTGTGCTGCCTCTTCCGCAGGCCCTGCGGCGTGCCGTGGTGCAAGGCCAATGGGAGGCCGAGGTGCTTGATCGTTACGAACCCGCTGCCCAGCAGGAATTTCCCTTGGAGACGAGGCTTTGGCGTTACTTACAGACCCTGCACTCCAGGTCATCGAGCGAAAGTGAGCGTGATCGCGCAAGGCTTGCCTTGGGGGCATGGATCGAGGCTGAAATTCGCACACCCGCATACGAAAGTCCGTCGTGGGTTCCCTATCTGAGCAGATTCTGGGAGAACTTGAATGCTCCCATGAATGCAGCCTTGGCTGTCGGCACCGACTGGCTAAAGGGCCTGCTGGACCGATACCAGCCGTTGCCCGCACCTTTGTTTGTGTAAAGCGGTCGTCGGCCCCGGGGTCAAGCGCCCTCGAAAGCCACGAAGCGCGTTCCCGCTGAACCTGAGCACCCTGGCCCTGACCCTGGTCCCGGCTGGCCAGAGCGACCCGGAGGGCCTGTTCCAGGGGCTGCGCGAGCGCCTCGATGCGGTCCGCGGCCTTGGAACCGGCAGCCTGCCGCTCCTGATCCTGAGCGCGGACGGCGAGACCCAGCGGGACCTCAACCGGCGCACCGCGGAGCGTCGCGACCGGCTGATCGCACCAGCCCCGGAGGTCCTGACCCGGCTGCTGCTCTCCGCCGAGCCCGCCCTGGTCCTGGCCCGGGTGCTGGCCGAGCGCATCCCGCGCACCGAACTCTCGCCCTACCAGACCGGCGGCGGGGTGCAGGACCCGCGGATGTTCTTCGGCCGCGCCGGGCTGCTGGACCACATCGTCAACCGGGACCCGGGCAATTATCTGATCGTCGGCGGCCGTCAGGTCGGCAAATCCAGCCTGCTCCAGGCGGTGGGGCGCGCGCTCGCGGACTCCAGCCGGGTACAGGTGCATTATTGCGCGCTCGGCGGCGAGGACCTGGCGGGACCGCTGGCCGCCGCGCTCGGACTGGCAGCAGGCGCGGGGTTCGCCGACATCGAGGCCCTGCTGCACCGGTCTGGGGGCGCGCGGCCCCGGGTCCTGCTGATCGACGAGTCGGACGCCTTCGTGCGCGCTGACGCGGACCGGGACTATGCGGTGCTCAAGCGCCTGCGGGGCTTGAGCGAGTCGGGCCTGGCCTATTTCAGCTTCGCCGGCTACTGGACCCTGTTCGAGCGCTCGGTCCTCGACTTTCACTCCCCGCTCAAGAACTTCGGCGAACTGATTCAGGTCGATGAGTTGGAATGGGAGGCATGTCTGACACTGGTACGGCGGCCACTGGGCTGGCTCGGGCTCTCACTCGCCTCCAAAGCGCTGGCCGAGCGACTGGTGCGCGACTGCGGCCAGCGTGCCAATCTGATTGCGATGGCCTGTCACCAGCTCGTCGCACGGGTTAAGCCCGAGCAGCGGGAGATCGGCGCCGCGGACCTGGAGGCGGTGCTCGCGAGCGAGCGCCTGCGCGACGAGCTGCTCGGCAACTGGCGCGCGCTGATCAGCGATGAGTCCGCGCAGCGGCTGGACCGCATGGCGGTCTATGCCTCGGTGGACTGGGACGACTTCAGCTATGGCGAGCTGGCCGCGCGCCTGGCGGACGCGGGGCTCGCGGTGGACCCGGAGCGGCTGGAGCGCAGCCTGCGGCGCCTGCGGCTCGCCTTCGTGCTGGGGCTGACAGACGGGCGCTATTGCTACCGGGTCCCGCTGCAACAACGGCTCATCCGGCAGGACGACCCGGCGATACGGCTGCGGCAGGAGGTCGCGAACCAGGACGGTTCCTGACTTGGCGCCGCTCACGGCCATGAGGGATTATCCGTCACCCCAGGACAGTCGCGCAGCGACGCTGTGGGAGCGGCTTCAGCCGCGACGGGCCCCGCGCGGGAAACGCGGCGTTGGGGTTCGCCGCGGCGTCTCAGCGCGGCCGCCGGCCGCTCCCACAAAGAACCGTCATGTTCCGGCTGCGCCCCGGCCAGGCCCCTGGCGCAAGGCCTCGCACGCAGCGCCGCCTGGGCCGCGGGACTGCTGTAACGGCGGGCGTCGCTGGCAGGTCACCAGCGGCAAGGATCCGAGCGTGCGCCAGGCGGCCCGCGGCGCGGACTCAGGCCGGCTGGAACTCCACCTTATCGTAGACCTCCGCCAGCGACAGGGTGCAACCGACGCTGGGCAGGGGCACGCTGGCGGTCAGGGCGGAAAAGTCCGACAGGCTCCAGCGGCCGTCGTCGCCCCGGCTGAACAGTTCCACCGCGACCTGGTGCTGGGAGACCAGGAGGTATTCCCGAAGACTCGGGAGCTGGCGGTAGATGGCGAACTTCTTGCCGCGGTCGTAGGCCTCCGTCGAATCCGAGAGCACCTCCACGATCAGGCTGGGATTGAGCAACACGTCGCGGCGGCCATCCTGAAACTGGTGCTCGCCACACAGGGCGATCAGGTCCGGGTACTTGCCCGCATCGGCGGAGCGGATGCGCACCTTCAGGTCGTTGGCGTAGACCTGGCAGGGCCGGCCCTTCATCTGGATGCTCAGTTCCCTGGCGATGTTGACCACGATGGCGTTGTGCTCGACGCTCGCCCCGGTCATGGCGAATACCTCACCGTTCAGGTATTCGCTGCGCCCCTCCAGGGACGCCCGCTCGTCTTCCAGCCAGTCTTCAAAGGTCAGTTGCAGCTTGGGTTGCAGGGACATGGGGCAACTCCGTGGTCGGGGATCGGGCGGATTATAGACGCCCGAGACGCTCGTCACGCGGATCGATACCGACCGGCTGCGCGAGGCCCGGTCCGACCTGACCGCGCCGATCGGCGAGGTGCTCAGAATGGACTTCCTTGCGTGAGCGGGGGCTGGCCACGATGCGGCGCGGCGTTCCGCGCGCCCCGTCGCGGCTGAAGCCGCTCCCACAGGCGCGGTGGCCGTCGGATTCGGCTTCGCTAACCCGACCGACGCCGGATTGGCGTCAGGCCAGGCCCCGGCGCGACCCGCGGCGGACGAGTCCAGCCAGCAATCCGAAGCCGAGCAGCATCAGGACGGGAGGCTCAGGCACTTCAACGGGCTCGGCATAGAGGAAATCGTCCATCACCACGACGTCGTCGAGAGCATTGCCGAGGTTGCCATTGGAGATGATGGTGTTGAGGCCGGCGGTGATGCGGACACGGCCGATGCGCTCGCCGGCAGTGGCCACGGCGCCCAGGAACGACAGACCCTGGTTGCCCGGCAGCAGGGCGTCGCGGGTAAAGATGACCGCGCCGTCCTGATCGAAGAACTCGACCTTGCTGGCGAGATCTTCGACATCCACGAAGACCAGCCCGAAGGCGCTGGTGGTGGCGGCGGTGGTGGTGCCGGGCAGGAAGAACGAGACCTCCGTGACGTTGCTCCCGATTGCAGTGAACAGCCGCTGGGCGCTGAAGGTCTGGAAGTCGTTTGGGAAGCCGAACAGGACGGGGGAGCCTTCGCCCGAGTTCGCGCTCACCATGAAGCCGGTACCGGGCGTACTGAACGCGACGCCGCGCGGTGAGGTGCTGTTGAAGAAGTCGCCGGGCATCAGTTTGGGGTCGGCGAGGTCATTGGGGACCCCATCCCAGTTGATCTCCCGGCGCTGCCCGCCGAAAGAACCGTCAGGCCCAGCACTGGTGCCGCCGCCGACAGCGGTCCGGAACCCGTCACGGGCCGCGCTGATCGCGGCGGCACCGGGGCCCGCCGCCTCGAAGACGACAAAACTGCCCTGGGCGGCGGATGCCGAGAGCAGCAACACCGCGGCGAGCGTAGGTAGGCGAAGCATGATCCGGTCCTCATCGGTGTGGGTGATCGGGAAGGGTCCCCGGGGCGCAGGGGCCGGTGGGGGCAGTGGGCACGCCCGTACTTATCGACGGCGACAACCTGCCCACTTCGCCGTCAAGCGCCCTCTGGTACTTTTCGGGATGGGCTGGCTTGGCCGAGCGGCGGCCCCCGTGGTCCGCACCGCGAGTCATCCGCACCGGCGGCAACCAGCCGACGGCTTGGTTGCAGCCCGACACTGGAATCCTGAGGATGCAAGTCGGAAATGCAACCGCCCGAAAACGGATGTTGCTAGGATCCTTACCAGGCAGAAGGTTCAGGCCAAGACGGCCGCGGGGTCGGGCGCACCACCAACGTCCACGGCGGAGCCGCCGCGCGTTCCGCTCTACCGGACTTGACGGCGCCTGGATTGCGCATCGGCATCAGCGGCCGCATATTAGCGCCCACTGATAGGCCACCTGGCCTGCAACCACCTCTCGAGGGCCTCGCACCATGGCCATCCCCCCTCTCCCCAGCGGCTTGGCCGTCCCCAGCAAACGCCTGGCCCGGCTCTGGCACCTGGGTCGCGCCACCGGTGACCTGGCGGCCGGGGTCGGGGTGCGCGGCTTAATCGAGCTGGCGCTGAACCGCGACGGCGGGATGAACCGGGTCCAACTCTCCGCCGCGCACACGCAACGCTTCACCGATCGCCTGGCGCGGATGCGCGGGGCGGCGATGAAGATGGGGCAACTCATGTCCCTGGACGGTTCCGACCTGCTCACCCCGGAGGCCGCCGAGATCATGGCGAGCCTGCGCGACCGCGCCCAGCCGATGCCGCTGGGGCAGGTCAACGAGGTCCTCTCGGGCGAACTGGGGGCCGACTGGGACAAGCGCTTTCGGCGCTTCAACTTCACCCCCATGGCCGCCGCCTCGATCGGGCAGGTGCATCGCGCCGAGACCCGCGACGGCCGACACCTGGCCATCAAGATCCAGTTTCCCGGGGTGCGCGAGAGCATCGACAGCGATCTGGACAATTTCACCTTCCTGGGGCGCACCCTGGGGCTCGCGCCCAAGGGCCTGAACCTGGAGCCGGTCCTGACCGCGGCCCGCCGCCAACTCCATCAGGAGGCCGATTACGTGGCCGAGGCCGATGCGCTGGAGGCCTACGGGGCACTCGTCGGCGACGACCCCGACTTCCTGGTGCCCAGGGTGCACCGGGACCTCTCCAGCACCCGGGTGCTGGCCATGGACTTCGCCGACGGCATCCCGGTCGATCAACTCACCGGCCAGGCGTTTCGCCAGGTGGAGCGTGACCGCGCCGCCACCCTCCTGGTCCAACTGCTGCTGCGCGAGCTGTTCGACTTCGCGCTGGTGCAGACCGATCCCAACTACAGCAATTTTCTCTACCAGGCCGAGACCCGCAAGCTGGTCCTGCTCGATTTCGGTGCCACCCAACGGGTCGCCTCCCCGCTGGTCGGGTACTACCGGCAGATGATGCAGGCGTCCGTCGTCGGCGATACGGAAACGGTGCGCCAGTGCGCCCTGGCCCTGGGCTATCTGGACCCTGGCGCCTCCCCGGAACAGGCCGCAAGCATTGCGGGGTTGATCGCACTCACCGGCGAGCCGCTGCGCCACTCGGGACCCTATGATTTCGGGGCCTCCGATCTCTTCGAGCGGATCTATGTCGGCGGCCGGGATCTCTTCTTCCAGGACGCCTTCGGCCGCGCCCCCGACCCGGCGACCTTCTTTCTGCACCGCAAGTTCGTCGGCACCTTCATGCTGTGTCGCCGCTTGCGGGCACGGGTGGATTTGAATGGATTGACGGCGGCCTACGGGTGACCATCGACGCTTTCCCCGTCGTGGCTCGGCGCCGATCGGGGCTCACAACCCTTTGTCGCCGACCACCTTGTCCAAACCAAGCCGCCAGTGGATATCCGGGTTGGTATCGAGGAGCCAACCACTCACAAATCGACATCCCGAACCGGTCCGGTAACCCGTGGATGCTCGAATTCGACCTCTGCAGGGGGCGATTCCGCCCCTGGAGCTTGAGGTCGTTCAACGCGTCGTACTCCTCCTTGGAGACCACGACAGCGACGGCTTGACCGTGGCGCTCGATGACCACGGGCTCGCGCCGCGCCGTCTCCAGCAGTTGCCCGAAGCAGGCTTTGGCGTCGTGGGCGGGAACATTGGTAACTTCTCAATAACCCGTGGCAAACAGCCGGAGCCGCTCAGCAAGTCTATGTTTTTCAAGGGCCAGCCCGTGAGCGTGCCATGACTTATTGAGAAGTTACGAACATTGTACATAGGATTCCAGAGAGATTGGTCTAACTCAGTCAAAGCAGGCCGATCCGGACTTGGCTGCAAGCCGGATCTCGGCGACGGTCATGTCGGCAGAGAGGCGATCAAGCACGGCCTCGACCGGCCGGCGGTCGCGAAGATCGACCCCGGCTTGATTACCTCGATGATGGCCTTCACCGTCTACCTCCAGCCTTCGATGTCTCGGCGAAAATCGTTGAGCAGCTCGTCAGCGGCCGCAGAGACGTACGGCTTCGCCGACGTATCGGTGGTCGCCCTTGCCGCCCTCGTTGTCGTAGCGTACCCGGGTCTCTCGATCCCACGGGACCACTTTGGACCCGCCCCCCGACTGGCCGCAAGGCCCAAAAAGCCGGACAATAACCGCCGCCCCGCACCGCCGTCGAGACGAAAATGCCCAATCTCCAATTGCAGTTGGCGCAAGACCTCATCCGCGGCACGGATCTGAGTGTCTTCCTGACCGGCAAGGCCGGCACCGGCAAGACCACCTTCCTGCACCGGCTCAAGGCGGACCTGCCCAAGCGCACGGTCGTCACCGCCCCGACCGGGGTGGCCGCGATCAATGCCGGCGGCGTGACCCTGCACTCCTTCTTCCAACTCCCGTTCGGACCCTTCGTACCCGGCGGGGAGGTCCAGCGCCAGGCGGCGGAGCGGCGCTTGAGCCGGCAGAAGCGCGAGTTGGTCCAGGGCCTGGATCTCCTCATCATCGATGAGATCAGCATGGTCCGCTGCGACCTGCTCGACGCGGTCGATTTCGTGCTGCGCCGGGAGCGCCGCTGCGAGCGGCCCTTCGGCGGTGTCCAGCTCCTGATGATCGGCGATCTGCATCAGCTCGCGCCCGTGGTGCCCGGGCAGGACTGGGCCATCCTGCGGGAGTTCTATGAGTCCGCGTATTTCTTCGGCAGCCGGGCACTGCAGGCGACCGAGGTGGTGCCCATTGAACTGGAGCACATCTACCGCCAGTCCGACGCGGACTTCATCGCGCTGCTCAATTGCGTGCGCGACAATCGGCTCGACGACGCGACCCTGGAGCGGTTGAATTCACGCTATCTGCCCGGGTTCCAGCCCGGGGAGGCGGCGGGCTATATAACGCTGACGACGCACAACCAGGGCGCCGATCGCATCAACGAGACGCACCTCGCCGCGCTCGCCACCAAGTCATTCACCTTCGCCGCGAACATCCAGGGCGACTACCCGGCGCACAGCTTCCCGACGGCCGAGAAGTTGACTCTGAAACAAGGCGCCCAGGTCATGTTCGTGCGCAACGACGGCGCACCCGAGAAGCGCTATTTCAACGGCAAGATCGGCACCGTCACTCACCTTGGGCGCGAGCGCGTGGTGGTGCACTGCCCGGATGAGGAGGACGCGATCGAGGTCGAGCCGGTCACCTGGGATAATATCCAATACCGCCTCGATGACGAGACCAAGGCGATCACCGAGGAGGTCATCGGCCGCTTCACCCAATACCCGTTACGCCTGGCCTGGGCCATCACCATCCATAAGAGCCAGGGCCTGACCTTCGAGCGGGCCATCGTCGAGGCCGGGGCCGCCTTCTCGCACGGGCAGGTCTATGTGGCCTTAAGCCGCTGCAAAACCTTCGAGGGGCTGGTGCTCGGCACCCCGATCCCGCGCCGGGCGGTCATGACCGACCGGGTGGTGGCGGACTATGTCACCGAGGCCACCCGCTACCCGCCGACCCAGGACCGGATCGATCAGGCGCGCGGCGCCTACCAGCAGCGGCTGCTCCTTGAATGCTGGGACTTTGACGAACTCGGCGCCCGGTTGCGGCGGCTGCTCGGGCTGCTGCGCGACCACCGCCAGGTGATCGATGCGAACGGCGCGGAGGTCATCGATGCGCTGGAGCGCCAGACCCATGAGGCGGTCATCGCGGTCGCCGCCAAGTTCCGGGGCCAACTGCGCTCGCTGTTCCGGGAGGACCGCACCCCAGAGGACGACGAGCGCGTGCAGGAGCGCCTGCGCAAGGCGTCCGCCTATTTCTCGGAGCACCTCCAGCAGGGCTTGTGCCCGTGGCTCGCCGCCTTCTCGTTCGGGACCGACAACAAGGCGCTGCGCAAGTCGCTCGGCCAGGCCGTCGAGGACCTGCGCCAGGAGCTGGCGGTCAAGACCGCCGGCGTTGCGAGCTGTCGGGAGGGGTTCGCGACGGCCGCCCATCTGGGCGCGCTGGCCAAGGCGCGGATCGACGCCGAGCCCAAAGGGCCGCCGACCGGGCAAGGGGTTGCGCCGCGGCCCGGCGCTGCCGAGGATTCCGGACTGCTGGGGGCGCTGCGGCGTTGGCGCGACCAGCAGGCGGCAGAGGAAGAGCGCGCGGGCCTCGAGCGCTACCGCGTCCTGACCCGCGCCGTGCTGAGACAGATCGCCAACACCCTGCCCCGGGACCCGAAGACGCTCGCCGCCGTCAAAGGCCTTGGCAAGCCCTCCGTCGCGCGCTACGGCCAGGAGATACTGGGCATCGTCTCCGACTGGTGCCGCGGCCAAGATGTCGACCCCGCGGCCGTCCCGCGCCCCGGGCAGCCGCCCGAGTCGGAAGGCGATGCGGCAGGAGGCAGTACCAGACTGATCAGTTATCGCCTGTACCAGGAGGGCTTGAGCATCGAGGAGATCGCCGGCCGCCGCTCGCTACAACCCGACACCATCGCGGGCCACTTAGCCCACTACATCCGCGGCGGCACACTCGCCGTCACGGACTTCATCGACGAGGAGAAGATCGCGCGGATCAGCGCCGTGCTTGAGCAGACGGGGCCGGACGCGCTCGGGGCGGCCAAGCAGACGCTCGGCGATGACTGTTCCTATGGCGAGATCAAGATGGTACAGGCCCACCTGGCGCGGGAGCGATGACCCTAAATCCGGCAATTGCTCTCACAAAGACACAAAGAACACAAAGAAAAACGATCATTGAGCGCGTTGCTGAACTGACGCGCGAAGGCGCCCCGGCCGCCCCAGGCAACAGCAAGACGGCTGACCAGCGATCACTGCCGCTCGACAAACAAGCCGACACCCAAGACGCGGGCGAAGCCATACGCATCGGCTCCGTGAGCGACGCGGCAATGGTTTCCGGTTGCAGCTGTACGGTAAATCCAGTGTTGGAAAACGGCAAGACCGACGCCGGACGCTGTATACTATCCGATGATTTTTTCGGAACGGCCACGATGAACTTGGATGGTCGTGAGGTGAGATTGTCCGAAGTCGGCAAGCAGCGGGTTACAGATTCATCGCGCCCATGCTACCTGCGCCAAGGCTGCCGGTACAGCGCCGGTGGTGTCACGGCGGATGTCGTTTATCGCCAGTCAGGCGATGATTACGATGTCACAATCAAGCTCGCGAAGGGCGCCCGGCGACAGAGGATACAGGGGAAGGCGGTATGTGGATGCTGAGCCGAACCGCCTGTGGGGTTCATGCGGCGCAGCGAGGTGCTGGTACAGGTGCGCGGCGCACCGTCACGCGCCGCCGCGACGCCGTGAGGGGATGGTCCTCATGCGCACACTGACCAAGGTCCTGGCTTGGCTGTCGGCGCTCACGCTGCTGCTGTTCGCCGGGCTCGCCGTCCAAGTGGTCCGCGAGAGCCAGCCCCTGGTCCCCCTGGATCGCACCCTGACCGGCGCCGAGCGCCTCTGGGCCAAACAGTGGCTGGCCGCGGCCACGCCGACCGGTCGGCGCGCCCGGGAGCGCATCACGCTGACCCTCTCCGAGGACCAGGCCAATATCCTTGGCGCCTATCTCATCGAGCGCGTCGGCCCGGGGCGGGTCGCGGTGCGCCTGGAGCGCGACCGGGCGCGGGTGGCCGCCTCCCTGGGCCTGCCCTGGGACCCGCGGGGGCGCTTTATCAATCTGGATCTGAGCCTGCTGGCGGGTGAGCGACTGCCGCGCATCGAACGGGCGCGCCTCGCCGGTCTGCCCCTGCCGCGGGCCCTGGTCGAGACCCTGGCGGAGCGCCTGACCGCGGCCCTGGACCAGTCGGGCCTGATACAGCGCGTGGCAATCGAACCGGACCTGGCGCTCCTGACCTACGAATGGCACCGCAGCGCCTTGGCCGAGGTCGGCAGCGGACTGGTGTCGGCCGACGAGCGGACACGGATGCTGCGCTATCAGGGGGAACTGATGCGCTACGGCGCCGGCCGTCCCAAACACGCGGCGATCCCCCTGCCCGAACTGCTCTCCCTGGTGTTGGCCGCGGCCGGCCGGCAGGACGCTGCCGCGGCGCCGGCGGAGAACCGGGCGGCCATCCTCGCCCTGGCCGCCTATGTGAACCGCCAGGGCATCCGCGATCCGGCCCAAGCCGACGCGGCGGCCCCCGCTTCCGTCTTCCGCGCCGTGGAACTGCGCGGACGCGCCGATCTGGCTGCGCACTTCATGACCTCGGCGGCCATTACGGCCGGAGGCGGCAATACCCTCGCGGACCTGGTGGGACTCTACAAGGAGCTTTCCGACTCCCAAGGCGGCAGCGGATTCAGCTTCGCGGACCTGGCCGCAGACCGGGCGGGCACCCGCTTCGGCGAGGTCGCGACCAGCGAGCCCAAGTCCGCCCGGCTGATCCAGCAGGCCGCGGCGAGCGGGCTGACGGAGGCCGACATCATGCCGTCGATCGACGGACTGCCGGAGGGTTTCAGCGCGGCGGCCTTTGCTGCCGCCTTCCAGGACACCAAGGGCCCGGCCTACCGGCGCCTCACCGATCACATCGAGCGGCGCATCGACGCCCTACCCTTCATGCAACTGGTCATCAAGTCGTTCTTCTGAGGATCGTCAGGGTGTACGCGCGACCGCCCACACCTCCACCGACCGCGCCCCGGCCAGGCGCAGCACCCGCGTCAACTCATTGACGGTACTCCCGGTGGTCAGGACATCGTCCAGAATGGCGACCTGCCCCCAGGCAAAGGGCGTCAGCGCCGTGAAGGCGCCGCGGATGTTGCGTCGGCGTGTCGGCTCGTCCAAACCGGCCTGGGGTGGGGTAGCCAGGACCCGGCGGCAACACGCGACATCGAGCGGCAGGTCCAGCACGCGCCCGACCACCCGGGCGATCTCCACCGCCTGGTTATAGCCGCGCGCCGCCAGCCGCCCGGGATGCAGGGGCACCGGGACCAGCGCCTGCGGCAGCGGCGCGGCCCGGCGCTGCACCGCATCCGCCAACAAAGCTCCGAGCAGGCGCGCGTGGTTGAGCCGGCCGCGGAACTTCATCCCCCCGACCAGGGTCGGCAGCGGCGTCTCATAACGCAGCGCCGCGAGTGTGTACGCGCTGGGCGGCGGGCGCCGCTGACAGGCGCCGCAGACGCTGCCCGGCGGCAGCGGCGCCGCGAAGGGCAAGGCGCAACGGGGGCAGGCGTCACGGTTGTAGGGCAGGTCCGCCGCACAACCCTCACACAGATCACGCCCGAGCGCACCCGGCGCGCCGCACAGCAGGCAGGTCGGCGGGAACAGTGCCGCCAGCAGCCGGCCGGGGGCGAGGCGCAGGGATGCCGTGTGGATGTTCGTGATGAGAAGCCGGCTCATAAACCAGAAAGGAACAGTCAGCGATCAGCCTTCAGCCATCGACAGTGACGCCGCGCCTGGCCTGGCGGGAGCGGCTTCACCCGCGACGCGACCGCGCCGCCCGCGGCGCCTCGTCGCGGCGTACGCCGCTCCCAGGCACGTCGGTCAGCGTCCGGGGCGGCTCGTCTTGCAGCCACGGCCGTTGGGGTAAAATGACGGCCCCCCGGGGCGCCGAGCACCCCGCGAAACCCGGTGACCACCTGAGGGTCACCACGCCACTGTCGCTGGAGGTCACGCAGCCATGTTGGAGTATGTCTTTTTTCAGGAGGCCCCGCGCAAGCACTTCCAGGAATTTTTGACCGAACAGGGCCTGGCCTGGACCCTGGAGACTGGCGTCCTTGAGACCTTGGTGGTCGTCGATGAGGCCGGTCTGGATGACGAACTGGCAGAGCGCGTGGAGTCGATGTATGACGAACTCTTCGCCGTGGAAGAGGCCCTGCGGGCCGGGCACGTTGCGCCGCCGCTGCGCCCGCACGACAGCAGCGGCCTGACCATCAAGCTCCCGGACAAGCGCAGCGTCTCTATCCAGATACCCCCGGAACTGGTCGACCGGATGCTCACCGTCATCACCGCGGAAGAACTCGCGGTCCTGGTGGAGGTGATCGCCCAAGCGGTCGCGGACGCCGGTAGCGCCACGCCCGGAGCGACCTGAGTCACCGCCGGGTCGCAGTACCGCCCAGCGGAACTCCCGACACCAGTCCGGCAATCGCGCAAGAGCCGACAGATTTCTCAATCCCGGGCTCATTGACGAGTAGTATCGGGATCCGCGCTTCGCGATCCGCGCCGCCGTAGGCGCGGGCGATGAGTGCGCGGATGGCGGACTCCTGGGCCTCAATGTCGGCCACCAGGGCGAATTGGACGCGGGCCTTGTGGAGATTCTGGCCGCGATAGGCGACGCGGAAATAGCGGTCGCCCTCCAGGTGGTCGTTGAGGAAGCGCAGGCCCAGTTCGAAGGGCATTAGACGGATGCTGTCGTAGAGTACCGCGACCTCCGCACTGGTCAGGAAGTCGCGGGTCTGCGTCGCATAGGCGCTCAGGATCTGCTCGCACAGCGCAAGGTCGAAACGCACCGTAACACCCTGCGCCGACTCGCCCTGGCAGTTGCAGCAGGAGCGCAGGCAGTCGCCTAAGTCGTGCTGGATCAGACCGGGTTGGACCGTGTCCAGGTCGATCAGGGCCAGGGCTCGACCATCCGCGGCATGAAACAGGATGTTGTCGAGCTTCGGGTCGCCATGGATGACCCGCAGCCCAATGCGGCCCGCGGCCAGGGCGTCCTCCAGCACCGGGGCGAGCGCGCCGCGGTCATCGATGAAGGCCATGCAGGCGCACTCGACGGCGTCGCCCGCGGCCGGCCCCGCCGCCGCGCGCAGGGCCAGGTGGCGGGCGAGATAGTCCGGTGTGCGGTGGAAGCCGGGGAGCGTGAGCCCCAGGCGCCGCGGGTCCAGGTCCCGGGTCAAACGGTGGAAGCGGCCCAGCGCGCGGCCGACCTGGTGCGCCTGGGCGGCGGTCGTGAGCCGCTCCAGGGTGACGGCGTCCGGGATCAACTCCATCAGGCGCCAGAGGTCGCCCGCCGCGGTCCGCAGGAAGGGACGGCCGTCGCGCGCCGCCACCAGGGCCGGCACCCGCAGCCCGTCGCGGCCCGCGGTGTGGGCGGCAAGCACGGCGAGATTGGCCATGATCCGCTCGGGCTGCGGAAAAACCCGCTGATTGACGCGCTGCAGGACATAGCGCCCGGCGGTCGTGGTGACGGCAAAGGTGTCGTTGATCAGGCCCTTGCCCAACGGGACCACGGGACCCGCCAGGGCCCCGGCGGCAAAGCCCGCAACGATGCCGTGCAGGTCAGGCACCGCCCCCGGGGCCTGGTCCAGACCCGCAGTGGTCTGCGCAGGCATCGGTGTCACGGGCGGGGTCATTGGCGATACCACTTGGAAACGGTTCACGAATAACTTCAACAAGTCCATTAGCGATTGCCCTTGGCGCCGTTGCCGTTGTCGTTGTCGTTGTCGTTGTCGTAATCGAGGTTGTCGTAGTGCCCCGGAATCTCTCGCACCCCGAATTGGATCGCCTCTCCGAATACGACAACGACAACGACAACGACAACGACAACGACAGCGATTGTATTTGTGTTTAACGTGCTCTTGACTCGTTACTTAGATCCCCGGTGCGCGCGCAGGGTCAGGGTGTCGCCGCGCTGGACCAACTCCAGTTGCTTCAGATAACTCATCCCCAGCAGGAC
>Ga0247840_10003871_pt1 | contig 24605 bp, 32 predicted proteins | sample LaCruzMarch2015__FD_192404 | JGI IMG/M metagenome (GOLD analysis project Ga0247840, IMG submission 192404) | Freshwater microbial communities from meromictic Lake La Cruz, Castile-La Mancha, Spain - LaCruzMarch2015_17m | ecosystem: Environmental > Aquatic > Freshwater > Lake | place: Spain...
GTATTAAGATGTATTAAGATGTATTGTTTAAATAATATATTCCTTTATAATTTAATACTGAGAGTACATTTTACAAATTTTCAAAAATAAAAATAATTTACTTTAATCTAAAAAATGAAAAAATAATAAAATGTACTCTTCCTTTTAATTCTTTAATATTTAAAAGACTAGCGAGATGTATTAAGATACATCTTAATGCTATTAAATGTATTAAGATGTATTGTTTAAATAATATATTCTTTATTATATTAATACTGAGAGTACATTTTACAAATTTTCAAAAATAAAAAATGATTATTATATTTAAAAATAATATAATATAATATGGATAAAGTTGAATATAAAAACGGTAGTATTATTTATACTCGATTTTATTTTAATGATAAAAAATTTTTAGGTACTTTACAATTTAAAGAATATTGCAATAATAATAAATTTTTATTATATTATGAATGTGGTACAGAAGATAGTTTATATATTAAAGAAAATTATTATTTAAATAATGAAAAAATGGAAGAAATTTTTAAAAATAAAGTAAATATAGGAACAGAAAACTATACATATTTTTTAACAAAATTTAGTAATGTATATATATATATTAATGAATTTGATCAAATACATAGAATTGAATATTCAAAATGGTTAAATGATATTAAATCATAAATCAATTTTATATATAAATTTTATAATATTTTTTTTAATATTATAATTTAACATATTCCAATGTATTTTTTCTTCTAAAAAATAATTAAAATTTATTTTATCATCTTTATTTAAAGGAGTTTCTATTATTTTAAATAATTCAAATAATACATTTTCTGTATTATAATTATTACGAGAACATCCTCTCCATATTAATGTACCCATAATTTCATAACATGATTTTATATATAATTCAATTTCATTTACATTATCTATTTTTTCAATATTATGTATAATATTTAAATAACTTTCAACTGATGTTTGATTAGTTGATGTATATAAATTATTTTCAATTATTTTTTTTATATTATTAATTGGTAATCCGTTATTCCACATACAACCACAACATAACCATGTAATATTATAATTATTATAATTATTTAATTCGATATTTGGTAATTCAGCAGAACACCAATTACGATCAAACATATTGCAAAAATCAATAATTATATTATGTGAATTAATATCTAAATATTTTACATCTCCTATTATATATTTTTCTTGTATTATATATAATTTTTCATTTATTATTGTATTATCATACATAGGATCAATACATATAATTTTATCAAATTGTTGTAATTCATTTATGTCTGCTTGATAAGGATTATTATATGTAGTATAATCATTTATATTATAAGTATTTGAATAATTTCTTGCTCCAATAATAATTAAATTGATAGATTTATTCATATTATTATTTTAATTTAATAATATTAATCATTTTTTTATTTGTATTGAATATAACTTATAAAATAAAAAAAATGGTTTAACAGTTTCTGAATGTCAATTAGACCATATTAAACCAAAATCTCAATTTAATTTAAAAAATCGTAATGAATTATTAGAATGTTGTAATTATACTAATTTAAAATTTATTTCAGAATTTGAAAATTTAAGTAAAGGCTGTAAATTTTCTATTTAAGTAATTCTTTATTTTCTGATGTTATTATATTAAATAAATTATTTGTATATGTTGGCGACATGCATACTTTATAATTTTTTAAATTTTTTAATGACGGCGATGCTTTATCATGCATATTTGTATTATTCATTAAAACTAAATGTTTAGAATTATTTTTTAACCATATCGCATCATTTTTTAATCTTAATGATAATTCTGGATTTATTTCTTTATTTATTTGAGATGATATTAATAATCTTCTATATAATGGTCTCCATTTATTTAAATATTCACCATTAAGAATTCTAATTAAAGAATTATATTTTTTTACATTATTAAATTGTAAGGTAGTTGTATTATTACAATAATTTTCAAAAGAACAATCACCATCTATATTATAACATTCATTATCATTATTAATTTGATTATCTTTAGCAAATTCACTCTGAGTATTATAATCTTTTGGTGTATTATGTTTATTTTTAATATCTTTTTTTTCTGTTATTTTTCTATTTTTAATTTTTTGATTTAATTCTTCCATTTTTCTAATAATAATTTATATTATAAATTTTACATTACTAACCAATGTAAATAATATAAGAATAATTAATATTATTTATATAATAAATAATATGTGTGGTATATGGGGTTATATAGTACATAATGGTACTATTAAAAATGACTATTATGAATATTTTAAAAAAATAAGTCATAGAGGACCTAATAATTCAATATATACAAAAATTAAAAATGTTTATATTGGTTTTCATCGTTTAGCAATTCAAGAAACAGCTTTAGATGGTAATCAGCCATTTGAATATAAAAATAGTTTAATTACATGTAATGGTGAAATTTATAATTATAAAGATTTAATTAATAAATATAAACTAAATATTAGTAATAATAGCGATTGTTTAACTATATTAGAATTATATAAATCATTATCATTTGAAGATTTTTTAAATGTTTTAAAAAATGAGTTAATTGCTGAATTTTCTTTTATTATTTATGATTTTGATGAAAATAATATATTAACAAAAATTATAGCATCAAGAGATGTTGTTGGTGTGAGACCTTTATTTTATGGTAATGATATTGATAATAATATAATATTTTCATCAGAAATTAAAGGTATTCCAAATGATATTAATATTATGGAATTTCCATGTGGTCATTTATATATTAATGATTTACTTAATAATACAATTACATTAACCGATTTTAGATATATATATGATATTAAGGAAAAAGAAGAAAATTTAAATAATATTAAAAATACTTTAATTGATGCTGTTAAAAACCGATTGATTTGTGATAATAATATTGAAATTGCTTATCTTTTATCAGGTGGTTTAGATTCTTCTTTGATTTGTAGTATTGCTAGCAAATTAAGTAAAAATAAAATTAAAACTTTTTCTATTGGATTTGAAGGATCTACTGATTTACCTTATGCAAAAAAAGTTGCTGATTTTATTGGTTCTGATCATACTGAAATTATTATAACAGAAAAAGAAGCATTGGATGTTATTGATGATGTTATTTATTGTTTAGAAACATATGATATTACTACTATTAGAGCAAGCGTACCTAATTATTTATTAGCTAAATATATTAGAAATAATACTAATATTAGTGTTTGTTTATCAGGTGAAGGTTCTGATGAATTGTTAAGTGGTTATATTTTTAATTATAATGCACCTAATGATATTGAATTACATAATTGTTCTATTAATTATGTTAAAAATATTCATTTATATGATGGTAGAAGATGTGATAGATGTTTATCTTATTTTGGATTAGAAGCTAGAGTACCTTTTTTAGATTTAAATTTTATTAAAGCAGTATGGGAAACGCCCGCATTATTAAGAATGCCTACTATAAATAGAATTGAAAAATTTATTTTAAGAGAAGCATTTAATGATAATACTTATTTACCTAATGAATGTTTATTTAGAAAAAAAGAAGCATTTAGCGATGGTATTTCTAGTAAAAATAAATCATGGTTTAAAATTATTGAATCCAATATTAAATGTATTAAAAGAGATGACAGCCCAACTATTGAATCTAGTTATTATAAAAATAAATTTATTGAATTTTTTGGTGAAAATCGTTTAAATATTATTCCTAATTACTGGCAACCTGCTTTCCAAAATAATAATATATATATTGATCCGTCTGCTAGAATTCTAAATGTTTATAATGATTAAATGACCAAAAAATTACTTTGGTCATTTTTTTGTTTTATTCAATCCATGCATCATCTTCACTATCATAATCCGCCCATAAAGTTTTACCTTCAGTTTTAATCATTTTTTCAAATAAATCCATATTTTTAATCTCTTTTACCTCATCGTTTTCATCATTTGTAACTTCCTTTGGTGGCAATTTAACAATATCGGACCATTTAATTTTTGGAGTTTTAAGTATTACTTCCTCAATAATTTCTGGGATTTCTTCTTTTTCCTCATTATCATTATCGTCAGGTAATGTCATGAAAAGATTAGTGATTTTAATGTTATTTACTTTTGGAACAATTACTTTTATTTTCTTTTCAGTCGATTTTGATAATATTGAGGTCGCGATTGCGGTTTCATATTCCTCAATAAATTTAAATCGTCCATCTGGGTTTAATTGATGCTTGAAATTACAATTTTTATTACGACACATCTGCCCATAAATACAATTTGCACGACGATTAATATTATTTTCTTCTTGATATGTTTTATATTCTTGATTAGTTGCAATTATTTTTGCAGCAACTTTTCTTTCTTTAAAGTTGATATAATGACGGAAAGAACAATCAGAATTATTACAAACACAATTGAAATTACAAACAGACTTTGTTGAATTCATTTTGAAGATCTAATAAACAGCGTTATTGATAATAATTATTTATTATTAATTAATCATTTTTTTATAATTATTTAATAAAACTATACAAATTTATTTGCATTTTTTTATTTGTAAAAAATAAAAAAAATGATTTTGTTTTATTAAATAATTATTATATAACATATAGAATTAATGACATCAACACAAACTGTATTAACTGAATTTAAAAAATTAGTTGATGCTAATGATACTGAATTTTCATTAAATGAATTAAAAACAATGTTGAGTGATGTATATAAAACATATAATAAAAAAGGTAGTAAATCATCCACTAAAAAAAGTAATGATGATAAAAAATCTCCAAAAGAAGAAAAACAAAAAAGAGAACCTTCCGCTTATAATAATTTTATGAAAGAACAAATGCCTATTTTTAAAGCAAAAAATCCAGATATAAATGCAAGAGAATTAATGAAAGAAATCGGTAAATTATGGAAAGAACAAAAAGAAACAAAAGAATAAATTATAATTTACATATAAAAACAATAATATTTTTGTATTTATGCGATTTTTTATTATTTATTTTTCTATTCATGGTGTATAATATGCAAGGTTTAATAGATACTAAAAAAGAATATATAGATCATTTAGTTGATATATTATCGATACCTATATCACAAAAAATATATTCAATTTATAATGAATGTAATAAAAATTTAGTAGAATTTCAAAAAAAATTAAATAATATTAAAAATTGGAATAATACTATTATTAATGATGAATATAATAATATAAAAATTAAATCTAAATGTGATTATATTCATAAATTATTAAAAATAATTTTTATTACTAGTATTAAAATTAAAATATACGAATATAAAGATATCTTAAAAAATATTAAAATTAAATTACCCTCAGTAGAAGATTTTATACATAGATGTTATATTAATTCTTCTATTTTTGCTTGGAAATATTCTTATCTTTTTTGGAATCATAATTTAAAACAATCTGAAAAACAATATCATTTAAATTTAATTGAAAAAAATATTAAAAAAATTATTAAAAATACGATTAGAGATAATGTTCCTATTAATAATATTATTGAACAAATTGAAGATATTTTAAATGACGATAATGATACTATCAATCAATCAACTGTCGACGATGATGCTAAAATTAAAATTAAAGTAGATGAATCCGATAAAGAAGAAGTTGAAGAAGAATCTGATAAAGAAGAAGAAGAAGAAGAAGAATCTGATAAAGAAGAAGAAGAAGAATCTGATAAAGAAGAAAAAGAAGAAGAAAAAGAATCTGATAAAGAAGAAGAAAAAGAATCTGATAAAGAAAAAGAAGAAAAAGAAGAAGAAGAAGAAGAATCTGATAAAGAAGAAGAAGAATCTGATAAAGAAGAAGAAGAATCTGATAAAGAAGAAGAAGAATTTGATAAAGAAGAAGAAGAACCTAAAAAAGAAGAAGTAAAAGAACCTAAAAAAGAAGAAGAAGAACCTAAAAAAGAAGAAGTAAAAGAACCTGAAAAAAAAATAAAATTAGCAGTTAAAGAATTTGATAATAAAATTATTATAAATGATGATGATGAATTTTCTGAATTAAAAAATATTAATTTATCAGAAATTGAATCATCTTCTGAAGAAGAAAATAGTAATGATAGTAATGATGAATATGATTTAAATGTAAAAAAAATAATTATTCCAATAGAAAAGAAAACAAAAAAAAATAATGCGTTTTTTTAATTATTATAAGAAAAACCATATTAATTATAGATAATATAATGTATTATTTTTGGTCAATTATAATAACATTAGTTATATTTATAATTATACAATATATAGAAAAAAAGAAATATGATGAAAATAATGACAAATATGATTTATTTACATTAAATAATTTATTAATATTAGTTATATTATATTTAATAATAACTATATTATTATATTATACAATTGGTAATACAAATATAAATAATGAGGATATTATAAATAATAATGATATTATAAAAGAAAATATAGACCCTTCTATTTTAAAAAGAATTCCTGATAATATTAATACCGGATTTGAACCTTATGATTCCGAATAATTTATTTTTCATTAAATATATAAAGTAATAATATATTAAATAGTTAATAATGAAATTAGAATTAAAAAAATTTAATCCTGCTTTATTAAAGGATGATAGTACGGTTGTTGTAATTGGTAAAAGAGGTGTTGGTAAAAGTGTTGCTGTTAAAGATATTCTTTCATATCATAAAAATATACCTGTTGGTGTAGTTATTAGTCCTACTGAACAATCTAATCAACATTTTGAAAAATTTATTCCAAAAATGCTTATATATGATGAATATTCTCCTGATATAACTAAAAAATTTTTAGATAGACAAATTAAAATTAATCAACAATCTAATAATGAAAAAAAGAAAAACGGTAGTACTAATATTGATACAAGATCATTTATGATATTAGACGATTGTTTATATGATAAATCGTGGGTAAATGATAAATCAATTAGAGCATTTTTTTTAAATGGAAGACATTATAAAATATTTTTTTTAATAACATTACAATATGCTATGGGTATTCCGCCTATATTTAGATCTAATATTGATTATGTTTTTATTTTCCGTAATAATATAGTTAAAGAACAAGAAAAATTATATCATTATTATGCTGGTATGTGTCCATCATTACAAGTTTTTCAATCTATTTTATCTCAATGTACTGAAAATTATGAATGTTTAGTTATTGATAATAAAGTACAAAGTAATAAATTAACAGACCAATTATATTGGTATAAAGCAAATCCTAAAGATTTCAGAATGTGCGATCAAGAATTATGGGATTTATGTGAATTAGAAGAACAACGAAAAGAATCTAATATATTTGATGAGGTAGATGACGAACCATATGATCCATCTGTTTTTATAAAAAATCGTAATAAAGTTAAAATTAATGTTCATAAAAAATTATAATAAGTTATATATAATAGAATAATAATTTTACTACTAAAAAAAATCCCAAAATGAATTAAATTTAATACAAAGTTCAAATCCATCCTAAACCTACATTAAAACCTAAAACCTAAATCTGCATCAAAACCTAAGAAATAATTATTTTTAGGCTTATGCTAATATTAAATTATTAATTTTTAATATTACATCTTCCATATTTTTATCATAACTCCACCATCCACATACATCATATTTTTCATCATAAGGATATAAATCATATTGCATTATCCATTCTCTATTATTTGTTTTTATATCTTCTATTAAACAACAACTGTTAATTATAGTTATATAATTAACAATCGAATATTGTTTAATTTTATGAAAATTATGTTTAATAATAAATTGTTTATGCATTTTTTTATATATTATTATATTATTATAATAATCATTTTTTTATATATAAAGTAAAAATAAAATATATTTTAATACGGAGAGTACATTTTATGTTTTTTTCAATTTTTTTTTATTTTACTTTAAAGTAATTTTATTTTTTTTGAAAAAACCTAAAATGTACTCTCCGTATTATCTTATTATTATAATATAGATGAATAAAAATATAAATCCGGAAATTATTATAATATTATTACCTCTTATTTTAGGTTTTACTATTGGATTTTTATTTAAACCTGATAAATGGTATTTAAATTTAAAAAAACCGTCATTAATACCACCGCCTATATTATTTAGTATAGTATGGTTTATATTATATATAATGATAGGAGTTTCATATTATATAGCATTAAAAAATAAGCAATTTATATATTGGATATTTCCAATTATACATTTATTATTAAATTTATTATATACACCATTATTATTTGGAGCACATAATTTAATATTAAGTTCAATAGTATTATTATTAACTTTAATAACAGCTATAATAGTATTAATATTATTTTATATATATGATAAAACCGGAAAAGCATATAAATTACTAATACCATATATATTATGGTTATTAGTTGCAAATTATTTAGGATGGAGTGTATATTTTTTAAACTAAATGCTATTTAGTCTATAAATTCGTTTCAATATTAAACTTAAAATATATAATAATCTAAATTTACCTCGTTTAGATATATTTAATCTAAATATTACGATTAAATAAGATAATAATGCTAATATAATAAATATAATAAAAGCATAAAATTTCATTTTACCAAATAAAAAATAAGTATAATATGTTTTTTTTAAATTTTCATTATTATAATAAATATTATCAATATAATTAATAATACAATCATTTAATAATAACCATTTAATAAATAATATAAATATAAATATTATATAATAAACATCATATTCATTATTAAATATTAAACCATATAACATTATAATTAACGCAATCATATAATGTAAAAATCTGCTACTAATAATGAAAAAATCTGCTTTTTTTTCATTAATATTCCATTTTATTTCATTATAATAAGAAATTGCTGTTAATATTATTGATATTATTATAAATATATTTATACATAATAAAGGATTTAATGATATCATTTTATATATTATCTATATTTATCCAATTTTTTAATGGTGAATGATAAAACGGAAAATACATTACTGTTTTTTGATTATATATACCAGCTAAATAACTAAAAGAACTTTTTGCTATAACTAATACATCAGCATTAATTAAATGATGTAAAGTATAAAAAACATCAGTATCCATGTATATTTTTAAATTATTTATTTTTTTAATATTTTCTATTTTATCTGTATTTTGCGTAAAAATATGAAAATATGCGTTTGTATATTTAATTTTTAATTTATTTATTAAATTTATATAAGTTTTTTCATTTCCTACAAATCTGGAACCATTTGATACTTCTAATTGATTATGCGCGTCTTGGTCATCATTATCATTAACAACTCTTATATGTATTGCGATATTTATATAATTAAAATCATAATCTAATATATAATCTTTATTAGCCATAACATATAAATATCTAATATCATTTAATATTAAACCATATGTATCATTAGGTTCTGCATCGCATATTTCATTAACTAAATTTAAATTTAATATATAATTATTATTAATATCATTTTTAAAATTTAATAAATCATTTATATGTGTATATGTTAATGAATGAACATCTTTAAATACTAAACATGTATCAGGTAAATTTGTATTAATTTGTTTTATATTAAAAAAATCATCCCATAATGTATCCCAATTTTCTATATTTTCATAATTATGGCCAATTTTTATTAATTGATGATTATATATAAATCCATATTTAGCACATAATGCAATAATACCTATTATTCTTTGATATTGCGCACCAGCACCTTCGCCTGTAAATTTATATCTTAAAAATATCATTAATTATAATGAAATATATAACTTTTATATAACTTTAATTAGAACAAAAATATATGAATTTTGAAAAAATTCATATTGAAAGATTAAATTCAATTGATTCAAGTTCTCCGTCTAAAATAAATTTAACATCTCAAATATCTAATAATGATTCTGATAATAATATTAATCATTTATATAATGATGATAATAATTATGTAAATATAATTAAAAAAAATAAATTATTGGTATTATTAATAGAAATTAAAAAAAAAATAAAAATATCTTTACATATTATTAGTGCAAAATATGATATTATTTATTTTAAATATAATTTAATTTCTTTATTAATTTTAATTATTTCTACTATTGTTACATTTATTGAGGCATTTAGATTAACCATTACATCATATATTGATACTAATAAAATAAATGTATCATATTCATCATATGATTTAACTTTTTATATTAATATTATATCATTATTATTAGGAACAATATTAACAATATTAAGTAGTATTATTAAATTTAAAAATTATAGGGATACAATGGAAAAAATAAAAAATATTCAAAATACATTATTTAATCATAAAATTTTATTAAATAAACAAAAAGAATTGATTAAATATTTTGAAATTAATAATGACTATTGTGATGAAACTTTTAAAAAACTTTTTAAAAAAGTTATTGATTATAATAATCAAATTAAAGATATTAATATTTTTGAAAATATTAGAATTAATGATATAGTTAAATATAATAAATTTAAAATTACTTATGATATTGAAATACAAAAATTAATTTTAAATAAAAAAGTTAAATTATTAAAAATAAATAATACTTTTAAATATATTAAAAATAAATATAATGAGTAATATTTTTATTGATATTATTATTGAAAACAATTCTAATATTATATCATCTTCTTATTTAAGTAATAGTATTATTAAAAATATTATCACTTCTAATATTAATACTTCTAATATTATCACTTCTAATATTATATATTCGCCATCAATACGAAAAAATTCATCCTTACCTTTTTTAAATAGAAAAAATTCTATTAAAAAAAAAATTTCTTTTAGTAATTTAAATGATATTGATTCACCTATTGATAATGATATAAATTATAGTTTTCCGAATGATACTAATAATGATTTAAAAATAAATATTAATGAAAAAATTAAAAAAATTAATATTTATATAAAAGAATCTAAAAAAAAAATTAATACTAATTTATTTATTATTGCAACTGAATATGATAAGAACTATTATAGATATAATAGTATTTCTTTATTAATTTTAATTATATCTACGATAGTTACATTTACAGAAGCACTTAAATTAACTATTTTATCTTATATTGATAAAAATAATATAACTAATATATTACAATATAATAGTATTTCATTAATTTTTAATATTATTTCTTTATTTTTAGGTACTTTTTTAACAATACTTAGTAGTATTATTAAATTTAAAAATTATCGTGATATTATGGAAAGATTAAAAAAAAATCAAGATATTTTATTTAATTTTAAAATTTTATATAATAAACAAAGAGAATTAATTAAATATTTTGAAATTTTTGATGAATATAATAATGATATTTTTGATAATCTTTTTAATAAAATTATTGAATATAATAATGAAATTAAAGAATTAAATATTTTTGAAGATATTAGAAATTCTGATATTATTAAATATAATAAATTTAAAATGAAACATGATATTGAATTAGAATATTTATATCTTAAAAAAGAAACCGAACTTTCTAAAATTAATTTTAATAATAATATTAAAATTAATAAAATTAATAAAATTAAAAATTTTTAAACCGTTGAAAATTTTGTTTTATTTTAAATCTTCAACGATCGTAAGTTCTTCTATTATTTGTTCCATTATTTGCAATGATTCTTCTTTTGTTATATTATTATTTATTTTATATTTATCTGATATTTTACTTTTGATTTTATTATTTACTAAATTTATTATTCCTGATATATTATTATTTTTATTAAATAATTCATCATCGATTTCATATAATATTTTTTTATTTATTTTATTTTTATTATTTAATAATTTTATTAAATAATATGCATTTAAACATCTATATAAATATTTTGCATCAGTTTTATCTATCAATATTGATTTTAATTTTATATTATCATTTACTTCTATAAAAAATCCTAAATTATCAAAAAATGATAATATAAATAATTGTTTTAATGTTTTTTTATTATAATTAAACATTAAGTTTTTTATTTCAGGATTTACTAGATTTATTTGAATTATTTCTACTATATGTACATATGCACCTATACTATAATAAGCATCTATTTCATTATATTTTAATAATGAATAAATATTATAATAATTATAACGGTTTTTATCTGAAGAATTTAATTTATAATTATTAATATATTTATTTTGCATTTTTATTAATAATTTTATATCATATTTTTTTGTTTTATTTTCTTTAATTTTAAACTTTTTTTGTATTTTTTTTGTAAGTTCAGTTTCATTACTTTTAAATATACGATAACATGACCATGCTAATTGATTTTTCATAATATTTAAAGATAATGGTTTTAATTTTTTACAATCTTTAATTAATATTATTTTTTTTTTATTTACACAATTTAAACTATCATAATAAAAATTCATATCAAAATAATTAGCAATATTCAAATTATTTCGAAAATAATTTGAATATTTTTTTATTATATCTATAATATTTTCAAATTTATCTAATTTTTTATTATTAATTGTAATATCTATATCAGAAACATCAGATATTGTACCTACATTTGATATATAACATAATTTATCATTGTTACAAATAATATGTAATAAATCTATTAAATTTTTTGCAAAATAATTTATACGAAATAAATGTATTTTATGTAATAAAGTTTTATTAATTTTATATTTATCATGATGGTACTTAAATCTTTTAGGAAATTTAATTTTTAAAAAGATTTTTTTAGATTCTATTATATTATTATAAATTTCTTGATATGTTAGCATTTAATCTCTATTTATCTTAAAATATTTTTATTTTTTTATTATTATAAATTTGTTATGATTTATTAGATTTTATAAAAAAAATGATTATCATATTAGTATTAATTATTATCAACAAATGATTATTTCAGGCGGTGAAATTTATGATGATGAAATTATGTTCGATATTGATTTAAATGATCATAATAAAGATTATGATAGCGATTATGATGGAGATATTGATGAATGTGATACATATCAGTTATTCTCATTTATCGCACAGGAAAGGTTTTCAATGACATCAGTTTGCTATTAAAAAACAAAAAAAGAGATTGTAATAATAATCTCGTCCAAATTTAATTTTTGGATTTTATAAATTTATAATTATTTTTTTTTTATAAAATATATTTTGGTTTTTATTAATAGTTAATATTTTATTAGTATCTTTATTATATATTAATAATTCAATTGCTTTTTTATTACAAACACTTAATTTTGACCAATTTATTTTATCTATATTATTTTCTAATAATTCTATTGCATTTTTATTATATATACTTAATATAGACCAATTTACTTTATCTAAATTATTTTCTAGTAATTTAATCACATTTTTATTACCAGATAATATATTCCAATTTATTTTATCTAAATTATTTTCTAGTAAGTTAATAGCATTTTTATTACTACATAAATTATTCCAATTAATTTTATCTAAATTATTTTCTAATAATTTTATAGCATTTTTATTACTACATAAATTAATCCAATTTATTTTATCTAAATTTGTTTCTAATATTTCAATAGCATTTGGATTTAAACTTAAATTAAACCAATTAATTTTATCTAAATTATTTTTTAATAATTTTATAGCATTTTTATTAAAACTTAAATTATACCAATTAATTTTATTTGGATATTTTTTAAAGTATTGTATAGCGTGAGGATTTTTATTTAAAGTATATATATCTTTATCTTTAATTTCTATATTTGATTTATATATACTTAAATATTTATTATTCATATAACAATTATATATTTATTATCATCATTTTTTTATTAAATATATTTAAGTTTTTATTATGGTGTTTATTATGGTGTTTATTATATAAAATATTTTTTAAACTATACCAATCTATTTTATTTAAATTATTTTCTTGCAATTTGATAGCATTTTTATTATAAATACTTAATATATACCAATTTATTTTATCTAAATTATTTTCTAGTAATTCTATTGCATTTTTATTACTACTTAAAGCATGCCAATCTATTTTATCTAAATTTTTTTCTAATAATTTAATCGCATTTTTATTATTACTTAAATTTTCCCAATTTAATTTATCAGAATTTTGTTCTAGTAATTCTATCGCATTTTTATTATAACTTAAATTAACCCAATTTATTTTATCTTGATTTTTTTTTAATAATTCTATCGCATTTTTATTAAAACTTAAATTATACCAATTTATTTTATCCTGATTTTGTTCTAGTAATTTTATTGCATTTTTATTAAAACTTAAATTAAACCAATTTATTTTATCCTGATTTTGTTCTAGTAATTTTATTGCATTATTATTACTACTTAAACAATTCCAATTTATTTTTTCTGGATTTTTTGTTAGTAATTTAATAGCATTTTTATTATAACTTAAACAATTCCAATTAATTTTATCTAAATGTTTTTTTAAATAATGAATTGCATTTTTATTATAACATATATAATTCCAATCTATTACATTTTTTAAGTTACATTTATAAAAACTTAAATATTTGTTTTTCATTATTATAAAATTATTATAATTTGTTTATATCTATAAAATATCATATAGAATACATACATATTTTATAAATTTATTATCATTTTTCTTTTATTAAATATATTATTATGTTTTCGTTGTATATTCCAATTTATTTTATCTGGATTTTCCTTTAATATTTCTATTGCATTTTTATTATAATTTAATATATTCCAATCTATTTTATCTAAATTATTTTTTAATAATTCTATCGCATTTTTATTACTGCTTAAAGCATACCAACAAATTTTATTTTGATTTTCTTGTAATAGTTTTATTCCATTTTTATTAAAGCATAAACTGCTCCAATTAATTTTATTTTGATTTTTTTCTAATAATTTTATCGCATTTTTATTGCAACTTAAATTATCCCAATCTATTTTATCTAAATTTTGTTCTAATAATTCTATCGCATTCTTATTATAACTTAAATTATCCCAATATATTTTATCTAAATTTTTTTTAAGTAATTTAATCGCGTTATTATTATATACCAATTTATTTTATCTGGATTTTCTTTTAATAATTTTATTGCATTTTTATTATTATTTAAATTATACCAATTAATCTTATCAAGATGGTCTTTTAATATTTCTATTGCATTTTTATTTAAACTTAAATTATACCAATCTATTTTATCAGGATTTTTTTTTAATAATTCTATCGCATTTAAATTTAAACTTAAATTATACCAATTTATTTTATTTTGATTTTGTTCTAATAATTTTATTGCATTTTTATTAAAACTCAAATTACTCCAATTAATTTTATCTAAATTTTTTTCTAATAATTTAATAGCATTTTTATTATAACTTAATAAATTCCAATTAATTTTTTCTGGATGTTTTTTTAAATAATGAATTGCTCGTGGATTTTTATTTAAATTATATAAATAATATTTATTTATTATATCTATATTTATCTTTGATTTATAAAAACTTAAATATTTATTTTCCATTATCAGAATATTATAAATTTATAATAATCATTTTTTTATAAAATATAGTTGAATGTATTAATATATAAGAACTATTATAAGATTTAATATTATTTATATCTATTAAATCAAATAAATTTTCATTATATTTTAAATAATTAAAATTTAGTTTTTCTGGATTTTCCTTTAATATTTCTATCGCATTTTTATTTAAATTTATATATGTCCAGTTTATTTTATCTGGATTTTCTTTTAATAATTCTATTGCATTTTTATTACTACTTAAACAATGCCAATTTATTTTATCTGGATTTTCTTTTAATAATTCTATCGCATTTTTATTACTACTTAAATTAAACCAATTTATATTATCTAAATTTTCTTTTAATAATTCTATTGCATTTTTATTACCACTTAAATTATACCAATCTATTTTATCTAAATTTTCTTTTAATAATTCTATTGCATTTTTATTTCTACTTAAATAATACCAATCTATTTTATCTGGATTTTCTTTTAATATTTCTATCGCATTTTTATTTTTACTTAAACGATGCCAATATATTTTATCCTGATTTTCTTTTAATATTTTTATTGCATTTGTATTACCACTTAAATTATACCAATTTATTTTATCTAAATTATTTTTTAATAATTTTATAGCATTCTTATTATAACTTAAATAACCCCAATTAATTTTATCTGGATATTTTTTTAAATAATGTATAGCGTTTATATTTAAATTTAAATAATATATATAATCTTCTTTATCTATATTTATTTTTGATTTATAAAAAAATAAATATTTATTATTCATTATGATAATAACAATTATAAATTTATTATCATTTTATTTTTATAAAATATATTTAAATTTTTATAATTTAAATTATTTACATTATTTAATATTTTAAGAGCATTCTTATTATAACTTAAACTGTATAAATTTATTTGATTTATATTTTCTTTCAATAATTCTACTGCATTCTTATTTTCACTTAAATTATGCCAATTTATTTTATCCAAATTTTCTTTTAATATTTCAATTGCATTTTTATTTTTACTTATACCGAACCAGTGTATTTTATTATAATTATTTTTAAGTATTTCGATTGCATTCTTATTACTACTTAAATAATACCAATTTATTTTATCTAAATTTTGTTTTAGTAATTTTATTGCATTTTTATTACTACTTAAATTATTCCAATTTATTTTATCTGGATTTTGTTCTAGTAATTCTATCGCATTTTTATTACAACTTAAACAATGCCAATTTATTTTATCTGGATTTTCTTTTAATATTTCTATCGCATTTTTATTATAACTTAAATGATGCCAATTTATTTTATTTTGATTATTTTTTAATATTTCTATTGCGTTTGAATTTAAACTTAAATTATTCCAATTTATTTTATCCTGATTTTTTTCTAATAATTTAATAGCATTTTTATTATAACTTAATGAATACCAATTAATTTTATTAGGATGTTTTTTTAAATATTGGATCGCAAGAGGATTTTCATTTAAATTATATAAATATCTATTATCTATATTTATTTTTGATTTATAAAAAAATAAATATTTATTTTCCATTATATAATATTATAAATTTATAACCATCATTTTTTTATAAAATAATGTTGAATATGACATAATATTACTATAATTATATTTATTTATATCTATTATATCTATTATATCTATTAATTCAAATAGATTTTTATTATATTTTAAATAATTAAAATCTATTTTATCAGGATTTTCTTTTAATAATTCTATTGCATTCTTATTATAATTTAAATTATTCCAATCTATTTTATCTAAATTTTCTTTTAATAATTCTATTGCATTTTTATTATTGCTTAAATAATTCTAAATTATTTTTTTTGTATTTTCTTTTAATAATTCTATCGCATTTGAATTACTACTTAAATTATACCAATCTATTTTATCTGAATTTTCTTTTAATAATTCTATTGCATTTTTATTACTACTTAAATTATTCCAATTTATTTTATCCTGATTGTTTTTTAATAATTCTATTGCATTCTTATTACTACTTAAATTATACCAATATATTTTATCAGAATGGTCTTTTAATAATTTTATCCCATTTTTATTAATATTTAAATGATACCAATTAATTTTATTTATATTTTTTGTTAGCAATTCTATCGCATTTGTGTTTAAACTTAAATTATCCCAATTTATTTTATCCTGATTTTTTGTTAGCAATTTAATAGCATTTTTATTATAACTTAAATAATGCCAATTAATTTTTTCTGGATGTTTTTTTAAATATTGAATTGCTAATGGATTTTTGTTTAAATAATATATAGAATCTTTTTTATTTTTAATTTCTATTTTAGGTTTATAAAATATTAAATATTTATTATTCATATGATAACAATTATAATTTTATCATTATCATTTTTTTTATAAAATAAATTGGTATCGTTTAAATTATTTGTTAGCAATTCTATCACATTCTTATTATAATTTAATATAATATCAGTTATTTTTTTTATTAACAAAAATATATAATAAATATCATTATTTTATAAATTTATAATTATAAATTTTTCATAAAATATATTAGGATTCTTATAATATATTTCAGTCTCATTATTTAATAATAATATTTGTTTTATATTTTTATTATATTGTAAATTTGATAATACTATTTTATCTTTATTTGCTTTTAATAATTCTATTGCATTCTTATTACTACTTAAATTTGACCAATTTATCTTATCTGGATTTTCTTTTAATATTTCTATTGCATTCTTATTATAATTTAAACGATACCAATTTATTTTATCTAAATTTTCTTTTAATAATTCTATCGCATTTGAATTACTACTTAATATACACCAATTTATTTTATCTGGATTGTTTTTTAATAATTCTATCGCATTTTTATTACTACTTAATATATACCAATTGATTTTATCTTTATTTTTTGTTAGCAGTTCTATCGCATTTTTATTACTACTTAAATTATCCCAATTTATTTTATTTGGATATTGTTCTAATAATTTTACAGCATTTGGATTACCACTTAAATTATACCAATTTATTTTATCTAAATTTTTTTCTAATAATTTAATAGCATTTTTATTAGTACTTAAATTATTCCATTCTATTTTATCTTGATTTTGTTCTAATAATTTTATTGCATTTTTATTATAACTTAAAAAATACCATTCTATTTTATCTGGATTTTTTTTTAAATACTGAATTGCATATATATTTTTATTTAAATTAAATATATTTAAACCTTTATTTATTAAATTTATTTGAGGTTTATTATAACTTAAATATTTATTTTCCATTATTAATATGATATCAAAATATTAATTATAATCATTTTTTTTATTAATATAATTAATAAAAAATATTTATTATTATATTAATACTGAGAGTACATTTCTTAAAATTTCAAAAATAAAATTAATTTACTTTAATGTAAAAATAAAAAAATAATAAAAAAACCTAAAATGTACTCTTCCTTGTAAATTCTTTAATTTATTAACATTATTTTTTTATAAAATATATTTGGATTAGATAAGATAATTTTATTATGATTTTTTAGTAATTCTATTCCATTTTTATTATAATTTAAATTTTCCCAATTGATTTTATCTTTATTTTCTTTTAGTAGTTTTATTGCATTTGAATTACAACTTAAAAGATCCCAATTTATTTTATCTTGATTTTGTTCTAATAATTCTATTGCATTTTTATTATAACTTAATATATTCCAATTTATTTTATCTAAATTATTTTTTATTAAATTTATCGCATTATAATTTTGACTTAATACATACCAATTTATTTTATCCTGATTTTGCTCTAATAATTCTATCGCATTCTTATTATTACTTAAATTATGCCAATTTATTTTATCTTTATTTTCTTTTAATAATTCAATTGCATTTTTATTACAACTTATATGATGCCAATTTATTTTATCTTTATTTTTTTTAAGTAATTCTATCGCATTTGGATTTGCACTTAATATAAACCAATTTATTTTATTTTGATTTTTTTCTAATAATTTAATAGCATTTTTATTACCACTTAATGAATTCCAATTTATTTTATTTGGATGTTTTTTTAAATATTGTATTGCTTTTGGATTTTTATTTAAATTATATATATCATTATCTTTAATGTCTATTTTACATTTATAAAAACTTAAATATTTGTTATTATATATCATTATAATAACAAATTATATATTATTATAATAACAAATTATATATTATATATTATTTATTATCATTTTTTTTTTAATTTTCAAAAATACTATTTATATTTATATATATTAGATAAAACAATGGAAATTAAAAAGATATCTATTGAATATACTAAATGTTTTAGTAAATTTTGTAATAAAAATTTAAAAGATACTAAAACATTAATTCTAAATATAATTGAAGAGATTGAAAAATATATCGATGACTTAAAAAATAAAAAAATTAATGAAGAAAAGTTTATTGATGATTTAATTCATTTTATTATTAATAAATTTAAATCTAATATTAATGACGGTACACTTATTAATTGTTTATATAATAATTGTATTAAAGAATATACCGCGTATGCTAATGAAACCGCACTTTTATTAAAAGATAAATATGAGAAAAATAAACAAAATATACCTATTGTTATAAATAAATATAATCCAGAAAAAGATATTAATAAAATTTTAAATATTATGTCTAAAACTACTATTACCATTGACGATATTAAAAAATTAAGTAATATATTTTTAAATATAATATTAAAAATATATAAAAACAATAAAATGCTTATTAAATATAGTTTAATTAAAAATAAAGAAACATTTTTAAATATTTATCCTATTATTTTACAACAATTAAAAAAAACTTTTTAATATTTATATATTAGATAAAACAATGGATAATAAAAAAATAGCTATCAAATATACTAAATGTTTTAGTAAATTTTGTAATAAAAATTTAAAAGATACTAAAACATTAATTCTAAATATAATTGAAGAGATTGAAAAATATATCGATGACTTAAAAAATAAAAAAATTAATGAAGAAAAGTTTATTGATGATTTATTTTATTTTATTATTAATAAATTTAAAGTTGTTATTAATGATGGTACTTTTATAACTTGTATATTTAATAATTGTATTAAAGAATATATTGCATATGCTAATGAAACTGCGTTTTTATTAAAAAATGAATATGAAAAAACTAAACATATAATACCTATTATTATAAATAACTATAAACCTGAAAAAGATATTAATATTTTTTTGAATTTATTATTTAAAACTTCTATTACCATTGATGATATTAAAAAAATGGGTAATATATTTTTAAATATTATATTAAAAATATATAAAAATAATAAAAATGTTATTAAATATGGTATTATTAATGATAAAGAAAAAATTATAAATATTTATCCTATTATTTTACAACAATTAAAAAAAAATCTTAATAATAATAAAATAAGTGAAATTATAAGAGATAATTTATTAATAGTGTAATTTATTTTTTTGTATTATTTTTTGAATTTTTATATAATTTTCTATAATATTGTGATATATTATTATTTAATATATCTATATTTCCATCATAATATTTAAATATTGCTATTTTATCTATTGGTGAAAAATAGACTTCTTCTAAATTATTCATTATTTGATATGATTTATTCGTATCTAAATTATTTCGCAATTGTATTTTTTTATAATTTAATGATGATAATGATGTATATATCGTATATTGTATTGATGATATTATATATATTATAAATAATAATAATCTCATTTTTTATAATTTATGTTTATATATTATATAAATCTTTTATTTATATAATTTGGTAATATTATCATTTCATAACCGTTACGAGCCTTTTTCAAATTTCCAAATAAAACCATTATATTCGTTACCATCTTCTATTTTTATTTTTAATGTTTTTGGTGATATATGAAAATCTTTTTGAACATCTGTTATTGATAAATGTGTTTTAATTACTTTATTTGTATTTGGATCTATTTGTTGTACTTTTTTTCCTTTTAGTTTTTCTGTTTTTCTGGTAATTTATTATTTTCTAAATATTTTTTTTTTAAATTTTCATCTACTAATGTCCATAACATAATATTTTTATTTGATAATGGAGTTTTGTGATTAATTGATTTACATACTGCACTTGGTGTTTGATTAATATATTTTGATGCATCGTTTTGTGTTAAAAATACTTTTTCAATTTTTGTAAATTTAATATCTAATATTGCAATTAAATCTTCATTTTTTTGTTGAGGTATATTTGATTCTCCTATATCTTTTACTTCATTTGGATTTGGATCATTTCTATTAACTAAAAACCATCTATATCCTTTATAAATATCTTTATTTTCAGATGCTTTTTTAATTCCTGTAAATGATACATTTTCTATTTTTCTTGTAGCATCTGTAATACCATTATAAACATATAATAATTTAGTAATATTATCTTTATCATATATTTGAACCAATGGACCACAATCGCGAATTTTAATTTTTTGAACTACTGGTAATTGTTTATTTTCATTAATAACTTCTTGTAATGGTAATATTTCTTCATTTATATTTATTTTATTATTATATTCTAATTCCATTTTTTTAATATCTAACATTTTATTAAATAATTCTGGATTTTCTAACATTAATTTATATTCATTTTCTTTAATTTGTAATTCTTTTGTTTTATTTAATTCTTTTAATTCTTCTAAATTTTGATGTTGATAATATGATATATTATCATTTATAATTCTAATTATTTTTTCATATATACTTTCTGATTTTATTAAATATGCTTCTGATGATTTGTTAGTATTATTAATTAATTCATTATATTTTAAACTTTTAATATAACTATTATTATGTAAAAATTGTTCAAAATTATAATTATTTTCACATTGAAATATATTCATTATTATTATTGGTTTATCTTGTGTACAACCATAATATGATGATAATGCGGTTATTCTATTTTTTAATTGATCTGATTTTCCTATTTTTATAATATAACTTTCATTTTCAAATGTTTGTAATTTTATTATATAAACTAATTTTTTATTATCATAAACATTTTTATAAATTTTATTTTGTTTTAGGTGCTTAACTTTTTGGTTAAGCGCTTCATTTAAATCTTGCTCCTCATTTTGGAGGAGCAAGATTTTATAATCAATATTTTCATTAAAATGATTTTTATTTTTTAATATTCTTGTAGCATTACATTTTTTATCAAATTCACAATATTTCCATACATCATCAAAATTTATTGGAAATATTGTATTATCACTTCCATTATTCTAAAAATAATTTAAAATGTAATGCAAATTGTTTTTCTTCATTTGTATTTAATTTTTCTATTAAATAATTTGTAAAGTTATCATGTTGTATCGGTTGTATTTTATCCATTTTTGTTTTATAAATAAATTATATTAAACATTTATCATTTTTTTTATTTTTTTCCTTAAAATATTTTAAGATTATTACCGATTTACACCACCTTTTTTATTTTTATTTTCTTATTGTTCTGATGATAAAAATATTACTTCATCTTTTGACGGAACAATTTTTATAATTATACTATCAAATGTAAAAATTTAATAGTTAAAATAAAAATAAAGTTTTTTAAATATTTTAATTGGAATAAGCGAGACCACCCATACCTGAGAGTATTCGTAAAACATTATAATTAATAGTATAAATCATAATAGTACCATTAACAGCTGTTGATAATGATAATACAGCGGTATCAATACGAGACATATTTAAAGTACCAGAGGGTTGATGTTCTTCTGGTTTAATTCCAAATGAATAAACATTAATACCTTGATTATAAACAGATGGTACATTTTCATGATGTTGATAAGGTTGTACACGTGAAAAATAAGTACCATCACGTTCAGTAAAACGGTCATTGCCATTAAGTTGAATTTTAGCTCTTATAACAGGATTGCGCCCAACAATATAATTATTAGCATCACCAGAAATTAAATCAGAAAAATTATTCCAATAACCATTGGTATTGTCAGTGCTTTTAATAACCCAGACTAATTCTTTCGATGGATGATTAAAATTCATTCTTATACTTCTCATGGAATTAGCATCAGAACTGCGTGTAACAGTGTCAGACCCCGTAAATTGTAATTGCTCAATTAAATATTCATGAGAAAGTTGAGCAAATCTTCGTCTTTCGTCAGTATCTAAAAAGATATAATCAACCCAAATACTTGGAGCAACTAATGCTAATGAAGGAGCAGAACCACCATTTAATTGAGAATTATTACCTTCCCATACAGCCGTGCGTCCAGCAGCTGCATTATATCCTCCAATAGCAACATTACTAGTATTATTAGCAATAACGGTAGTAGCATTATCAGAACCAACTAATGTACCAAGTGTTTTATCAGTAAAATTAGTGTCATGTTGGTCATACATTTCATTAGCATTAGCAAATTCGATATTAATTTTAACTTCGTGATATTGAAGTGCAATTAAAGGTAAAGCTAATCCAACATTGCGACAGAACCAAAATTCAAGAGGAACATATAATTCATAACTTTCTTGGGCAGCTAAATAAATAGCACGATTATAACTATCGGCACCAACCATTAATTTATAACCATTTTTTTTACCAGCAGGTAAAGATAATTCATTCCATATATATAACCATTCAGAATAATGTTTATCAATTCTTTGACCACCAATTTCTAATTCAATAGTTTTTAATAATCGTAATCCAAAATAAGGAACTAATGCAGCACCATTATTTTCTTGATCAGCTGTTGAAACAACAGTATTATTATTTTTAACACTAGTGTGAAAATATACACGATTAATTAAATCACCATTTCTGGTAATTTGAATAGTAACCCGAGACCCAAAATTTGGAGTGCCATTAAAAGTTTGTTCAATTGATTCCATTGCAAAATTAGTATGACGACGATATACAACTTTAAAAAAAGTAATTTGAGGATTACCAGTTAAATAAACATCCTGAGCACCATAAGCAACAAGTTGAAGAAGACCACCGCCCATTTATGCTATATTCTTT
>Ga0247840_10003879_pt1 | contig 24576 bp, 35 predicted proteins | sample LaCruzMarch2015__FD_192404 | JGI IMG/M metagenome (GOLD analysis project Ga0247840, IMG submission 192404) | Freshwater microbial communities from meromictic Lake La Cruz, Castile-La Mancha, Spain - LaCruzMarch2015_17m | ecosystem: Environmental > Aquatic > Freshwater > Lake | place: Spain...
ACAGCTAACGCTCTATTACATTTTGATTGTTTCGTTCCTTGTTGTCTTTGTTGCAACATTTGTGGTAGTGAGTGCGTTTTGGGTATTCAAGAAGTCCCGGAAAGTGCGCTAGCGAGTCGTTCCAGAGCTAAAGGGATCAGAGCCCTTTAATTCGGTTAGCCGACTGAGAATCGCATATGCAATTGCCTAACGAACGCCCAAAGAGCGAGCGCGCGCCACGGGCGTTGTCCTGGTTTGTGGGCTCATCGGTGTCGCGCGCCGCCTTGGCCTGAACGTTGGACTAAATAGTAATAGAAACAAGCGCCGACCTGAGTCATCGCGCACCCGACGGCGGCTGATCTCAGCCGTCGTCCGCGTCGGCAGCTATACTATTGGCATGAACAGCCACGCTGCCAACCCCGGCGCCGAGGCGGTGACGGCGGACCCGACCCACCCCCCGTTTGAAGTCGGCGACCTGTTCCGGGACTACGGTCCGGCCTATCGTGCCGAGCACGCCCTGACCCGCGAGCAGAGCACGGCCCTGACCGCGCTGGCCAATTGCCGGACCAAGGAATTGGGTGGGCACATCGATCAATGCGACCAGTGCGGCTATCAGGAAATTAGCTACAACTCCTGCCGCAACCGTAACTGCCCGAAATGCCGCGCCAGCCAACGCCGCACCTGGGTCGAAGCACGCGCCCGCGACCTGTTGCCCATCCAGTACTTCCACATCGTCTTTACGCTTCCCGAAGCCCTGCTGGCGCTGACCCGCGACAACCGCCTGCTGATCTACAACCTCCTGTTCCGCATTGCCGCCGAGACCCTGCAGACCTTTGCGCAGAACCGCTGGGGCGGGCGCTTGGGGATCATCATGGTACTCCACACCTGGGGCCAGACGCTCAACGACCATCCGCATGTCCACTGCATCGTCACCGGCGGCGTGCTGACCAACGACGGCCGCCGGTTCATCCGCGCGCCGAAACACTTCCTGTTTGCGGTCAAAGCCCTGTCGCCGGTGTTCCGGCAGAAATTCATTGAAGCCCTGGAGGCGCTGCAGGTCGCAGGGGCGCTCAACCTCACGCGCCAGCCGCAGTTGCAAGATGCGCACGGCTGGGCGGCACTGCGCCAGGCCCTCTACCAGCACGCGTGGGTCGTCTACGCCAAGCGCCCCTTCGCCGAACCCCAGATCCTGCTGCGCTATCTCGGCCGCTACATCAACCGCATCGCCATTGCCAACCACCGCATCACCACCATCGCCAACGGCGCCATCACCTTCCGCTATCACGATTATCGCGACGGCCAAGACAAGTCCATGACGCTCAGCGCCGCGGAATTCATCCGGCGCTTCCTCAGCCATGTGCTGCCGGCCCGCTTTCATCGCATTCGTTGCTACGGCTTTCTCGTCAACAGCCAACGTGAACGCTGCCTGGCGCACTGCCGCGCGCTCCTCGGGCCGTCGGCACCGCCCGCCGTGGCCGACGGGGAGGTGCTGTTCGCCCACCCAGCCCGTGATCCCACCCTGTGTCCGCACTGTGGCCAAGGCCATCTGCATCCCATTGCCGAGATCCTGCCACACCATCACCCCCCGCCGTTCTACTTGGAGGCGGCGTGAGATGAACCGTGATCCGCTCCCGTTGGCCACCGCGGCGGTCCCGGCGTATCCATGCGCCGGCAACCGACCCGCGCGTCAGTCGGCCGACCGCATCGGCCGCCCTTGGGACTGCGCACGAACGCCGACACCCAGCGGTTTCGGCCCGGACACCCCGCGTCAGCGCGCGCCTTCCGGCCCCAACCGGCCGTTCCCCAGCCACTCAAGCACCATAGACAGGGTGTCACGCCTAACTTAGACTTCGGTGATGCCCCACGTCCAACCACGCGTTCAACACGGCGCCCGAAAGGTCGGCGGCGGCGGCCTGCTTCGTGCTTTGACTCGAGCGTCTGGGTTGCTGCGGGTGTTGCGGCCGGGCGCCGGTTAACGCTAAACGTTAGCGAAAACAGGAGATCAAAATGGGCGATTGGTCAGACTACTTTGAGAATTTCCCAGAAGAAAATCCCGCCAATTGGGCAAACGGTCAGTTTGTTCATCCAAATTCAGAGCAAGCCAGAAATATTGCACACGCTAAGAAACTGCAATCGCTTTGGCAAGACAGAGTCGCAACGGAACAAGCTAAACTCGATGCGGAAATTAAGGCAATAACTCAAAAGCATAGTAAGTCTAAGCTTTGACTTTCAAAAGAAATCGCTAACAATTGCGTCGCCTAGCCAAGACGTTAGCGTCCTGACTCAACCGCAACTGAGGCGCCCGGTTTGAAACCTGTTGTTTATATCGAAACATCGGTAATCAGCTATCTGACATCGCGACCCAGCCGGGACGTTGTGATAGCTGGTCGCCAAGCGATCTCTCAAGATTGGTGGCAGTACGAAAGACAACGTTTTGAACTACGTATTTCCGCGCTCGTCGAAGAAGAAATTAGCCGTGGCGATTCTTTTGCCGCAGGTCGTAGACTTGAATTCGTTGCAGGTATCCCGAGTTTGGCTATCGCTGAGAACGCAGTTGAGTTAGCCCAAAGCCTGATAGGAAAAGGAGCGATTCCGAAAGGCAGCGAAGAAGACGCTCTTCACATTGCAATTTCGGCGACCCAGAGTGTTGAATACCTGCTGACCTGGAACTTTAAGCACATCAATAACGCGGAAACCAAGCAGCAAATTGTCAAGATTGTCGAATCGTTTGGCTACACATGCCCTCAGCTTTGCTCGCCTGAAGAGCTTGGAGGAAATTTCCATGATTGAAGATCCTATCGTTGCAGAAGTGCGAAAGTACCGCGAACAGCACGCCGCGACCTATGGGCATGATCTAAAAAAGATCGTCGCGGCACTTCGCGAACGCGAGAAAATGTCGGAGCGTCCGGTATTAAACCCCGGACCGAAATATATCTTAGGAAATCCAGAAGCGAACAAGCGGCCTTAAAAGCGAGCCTCGCCACCAGCGTTTTTGTCCGGTCTGCAACGCCGTGGCAGGCGGGCCGCTTTAGGCCGGTCGTTATCGCGCCGAGCGAAGCTTGGCGTCTCTTGCGGGGTGAGAGTCCCCGTCGGGTAAGGGCTAGCGACCCGCCCGTATCGAGTGTTGATTCCATTGCGGAGCGGGGTAACCCGCGAACAATAGATGGGGTAAGCGTACACAGAGAATCTTGTAGGCCGTAGGGGAAATCCCGTTCCCTGAAGTGCTGGTACAGCTTCGAAATAGCCAATGCGGATGCCGACAGTTTTAACGTGCTGGAAGGCAACATGAAGCGCCCGTTTCATCGCGAGGGCGGGGATGTCCGCCGGAGTCCTCAGGCCGTGGCATGCAAGAAGAGAGACGTTCGAGAACTCGGGAAGCCCCGTAGGCTCCTGGATGAAGTAAGATGACGAAGCCGACAGTGTTGGGACACGTGAGGGTGATGAGCCCGGAAACGGCGTGGGTACGGGTGGAGTCATCGTGCAGGGAGCATCCAGGCAGGCTGGCAACAGCCGTATGCTTACGAGGTGTCTTATCGGGCATAGTAGTCCGAGGTTGGGAAAGCCAGCCACATGGCGAAGGACCCGACGGAAGTACGCAGCTCCTAAAGGAAACTCGTGCCGGAGATACAGGATCGGGTAAACACGAGCCAACCTCACTGAGGGCAATAAAAACTGGGCCTTGTAACGGGTAACTGTAAAGGTCCGCGCGAATGTGAGTACAACCGAGGAACCGGATGCGGGAAAACTGCACGTCCGGGATTGCGCCGGGGGCGCCGGGTAACCGGCGTTCCTACGGCGGAGGCTTGCGTGAGCTTTAACTCAACGTCTTAATTGACTCTGGTGCATAACGACTCAACTCTAAGATCTATGCTAATTATTCGTAAAGAACAAATGGAATTATTGCGAGAATCCATGCGTGGGCAGTTTGAATCGCGTATGGTCGGACATATAAAAAATACTTTCCCTGACCGCATTAAAAACGTATCCGATGAAAAGATCCGTACTGTAATACAAGAAAGCTCCAAAAAAGCTGAAAGCTTTGGTATTGAGTATGAAGACGATATTCGGCGTTTTATAGAATATCTAGTAATTTACGGCACTCAGTTGGACATTAAAGAAGACATTCGATGGCTGGGCGAAATTTTGCGACGAGAAGATTTGAATGGCACAGAAAAGATGGATATGATTGATGACCTAGAATTTAGATTTGTAAGGGATCAGCAATGCCTAGACTGACTCGCCCCCTTAACAAAACAGCCGTTCGAGCCGCAAATGTTGATTTTTATGCCCGCCATCCAGAGACCAAAGGTAAGTCGATAAATAAATACCCAAAGCTTGCGCAAGAATGGCGGTCACTGTATATCCAAAACGGTGGAACAGAAGAAACAAAAACTCCATCAACCGCCAGGAAACCTAGTGAGGTAGTGCAGTCGTGCCCCGCCCAAGCTAAAGGCAAGTCTTGTGGTATCGAATGGCAAAAACAACCTGGCGCGAGCGATGAGGATTTGACAAAAGCAAAGCAGCAATGGGAAGATGCCAAGAAGCGACGCCTTCCTGATGGGAGCAAGCCTAAAACGGTTAAGGCTATGGAGGCTATAGAAAACAGCGACAAGAAAACGATCATTACGGTAGGGGGCTCAGGAAATAGCTCTGAACCTAATAACTGGGATGATGCGAAAACTCCTGCGAAAGGTTCTGGTTCGACTATTAAGTTTAATCCAAACAAATTAGGCAACTTAGGTGATGGTGTTCAGCGAGACCCGGAATCTTCTTTGGCTCATGAGGCTTATCATTCTTATGAAATTTCAGAAGGAAAGCTGACTACAGTGGACATGCAAAAGAATGCAGAGGTTAATGCTACAACTGCGGAAAACGAGCATCGAGTCAGCAAAGGATTGGATCAGAGAAAGAAATACGGGGCATGGGATGTGCCACAATATAAAGAAACTAAATAAACCAACAAGATAGGGTGAGAAATGACTGATAGATTTCAATTGATTTTTAACAACTGGGATACGAATTTTACGTTTCCGTTCGTCGTTCACAAAATCCAGCTCGATACAATCTACATTGATCCTATCTGGGGACTAAAAATCGAAAAAGTTGTGGCTAACGGACAACTGGTTAAACCACAAAAATATCACGCCCTATTGGATGACGTAAATTTTGGAAAAATCGTTATCCGCGATACTTATATTTATCAGGTTCGGCGTTTAGATATGGTGTTTGCCAGTCAATTTAATGAAAACGGAGATTTTGAGCTCGAAAAGTATCACCTACCCGAAAACGCTACTTCTATCATCATAGAATATCGATTACGAGATACTAGCCATAGCTTAGGATCAATACTAACCATCGATTCTACATTAGGTTAATAACTTGCTTGAAATGATAGCCAAAGTCAGCAAGCCAAGTTGGATGCGCACTAGGCATCTTAGCGGACTGTAACGTTTCTTTCGAGTCCGGAGGTGTGTGTCGTTTCGCTAACGAACACTCAGAGACCAGCTTCAAAGTATAAGGCTATCACTCGCATTATTTGGGCTTTTCAGCCAAATGAAGAAGGTATTTATAACTCGTCGACAGTCGACGGCGAGGAAAGCGTAAATCTGTCAATTATGCGCAGCATCCCCCAGATTGGGTTACCGAGTTTGGCACCGACGGGGAACAGTATTCTTACCCGGCTTCCTTGAATGTTCCTGGATTTTTCGAGGACTTTTTTTATCAAAAAGAACAGTATAGGGGATGTGGACATCGCAGACGACGCGCACCATGAAAAGTGTGCGATGGTCTCGCCGGACACGACGAGCAGGGCATATTGCAGGCAGGCGGACACGTCCTCGGGCTCAAGCTCGGGGTGGTCCGCTTGGACCTCGGTGGCGGACATTCCGGCAGACACCAAGTCGAGCACGGCTTCGACCGGCCACCGCATGTGCCGAACACCGGGCTTGCCGTGGCAGATGTCGCTGTGTGAGCAGGACCAGGCCGACGTGGTGTTCAAGGGCGGCAACGCGGGCCGCGATCCCTTGTTGTTTAGCCGATTTCCGAGGCGTTAATTACACGCGACATCGCCCCATTTGGTCCGGTTGCGCTGTCGGCCAGGCCGCCGCGCAGCGCCGCGCCGTCCGCTTCGACGCCGCGAATCAGTACCTGCATCACCTCCCCGATTGCCGCGGCAGCCGGACGCGGGTCCACCAGGATTGGGAGATAGTTCGGGGTGTAACCGAACAGGTCCCCAGGGTGCCCCAGGCGGGACGGCCCCTCGCGCAAGACCTGGCTGGTCAGGCCCACCTGTGACAGCAGCAGCCGGTGCCGCAGTCCATCGGCCAGATCCGTGAGTTCACGGCAGCGCCGCCGCTTGGTCTCGGCATCCACCTGGTTCGGCAGCGTGGCGGCGCGGGTTCCGGCCCGCGGTGAGTAGGCAAAGCCATGGACCTGACCGAACGCCATGACGGCGACGAAGGCCAGCGTCTCTTGCCACTCGGCTTCGGTCTCCCCCGGAAAACCGGCGATGATGTCGGTAGTGAGGTTGAGCCCGGGTACCATGGCCCGGCCGCGCGCGGCCAGGCGGTCGAACTCACCGGTTTTGCAGCGCCTGGCCATGCGCCGCAAGACCGTGTCGGCGCCGCTTTGCATCGGCAGGTGGAGATGGGGCAACAGCCGCTGGTTGGCGAACAGGTCCCAAAAGTCGTCCGGCAGGTCCCAGGGTTCCAGCGAGCCCAGGCGGATGCGCGGGATGCTGGTCTGGTCGAGTAGGGTCCGCACCAGGTGACTCAGGTCCGACCGGATCTCGCTCCCATATCCACCCAGGTGGACGCCGGTGAGCAGCACCTCCCGCACCCCGCTCGCCGCCGCCCGCTGCACTGCCGCGACGATCTCCGGCACGGGGCGGCTGGGAGGAAATAGGGGACGTACCACGGATATGTCATGGGTAACGGGGAAGCCTCCGGGCGGTTTGGGGAGGAAGCGCGGCTAAGACCAGGTTTGCCGACGCCAGTGTGTAATAGCCGGCCACTCGACCCTCGGGCGCAATGGCTACCAAGCACGCCATGACGCGGCGGCGAATGTCCTGGGTGACCCGGCTGTCGGAAGTAGTGGTCGAGGGGCTCGGAGCCGCTGGCGAAGGTGGAGCGGTCGTGCTCCGCCGATAGCGCAACGACTCGCAACGCGGAACGGGTCATTCTCCGCCGAGCAGCTCGCGACGGCGGGCGAAGGCGCGCTCTAATGCCGGAGAGGGTGGCGGCGGGGACAGGAGTGCCTCGGCGAAACGCTCCGAATCAGCCAGGGACAGGCGTATGACCTCGGTCTCCGCGATGGTGCGTTGGGCGGCTTCTTGGACCGCGGCGACCACGAAGTCAGTTATGGCGATGCCCCGGATCTCGGCGGCCCGCTTGAGCATGGCGTGCAGGTCCGCGCCGATGGGGGTGTCGATGTGGGTCGTGGACGTGCTGGTCGACATTGGGCTGTCCTCCTCTGGATCTGAGACCAGTTTATCGAACTCCCGATCGCAGTGCCCTCAGATAAAGACGGCTTGCGCGAGACTTTTTCCGATGTGCATCGGCGCTATACCGGCTAGATCAATGCACGCTTGAGAGCGACTGGTCATTTGTGGCAGCGGCGCTTTGGATCGGTGGTGATGGACGAAGTACATCTGTATCTGTGCGGTACGTTACGTTTCTCTCAATCCCGTGCGAACCAAGCTTGTGCAACAGGCACAAGACTGGCGGTGGTCGAGTGTCGCCGCCCATCTTTCGGGCAAGGACGATAAACTGGCAAAGGTTGCACCCATGATTGAACGGTATGGTGACTTTGCCGCCCTCCTTGGTCAAGGTACCGAAGACGAAACGGAATTCAAGAGCCTGCGACAATCGGAAACAACGGGGCGGCCACTGGGCAGCGAAGAATGGATTGCAGAGGTCGAAAAAATGACAGGCACCGTACTGAAACCTCAGAAGCGAGGACCGAAGAAAAGGGCACGCGATAATGATTATTGTCATTCAGTAAACTGTCACCGTAATTTGTCAGCACCGTAATTTATCACCGTAATTTCTGTCACCGTAATTCTTATTGCCTGATGCCCAATCATGTTCACCTCGTCATGGTTCCAGCAGAAGCGTTTGGCTTACGGGACGCGCTGGGGGAAGCGCACTGCCGATACACCCGGATGGTCAACTTCCGCGAGGGCTGGAATAGGGCCTCTCTGGCAAGAGCGCTTCCACTCCTTCGTGATGGACGAGCGGCACCTGCTCGCGGCTGGCAGGTATGTCGAGCGCAACCCGGTGCGAGCGCGTCTCTGCGCGAGGCCGCAAGATTGGCATTGGTCGAGTGCCGTGGCCCACCTTGCCGGACGCGACGATTCCCTCGTCACGGTGCGCCCCGCTGCTGGAGTCGGTCCTCGATTGGGAGGCTTTCATTGGCGGGACCGCCGACGAGAAACTCGACGAACTGCTACGTGGTCACGCCAGTACCGGCCGCCCGCTCGGAACCGACGCCTTCGTCGCATCGCTGAAACGGAAGAAGCTATGCCCTAAAACCCGCGAGTTGGATCGCTATACGGGCGACCTATTCGGCGAAGGGGAACCGGATCGGAATTGAGTAAACTGTCCCCGGAATTGCAGAATTGTCCCGGAATTGCGTAAACTGTCCCCGGAATTCCGGATTAGGTTATGAGTCAACATAAAGGCTTTTTGTTGCTCCACCATCTAACGTAAGGTGATTTCCGCGAAAAATCCAACCCGTAGGAGCCCGCTTGCGGGCGACGGGTGGGGCACAATGACGCGATTCCGGCAGGTCACGTCGCCCGCAAGCGGGCTCCTACGGAGCTTGATTCTTGATAGCGTCTTATTCGGAAATCACCTAAAGTCCGACAGGCTGCTAGTCCAGTAAACGTGCTCAATGGAGGGAAGCGACGTTGTCCGACGTTTAGCCCCCACGGAGCAGTGACCGCGCTATCTGCTGACGACGGAGAACCAGACCCTTGGATCAATTCCTGACCCTGTCCGCCGCTGATCGCGCCATCGCGTTCCAGCAGGCCGAAGCCCGGTTGCGCCTGCCGGCCGCCAGTATCGAGAAAGACTTCTGGGTTGCACGAACAGGCCTGCCGGAAGACGCCCAAGCCACCCAGGGCGCGGCTCTCCCGCCACTACTACGACGTCTACTGTCTGATCGGGGCCGGAATCGCCGACGCGGCCCTGACCACCGAAGGGCTCTTCGCCAACGTCGTCCGGCATCGCGCGATCTACTTTCCGGAATCCTTGCACGATGACCATGGCTACGACGGCCTGACCCCGGCAGGGCTCAGATTGCGACCCGCCCCGGCTTTCCTGTCTGACTGGCGGGCCGACTATCAGAAGATGCGGGAATCGATGTTCTATGGGCCGTCGCCGGATTTCGAGGAGGTCTTGCGCGAGGTCGGGCGGTTCGAGGATGGTCTGCGCGGGCGCTGAATGCGCGCGGCCGGTGCGGACGCAGAACAGGTCCGTAAACGGGCTTGCCCGGCGGCATTTTGCGCCGCTATGATCAAAGGCCAATCCTGTCTCGGGTGATTGAATTTCCTATCCGTTCGCCTCGGCGTTTGAGAGGGCGAAGGGGTGAGGAGGACTCCATGTCTCTCTACGAAGCCGACTTTTACGCTTGGGCCAATCAACAAGCCGCCTTGCTGCGCGCGGGGGATCTGACCGCCGCCGACATTGAGCAGATCGCGGAGGAGATTGAAAGCATGGGGCGGAGTGAGAAGCGGGAACTGTTGAGCCGCCTTGCCGTGCTGCTCATGCACTTGCTGCAATGGCAGCATCAACCAACCCTGCGTGGCAATTCCTGGCGCGCGACCATCAAGGTCCAGCGCCGCGAACTGGAGCGACATCTGGCGGACAATCCGAGCCTCAAGGCGAGGCTCCCGGAGCTGATTGCGACGGCTTACGAAGATGCGACGCTCTTGGCCGCTCGAGAAACCGGACTTGCCGAATCGGTGTTCTCGACTTGCTCCCCTTGGTCATTCCAGGAAATGATGGATGACGGCTCTTGGCCAGAACCGTGAACTGGTGAGTCTTACACGAAACAGCGAGGGTAGGCGATGCGGGGCGCGGAGTGGTCGCCGCGGATCTCGAGCAGGCGCTCGTAGTCCGCCTAGGTGACCTTGTGCAGTTGAATGATGTGATCGTCGGTCGGGGTGTCGTCCCGGTCGGCGTACCTGGGTTGCGCGGTCATCGAACCGTTCCTCCGGGATGGGTTTGGCAGGGAGTCGGCGAAGTGACGGCGCGGTGCCCTCTCAGCGCAAGATCACGGGCTAGATTACCCCGCGACGCAGGTCCAACCAGGCGGCCAGCTCGATCCGCTGCGCCGGGGTCAGCGCCGTCAGCCTCAGCACCAGGTCGGCCAGCCAGTCGTCCTCGCAGTAAAAGTAGGTCACCGAAACCCCGAGGACCTGAGCCAGCTTGCGGGCCGTCTCAAAAGGCGGCTCGTGTACACCTGTCTCGTATCGGCTGATCCGGGCGCTGCTGCACCCCTCATCCAGCCCAATGAGAACGCCCAACTTGTCCTGGGCCAGTCCCGCGCGCTCGCGGGCTTGGCGCAAGCGCGCACCGAAGCAGCACGGCGTCTGTGAGGAATTCTTGACCATCCGTGGATGGTCGCGACATCCCCTTGTATCAACTCTACGCAAAACGTAGACTTCGGGTGCAGCTTATCTTGGCTGGTCGGCAGTGTGACCAGCCCTTGATGCCGACCGGTCTGCGCCGGTGTGGCCAAGTGTTTTTCGCCTCGCTTACTTGGAGGTGGTAGATATGGCAATGCTGGCTCCTCGCCGCTCAGTGGCATGTGCTCCGACCTTTCGTCCTAAGGCTTTGCCACGGCGATCTTGCCGCTTGTCATGCTCCTCCAGTGCTTCGCTGATCCCCTTGCCGGTCCTGTCCGGGCTCGCCTCGGCGTTGACGGCGAGGGCTACATCAATTGCGGTGAGGCGACCAACGATTCCGACACGGGCACCCGCATCGTGGCAACCGGGTCGCGCACCATTTTTTCTGGTTCAATTGTTGATTCCGCTGAGGGTCTGTTCGGCGAGTTTCCGCCAGCGCGCGGCCGTCGACTCCGACTTGGCCCCGTGTACCTGGCCAAACGTCGCCTCCGCAGACTATTTCACCGGGACCGCGCTCGCAAAGTCATTTCGGGCGCGCGCTGCTAAAGGCTATACATTAGGCAATCGCGTTTATTCCTAATAGTTGCGAACTGGAGGACTGAAAAATGTTGATTGCTATTGCGCTTGTCGTCGCGGTTCTCGCGTCCTATTATACGACGCCGTGGTTTGGGGTGCCTTTCGCTCTCTTGCTGTTTGTCACATTAAGAGCATTGCAGTTCCTGGCTCTCTTATATTCTCGTGAAGATGTGGGTTCATATGAACACCTTCGACAAATTGAGTATCAACGGCGCACATATGATCAATTGGGATTGACTCCGCCTTTGGAAATTTTGATGGCACCCAAGCCTTTTCCATTTTTTGTTATGACGTTAACGATGATGTTTTTGTTGGCAGTACGCTGGTTTGCAGGTGCTGATAACATACCAAATTCTATGTTCTTTACTGGTTTAGGGCTTGGTCTGTTTGGAATGTGGTTCTATGCTCCGGCTGTCGGGATATCACGAGGATTGGGGTTTATAATCGGTGCCATTTCCATCGCGGGACCTACCGGCGCGTATGTGCTAAATGCGCTTCCTTTCGGTAAGTAGTGAATAGGTCAGGCGTAGCTAGGGCGTTACCCAGACCTACAACTATCAGGGGGTCTTTGTGCACATTGAACATTGGATTTTAGTCAAGAGCAGCTTTTTAATATTGTGTTACGCGGGAATCGTAACTAACATTGTCAACCTTTCATTGCGAACGTTTGTTGAGCATAAGGCCATCGGACCATGGGTCGGCGGAACATTAATTACCGCCGTCATAGGGGCTATCCTATTTGGTATACCTTTTGGCGTATTCGGACTTCTCGCGACTGAGATTACGACGCAGCAAACCTACTATCAGCTTGCTTTGTGGGTCGGCTTTCTCTTGCCCTTGTGGCTTGATCCCATCCTCACGGCTAAGCGACTAGTAGATAAGAAAAGCTACCATCAGTCCACAAATATGGGCGCAGTGTTCTTGCTGCTGCTGGTCCTCGCGGCCATCTTCATAATTCTCTTGTTCTTGACAAAGTAGCCGTTCGTCTCGATCGCACAAATTCGGCTGCGGGGTCGGGTTTTCCAGTCTCTTGGAGGATCGTTAAATGGGTTTTTTCTCTAAGCTTGTCGGGGGTTTACCCACTTCTGCCGAGTTTCGTCATTATCTCGAGGAATTTACCCAAGTCGGCGGTGCCCGTAGAACCGTCACTCTTATGGAGGCGGCGTCTACGCTGGGTTTCGTTAGTCTTGTATACCATTGGGATGACCGCCTTTCTCACGCGGATGCAGACAGGCTTGATTCCCGGTTGCGGGCTTATGTCGTATGCGCTATTGGCCAAGCCGCTCGACATGCCGGGCTTTCAGTAAGGCCTGGTCCGCCCCACGGCCGCCGACCGTCTTGGATTGTCAATTTGCCCCAGAGCAGCAGCAGCGTAATCTACGGCCTCGGGCCATGTAGTTTTGACGTGGGGCAGCAAGTCTGCGAACTCGGCGTTGGCCCCATTGTATTTTCGCCTGCAGATTTCCTGGGTGACGACACTGTGACAACCTGCCTAGCCGCATCGTTTAAGGCCCTTTTTTCAGAGCTTACAGTGTAGTCGAACCGCGGGGACAGTTTAGCAGCCCTGAATGAAATTGCTGGCAGGAGAACGTCCGTGCTCAAAGATAATGAAAAGGGGCGCGTTGTGCCGCCGGCACCATGTGTGCTATTGGGTATATTAATCGGTGCGTTTCTTGGGATGTTTATTGGTATATCAATCGCGCCAACGAGTCGAGAAGAATTCGTTTGGTGGAAGAGCGTCAGAACTGATACCGCGGCTAGCTACGCCAGCTATATGAAGAGCTGGCCTCAGGGGCGTCATATCGCTGAAGCGACGGCAGCCTACGATGAGCGTTGTTGGAAGGATGCCAAACTTGCCAACTCCATTTCTGGAGTTGAACAGTACGTTGGTCTTAACCCTTGGGGAAAACACTTATCCGAGGCCAGAACGAAGATCGCATCTTTCCAATGGCAGGAGGCCATCGCTGTGAACACTGTCCCCGCGTATAAGGGGTATCTCAAGGCTAATCCCGAAGGCCCCAATGCTGCCGAAGCTAAGAGCCGTATTGAGTCGCTTGATTGGCAAGAAGCTGTCGCTGTCGACACTGTCGATACGTATTGGACATTTCTGGTATCTCATTCGGATAGCACGCACGCTGCTGCAGCGAAAAAGGGAATTGACTCTATACACTGGCAAAACGTCTTAGCAAGTAAATCGATATCGGCGTATCAGGAATATATTGGGTATTACCCGGGCGGTGCGCATGTTGAGGAAGCAAGAAAAGCAATGGAGTCTCTTCGTTTGCAGGATGCTTCCGCCTTGTCAATTGAAAGAAAACTGGAGGGCGAAGACGGTTTCTTGCTTGATGAAAGAAGCCGACAAGCGAATCGGGCCTACCGCAGTAACGCTTCGCGTGGAGAGACCCTCCACTTAGGCAAAGGTGACGTCGTCGCGTGGTATTTTTCGACGAACGAAAAAAGAAATTACCCTGTAACTATGCATTATAGCAATGATAGCAGTGCAGACACTGTCGCTGTATTCTACGACTCGAAGAAAGTCGGTGAATGTAGAACATCAGTACTCGCGACTCATAATCACCAGTGGAATATATTTACTGACTGCCCACAGATTGGGGTGATAGCGTTGACACCAGGTAAACACAGCCTGAGATTGGAAGTCTTAAAAGCTGACAGCTACGGTTTAGATGTAGATTATGTGTCGCTAACCGAACATATCATCCCCCAAGAAATGGCTAGTCTCCGATTAGAAGCCGAGGATGCAAATCTCGGAAATGAGAGCGGCGCCGAGAAATCCAACGTGACCGGTGTTACTTCCCGAAATGGCGCTTCCGATCTCGCGGCTATGCACTTGGCCAAGGGCGATATTCTCAGCTGGCCCTTCTCAACAAACAGCAACAAGAGTGGGCTCTACGCCTTGGTACTACGATACAGCAACGATGGCGCAGAAGACACACTTGCTATCAATGTGGACGGCAAGCAGGTTGGGAAATGCATAACAGATTCAACAATTGGGGGTGGTTTTCGGGATGGCCAATTTTGGGACGAATTTCGCTCGTGTAGATCCAGTTCTGTTCTCTTAACACCTGGGAAACACAACTTGCGGCTGTCGGTGTCAGCTAGTGATCGTCACGGCTTAGAAGTAGATTACATCGAGATAGAAAACGCAAAACAACAGGCGGAAAAGGGAGCAAGATCGAATTGATTGATTCCTGGGAGTGACGCGGTCGCTATGGTCGGCGCGGCGACGCGGCTCGGTCACTTCGCCGACGAATGTTCTTGCGAGTATTCGGGGGCGAGAACTGGCCCCAAAAGTGCTTTGATGCACGTCTGCGGTCAAGCCGCCACGGATCACCCCGGCCCGCGGACCGGACGCCTGGCTTGACCCGCGCCAAGCGTTGCCGGAGGATTGAGACGTCCTCGTTCCCAAGCCTAAGTGTCAGGGCTCACCCGTGACGTTGGACAGGCCGCGCGCGACCTGCGCTCGGGCTCGCAAAAACCCTAGAAAATTGTCTACAATCGACCCAAAATAGCCCTCGTATCAGCCTTGCGGTCCCCCTCGGATGTTCGCTTTGCGCCGCTCCGAGCGTCGCCCACGTGCAATACCGTCCGGTACCGGCCGGCGACCCTGGGCTCGGGGATACAATCGCCTCGCTCTGAAGCAGGCCGCGCCCGTAGCGGACACCGTGCCAGGATCGGATTAGTCCAACAAGCGTTTATCCGTCGTGGGCACCAGGCGCCGTGCCACGACCAGGAATCAGCGGGGCGCGCACGACGGATAAATGCTCAGTCGTTAGCCAATAGACAACTTAGTTCAGAACCTCAAGCCGCGGGTGAAGGTCCCAAGTCCAGGTTTCCCATGCAATACAAGACATGTCGCTCCGATTTTTCCGGGGGCAGCCCTAGGTCGCGGTTACAGATCTTCCCGCCGTGGTTACGATCCAATCTACCGGCGTTACGGCTGCCCCCGCAACAAACCCTATGCCCTGTGACTCCCCGGCGAAATTCGGTATTGGCACTGATGTGGTCTCCGTTGATCCGGGCCGGCAGCGCAACACGGGTTCTTCTTTGCCTGATGACAATTCCGGCAGTCCCGGCGGGGGTTTGCGACGTACTCACTGCCAGCAACCGTTCCTATCCGACCACCTGTGCCGAGGAGGATAATATCAATGTTCCTTTGGCGGCCCGCAGCTGGGTCCAACTGTCGGTTCGGGCAACCCACCCCACCTATCCCGTCACTACACCCGGTTGCGGAGCCGACTTCGATGCGGAGGTTTGCTGCACCGCAGATTTTTCCGGATGTCCTACCACCGGCACGACCTCTTATCTGTTGCGCAGCGCGAATCTGTCCTGTGGATCGGAACCGATATGGGATGATCACGTCAATGCCTTCTGGCTTTGCACCGAGTTGAACTGGTGGCGGCCTTTCGCGATGAGGGTGTCGGTTGGGGGAAATGTCCAACAGGGTCATAGGTTGGTTCTGAACAGCAAGATCGTCGACGAGGGCTCTTACCCGGAGGTGCTGACGATCTATGAAGACGGGAATGTGCGCATTAAGCCGCACCCCCCGGCTGGTGTGAAGGACGTGTGCTACGGCAGTTCGGTAATTCTAGGGCCGGCCGCCGAGGACCAAGTCAGGCCATTCGTCGACATTGCGCGGATCGATATCGTACCGCAGGGACCCTGTTTCCATATCACCTATGCGAGCGGCGGCACCGCTTACTGGTGCCTGAGGGTCAACCGTCAGGAGGCATACCTTGAAGTCACACCGTCTCCGCGCACAGACGGACCGGTGGCGACCTTTCGCTCCATGTGGGTGTCCGACGGCAACGCAGATGTCGATCATCTGGACTCGGGTGCGACCACGCTGCCTATTCGCGGCGTGTGGAATTCCGTCACCGGGAGCGAGTTCCTGTTTCGGCGCGCCGTGTTCAGTCGGCACAATATCTCGGCGCCGGACATCAGTATTCGCGGTACGGACGTGGAGACAATGATAATTCCGCGCCCTTGGCGGCACGTAGCGCGATGACAGAAGGGAATGGTCGGAGGCTAACCGGTAGGGCGCTAAGTGTAGGAGACCAAAAACATCGCATACCGCGCTGGGCGCGGTTTAGCAGAAACGCTACAGTTCCAAGCATAGCCCGGAAGAACCTGGTGCGCTGTGGCTGATTCTTCAGAGACTTGGCTCGGCGAGCGCGCAAGCTACTGATATCGAGAAGCGCTTCCTTAGCTTAGCGCCATTCGAGCCTAGCCCCTGATTCCTCGCCCCGAGTTACTGACCCCTGAGATGGCGCCAGGGCGGGAAGTGTTGCAGTTCGTTGGGGAACCAGGTGAACTCCGCCGTCGTCTCGAAGCGGACGCCAGCCTCCAGGGTGAGTGTGCAGGCGCCGGTGCTGTCGGCGCAATCGCCAGTCCAGGTGCGGAACGTGGCGTCCGTCCCGGCGACGGGCTTCAGCGTCACCGAGGTCCCCGCGGGATACCCCCAGGTATCGGTACCACAGGCAGTCCCCGCGGGTTCCCGACCGACGGTGCCGCTGCCCGAGCCGGCAGCGGTCACTGTCAAGGCGGCGAGCCCTGCGAAATGGCACCTCAGAGCGTCCATCCGATACCCTTTGACCCGCAATCCCAGATCGTCGCCCAGGTAGGCCACCAGCACCTGCCCACGGTCGTAGAGTATCCGGCTGCTGGTAAAGGACGGGCAGGTCCCGCCGGGACAGGAGGACGGCGGAGTCTCCACTGCCAGTGAGGCACGGGACGCATCCGCGGCGATAGTGCCGAGTGTCACGTTGCCTGCACTCGCTGCAACGAAATAGGGCACGTCGTTTTCATCGATCGTCATGTCGTCCCGCCAAGACGTGATCCAGTTGACATCCGCGGTGGGGTTGCTGAGTCGGGTGTATCCTCCACAACTGTTGAGGTGAATCGTCGCTCCCACCGCAATCTGGATCGGCCTGACACATAAGCCCCATTTGCGGTCCAGTTCGCGCGCTTGCCATTGTGAACCGTCATTGTATACGAGTTTCGGCGCAAACGATCCTCCGAAATACTGCTGTGCGACCGCGAAGACCGGTTGGCCGTTGGTATCGAGAGCCAGATCCAGGTCCCACCCGTATTCGCCATCGAGCACGATCCATTCAGTACTCAAAGTGCCGTCAACGGATCCGTATGCATAAGCCAGATCCGAAAAAACATAGCCGCCCCAGACCGAGTAATCGTATGTCGTGAGTAGGTGCAGTCGACCATCGGCACGGATTTGCGCGGCGTTCAAACGTCCACGTCCATAAGAATCGTCCGGCAAAGCGAAGCTCTGGGACCAGTCCCCACTCGACTGTCGAACGGCGTGGAGGACGACACTGTCCTGGCCCCAAAACACATGCGGGATCCCCGACGGGTCCAGATCGATTGCCAGATCGGCCGTCTGCGGCCCAGTGCCGGTGTTGACCGTCTCGGGTGCCGACCAGGTCCCGGACTCCGCCAGCACACGATAGTGGATCGTCGTACAATCCTGGCCGCAGTAGACCAGCGACAGGCGCCCGGTCTGGCTGCGGGTGATCGCGAACTGGCCGACTCCGGTCAGCACCTCGGCGGTCAGAGCGGCCGGTGGCCACGGAGTCGCGGCGAGACCGGCTGGCGTAGCCGCGTAGCCGCCCAGAAACGCCAGGAACGGCAGGACACGCGGTAGACTTTGGGGGCTTGACATCACTTACCTCGCTTGCGGTTGCAGTAATCAGGGACGGACACTGAGGTATCCCGACGAATTTGGTCTCCTCTTGTCAATCTGTCAATTGGAGAAGGTCTCGCATCGTAGAACCTGGGAGAAGGGGCCAGTGCGGCTCGGCAATGTCGCGTAGTCTAGTGGGTGCGGAATTACGGTGACAGTGCGGAATTACGGTGACAGTTTACTAAATACATTTTGCGGACAGCCCAGGGGTATGCGAGCCGACCCGCAGCCGCTCCCCGATCGGTGCCCAACCATAGCCCAGATCCGCTTCCTGATGGATGTGCGCTTCGTCGATATAGATTACCAACGGCGGCTCTGGCCCTAAGGTGCGCTTCAGGAGGGCCTGGAGTTGCGCGACGAACGCTTCGCGGGCGGCGGTCGTGGCCCTGTTGAGCAACGCCTTAGCCTTCTTCCACGAGAACCCCAGCCGTTCCAGAAACCGCTCACGGGTGCGGGCGTGTGGGGCATTCATTGCCTCCTCCCTGAGGTCGTCCGGGCTCTGATTCCGCTTCGCGAGATCAAGTTTAAGCATAAACGTTGCGTGATTTTTGCGTCGGGGACAGGTCTGGCCGACAGGGTGCTCGGCACGGGACGCAACGTATCACAGAAATTACGTATCCCGCGCTTGGCGCGGTTTAGCATGGCACGCTTAAAACAGAAATCTGGTGCTACTGTCTCATGCCCAATCATGTCCACCTCATCGCAGTGCCCTCCGATAAAGACGGCTTGCGCGAGACTTTTGCCGATGCGCATCGGTGCTATACCGGCTATATCAATCAATGCACGCTTGAGAGCGACTGGTCATTTGTGGCGAAGACGAAACGGAATTCAAGAGCCTGCGACAATCGGAAACAACGGGGCGGCCACTGGGCAGGAGGAAATAGGGGACGTACCACGGATATGTCAGCGGGATGAAAACCGAGCACCGAGACCTCCGAGCTACGCCTGAACCTGTGCCAATGGCAGGAAGAGCGTCATCGGCGAGTCGAGCACGGGAATGAATTCGTGGTGAAGGTAGAACGCTAAGGCGGCCTCGTCCTTGGCGTCCACGGTCATGGCAAAGGCTGCGATCTCCGAACGGGCGGCACGCGCCAAAGCGTCGGCCAATAAGGCGCTGCCGAGACCTTGGCCACGGGAAGGCTTGATCGACGGCCAAGCGTCCCAGCCGAACAGCGGGGATCGATGGGTAACGGGGAAGCCCCCGGGCGGTTTGGGGAGGAAGCGCGGCTAGGAACAGATGGTGGAACAGATGGGGTCATGGAACAGATGGGGTCAGGTCTTGGTGCGCCAAGCAAAGCTTGGCGTTTCTTGCCGGGTGCAAGTCCCGGTCGGGAGAGGGATCGGAAGTGATTCCTCGTAAGGGCTAACCACCCACCCGTAGCGAGTGTTGCGCCCAGGGCGGACAGCGCTGTAATGGGAAGGAATCTGTGACAAGCGTGAACAAACTGAGGTGAAGCGTACACAGCGAATCTTGTAGGCCAGAGGGGTGTCCGCGCCACCCTGAAGCAATTTTAGCCTCGTTAATGACGACAAAGCAGGCGGCGACAGCGTCAAGACACTGGAAGCCAACACAGAAGAATCGTTAGGCGGACGATGGGCAAGATCGTGTGGCACTGCCGGGAAACCAGGCAGACAACAGAGAAAACAAACATTGCTCCTAAGGTCACGCCATGGTGAGATTCGGAGGGCCTGTCGGGGTTGTGAATGCCTGGCATGCAAGAAGAGAAACGTTGAGAACTTGGGAGGCCCCATCGGCTCCCGGAGGCAAAGGTAGGGCATGCGGTTCGTGAGACACGCAAGGGGAAACCCTGATACAGAATTAGACCGAAGCCTGGAGCCTGCCTGTCGGGGAAGCTGTACCGACCGCGAAGGGAGGGCAGCCGGAAGTTGATGGGGAGTCAGACCGACTCATAGTACTCCGAGCGTGGGAAAGCCACGTACAAGGGGAAGGGGTCGGCGAAGTTACGCAGCCAACAAAGGAAACTTCACCCGGACAAGTCGAGCCGATCCATGAAGCAAACCTCCCTGTTGGGAATAGCGAAGAAGGCGGCATCGGACAAGTATCAGCCGATGTCGCCATGTGCGAAGCGAGTAACTTCGAAGAGCCCGGTGCGGTAGTTCCGCACGCCGGGATCTGTACGGGGGCGGCCGGGTAACTGGCCGTCCTACCGTGATACTTGTGCCCCAGCACTAAGAGCCTAACTTTCGATGAAAAAGCGAGCGCGCGCCACAGGCGTCGTGCTAACTCGCAAGATCGTTAGGGGCGCGCGCCGCTTTAAGCTGAACGTTATCGCGCCGAGCAAAGCTCGGCGTCTCTTGCGGGGTGAAAGTCCCCGTCGGGTAAGGGTTAGCCGCCCGCCCGTATCGAGTGTTGGTCCTGCTGCGGAGTGGCGCAAGCCGCGAACAATAGTGCAGGGCAAGCGTACACAGAGTATTCTGTAGACCGTAGGGGAAATCGCGTTCCCTGAAGTGCCCTTGTTCAGATCGGGGCAGCTTCGAGACAGCTAACCCGCGGATGGCGACAGTTTTAACGTACTGGAAGCCCACACGAAGCACCCTTACTGGCTTGGGTGTGGAGGTCCGCCGGAGTCCTCGGGCCATGGTATGCAGAAAGAGAGACGTCGGAGAACTCGGGAAGCCCCGCGGGCTCCTGGATGAAGCGAGATGATGAAGCTGTCAGTGTTGGGACACGTAAGGGTGATGAACCTGGAAACGGCGTGGGCACGGGTCGAGTCATTGAGCATGGAGCATCCAGGTAGGCTGGCAACAGCCGTATGCTGACGAGGTGTCTTATCGGGCATCTTAGGGCCGAGGTTGGGAAAGCCAGCCACATGGCGAAGGACCCGACGGAAGTACGCAGCCCCTAAAGGAAACGCGTGCCGGACATGCAGGATCGGGTAAACACGAGCCAACCTCACTGAGGGCAATAACAACTGGGCCTTGTAACGGGTAACTGTGAAGGTCCGCTTGATAAGTGAGTACAACCGAGGAACCGGATGCGGGAAAACTGCACGTCCGGGATTGCGCCGGGGGCGCCGGGTAACCGGCGTTCCTACGGCGGAGGCCGCAGAACCCACTTCCGACGCCGTCTGATCATCAAGTCCGGCGCTACTTGCCGTATCCTCTAGCAGGCTTGCAGGTCAAACAGGCGCCACTGGGAGATTTATATGTCAATATATTGGACCTTCCCCTCCAACTTCAAAGTAGATCTCTATCGAGCAGGATGGAAGAGCGATCGAACATTCGCACGCATGGTCGCCGATATTGGCGGCGGTCAATTTGCTGGCGCATCGTATGAAGATGCCGAATTCATCATCAAGGCCAACACAATCAACAAAGTGAGAAAACGGGATATCCAGGATTTTCTTATACCCACAAAGGATGCTAGCTTGAGCATTGGCCCCGACACAGAATTGGATGGAATTCGTCTCGCGCGCGGCGATAGCCTACTGGGGGGCATTTCATTGTTTGATAGCTGGAAAAAAGCGCCAATAACATCTGATGCATGGTATATCGTACCCACGACGGTCGAAGTTCCAAAAGGTCTGATGGTAGTAAAGGCAAACTTTCCATCGGCTACCGGCGCCTTCCACTACACATTGGGTCCAGCGGAACGAATGACTCTGCGGCACTTTATAGTCCTGCTTACTCCCCTTGCAAACAACTCGAAGATTGTTATGCTCTAGACACGACGCAAAGATTAACCTTTTTATCGCGAGACGCAAATGACACCAGAGATATATTGCAACAAAGACGGCTACACATATGTTCTTGCGGAGTCTACAGAGACTGGTCGACAGATACGAAGCATAGAACTTCTTACTTCCCTCGCCAGAGAAACGATTGCGCGCACTAGACAGCAATTGGATCCCGCAAATATGGAACCCGAGGCGATCGAGGACCGGCAAGAGGAAATAAACGACATCGAGATGGCAATCGATGATCTAACCGTGTATGCAATGCGCTTGCGCGACATTCCAAAACCACCTCGCTAGCCTTCCGCTGCGGCCTTAGGAAATAGGGGACGTACCACGAGGAAATAGGGGACGTACCACGGATATGTCAGGAGGAAATAGGGGACGGAGGAAATAGGGGACGTACCACGGATATGTCAGCGGGATAAAAACCGAGCACCGAGACCTCCGAGCTACGCCTGAACCTGTGCCAATGGCAGGAAGAGCGTCATCGGCGAGTCGAGCAGGGGAATGAATTCGTGGTGAAGGTAGAACGCCAAGGCGGCCTCGTCCTTGGCGTCCACGGTCCTGGCAAAGGCTGCGATCTCCGAACGGGCGGCACGCGCCAAAGCGTCGGCCAATAAGGCGCTGCCGAGACCTTGGCCACGGAAGGCTTGATCGACGGCCAAGCGTCCCAGCCGAACAGCGGGGATCGATGGGTAACGGGGAAGCCTCCGAGCGGTTTGGGGAGGAAGCGCGGCTAAGACCAGGCTGGCCGACGCCAGTGTGTAATAGCCGGCCACTCGACCCTCGGGCGCAATGGCTACCAAGCACGCCGTGACGCGGCGGCGAATGTCCTGGGTGGCCCGCTGTCGGAAGTAGTGGTCGAAGGGCTCGGAGCCGCTGGCGAAGGTGGAGCGGTCGTGCGCCGCCGAAAGCGCAACGACTCGCAACGCGGAACGGGCCATTCTCCGCCGAGCAGCTCGCGACGGCGGGCGAAGGCGCGCTCTAATGCCGGAGAGGGTGGCGGCGGGGACAAGAGTGCGTCGGCGAAACGCTCAGAATCAGCCAGGGACAGGCGTATGACATCGGTCTCCGCGATGGTGCGTTGGGCGGCTTCTTGGACCGCGGCGACCACGAAGTCGGTCATGGTGATGCCACGGATCTCGGCGGCACGCTTGAGCATGGCGTGCAGGTCCGCGCCGATGGGGGTGTCAATGTGGGTCGTGGACGTGCTGGTCGACATTGGGCTGTCCTCCTCTGGATCTGGGACCAGTTTCCTCAATTCGCAGGGTGTTCCGGGGCTCGTTCTGGTCGCTGACAGGGCGTTGGGCGTAGCGCGGGGATGCAAGCAGGGCCAAGGCGTCGGCCGCTGTCCCCCCGGCCGCAGGGGTCGCGGGCAGCAGGGTCAGGTAGGCCCGCCCCTGCAACTCGTATTGCAGGTTCCGAAGATCGAACGTTCCTGTCGATTCGCTAGTGCAAGTGTTCGACGCCCCTCCTTCTCAAAGCGCCCCCCCATCAATGAGTTGCTGCAAGTGCATTGATTTGCGGTGCCTTCAGTAACCCAGGATCCCCCGCCAACCGCCGCGGCTGGGCAATACCAAAGCCCAATCAATGCCAGACCCGGTCGCAAAACCGCGTTCTACGCTTAACGCCTGTCCGACCGGCCATCCCAGCGAGTCGAAGGCAGAAACCGCCCACCGATAGGCGGTGTTCGGCGCCAGCGCCTGGGACGGCGGGACCTGGACCGCATACGAGGTCTCACCGCTCGGCGCGATCGGACGCTGGAAGACCATATCGCCGCTGGTCGCGTCCGTGATCGCCAGCATGTAAGACGCGGCCCCGGTGATCCCGGTGGTGGTGAAGTTGAAGCTGGGCTGCAAGGACACGCCCGTCGCCTGATCAGCCGGCCCACCGGTCAACACCGGCACCGCATCGAATACATGGATGGTCCAGAGCAACATCCGGGTCTGACCGTTGGATGGATCGGTGACGGTGATGTGCAACTGGTGCGGGCCGCTATTCAGGCCCTCATTCCCACCGACCGGGGTCGTGTAGACATACTCCCCGCCATCCTGCACAAGGTTCAACCATGACTTGCCGGACTGCGTCATGTCCATGACCGAAACGGCGAGCGTACCGCCGGTGGTGCTGCCGGCAGGGACCACCAGGTCTAAGGTCACTCGCCCGTCCGCTTGCCGGTACGCCTGCGTGTCACCTTCACCCATCATCGGTGGTGTATTCGGCCAACTGGCGACGGTAAAGCGAAACACCTGGGCGCTGGCCAACGGGCTGCCGGCCAGGTCGGCGATGCTCTGGGCGAGCTCGACGCGGTAGGTGTGGCCCGCCTGCCAGCACCCGCCCTGCGCGAAGGCCCGGTCGATCTCGACTTTGGCACGCGCACCGTCCTCGGCGACCCAATCCTTCCAGATATGGACCTCGACTTGGCTATTCCCGGCCGTCTCATCAAAGACCCGCACCGCGGCCGGGAGGATGGTGTCGGGGTTCATGCTCTCGGAGAAAAAAACGCCAATGGGCTCCCACTCCAATCCGAGTGACAGATTCGCCGGGCGTGTCTGCACCACCATCGGGGCCGTGGTATCCCCAGCACCGGTGTTGAAGCTCAAACTGAAGGGCGCCGCCAGGGGGTGACCCTCCGAATCGGCCACGGCGGTCGTCAGACCCACCCGATATTGGGCATGGGCCTGCAAGCCCTGCGGCCAGATGTTCAGATCAAAGCCCTGGGGTTGTAGCCGGTAAGAAGGCACCCCGGGTCCGGTCAACTGCACCGAGACCGAATTCACGGCCGCGGGATCGATTGGCTTGTCAAAAATGATGCGAATAGGCGCGGTGTCTCCGCCGACCTGGCCGGCAGCTGACTATTACCCATATCTCCCCTCCCCGACGCCGCGCTGGGCCGCCATCGCCAGCACGAAGTCGGCAGCGCGCTGGAGTCCAATCCAGAGGGTTTGCGGGCCGGGGAAGCCGTCGGACTTCCG
>Ga0247840_10003893_pt1 | contig 24513 bp, 21 predicted proteins | sample LaCruzMarch2015__FD_192404 | JGI IMG/M metagenome (GOLD analysis project Ga0247840, IMG submission 192404) | Freshwater microbial communities from meromictic Lake La Cruz, Castile-La Mancha, Spain - LaCruzMarch2015_17m | ecosystem: Environmental > Aquatic > Freshwater > Lake | place: Spain...
ATTGTTCCAAAAGAAGAAGTTTGTATGTGCTTGTTTAGGCGGATTACTCAATGTTCCTTTAAGCTATGTTTCACTTGCTGAAAATTTAACCATGATTGGTGGAATTTTATTTTTATTTATAACAAGATAATCTAAATTTTAAAAGTTAATTTTTTCAGGCTGGTCAGTTTCATCGGCTATAGCTTCAGCTTTAGTTTTATGAATTAATCCATCCTTGTGGTTTGCAGGAGAGTAGATTGTGTACAGCTTGATTGGATGGATATCTGAGGTGTTAATAATATTATGAACTGTTCCCATTGGAATTGAAATTGAGAATCCGGTTGAGAAGTTAAATTCTTGTCCATCCAAAATTGCTTTTCCTTCTCCAGATTCAATTTTAATAAATTGATCTAAGCTGTGTTTTTCTTCGCCTATGTCTTCCAAAGGATTCAGGTGCATAACGACAAGCTGCTGATTTGGGGTGGTGAGAAGAACTTTTCTAAAGAAACTATTTTCAAGAGTTTCTTTCTCGATGTTATTTACCAAATTACTCATATTGATTATATAATATACCAAATTATGAAAGATTTCATTTCAATAATAATTACAACTAAGAACGAAGAAAAAAATATTATAAATATTTTAAGTTCAATTAATAATCAAACCTTCAAAAATTATAACGTAATAGTTGTTGATAATAATTCAACGGATAAAACTAAAATTTTAGCTGAAAGTTTAGGGGCTAAAGTTTTAAATAAAGGGCCCGAAAGAAGTGCGCAAAGGAATTTTGGGGTTTCCGAATCCAATGGAAAATATGTGTTAATACTTGATGCTGATATGATTTTAGAAAAAGAAGTTTTAGAAGAGTTACACGAGGCAATATTAAATGATTCTGATTTAAAAACATTGACAATAAAAGAGGAGCCTACGGGGAAAAGTTTTTGGGCTAAATGTAAAAAATTAGAGCTAGAGTTTTATTCTTCAAATCCTGATTCAAAAACTCATGCTGCAAGATGTTTTGAAAAAAAAGTTTTCGAAGAATTTAAAGGTTACGACTTAAACCTTACTGGCCCTGAAGATTGGGATTTACCAGAAAGAATTAATAAAAAATATCCAAAGAAATATTTTACAAATTCAAAAATTTATCATAATGAAGGTGACTACGGTCTTTGGAGAATTCTATATAAGAAGTTTTATTACGCTCAAAAAGCTTCAACCTATATTACAAAGCATAAGATGAAGCTCACTGATTCTAAATTTGTGTATTTTCTAAGACCTGAATTTTATAAATATAGTAATTTATGGACGAAAAATTTTTTAATAAGTTTTGGTTTAATTTTTATGCTAACGTTAGAAACTTTTGGGGGAGGTTTAGGTTTTATTTATGGAAAAATTAAACAGAGATCTTAATATTCTTCAACTAAGTCCATTTTTTAGCCCTAACATCGGCGGTGTTGAAACACATTTAGATGACTTAGTTAAAGAATTGGCAAATAGAAAAATAAACTCTTATGTTTTAACCTACCAACCAGTAATGAGCAAAATAAACGCTCCGTCTGTAGAAAAAATTGGTAAGTATATTTTTATTAGAAGGTTAGAAATAATCAGAAACTTATTTTTAAAAATTGAACCTTATCCTATTTTAGATTTTTTATTTTTAACACCTCCCTTACTTATTTATTCAATTTATTTTTTAATCAAAAGAAATAAAAAAAATAAAATTGACATGATTCACGCTCACGGATTAAACGCTGCTTTTATTTCTATGTTTTTAAAGTTCTTTTTTAAAACTCCATTTGTAGTTAGTACTCACGCAACATACTCATTTAAAAAAGGTCTCCTCTCAAAATTAGTTTCTTTGATTATGAGTAACGCTAATCATATCTTCACTCTTTCAAAAGCCTCAAAAGAAGAATTACTAAAAATTGATTTACCAGAATCAAAAATATCAGTTTATAAATATTGGGTTGATCAAGTAAAATTTAATCTAAAAGACAAACAAGCATTGAGAGAAAAATATCAAGTTAATAAAAATCTTTTTGTTGTACTTTTTGCAGGTAGGTTGTTTGAGAAGAAGGGAGTAACTCCTTTGATTGAAGGTTTCAATATGCTTCTAAATGAAGATAAAATGCTTATTATTGCTGGTACTGGCCCGCTTGAGAGTTTTGTCAAAGAACAGGTTGAACTAAACAATAAAATTAAGTATCTCGGAGGATTAAACTCGGAATTATTAAGCGATTATTACTCTTTAGCTGATGCACTAATTATTCCTTCAACCCACGATGAAGGATTTGGTAGAGTTATTATTGAAGCTTTATCTTCAGGAATCCCAATTATCGGTTCAAACAGGGGAGGTATACCCGAGGCAGTTAATAATGAAGTATCCATTCTAATAGATGTTAACCCTAAAAATATTTCCAAGGGTATTAAGGAAATGGAGGAGTTTATTATTAAAAATGGAGCTGAAAAAATGCAAAAAAAGTGTCGAACTTTTGCTGAAAAAAATTACTCGTGTGATAATATAAACACGTTTATAAAAATATATGAAGAAATCGTTAAATAATTTACTTAAAAATACTCACGACCAGGCTCTTAGAAGAAGAGCTAGGCTAATAATTGAAAATTTAGACTTGAAAGGTAATGAAAGAGTTCTAGACGCTGGTTGCGGGGACGGCTACTACTTAAAACTTCTTCACACACTTTATCCAAATTTGGAACTTTACGGAATTGATATCGATACTAAAGCTTTAGCTGTTGCTAATATTAATTTAGAGAAAGAGCTCAAGGATAAAAAAATAATCATCTATAAAAGATCTATTAATGAAACAGAATTTAAAGCCAATTTCTTTGATGCTGTTTTTTCTACAGAAGTTTTAGAGCATGTTCCTGACGATTTAGGTGCTGTAAAAGAAGTTAAGAGAGTTTTGAAAGAAAATGGTAAATATATATTCACAGTTCCAAATTATAACTTTCCTTTTATGTGGGATCCCTTAAACTGGGTTCTTCAAAATATATTTAATACCCATATAAGATCAGGTTTTTGGGCTGGAATCTGGAATCAGCATATTAGGTTATATACAATTGATCAATTGGTAAGTCTTACTTCAAATGCAGATATGAAGATAGACTTAATTAAAGCAGTTACACACTATTCACTACCTTTTAATCACTTCATTCTCAATTTAGGAGCTAGAATACTACATGATACTAATCTTATTAAAAAAGATTCTGACTATAATAAATTCCAAATGACAAAAAACGAAAAATCAAATAAATTTGGGTTGTTAAATATATATAATACTATTGTAAATTTGATAGATAACAAGAATGATAGGATTGATGCCAGCTATTCTTCTGTTTCTTTATTTTTTTGTACTAGAAAATAGTTATGTTCGAAATTATAAATCGAAATTTACAGAGAATTTACTATTTCTTAAGAATAAACTCTATAGTTTTTAACTCTTTTCTTAGAAATTTAATCCAAAACAAGAACTACAATTTTATTCAAATTGGAGCTAATGATGGTAAAACAGGAGACCCTATTTTCTATCTTATAAATCTTTTTTCTTTAAAGGGAATATTGGTTGAGCCGGTTCCTTATGTTTTTAAAAAACTTGAATATAACTATAGAAAAAATAAAAATGTTTTCTTAGAAAATTCAGCTATTTCATCTGCTTCTAATGGTATTGAATTCTTTTATCTACAAGAATCAAATGATTCGGAACTTCCTTCTTGGTATGACCAAATAGGATCATTTAATTACGAAGTTTTAATTAAACATAAACCTAGCGTTAAAGATTTCGACAAACTTTTAACCTCAGTCAGAGTAAATACTTCAAATTTTGAAGTGCTTCTTGAAAAATATAAACTTAAAAACTTCGATTTAATTTTGATCGACACAGAAGGATACGATTATGAAATAATAAAAATCATCCCTTTTGACAAAATTAATCCTTCAGTAATTATATTTGAGCATAAGCATCTTTCTAAAGATGAAATAGATAGTGCTATAAAGTTTCTTTTAGAAAAAAACTATAGCTTGTTTAGAACTGTAGACGATCTTGTTTTCTACAAGTAGCTTGATTATTATGAAAAAAAACTTGGTTATTATTGCAAACGCAGCTTTAGGAAAAGGGTTAAGTGGTAGCGATAGAATATTTATCGAACTAGCCAAAAATCTCACAGAGACTGTAAAAGTTAATGTATGTGTCTGGGAAGAAGGCTATGAAATGTGCCAAAGACAGAATCTTAAAGGTGTAACTTATGAGAAATGGTTTCTTGGAAATTTAAAAAACTTACCATTTCTTATTAATTATTTTTATAGAATTCTGACTGGAATTTATTACTCTTTAAAATTACAAATCAGAAAAGAAGACACTGAAAAGTTTGTATTTTATGCTGCTTCGGATTTTTGGCAGGATTTTATACCTTTTATTATTTTTAAACTAAGATTTCCTAAAGCTTTATTTATCGGCTCCTACTATTTAGCTAGCCCTAACCCCTTTATAGGCTATAGAAAAGAGTATGAAAAATTAATTCAATTACCCAAAATAAGAGATATCGCTTTTTATCTTCAGCACTTAATACCAAAATTTTTATTGCCTATAGTATCTGATTACATTCTTGTAACATCTGATCCAGATAAAAAATATTTTACTAATAGAGGTTTTCCAGAAAAAAAACTTTATTCAATAATGGGTGGGGTTAATTTTGAAAATTATAAAAACTTATCTAATAACTTAACTAAAAAGTACGATGCAATTTTTTATGGTAGATTTCACCCTCAAAAAGGCGTACTTGAATTAATTGATATTTGGAAATTAGTGCTTAAAAAAGCACCTGGTGCAAAATTAATCATGATTGGGAATGGCCCACTGTTCTCAGAGGTCGAAAACAAGATAATAGAAAATAGGTTATCAAATAATATTTTTTTAAAAGGGCATATGGACGACTCTGAAGAAAAACTGAGAATATTTGCAGAATCTAAAGTAGTAGTACATCCAGCTGTTTATGATTCGGGAGGTATGGCCTCAGCTGAGATCATGTATCTTGAAGTTCCAGGAGTAAGCTTTGATCTTGAAGCTTTAAAAACATATTATCCAAAAGGAATGTTAAAAACAAAATGTTTTGATTTAGAAGAGTTTTCCGATAATATTTATCAATTATTAATTGATAAAGAGCTTTATAAAAAAACAGCTACTGAGGCTAAAGAATGTGTAGTTGAGAATTTTGATTGGAATAAAAAAGCAAATACTATTATGAACTTCATTTCTTAAAAAATTTAAAAAATAGCAGAACCGAAGAGTATAAAATGAAGAAAAATCCTGAAATATATATAAATAAATCTTTGTAAATTTGTGGAAGATAGATAATTGCGTAACCTTTATGATCACCAGAATTTTTAATCTGCCACAAGTTTGCATAACCGTTTGAAGTTAGGTGGGAATAATCAATATTACTAGATTTAGTTTTATTAATTAGATAAAGAGAGTTTAGAAATCCAGTTTGAAGATTATCAACTGAAATATCTTTTAGAATTATCCATTGAGAGTTATAAGTGTTTAATAGTTGTATGTTTTGAATATTATTTTGTGATTTATTATTTTGAATCCAATATTTTTCATTAGAAATTTTAATACCCTCTATATTTTGATCTAAATAAATTATGTTATTAAAATCTATACTTTTATAATCGTTTTGACTTAATGCTACTAAGCTTGTGTTTACTAATTCCTCAGAAATAGTTTCTAAGGAAAAAATTTCGGAAAGATTATTGAATTTTTTTATATTTGATATATAACCTAAATGACTTGGTTGATTGAAGTGCATAGATTCATATATATAATAATTTGGAATTGAATTTAATTTACTAAAATTATTTTCGGTCTTAATTACTTTAAAATGGGTATTTGAAAAATTTATTGATTTTAAATCTAAGTTATTAATGTCTACATTTTTATCCAGAACAATATTTATAAAAGAAATTTTGCTATTATCAAAATTCCTTGATTTTTCAGAACGTAGGTCTGAATTTATTAAATAAGTAGTTGTTTTATTCTTATTTTCTAGTTGAGGAGGGTTTCGCCAAATGTCTCTATTTCCATTTGTATCTATAATATTTATTTCTATTTGGGGCGTATTGATAGGGATATTTATTTGAAGTAAAAATATGTATCCTAAATTTTGTTCTTTAACCTGGCAAGAAATCACTTTTTTATTTTCAATCATATTTTTTTCATATGTAATGTTTTTACAATTTAAATTTTGAATACTATTTAAATCAAATAATTTTCTTTCATTTAGATTAGATTCATTGAATAACTCTTCTCCTACAAGATCTCTTCTTAGAAATATATATTTAGAATTAAGAAGGGATAATTGTAGTTTAAAATTGTCTCTAGCGATAATTTTTTCATTTAATTTATTTAGATAATCAGCCTGAACTGATGTATTTACTCTGTAGGAGACAAAATTATTATTGAATAGGTAAAGGCTTGACTCAACCCCAGAGTATCCGAAGTTTGTATTTACTCCCTCTCCAGTTAATGGAAGCGAGGTTATTCTTTCATTTAATTTTAAATTTTTATTAAGGTACGAAAGACCATTTATAATAATAGGCTGATTTATTTTAGTAGCATTAATTCTATTCCCATATATTAAGGGTGATAAATAATACATCCAAGTTGTTAAAAAAATAATTAATACTATTTTACTTTTGAAATTTTTGAATAAGAACAGTAATGAATAGCTCAATACAACTACGTATCCCAGCATATAAACTATTCCATATTTTTCGTAGGGATTTCTAAAAGCTTGCAAAAATGAAACGTTGATGAAGAAAAACTCAAACAATCTTCCAAATGGATAATTACTTCCTAAACTAAAAGTTAATCCCAATAAAAATATAATTAAAAAAAACCTTAATTCCTTACCTTTAACAATCTTAGATGTGTTCAACAAAATTAAGCTAGGTGCTATAAAGCTAAATATTTGAAGAAAGTAATTTGAATAAAACTCTTTTAGTACTATATCTTTAAAAAAATAATAATCTTGAAGAAGTCTAATTATATTTTCAATTCTAAAATAGGGACTTAGTGCCCTTAATGTTGAAAGATTTTCTATTGGGTTAATTTTGCTTGTTATAATACTGTCACCTTGCAGGTTAATATAAAATGGAACTATCCACCAAAGATTACAAGTTACCCAGACTATTAATGTAGATAATAGGTATTTTAAAAGATGAGATATATTTTTGGTTTTAATACCATAAATAATGGAATAAATAATTATTGTGCTCCAGATCACAATAACATTTGTAATTAGTCCAAAAGTAGTAGAGAAAATTAATGACGCAACTGAAAAATAGAACGTAAATTTATATTTTTTTTCTTCTAAACCTTTGATATATAAATACAATAATAAAGGAAGAAGTGCAAACAAAAAATATTGAGAATATAATTGTCTGTTCCACAGCTGTGTAAGGCTAAAAGGATTAAATAAGTAAAGTAGGCCGGATAAAAATGAAAGTTCTTTAGAGAAAGTATTTTCATGATAGATAAACCTAACTAAATAAAATACTGATAGAGTTCCAGTTGTCATTAGTATAAAAAATATTAGTGATTGGGATAGAAATGGTGAAAACCCTATTAGATCTAAAAAGCTAATAAAATATGCAAAAGGAATTCTTGGAATAAAATCTGTTGTTGAAAAACCAGTTCCATTTTCAATCCATATATTATCGAAAATTATTAATGCTTTTTTTGGATTTAATAAAAACAGCCCGTCTTCGCCGGAAGCAATTAATTTAAAATCTTTAAACCATATTATTAATAGGGCAAGAATAAAAATAATTAAAATGCTAACGTAATAATTTTGCTTTTTAATTAGTAATTTTAGTTTTTCCATCATATGTCGTTAGATTCATTTTATATCCGATCTTATACAAAAATAAATGGTAACAAATTAAGAGTGCTGTATAAACTGTTAGAGGAAAATGAATCATCATTGAAAAGTTCCTTCTTGTACAACTTAAGTAAATAGAATCAAACAAAGGAAAAATTACTGAAAAAGAGTAAGGAATAAATAGGTATTTCTTAAAACTTCCATTCGTTATTTCTTCTCGACCTGTGAAACCTGATTTTCCTAAATCATTTTTAAAGTAAATATTATTTTTAATTCTCCACTCAATTTTTTTAAAATATCCAGATAAAGAATCTGAGGAATAATGCACAATAGAATCGTTTTTTGTAATTGCAAAAAAAGGATTTTTTTCAGTAATCATATAAAATAGATGGGTTAAAATAGTATAGTCTTTCTTTGTTTGAGGAAAGAATTTTTTTACAAAATCTAAGTCAAACATACTTCCTCCTGCCAAAAGTTCAATTAAAAGTAGTTGCTGATTTCTATCGACTTTAAAAATTATGTAATCAGGCTCATCTCTGAAAATACCTATTTTACTTTTCATTGTGGGTATATAAAAACCTTGGTTTTTTGAAATATTGTAAATAAAATATGAAAACGGATCTCCAAATTCATTTATATAATTGTTTATATAATGGCATCCTTTTGGATTTATATATCCCGTAGGTGCTAAAGCTTTTAAATTTGGATTTTCTTCAAATACTTTTAGTTTCAGTTCCAAACTACATTTATTTTGAATTTCTTCATCATGATCTAGGTAAACTAAATACTTTCCTCTAGCATTTTGAAATCCTAAAAATTTAGCGTAAACCGGTTCTTTTTTTTGATTATTGATAAGAATTAATTCCTGTTCCTTTATGTAGTCTAAAGTTTTATCTGTTGACCCGCCATCAACACAAATTATTTCAAAATCTTTTTTTGATAAAGTCTGTTTTTTAAGAGAATTTATAACTTTAGGTAAAGTTTTCATAGAATTATAAGTTGCTATTACAATGCTAATTTTCATAGGTTTTATTTTTAAAAAATGAAGCTATTTTATCTATAATAAAACTTATTTCTTCATTTTTTAAGTCAACAAACAACGGAATTCTTAAAATTCTTTCAGAAAAGTTTTCAGTATAAATTAATTTATGTGGTGTTTTACCAAATTTAATTCCTGCAGGTGAGTTATGTAGAGGTACATAGTGAAAATATGCTGAGATATTATTTTTTTTTAAGTATTCAATAAGTCTAGTTCTTTCTTCAAGACTTCTTAAAACAAGATAAAAAATATGTGCATTATGCTTAGAATTAATAGTTAATGCAGGAAGTTGGAGAAGTGAGTTATTTTCTAGATGTTTAAATCCATTTAAATACCTTTCCCAAATATTAATTCTTCTAGCATTTATTTCCTCTAACTTTTCTAATTGAGCAAATAGAAATGCTGCGGTAATCTCACTTAATAGAAAAGAAGACCCTATATCTACCCAAGTATATTTATCTACTTCTCCTCTAAAGAATTTATTTCTGTTAGTACCTTTTTCTCTTATAATTTCGCTTCGTTCGTTTAATTTGGGGTTGTTAATTAGTAATGCCCCTCCTTCTCCACAAGTGATATTTTTAGTATCGTGAAAACTGAAGGTACCTAAATCTCCGATTGTTCCCAAATACTTATCTTTATATTTAGCTCCAATTGCATGTGCAGCATCTTCAATTACAAAAAGGTTATGTTTTTTAGCCAATTTTAAAATTTCGTCCATATTACAAGCAATTCCTGCATAATGCACAACCATTATCGCTTTTGTTTTTTCCGATATAGCTTCTTCTATTTTGTTCTCATCAATATTGAAATTATCTGGCCTAATGTCAACAAATACTGGAATCACTCCTTTTAAAACAAACGCATTAGCAGTACTCACAAAAGTGAATGACGGCATGATAACCTCGTCTCCCAACTCTAAATCAAGAAGTAGAGGTACCATTTCTAACGCAGCAGTACAGGATGGTGTTAAAAAAACTTTTTGAACATTTAATTTTTCTTCGAGAATTTTCTCTGATAGTTTTGTGTATTTATTAGCTCCTGAGATTTTGTTTTGTTTTAATGAATCTGAAATATAGCTTTCTTCATTTCCGGTTAAATAAAATTTATTAAATGGAATTTCTATTTTATCCATAGGTGAAAAATATCGATTTGATTAATTAATTTAAAACCATTTTTTTCATAAAAATTGGTTGCTTGTTCGCTAAGGCCTTGGGTTGTTACATACAGAAAATTGTAATTTTTGTTCTTAAGGTATTCAAATGAATAGTTTAATAGCTCATGCCCAAAACCTTGATTTTGATATTTTGAAGATACTGAAACTAGTCCAATATTTGCCCCATCATATTTTTTAGATAGAGTTATAAAACCTACTATTTTACTTTTATAAAGAATTCCTATTGTTTCGAATGCTATTTCTTTATTTAAAGATTTTTTCAACCATATATCGTAAAGTTTTTCAAATTCATTATTTTTAAAGTTTTGATCTAATTTAAATCTAGAATTTTTACCGGATTCATACGCTAGTTTATTAAGTTCTTCATTTAAATCATTTTCGTTTAAAAATTTAAAAGTAATATCCTGGTTTTTATTAGCAACAGTTTGAATATTAGATAAATTAAGTTTATATTCAGTTTTTCTGTCTAGAAATTTTGCTCCTTGTGATTCCAGTTTTTTCTGCAAACCAGCATCTTTTGATTTATTAAAAAAATAGATTAATCTGAAATCTGAATAATCTAAATTAAAGTCATTATTGTCGCTAAAATTTAACTTCTGTAAATCTATTTTTCCAACCTTGTAACCGAAGAAATCAGAATCCCAACTTAAATTTTCTATTTGAATATCTGTAAGTTTCATATAATCTCCTTTAATTTATTGATAATTATTTTTGATGGAAGAACTGCCGGTGCTTTAACTTCTTCTCTTTCAAAATTTTGATAATTGTTTAAAAAATTTTTCAATATTGAAAAATCCTCCTTCATTAAAATTACATTTTCATCTAATCCTTCGATTCGTTCTGTTACATTTCTTAAAATTAAAGTAGGTTTTCCTAAATAAAAGGCCTCTTCTTGGTTGCTTCCTCCATCTGTAAGAAGAAATTTGGCACTTTTAATTGTATTGATAAACTCAAGATAAGGTGTTCTTGGAAGAAGAATTATATTTTTATTAGCTACTATTTCTGAATAAATTCCTTGCTCTTTTAAAAAGTTTTCAGTTAACTTATGCATCACAAAAACACACTTTAAGTTACTTTTAGAAAATTTGGAAACGATATCAATTATTTTCTTAGTAACATCCTTTTTAAATAGTAAATTTTCTTGCCTATGAAGAATTAATAAAAAATATGATGAATTCAAGTTTTTTATGTCTTTGGATATCTTTTTTAATTTAAGCCCATTATATAAGGATTCCAAAGAAGTATTATTTAAGGTATTTATCTTGTCGCCTTTATAATTCTTAAGATTATTTACTGACCATTCATTTGGACAAAAATGATAATCTGCCAATTTTGAAGTGATATACCTACATATTTCTTCGGGGAAAGGCTGTATAAAATTGAAAGATCTTAAACCTGCCTCAATATGTAGAATTTTTAAACCCATTATTTTAGCTGCTACCGAACCTATTAGAGATGAAGCGGTATCTCCATGAACTATAATATATGTTTCTTTTGGTAATTTAATAAATTCTCTTACGGTCATAACAAGAGAATTAATTGCCCATAATCCAAAAACTTTAATTGAGGTTTTATTTTGAGGTTTTCCTAAAAGTTGTTTATCAATTTTAATCTCAAGTAATTCTTTAAGTTCTTGTTGTTTTAAATCTGTTTGTCCTGAGGAATAAATTTCATATTCTATTTTTGAATTTTCAAATTCGGAAATTACGGGTACCAACTTAATCAATTCAGCAGAAGTACCTATAAAAAAGACAAATTTTGGTTTCATAAATAAAACTTATTTTAACATAAAGAAGTTGAAATTTAGGGCTATTTTTAATACAATATTATTATAAAATAAGTTGTTACAAAATGATTAAAGAGCCAAAAGTTTCAATAATAATTCCCTTTTACGGTAATCAATTTGATTGTGTTATTGCTGGAATAACATCAATTTACGATTCGTATCATAAAAATTTGAATATTATACTTATAGACAATGGGTCTAAATCTAATACCTCAGAGTATGTGTCAAAGATTTTTCCTAAAGTTAAACTTGTAATTTCTGAAATAAATACTGGAGTATGCGGGGGCAGAAATTTAGGCATTGATAATTTAAATGGAGACGAAGATTTTGTAATATTTTTTGACTCAGATCAAGTTGTTGATAAGAAAATGATAAGTGAGTTAATTAAACCTTTTTCCATTGATAGTTCCATAGGAATAACATCCCCAAAAATTTATTATCATCCGGATTATATTGATTCAAAAATTAAATCTGAAAACGAATCAGATACTGATTTGATTAAAAGAACTAGTTTAGTATGGTCCGCTGGAACCGATATTAATATGTCCACAGGGCAAGTTATTTTTTATGGTGGAGAGGATAGATTTAATGAAGATAGATATATTTCGATAGCTCCTGGTGTATTATGTTGTTCCAGAGAATCTTTAAAGAAAATTGGTAAATTTGATATAGCCTATGTTAGCGTTTATGAGGACTCTGATTTTTGTTTTAGAGCTAAAAAATTAGGGTATAAAATATATTTTTGTAATAATGCTTGGGCTTGGCATAAAATATATTTCGATCCAAAAGGTTCCGAGAAAAAATTATTAACTAGATTATTCTTTATTGGCAGAAATCGAATATTATTTATGAAAAAATTTGCGCCAAACATTAAATTATTTTACTTATTTTTACCTGTGTATGTGTTTTATTATCTATTTATTTCATTGAGAAACCTGCAATTAAAACCTTTTATCGAATTTTTAAAAGGCACTTATTCAGGATTAACTTATGAAATGTAAAGTTTGCACTAATACTGAATTTGATATAGTCATTGTTGCTAATCCTCAAAATAATACTGAAGAATTTACTTACTACTTTTGTAAAAATTGTGATGCGGGATTTTTATTTGATATAGATTTAGATAAACTAAGTTCAAATTATAATGACGAGTATGATGAATACCAAGATACCGAAAAAAGTAACTCAACATTAAATAAGATTTTAGACTACTTTTATAGTCCTAGGGATACTTATGTTTTAAGAAATGCTAATAAATTTGACTCAATCTTAGATATTGGTTGTGGTAACGGTTCTTTTTTAAAAACAGTTAGAAACACGTTTAAAGTGTTATACGGTTCTGAATATAATAAATTAGCTCTAAATAAAGCAAAAAAAGATTTAAATAATTTTCACACTGTTTCTGAGGACCTCAAAGATTTTGAAATACTAGTTGATGTTATATCGATGTGGCATGTTCTTGAACATATACCAAATCCAATAGAGTTTTTAAAAAAAATTAAGAACCTTATGAAGGCTAATTCGGTATTGATTTTGGAAGTTCCTAACTCTTATTCTTTAAACTTCAGAATTTTTACTAGGAATTATAAATGGATTTCTGTTCCCGAACATGTATTTTTTTATAATGAAAAATCATTAATTACACTTCTAAATTATAGTGGTTTTGAGATTGTTAGAACCGAATTTCCTAGAATGTTTCCCTTACTATTTTCTAAACATTTTAATTCTGGAATATTAAAATTACTTTTATCACCCTTTTCAATTATTATTTTTATCTTATCTCCGTTTTTTAAATCAACTGAAAGTATTAGAATGGTTTGTAAAATAAAATGATTAAAGAATTAAATTTTGTAATTATTATTGCAAATTATAATGGGGAGAAGTATCTTACAAATTGTTTAACCTCGTTAAGCAATACAAAATATAATAATTTTAAAATCTGTATTGTTGATGACGGGTCTACCGATTCTAGTTTAGAGATAATTAAAAATTTTACTAAACTCTTAAACTTAGATTTAATTCTTGAAAGTCATGGAGGTGCCTCAAAAGCTAGAAATATAGCAATTAAAAAGTACTGCAATACTTCTGATGTTACTGTCTTTTTAGATAACGATACCGAAGTTGACGTGAACTGGTTGCTTGAGATTAACAAATACCTCTTAATAAATTCAGAAGTTTCTGGCGTTCAGTGTTTGTTAATTGATTATGAAGATAGAAGTAAGATTCAATCTAATGGGGTATATTTGATTCCTCACGTTTGTTGGGGGGTTTCTCTACAGTCGGGGGCAAGTAGAAAAAACCTAAATATAGAAAGCGTTCCTTGTGCAGCAATATCTGCTGCCGTAGCTATAAAATCAGATGTTATCAAAGATGTTGGTTTATTTGATGAAAAGTTAGCTGTTTCAACTGAAGATTTGGATTATATTTGGAGAATTTGGATCTATGGTTACAAAATTTATAACTGCCCATCATCTGTTGTTTATCATTTTTCAAAAAGTATTGAAAATAGAAAAGAAATGAACGTAAATTTGTTTTCACAATATTTTCATATATCTAAGAATTCTATTAGATCTCTGATTAAAAATTATTCCTTTTTATATTTAATATATTATCTTCCATTTTCTCTACTTATAAATTTTATTAGGGCACTACTTGTTTTAATTAAAAGAAATGATGCTAGCTCTATCAATGCATTTCTAAAATCATTGATATGGAATTTTACAGAATTAAAAGATACTCTAAATCAGCGAAGAATTATTCAAAGAAATCGTAGAAATAACGACAGTTATCTATATAATACGATCATGATTAAAGATTCTCTGCCACAAATCTATGAGAAAAATTTTAAACAGACAAATCTTTTATAACTTCAAATTTAACTTAATTATTGTCTTATCGATAATTACACTTTCTATTTTTGGATTATTTTATTATGATACTTTCCAAGTTGCACAATCGGAATCTGGAATTTTATTTTATCCTTCATATACCTTTACGAATAATTTATCTTCTTGGGGATCTTACTATTTTGGATATAGAAACTCATCCTTTTTAAGTTACTCCACGTTTATTTTTAGGTTCTTAACTTTTCCAGAGTTTTCATACCCTTTTATAAATCAATTTTTGTATTATTTATCCCTTTCATTTTTATGCTACTGGGGGGTTTATTTATTGTTAAATTATTACAATTCAGAAGAAACTAATAAAATTTCTAAATTATATATTTCTTTGATAGGGGTATACAGTCCTGCAGCATTATCTGTTTTAGCTAGATTTCAATATCCCTATATAGCCTTTTACTTTCTTCTACCAATGATAATGTATTTAACAATTAAAATTTTTGATTCTAAAAATTATAAAGATTACCTAAAATACTTTTTAATTCTCAATACATTGTTATTTATATTTTCAATTATTTACGTATCGGTGGTTAGTTTGATTCTAGTGTTTATATTATGGGGATTGATTGCCTCCATCTATCTAATTAAGAATTTCAATTTTTCTTTTTTAATTAAATTTCTAGGATTTTTTGGTTTATGGTTTTTATTAAACTCCTTTTGGGTGGTACCTTTTGCTATTGAAAATAAATTTCCAAATACGTTAATTAATTCAACTTTTCAATTAGATAGTAAACAAAATTCATCAACTTTGCTCTTTTTTTCAGCAAGAGATGCCAGTTTCTTAAATATCGCAACTTTAATTAGTGACGAATACCTTAATTTATTTTTTAGAGATAAACAAATTTTAAAAATTTTATTTAGACTAATCAATCTTTTACCTTTATTTACAATTTTATTATGTTTGTACATTTCCATTAGAAAATTAAATTTTATGAGAAAAATGATTGAAAGAAGGATCTATTTACTTGTTTTTTTGTTTTTTCTTTTTTTAATTATTATTCGAGGGGCAAATTTTCCATTTGGGGATTTATATTTATTCTTATTTAATAAAATTAATTTTTTGCAAATATTTATAAATAATTTTGAAAAAGGAGTGTTGCTTTTCTACTTACCTTATCTTTTACTATTCGGTTTATCCCTACTTAGTTTGATTCAACATAGGTATAAATTTTTAAGTTACCTTATTATTGGTTTGTACCTTTCTTTTAATTCCTACTTACTTTTTTCTTCTAAAATTTTTCTTGGAGAAAAATATCCTTATAACAATACTTCGATTGGATACAAAATTGATGTTCCAGATTATTATCTACACTCATCAAATATAATAAATTCTGATTTAAGTAATATTGATTTAAATACCTTAGTTTTGCCTTTAGTTGAGGAAGGGATCACATATAATTGGGGGCATGGGTATACCGGTGCTGACATATTGCATCAAATCTTATCTAGAAATTCCTATTCATTTTTAGCTCCTGACAAGTATTCTGACAGATCTAATGTTTTAAGAAATCTAGCTTATGTAAAAAATAAAAATTTAGTTTTAGACCTGTTTCTGTTTAAATATTTATTATTTAGAGAAGACTATAATTTTAAAAAAAGGTCTCAATTAGAACCTACTATAGTTAAACAACTATATATAGAAAACCAAGTACCTGACTTAGAAAATCTTGTTAAAATTAATAGTTATAATCTAACTGCTAATATTACCAAAAACTACAATTCTTTTGAGGGAAACAGTTATTCTTCAATTGATGGTTCTATAAAAATTATGGCAGACTTCGAAAAAGATTTGTATTTAAAAGTAATACCTGAAGCTCAGTATTCTTTTCCGGTAGGTAGGCCTTACTTTATATTAATTCAATCTTCTGATATCGATTATATTTCTAATTTATTAATTGTTAATCAAAAAAAAGCGACAAAAGAAATTCCAGTTCATTCAAATAATACGATTTGTAAAGATTGTTTTATAACAGAGGTAATAATTACAGATACACCCTCAACATCTTTTAGTATTAAAATAAACTCTAAAGTTATAGGAAGTCACTTGAAAATAGAACGAATTGCACTTGGCTTGTTTAAACAAGATGACAGCGCAAAACTTAATTTGCAAAATCTGCAAAAAGATAAATCAGAGTTGTATATGAATACCTCAGATTTACAACTGGTTAAATGTTACTCAAAATATGAAAAATTTAAAAATATATCAAAGTTCATATATGAGAATGTAGATCCAGTTAATACCTTATATATTAAAAATTCAGATTTTCCAGTAATTTTAAATGATAAAAAATTAGATGAATGTTCACTAAGTTATAAAAGAATATCAAATGCTGAATACGAAATTTTTATCAATCCCAAAGATAATAAAGATAAATATAATACGATACTAAATTTTAATTTATCAGCAGATAGTTTATGGAAGCTTGTGTCTGAAGAAGAAAGTATTTTTGGAAAAATTACATTTGATAGTGATAAAAATCACTTTGTATCAAATACATTTTCAAATTCATTCTATTTAGAGAATCTTTCTTCTGAATCTGCAAAATATAAATTAATTTATATCCCTGAATATTACTACCATATATTTAAATATATCTCGATTACAACTTATTTAATTGTATTTTCAATTATTGTTTGGCTTTCTTACTATAAATCTTCAAATAAATAATGTAATAATAAATTAATGAACCTATTTAATTTTTTGAGCAATAATATATTGGGGCAGTTAGGGGATCAGATTGGAAGTATATGGCTTGGAGATGTTTTTTATTCCAAAAAATTCTATCTATTGAACTATTACTCAATTGAGTATTTTAAAGTAGAAAAATCTTCAGAGTTAAATAATCTTTTTTCGAATATTTATAACTTTATTTATCTTTCTTTTTCCTATTTTCTGGGAGGTGTTTTAACCTACAACTTACTAACAATTCTTATATTAATTATTAACTCTGCGTGTCTATACAATTTATTTAAGAGTTTGAATATTAGAAGAATAATTGCTATTTTATTTTCTTTTTTCATATCTTTTATCCCCTTTTTTTATATGCACTTCGAACACCAAACTTTACTTATAATTTTTCCCTCAATAATAGTAATCAAATATTTAATCAATTTAGATTTATCAAGTTTAAATATCAAGAGTATTTTCCTTATTTCATTGTGGGCAACTTTACAAGGACTGTTTTCACTTTATTTAATTTATTTTATTTTGATTTATATTTTTATATATTTTATCTACACTTCAATTTTAAAAAAGAATACAAAGGTCTTATATAATTTGGGATACATAACTTCTTTAGTAGGTGTTATGTTTTTAGTTTTTAACTTTGGTTTGGTGCTTGATTATCTTCAACCATCAAGAACTCAAGTCAATTATAATTTTCCAAACAAAAATATTTCCCAAACCGTTTCAAATTTTTCTTTTGATAGGGAGAAGCCGTTAAATGACTTTCTATATTTTTCTTCAAGACCTTGGTATTTTATGTTTTTTCCATCAACCCACCCTTTATTTGGAAATTTTACAAAAAGTACAATTAATTACTTTTCAGAAACAAAAAACTTTTGGATATTTAAAAATTACTTTCCCTATGAACATAACGCATCATTTATAGGATACACAATTTTGATTTTGACTATAATTTCACAAATTAATCAAAAAACTAAAAGTAATAACACAATTAAAAGTCTATTATTTCTTAATTTTCTACTATTTATTTTATCTATGCCTCCGTATGTTACTCTTTTTGGAACAAATATTTATACACCTTCCTACCTACTTTACTTATTATTTCCTATGTTTCGTACTCTTGCCAGAATTGTAATTTTTATTCAAATAAATTTCTTTATAATTTCAGCTATTACTTTGAATGAATTAACCAAATTTCTACCAATTAAGAAATTTGCAATTATATTGATATTTATTGTTTGCGGGATGTCTTTAGACTATTTATCTAGTTATAAGTTTACAAATATTCCAGTCTTTGATGAAACTAATTCCTTTCTTAAGAATGTTGATTCTGAAAATAAGATGATTGTAGTTTATCCAAACTCATTTAGAAATGATTTTCTATTAAATATGCCCTCTTTCGAAAGTCCTTTTTTTAACCCAAGTGGTCTGGTTAGAGGTGACATAAATTTCGATTCTGGAAAATTTACTTCAAATCTAGACACTTGTGAGAACTTATTTTACTTCTCAAATTTTAACGGAAAATATATTGCAATTCGTGATTTTAAAAATTATGAATTTAAATTACTCAATAAATTTCCGACAGTTTTTGTATCCGAAGCCGAAAATATTACTATTAAATCAATTGAAGATATTTCCAAAATTTGTAAATAAAAATTAAATTATTTTTCTAATTGTCTCAAGAATTCTTTTTCTAACGAATCCCAATCAAATTCATTTGAATACTTCCACGAACTTTCTTGTAAGTTGTCCTCTTCGTATATTTTGAATATTTTTTCTGTCATTGACTCGATATTCCCATCGGGTGATAAATACCCATTTATCCCGTTTACAATTGAATCTCTACAGCCTTTTACATCGAATGCTACTACAGGTGTGCCCATTCTATTTGCTTCAATGTTTACTAGTCCCCACCCCTCAAGATAGCTTGGATTTATTAGCACATGTGCTTTAGCAAGATAGTCAAATTTTTCTTCACCGTCAATATATCCTAAAAAAATAACTGATGATTCTAGTTTTTTGTCTATAACTAATTCTTTCAAATGATTAACATACTTATCCTCACCGCTTCCTATAATCCACATTTTTGCTTCTGGGTATTTTTGAATTACTTTTTGAAAAACTTTTATACCTCTCTCAATGCCTTTCATTTTTACTAATCTACTTAGATATACAATTGTTAGATTTTTTTCTTTTTTTGGTATTAATTTTAAATTTACTATCGGTGCAGTAACTCCGTACGGAATCATACTGATATTTTCTTTTTTAATCTTTAAAACTGTTCTCAAATCATTTAGGGTAGACATAGAGTTTGCTATAAACTTAATGTTAAGAAATCTATAAATAGAAAAAAACAGTTTCTCAGCTATTAAACCTAAATAGTTGACAGGAAAAGGGTACATTATTTTCCAAATTTCTCCAGCGACTTCATGTATGTAAACCACAATTTTTTCTTTTACATATAAAGGGGTAAGGTATGGAATCCCGTGGACTTGATCTATTACAACATCAACCTTGCCTTTGTATTTTGTTAAATAGGTATATATTACTGAAATGTAAAATAATGGAAAAACTACGAGTAACCAAAAAATATTTCTACTTAGAGGTAGGCCAATATATTCAAAATCTACTCCTTCAATAGATTCAGATTTTATTTTGTTGTCATAGGAAGGTGATAGCCATATAACTTTAGCGTTATGATTTTTGACCCACCTTTTAGCAAATTCGAAAGTAGCTCTTTCAGCACCTCCTTCCATTGGATCCTTTATAGATCTCCAATTCAGAATAAGTATTTTCATTTTTAAATTTTAACATGTTAGGTTATTGATATTTAGATAAAAAGAAATGGGGCGAAACATAAATGTTTCGCCCCAATGTGTTATTTGAGCTCCCAAATCGAACCCACCCTCCAGACTACGCCGGAGGCCTCTCCGATTTTGGGACTGAAGTAACTACCTCATCTAAGAGGTTCATCTCCAAGGCTCTCTCGGCCAAAATATCCCTTTGATACTTGGCCAGATCGTGCAAAGTACCCCTTGATAGACCTGTACGATTTTGCATGTCGGTTAACGACTGTTCCAGTCGTTGTTTATGGTACCTGATGACATATTCGTGATCCTCTACAATAGAGGTTAGGTCGTCATTCCCGAGTCCGGATCCACCGTAGTGAAACAATAACTCACTGTTAGATAAAGCTACTCTCCAGTTGCAATACTGAAGAAGCATAAATCCAGCACTTCGAGCTTTTGACTGTACAGAACCGCGAAACTTCATTCCGCTTTCAATCATCGCAGCTCGAATGCCGTTTAAGGCATCAGCACTTCCGCCATTGGAGTCTATAAGAAATGTTACCCATTCCTTACGTTGTGCAAGCCCTGCTGCCTTAGCAACAAAAATGGCCTCTACAACTACTTGTTGCATATCTTCCCCAAACCTGCCAACAACTGGGATTATTCCCATCTTAGCCATCTCCATCACGGACCGAGGGAAATCTCCCTTTTCATAGATTCCTGGCATAAATCTCTCCTAAATTAGAATTAAATCCCGACAAATTATCATACATCCCCTTCAATTTGTCAACACTATGGGATATAAATAATTACTTGCACTTGTACCTAAATAAGACTAAATTATAAGAATGATGTTACAAAATAAAGTCGCAATTGTTACAGGCTCTGGTCAAGGTATTGGTTTAGGAATTGCTCTAGTATTAGCTAAAGAAGGTTGCCATGTTGTTGTTTCCGATCTAAATCCCGAAACTGCAAAAAAAGCTTCTGCTGAAATTCAAAAACTTGGTGTTAAGTCAATCTCAGTCGCATGCGATGTTTCTAAAAAAACAGAAGTAGATCATTTGATTGACTCGACTATTAAAGAATTTGGTCATCTTGATATTCTAGTAAATAACGCTGGAATCTTCCCTTTTAAACCATTTTTAGAGATGTCAGAAAATGATTGGGATAAAGTTTTAGATGTAAATTTGAAAAGTGTTTTTCTTTGCTCTCAATCGGCTGCAAAAATTATGAAATCTGGATCTAAAATTGTAAATATTTCTTCAATCGCCTCAATAGTCGGTTTTCCAAATTTAACCCATTACTGCGCTTCAAAGGGCGGAATTAATGGCTTTACTAGAGCATTAGCTTTAGAGTTAGCTCCTAAAAAAATAAATGTTAATGTTATCGCACCAGGCGCTATTGAAACTCCTGGAGCTTCAATGAACGAAGAGACTAAGAAAGCCACTTTGCCTTTAATTCCAGCCGGAAGAATCGGAACCCCAATTGATATCGGGAGGGCAGTAGCCTTTTTAGCTTCTGATTATGCCGACTATATTACTGGCCAAGTTTTACCTGTTGATGGTGGCTGGACAGTTCACTAAGCATTACACAAATAACCTATAAAACTATTGACATGAAGTTATATTTATTTTATGATACACAGGCATTTAGTATAAAAGAGGAGATATCAAATGAGGTCTCAGTTGATTTTGTTTGGTGTATTGCTAAGCGTCATATTACTTGTGAGTTTCGGTATCAAGGTGGAAGCAAAGACCCTTAACAAGGTCAAAACTTCTCTAAAAACCCCAACACCAAAAGAAATCTCTTCTAAGGCTGCCACTAATACTAGAACTAGAACCAGAACCAGCACTAGAACTAACACAAAAACCGCAACAGCTACACCCACTCAAACCGCAACGCAAACTTTTACGGCGACTCAAACTCTAACACCTAGTAGCACTTTTACTCCAAGTAAAACACCTACAAGGTCTAAGTCGCCTACGCGAACAATCAGGCCTTCCAGAACCCCAGTCCCAGCACTTTTGGCAGACATATCTGTTGATGATGATGAAACTGTTATTTTTGTACCTGTGGACGAGGATATCTGTGAAGGTGCTAATGTTGGCGGATTAAGTAATGTGGTAGTACAGTTTACACAGTCGTATGAATGGGGAATTCCAGTCACTGGGGGTAGATGCTATACATCTGGAAACTATGATGTTTTGACAGTATATTTTGATTCTCTATCAAGAGGTAAAGATTATACTTTGAGAACATTACCAGTTTGGGTTGCAACTGCAACCAATACCAGAACGCATACTCCAACTAGTACCTATACTCCGACTATGACTTCAACAAGTACTTCAACACCGACAATTACCCCAAGTCCAACGATTACAGTCATTCCTAATTTTAGAATTGATTTGGAATACATAGGATCAAGGAAATTAAGGGCGAATGCTGGTAATGTTTGTGTAGTTGGGTCAATTTATTGGCTTGAAACTATAACAAGCAATGTTGTAGTTGAGTTCACAGAAGACTTAGGTAGCTCGGTTACTATTACAGATGCTAGGTGTAGTGCTAGAGGTTATAGCGCGACAGATGTTCTAAACTTTCTAACTAGAAATGGAGAGACAATTTATGGAACAATGACTATTCCTTAAAGGAGATTAACGGATAGCTAAATGCAAAATTGCCGGTGAAATTTATTTCACCGGCAATTTCTTTTAAAAATATTTTTTATAATTTTCAGCTGGTTTTAACTATAGAAATCTTTTTAAATATTTAAACAAACTCTTTCATATACTTTATAATGTCCTTTAGTATGAAAATTTCGATAATTATATCTACCAAAAACGAAGAAAAAAATATTGAAAATCTTCTTAAATCCATTAACAGTCAATATTGCAATGAACTGGAAATAATAATAGTTGATAACAACTCTAAAGATAAAACATGTGAGATTGCTAAAAACTATACTTCTAAAATTTATTCATACGGTCCCGAAAGAAGTGCTCAAAGAAATTTTGGTGTTTCAAAGTCAATTGGAAAATACCTTTTAATACTTGATGCTGATATGATTTTGGAAAAAGGGATCATTGAAGAACTTTTAAAGTTTGCTGAAAATAATCCTGATTTTAAATGTTTAACTTTGAAGGAAGTACCTGTTGGAAGCTCTGTTTGGGCTAAGTGCAAGAAACTTGAACTTGAATTTTATACCCAACCCGAAGACTTTGATCTTGCTCCCAGATGGTTTGAGAAAAAAACATTTGATCAATTTAACGGATTTGACGAAAATCAAACTGGAACTGAGGATTGGGACTTGCCTGATAGAATTTATAAAAAGTATCCACAAAAATATTTAACAAAACTTCGAGTTTTCCACAACGAAGGAGACTACGGTCTTCTTAGAATTTTAAAAAAGAAATTCTATTATGCTTCAAAGTCTCATGGTTTTGTAGAAAAAACAGCTGGAGGTGTGTTTAATCCTAGATTTATTTATTTTCTAAGGCCTCAGTTTTACAACCATTGGAAGATATGGTTCAAAAACCCTATTATTTCAATATGTTTAATTGACTTATTATTGTTAGAAACTTTAGTTGCCGGTATGGGGTATTTATCAAAAAAGTTAAAGTATAATTAACATATTATGTCAGATGTTTACTTTAGTATTGTTCTTCCAACCTACAATCGAATTCAAACAATAAGGAAAGTAATACTACCCTCACTAGAGATTCAAAATTTTGAATCTTTTGAATTAATTATTGTTGATGATTTTAGTGATGATGGTACAGAGAAATATATTTTATCTAATGATTTTGCCGTAGAGTTTCCTAAGTTAGCTAAAAAAATTAAATACATTAGAAATAAAATCAATCTGGGTTCACCAAAATCCAGAAATGTTGGATTTAGTAACTCAGTTGGAAAATGGTTGTTTATGGTTGAGGATGACTTGGAGATTAGAGATATTAATTTTTTGAACGATGCCCAAAATCTGATAGAAGTAAACATAATTAAAGATACTAAGTTAGCCGTTTTTTCTCCTAAAAGAGATGAGTGCTTGAATAAGGGGTATTATAAAAACTTCAATAGATCTTTAGTGAACTATGGTTTCTTAAGTAAGGAGATATATCTCGATCCTTCCCAAGAATATTCTGGTTTAATTGAAAACACCCACGCTTGCTCTTTTATAAGAGTTGATATTGCAAAGAAAATACAATATGATTTTCAATCATACAATTACTTTAGAGAAGAAAGCGATTTTTATGAAAGAATT
>Ga0247840_10003896_pt1 | contig 24487 bp, 19 predicted proteins | sample LaCruzMarch2015__FD_192404 | JGI IMG/M metagenome (GOLD analysis project Ga0247840, IMG submission 192404) | Freshwater microbial communities from meromictic Lake La Cruz, Castile-La Mancha, Spain - LaCruzMarch2015_17m | ecosystem: Environmental > Aquatic > Freshwater > Lake | place: Spain...
CTACCATCACGGAAAGAAGACTGCGCGTAATGCCCAGTCGCAATCATATCGGCACCATCTGAGAGAGCAGTTTCAAGGAATAATTTGAATTTTACCTCTTGATTACACATAATGTCAGGATTCGGTGTACGACCTTTTTTATATTCGTTTATCATGTAATCGACGACTTTATGTTTATATTCATTTTCGAAATCAAAAACTTTAAAATCAATTCCTAATCGTACTGCGACTCGTTTAGCATCAGCTAAATCATCAGCCCAAGGACATTTCATACCTGGTAGATCCATGGTCCAATTTTTCATATAAACGCCAGTCACATCATAGCCTTGTTCGACAAGCAATGCCGCAGCCAAAGACGAATCAACACCACCGCTCATACCAACGTAAACTTTTGTTTTATCGTTTATCACTATGCGCCTACTGTATAAAAAGCAATAATTTTCACGATTTCACTAACAGCCAACCACCAACCACGCGGTGTTGTCCACCACCAAGCTGACCAGTATTTATCGTTTTGATCTGAGTGATTTAATAAAGTCACACTATCGGTGTACCGGCTAAATTCCAAACTAACACGACGTTGATGATATCCAGAAGTTACCAAGATAGCACTCTCTATATCACGATCAGCAAAAATCTTTTGAACATTTATTGCATTCTGTTTTGTTGTTTCAGCGTCTTCATCAAGTAAAATAACTGATTCTGGGACACCTGCCCTTGTAGCAACTTTTTTCATAGCGACTGCATTACTTGGACCGGTTTTATCTTGTGCAGCACCAGAAAAAATCAGTACATCGGACCAACCGTTTTTATACAAATCGACTGCTTCCCTAGCTCGAGCTTCTGTATCACCTCCGCTAACTGCAACAATTGCATCAACAGATTGACAATTAAAGCTACTGTTCGGCATTTTTTCACAATTTTTGAGATCGTCAGGTTGCAGATATATACTAAGCCCAATAGTGGATGCAACGACAATAACTAAAAAAACAATAAGCGACCTAATCATTTATTTAACCGTTCGTATTCTCTTTTAATTTCTTTAACCATAATATCACCCGCAAGTTTTATATTCTCAGTAGTAGATAAATGACCAAGTGTAATTCGGATGCTACCATTAGCTAGTTCAGATGATAAACCAATCGCTTCTAAAACATGTGATCGCGTACCTTTATTAGCAGCACAAGCACTGCCCGTAGCGACCAGTACACCTCTGTTTTCAAGAAGAAAAATTAGTCGTTCACCATCTAATTCTGGAAATGATATATGTAAATGTCCAGCCAAACAATGTTTCATATGGCCAGATATTACCACATTTGGAAACGCGCTAATCAGTAATTGTTGCAAATCATCTCGCAATTTTGTCAGACGTTCTAATTCGTGTACACGATGCTCTGTTACTAGTTCAAGTGCACGCGCAAATCCAATCACTCCCGCAACGTTTTCAGTACCACTACGAAATCCACGCTCTTGTCCACCACCAATAATCTGTGGCGAAAGTTTTACATGGCTAGCCGCCCATAACAACCCAACTTGTTTTGGACCATAAATTTTACCAGCATTTAGCGTCAACATATCGATTCCAAGTCGTGCAATATTAACGTCAATTTGTCCCACGCCTTGTGATGCATCACAGTGAAAATAAATTGGCGTACTGTCATCACGCATTAAACGAGCTTCACGTTCCAATTTAACAACTTGTGCAATATCACGAATTGGTTGAATCGTTCCCAATTCATTATTAGCAAGTGATACACTAACCAATTGAGTATTCGGTTTAATCGCCATTTTTACTGAATCGGTTGAAACGAAACCGCGTTTATCTGCCTCTATAATCGTATGCTCATGAATTTTAGCGCAAGCTAATACTGCATAATGTTCGATATTAGGAACAATGACATGACCGCTGACACTGTTAAAAGCTAAATTAATCGATTCTGTTGCACCGGCAGTCATAATAATTTCACCAGGCTTAACACCAATTAAATTAGCTATTTTTTGTTTAGCATCTTCGTACGCACATCTGACGGCGACAGCTGGCGCATAAGGACTAGATGGATTATAAAAATTATCAATGAAATATGGCTGCATTACAGCTAAAACACGTGCATCCATAGGTGTAGCAGCGGCATGATCAAGATAAATTGTTTTGTTATCCATTGCTACTCAATTATAGCGTTTATGCAGCTTTTTTGTCTGGAGAAAGGTCAATATTATATATCTGACTCATCACATATTTATGGTACATATCTGTAGCTATCATAAAATTATTAAATTCTTGACCTTTTATAAATTCGCATTTCATGCCCGTTTTATTGCTGACACGTAATATGCCTTCTGGACGTACTTCATAATGAAAAGTAATTGATTGTGTAGCCCCAATTGAATCAGTTATACATTGATAAAAAAACCAACTTTCACGATTGTCGTTAAAAAACTCTATATGTTCATTAGACGACCTTGGGCCAAATAACGTAGCACCAATTGCACTCTCTTGTCTTTTTAGGATATCTTCTGTAAGCGGTTCTGTGCGACGTATTGACAAATCTCTCTTAAAAAGTCCTTTAGCAATTGCTTTAATAAAGTTATTTTCAGCGGTTTTGTGATGAAGGAAATTAGAATTCAGATGATTTTTACGGGCCTCGACTATACTTTCAGATATATCATAAAGTATTTTTGAAGCTGGATTAATTACACTTTCAGCTTGACGCTGATAATAAATCGGCGCTTCACTAGCCCCTGTTTGATATATCTCGTCAAGCTCATTATAAATGGGTTGAGAATTCGAATTGTGGAAATCGGATGAAATCGAAGATTCACCGCCCGGATTTTGTGACATAAATTTATAAGCCTTGTTTTTAGGTTAGTATATTATTTTAATTCAAATAATGTACGAGCATTTGCGGTTGTAACAATTGCAACTTCGTCGGAAGAAATTTTACGAATCGTTCCGTGATAATCAGCAACACTCCTCACAAATGCAGGCTCATTTACCTTACCACGAAAAGGGACTGGTGTCAAGAAGGGCGCATCAGTTTCAAGTAGTAATTTATCGAGAGGAAGCGCAGCAAACATCGCTTTTTGCGATTCATCTTTCGTAAAAGTACTATAACCATTAACTCCAATATATAACCCTCTTTTTAGACCTTCCTGCGCATTTTTCATAGTGTCAGTAAAACTATGTAATTCTCCACGTATTCGCTGTCCAGCGAATTGAAAATTATCAAATATCGGCCAAAAGTCGTCAAATGCTTCGCGAATATGAAAAATAATCGGCAAATTGTGTTTCAACGCTAATTCAATTTGAGCTTGAAGCGCCTGAATCTGAATATCACGCGGACTATGATCATAAAAATAATCTAGCCCAATCTCGCCAACTGCGACAATTAATGGATTGGCTGGAGTTATGAGTTGTTCTAATTCGTTCCAGCCTTCTTTGCTATTATGTGGATGTACACCAATCGAATTAAATACTCCGTCGTGGCTAGATGCAAACTCTATCGCTCGACGTGAATCTGATACACTTGTACCGATACAAATTATTTGATTAACATCATTGTCATGAGCATGTTTTAGTGTCTCGTCAATATCAAGCGGATAATCGACATCGTGAATATGACAATGCGTGTCAATTAACATAACCTAAGCCTTTGGCTTATTGGGATCGAGTGTGTGTTTATAGATTTTAGGAAATAAAACATTTTCTGTGGCTACAATTGATCCTGATTGAAAGACTTTATGAATTTTGTCAGCAGTATCAGGTAAAAATGGCACTAATAAATCACCAATTTGCGATAACGCACCGACTGCATATGCTAAAACCTCATTCAAATGCGACTCGGCTTCAGAATCTTTACCAACATTTTTTGCAATTTCCCATGGTTTAACATTATCAATATACTGATTAAGGCTACGTATCATCAGCCATACTTCGTCAATCGCCTTATTGAATTCGAGAGTTTCTATGGCTTTATGATAAGTGTCCATATCATGTTCACCCTGCGGCGTCTCACCAATTACACCTGATTGATAACGAATGACCATACCAGATACGCGCTGGATTAAATTACCCAAATCGTTGGCAAGTTCGGTGTTATAAGAGTTTTCGAATTTTTCCCAAGTGAAATCGCCATCATCAAAAGTTGGAATATGACGTGAAAAGAAATAACGAAAAGCGTCCAATCCGTATTCATCAATTATTTGATTCGGATCAACTACATTGCCGACAGTTTTGCTCATTTTTGCTCCACCGACATTAATGAATCCATGCACTAATAATTTCTTTGGTAAAGCTAGACCGAGACCAAGTAACATAGTTGGCCAAATACCAGCATGAAATCGTAAGATATCTTTGCCAATAACCTGTACATCGGCTGGCCAATATTCTTGGTAACCTGTCTGGTCAGGATAACCCAAAACTGTAATATAATTTGCAAGTGCATCAATCCAGACATACATAATCTGTTCAGGATCGCCAGGAACTGAAATACCCCAACTGAGATTCTTTTTAGGTCTAGAAATACTGACATCTTGCAAACCATCTTTCATAAGTTCCAGAAATTCTTTTTTGCGAAATTCTGGCACAATCTGCATTTCGTCATTATTAATGGCTTCTCGAACTTTATCGGTAAATGCACTAGTTTTTAGATAATAATTTTCTTCACTAAGACGTTGGTACGGCTGGTTATGATCGGGACAAACACCATTATTAGCTGTTGCTTCTTTGTCAGAGACAAAAGCTTCACATCCAGCACAATACCATCCTTCATAGACACCTTTGTAAATATAAGGCTGTAAGGTTTGCCAAATATATTGAACTGCGCCGATGTGGTGAGGGTCGGTGGTTCGAACAAAATCCGTGTAACTGATGCCCATTTTTTTTATAAATAATTCAAAATTATTGTACATTTTATCGGTATAGCTTTTGGGATCAAGTCCAGCTTCAGCGGCTTTGGCGGCTATTTTGTTGCCGTGTTCATCAGTACCAACTTGAAAACGAACCTCGTGACCATTTTGCTTTTGATATCGCACCCAAATATCAGCTAACAGATAGTCCAGCGCATTGCCAATATGTGGCTCACTGTTGACATAAGGAATGGCAGTTGTAATATATAATTTCTTTTCCATCATGAACCATTGTAACAGAGAACTTTAACTAATCGTACCCAAGCGTCAAGGTCGAGTGCCTCAGCGCGAATATCAGGACTAATGTTTGCCTGATCTAGAATAGTCTCAATTCTGTCTTTTGGTAATTTTAGCCCACCAGATAGACTACTACGAAGTTTTTTACGTTTGGCTGAAAAGCCAGCTTTGACCACGCAGAAAAAATCATGTTCGTTAATATCAGTGAAAAAAGGTGACTGACGTGTTCGCAAAATAACTACTTGGCTATCAACTTTTGGTGGGGGAGTAAATAATTTTGCTGGTACCACCTCACCTAATGTAACTTCTGCAAAAACTTGAGCGCTAATTGCCAATATGCTCATTTTACCTGGTTTTGCCGCTAAACGTTCGGCAACTTCTTTTTGTACTAATAGAACTGTGATTATAGGTTTATTTATATTCGTCATTAATACTTTTATAATTTTACTAGTAATGTAGTAGGGGATATTAGCAACAACTTTATATCCCGTTGGCAGAGTCAACAAATCGAATTTAAGAATATCACTGTGGATAACTTCCAAATTTTTACCAGGAAATTGTGCAGGAAGTTTACGCGCTAATTCGCTATCGAATTCTACTGCTACTACTCTCCCCGCTTGTCGCAAAAGTTCACTCGTGAGTGTACCAAGTCCTGAACCAATTTCGAGCACAGTGTCATTATGTGTTAGCTCGGCATAATCGGCAATATGCTTTAGAGCTTCTCGATCTTGAAGCCAGTGCTGACCGAGAGATTTATTATTTTTCAAAGCCATATTAGTGGCTCGCAAGGATATCTTGAGCAAAATTCACACGCTGGTCTGACATACAAATGCCGCATTTTTCAAATTGATCTTGAAATATACGTGTTGCCTCCGATAAAGAGGTTGTGGATTTTATATTATCTCTAACAAAACTATATTTTCCATTTAATTCATGCATTAAAAAGTCTAGTTGAGTATATATATTATTGGGATAAGGTTGGCTATATAATTCCGCTTTACGTCCACCAGTCCATTGTGCCAAACCATCACCAGTAGTATTGAAATGATGCTCTTGTTTTAGATTGCCCATAATGCCGGCTGTTTGAACTCGACTAAAGCCGTTCGCCATTAAGTAATCCCAGACAATTGTTTCATTTTCACTAGGTGTCGTATATTGACCTTTGATTCCGACCAACTCTACCTGTTTTTGAGGTTGTTTAATCGTAATACTAGCAATCTCAGTTCGATTAACTTCTTGGCCATCTTGAATTAGCACTTCATATGTCACACTTCGAGAACCTATTTCACCTGGAGATTTTATCTCACGATAACTAACTTCCCTATCTGAATTTTCGATTTTTTCAACTTCGAAATTGATAGGTTCATCAACAGTAATCGTCTGTTTGCCTTCACGCCAAACTCTAACAACAAGTCCCTCAGTAAGTTTTGTAGTTTGATCTGGTGACACACGATCGTCTGAACCAAGTTTAATTCCCTTTTCGGACAGCATCTCACCTACTGTTGTGCCTTGAGTACGTACAGTCGCGGTTTTACCATAAAGAGTAAAAGTGAACGGCGTTGCACGATTAATAGTCAATTTAAGTCCAGCACCTTCAGTAATAATATCGTCAGTACGCTCTAGAGTAGTCGTATCTTCATCGTATAATTTTATATCGGCACTTTGCGCAATTTGCTTAGCAATCTGATATGGAGTAACCGTTTTGATACGTGTATTACCGTCAATTATAATCACAGGTCTAGCGCGATAAATATTAACTTGATAATCAGATGCAACAAGTTTTTCGGTGGTAGCAGGTTCAACTGCGTCTTTTTCATCGATTGCTATACCAGCCTCTTTTAAGACGTCACCGATTGTAGCCGCTTCAGATAAAACTACCTTTTCCGTACCACGATCATGAATCGTAATTAAACGACCACGCATAGAATCACTACCGTTATCAGCGTGAGTTACACCCGAAATAGAAATGATAGCCATTACAATCAAAAATATTACAGCAACGACAAGCATGCCAAAAGGCGTGGCGGATTTACGAATTAGTCTATTCATTTGCTATTTTTACACCCAATATGAGTTCTAGTATAACAAAAACTAATTATCTCCACCAGCCACACAAAGTTTACATATTATACAATAAAATTCCCGTTTAGAAGGTCCGTCCTCCTAAACGAGGAAAATGTTTTATAATATGTTTATTAAAAAACAGAGGTATAGAAAAATACAGAGTGTAGAGTATAGAGATTAGGTTTAGACTATTTATGCTCTAATAAATACAGCTGTGCAGCCATGTCAACAGAATTATTAGTGTCACCTGCATCATCGTATTTTTGTTTAGCTTCTTCGAATAGAGTTTTAGCTTTGTCTGAATCGGTTTTTAGGGCTTCTATGGCTTGGGTTTTGAGAGTATCAGCAGACTCTTTGGAGGTAGTGGTATTGTCTTGCGATGTATTGTCACCACGTAATGATCTAATTAGAAAGATTGTAGCTACTGTTATACCTGCTACTACTATGACTGCTACTACTATGTAGATTATTTTCTTTTTGAGAGTTAGGTTTGTGAACATAATTGAGAGTCTTCCTTTTTAAAACTTAATTGTCAAAGTTGTTATGTTTATTATAGCAAATTTTTTTTATAATTGTGTATGCGTATGACAACATCCGGATTACATAAACCAATACTTAAACGAAGGCTATGTTATGTAATATTTTTATTATAAAGTGGGTTATTAAAAATCTTGATGGTATATATACCGTTATACGAAACAATCACAAATTAACTCCGTCAGAGGACGTTCCTGTGGAAGCATTTTTATATTTATTGTACTGTGAAAGTTCCACTGCTGGTGAATGTGTGAATAGTGTTGCCACCTGAGGTTGTTATAGTGCCACCAGTTTCTGTTGTCACGCCAGTAGGATAAGAAATTATAACAATGCCAGAGCCTCCATCACCACCTTTGTTAGTAGCATTATAATGCGAACCACCACCACCACCACCACCAGTATTAGCTCCACCATTACCACCTGGTGTATTTGTTACGACACCTGGACTTCCACCACCACCAGGGGAGCCAGCATTCAGTCCAGCTCCACCATTAGTGACTCCAACCGCACCACCACCACCACCACCGTTACCACCATTACCACCAGTTGCTAGGGTATAAGAAGCACCGCCGCCACCACCACCCCAATAATAATCCGTGCCGAGTATTGAATTAGAGACGCCTATGCCACCGTTTGGCTGGTTATTGCCGTCTGACCCGAAACCTCCAGCTCCTCCGCCTCCACCTGAATAGTTAGATGTTCCTTGATTGCCTCCTCTATTACCTTGTCCAACAGTCCCATCTCCCCCTAATGAAGAACTGAGAACCTCATAATAACAGGCTTTTACGGTTCCAGGCGCAGGATCGCCAAAAACACCGTTATTGCAACCGATGCTGCTACTTACACTATACCTATATGCCCATCTTGAATCCGCTCCATATTTTACAGTATGTATTCCACTAAAGTTGCACGTTCCGTTTTCACCTGCACAATAAACCCATGTAGAACTAACATAACCAGAAGCTCCACCACCAGAACCACCACTGGCACCAGCTGCTCCAGGTGTGTAAGCAGCATAAGAGCTTCCTCCTCTTCCACCCCCAATTGCAGTCAATCCACCAAAAGATGAATTACCACCATTGGTTGCAGGTATCGTATATTGATAAGCTGTTGGCTGTCCATTAGTTCCAGCAGCAGGCGCACCGATTCCACCAGAACCAACAGTCACAGTATACGTTTGAGGTGTTATTGAAAGAGTTGTACTAATTACGCCACCACCACCACCACCACCCATATCCATTCCTCCCCCACCTCCACCAGCAACTACTAACACGGTTAGAATAGGAAGGTAATAATCAGCATTTCCGCTTGTGCTCCAAGTACTAGACGTATAGTTGCTATAGCATTGAGTCTGAACTTGAACTGTGTAGGTTTGACCTCCAGTTGAAGTAGTAAAGTCTACAGGTGAACTGGCTATAGCTACCCAGCCAGAGTCATAACCTGATGGAGTAATCGTGTATTTGTATTGGTAACGCGCTGTACCAACAGTACATGATGGAGTAGTCCAAGACCAAGTAGTCGTAGCAGCAACTGTGTTGGCAGTGACGGTTGGAGCAGATGGTGCAGTGATGATATGAGTATAGGTAGATTCTGTTCCTTCTGTAGTTGTGCTATAGGCCGTATCGCTTATATAGCAACGAGCTTGGGATTGGTAGCCGTATTTAACACCTTCAGAGACAGCTTGAGTAGCGGTTGTGTCTGTTGACCAGGCTGAATAACTTTCCCAAGTACCATCGTTAGTGCGGCTACGAATGCTGTATTGAGTTGTACCAGCGGAACAAGAGACAGGAGTTATTGTAGCTAGGACGTTAGTACCGTCTAGAGTTACGGCTATGATTGGAGCGGATGGAGCAGCTATATAATCTGGGTAAGTAGCAACACTAGCTAAAGTTGACCAGTTGCTGGTATCACCTAAAACGATAGCGTTGACTCGATAATAGTAAGTAGTGTTTGGCAATAAATTATCTGAGGTAAAGGTTGTGCCAGTTTGAGTAGCAATGGTAGTAGCAGTTGTAAATGATGAATCAGTGTCTTGTTGTAATGTATAACTGGTAGCGTCAGCGATTGCTTCCCATGATAAATCAATAGATGTAGCAGAGACAGTTGTAGCTAATAAAGTGGAAGTAAATATAAATGAGCATTCTCCTTCTTCGATAGAACCACCATCGGATAAAATATACCAACTAGAACCACCAGACTTAACGGATGTTGCGCTTAGACAATATTCACCATCAGTTAAAACATATCGGTAAATAGTGCCTGCGCTTTTAGGTAAACCACTACCACCATTTGCTAAACTTTCAGATAATGGATAACTACCGTTCCTAGAAATATCAACCTCGAGACGGGTTGAGGCATTTTTTAGATCATACTTAAGAGTATTAACAGCAGCTTGTCTCTGCACGCCAGTGTAAGACATAAAAATAATGGTAGCTAAAACACCGACAATAACTATGGCCACAAGAAGTTCAATTACAGTAAAACCAAAACTAACGCGAGAATTTTTCCTTCTCATAAAATGAGTATAGCATTAGCGTTGTGACAAGGCAAAAATTTAAATTTTTTCTAAACGAGCATACTCAGCATTTAATTTTTTAGTACGTCCATCATCAAATTTGACCGTTAAAGCCAGCCCATCAACCTCAGTTATTTCACCAGTTCCAAATGACGCTGAACGAACGTGTTCGCCAATAGTAAAAAGTTCGTCACTGTAAAATTCTTGTTCATGTACTACCTGAGGTACGGTTGGCGAAGTAAGTGCAATCTGATCACCCATATCGGCAATAAATCGTGATATCGGATTATATCCACGTTGGCCAAATTGCATACGACTTTGAGCGTACGTCAAGTGTAATTCTTCGCGCGCACGAGTCATACCAACATAAACCAAACGTCGTTCTTCCTCTAGTTCGGCTTGACCTCCTTCATAAACTCTGACGTGAGGTAATATGCCTTCTTCCATGCCTACGATGAAAACTACCGGGAATTCTAGACCTTTCGCAGCATGCAAAGTCATTAATGTCACTTTTTGTCCATCACTACTGTTATCAGCACTCGTCATTAATGCAACTTCTTCCAAAAAATCAGGTAAAGTTGCAAAACTTTGTGCATCAGATAACAACGAACCAACATTTGCTTCTCGATCTTCGGCTTGTGGAGTACCATCCATAATATAATCTCGATAACCAGTTGATGATAATATATTTTCAATTAGTTCAGATGGAGTAGCTGTGTCTATTATTAACTGTGCTGCACGTAATTTCTCACCAAGACTTAAAAAGGCACCTTTTGCCCTTGCTGTAATAGTACTGGTTTGATCAACATTAGCAAGAGCCGTAATTATATCCATATTGCTACCAGATTGCCATAATAAAAATTTTTCTAAACTCATCGCCCCAATGCCTCGAATCGGAACATTAACAATTCGGCTAAAGCTCATACGATCTTGGGGTTGATAAATTAATCGTAAATAGGCAACAATATCTTTAATTTCTTTACGATCATAGAATCGTACACCGCCAACAATTTGATAAGGAACGTGTAGTTGTAAAAACGCTCTCTCAAGTGTATAACTCTGCGCGTTGGTACGATAAAGAATTGCAAAATCACCGAATTTTCTGGCACCCATTGCAACATGTGACGCAATCCGTTCCGCTACCAAATGAGCTTCCTCAGCTTCGTCATATAATTCATGAACTTGTACAGGGGCACCAGGACCAGTAGCAGTCCATAATTTTTTGTCAGTTCGTTGAATATTTTTGATAATAACGTTGCTAGCAGCATCAAGAATATTACTGGTACTACGATAATTTTGTTCTAATTTAATTACTGCCGTACCCTTAAAATCACGTTCGAAATTGAGAATGTTTGTAAAATCAGCCCCACGCCAACTGTAAATTGAGTTATGTACGGCTATACCGCCTGTCAGATAATTATGAACTTTATCGACATCTAAATCATAGACATTGCCATTATAGGTTTCTTCGGTAACGCTGACCACCTGATCCGATATCAGCAAATCGCCTTGCTGGACAGGAACAATCATACCTGGATGGATTTGAGCTGCTGGCATAAATGAAAAAGCCTCGTTTGTCATAAAACTGTATTTATGTACGCATAAGGTATCCATATCAACAACCGATTGAATATCTTGCAATACCTGTTCTAACTTTCCAAAATCCTTGTTATAGATTTCCGATCTAAAGGTTCTAGCTTTGCCAGATCTGACAGAGTAACCCAAATTCTTAAACACAGTCATATCTTGTACATCAGTCGTGTTAATAGACAGTCTGCTGGCTGACCATGGGCTGGCACTCGTGGTTCGTTTATCGCCAAACAAAACGACATTCAGATTAACACGTTTAAGACCGTTTCTGGTAGTAGCCTGTGGGGAAAAATGAGGATAATCAAACATTATGTTCATATCCTTCATCAAAGTTTTTGCCCTTTCTTCGGTGTCAATTAACTTGTATAAATCATCGATTTGACTTTGGTTTAAGTGCAATTTGAGATCACTAGATGCGCAAAATACCATCATCGGAACACCGTATTTATACGACAATAATGCCTCGTGATACATTGCATCCTGACGGTCTGAACAAACCTTTAATACCCACATTCGATCTGCCCGCTCTTGATTTGCTCGTACTCTCAGGCCTATGTCATCCCTCTTACCATCAAATCTTGTCCCCTTTGTAATCCCTATCCTATAACCTTTAGCGCGAGAATACATTAAATACACAAAATAATCTGTTGTTTTGTCCCACTTTGCGAATAATAGATGATTCGGCGTAGATGTTATCGTTCTGCCTTCAGCAGTTGTAATAGTCACCACCTCTCCAGAATAACTAAACTTTTTGCGGTTTGTCACCTTAAAAAATTCAGTCGCACCATAGCCACTCGCCGAACGAACCATCGATCCTTTTTTGATGGTTTCAATCTTTTTTAAGCCATCACGTGTTTCAATCAAACTTCCCTCGACTAGACATTGCCAATCATCACCTACAACGCAAATATTTCTTTTTTCATTAACGAGCAATTTAATGATATTGTACTGTGCAGCATTTGTATCTTGGTATTCATCAATAAGTATATGTTTAAACTTTGTCTGCCATTTAATGCGAATTTCTTTTATATCACGCAATAAATGAACAATTTCTAGTAACAAATCATCAAAATCAAGCGCTCCAGCAATTTTACGAAGCGCTTCGTATTTTTTATAAATTTTAGCTATATTTTTCTGATAAGGTAATTGTGCTGTAGCCTCATAATCTTCGGGATTTATCATTTCATTTTTAGCACTCGAAATCAAACTACTAACTGATTTAGCTTTTATATCATTGTCGCTAATCGACAATTGTTTCATGGCTTGTTTAATAAGCCCTTGTCTATCATCTTCATCATAAATAACAAAATTTCTAGGTATACCAATAGTTTCGCCTTCAATTCGAAGCATACGAACGCAAATACCATGAAAAGTCCCCATCCAAGGCATGAATCCACGATTAGAGCTATTTTGACCAAGTAACATACCCAAACGTTCACGCATCTCACGGGCTGCTTTGTTAGTAAATGTCACAGCTAAAATTTCACCCGGCCAAACTGATTCGTGTGCGATTAAATACGCAATTCGATGTGTCAATGTTTTTGTTTTGCCACTTCCCGCTCCAGCTAAAATAAGCAGCGGTCCAGATGTTATCTGCACCGCCTCTTTTTGCGCCGGGTTTAACCCATCAAATAAGTCCATTACTATCTATTATAGACTAAAAACAGATTATAAGTTTGGTAATACAAAGAAATATACAGCAGCGCCGGCACCAGCACCAACTACCAGCAAAATAACTATCCACAAGATTAATAGCCAACTAGATTTCTTTTTAGCTGGATACATAGGAGTTTTATGATATACATTAGTATCATAAATTGCACCAGTATCCTGATTGCCAGAACTTGGTTGTTCTTTGTATTGCTGAGTTATAGAAGTGGGACCAGTTGGTTTTTCATCATTTATTGGCTCACTGGCAACAGATTTAGGCTTAATTTCAGAAACAGGATTAGCTGTAGATACATCTACAGTTGTAGTCGCAGGTATACTATCGGTAATCTTATCTGACTTTTCCTCTGGTTGAGCCGAACTATCAGCCTCAATCAATAACAAATCATCCTGCAATTCAGCAGGAAGTGGTGTGTCATTTTCAATTGTATCTTTAGCAGTCGTTGATGATTGAGTTATCGGAGTTGAAGTAGGGGTTGACATTGGATTTGATATCGAAGTTTTAGTTGGAATTTCATCTGAAAATGAGCCAAGTGGTCGTTTTTCAACCTTTGTACCTGAGAGGAATGGCGAATCCAGAGGTTTATCAGGTTTTGGATCTAATGTATTTGTTATTTCATCGCTGATTCGATCGATATCAGCATCTTCGTTATCGTCTTTATTTTCCACTGGTGCATCATTTTTACCTGCCACATTTTTGTTAGATTCATTAAAATCGATTGGATCAGGCCAGTCATTGGTCTTGGGTGTCGTAACTGATGGTGCATTATTCGGTACTGGTAGTTTTACTTCATCTGTTGTTACAGGCATCTCGACGCTTGGATCAATCGTTGTACCTTGATGAGAAGTACGTTCAGGCATAACTAAAGCTGACCTCATATCTGACGATGGATGGACTACGTCCATAAATCTGCCAGTACTTCGTCGCCCCGCTAGTGAAGGCGTTACAGGCGCCACTAACGGATCGCTAGTAGACTGCTGTGAAGAACCAGTGTCAATGTCTAGTGTCTTTTCTTTGGGCTCATCACTGGTATTTGATCCAGGTGCACCTGCAACTAATGAATTAACAGCGCGGTCAAGTTCGTCAAAATCAAGATCTTTCACGTATCCACCCCTAATCTTTTTTGGCTTCTAGAGAGCCTTTATGTGCCTTTTTTATTATTTCATTAAACGAATGAGCATTCAAGCTTGCTTCTCCCATAAGAAGTCCGTCAATTCCTGGTATGGCTAGATAATCTGCAGCACTGTCAGATGTTACACTGCCACCGTAGAGTATCTGAATAGATTTTGCAGCATCTGGACCATATAAATGTTCAATTTGGCTGTGAATTGAACGAACTGCCAAGCTAACGTCAACGGGCAACGCATTTTCACCAGAACCAATTGCCCAAACTGGCTCATAAGCTACAATCACTTGATCAAGTTCTTCACTGGTAATATTCGCTAAACCACCGATTAATTGATCATGTAAAACATCGTGTGTTTCGCCACTCGAACGTTCCCAAGCAGTTTCACCGATACACAGAATTGGACGAATATGATTTCGTACCGCTGCTGCAACCTTATTACAGACATCTTTTTCGGTTTCATTAAAGACGTGACGACGTTCTGAATGGCCGACTAAAGCGTATTGCACAATACCTCGTAATTGTGTTGCCGATACTTCACCAGTATAAGCACCATGGTCTCGCCAATAAAAGTTTTGGGCTGCAAATTTAAATTGTCGTGGATTAATCTGTAAACTCAACGACTGTAAAGTTAGCGTTGTTGGCGCTAATACAACCTCGACATCGCGATGCGCTTTGACAAGCTTTGACAATTGATGCAAATATAAACTCGCCTCTTGCATGCTGAGGTTCATCTTCCAGTTGCCGATTATAATCTTTTTGTCGTGTGCCATCTATTCCATGTCTCTTATGGTTATCATTTTTAGTTTACTCTAATTAAGTTCTAGAGTCTAGTAAGTTTTTTATGCCAGGTAATTCTGTGGCGCGTAAGATTGTTTTGTAATCACGTTCCAGCAAAAGTCCAGCTACACTTGGGATGTGCATTGTAATTGCATCTGTGCTGGCATGTGCTTGCCATACAATTCCACAGCCTTCTTGCACAAAATATCGCGCACCAGTACTTTTAACTAATTTTTTAGCAAAATCAGAGTCATTTACCTCTTCGCCGGTATGAAATCGTAGATTTTCAAGCACAATAATACTATTTTTTGGTGCTCGTTTTACAGCTTGAAATACCCTGTCGCCAACCGTTTCTCTCACAAATCTAACGTCAGATCCTAAAAGATGCGCTAATCTGAGGGCGGCTGGTTCAAGACTATATCTCTGATCACAACCATTAGGATGACCTAAATGACTAATAATTACTACTTTACAACCACGATTTAACAGATGTTTCAGCGTTGGTAGACTAGATTTAATGCGTGAATCATTGGAAATAACGTTTTTTGCGTCTAAGGGTATATCATAATCAGCCCTTACAAGGACCGTATGATTATCAAGCGGTACATCGCGAATAGTCTGTTTAGAAAAGCTCATACCCACCCTTTACCTTTATTTTAATACTATTTTAGCATGTTTTGTGGTCTTTAGGTGTTAGGGTTGGCGATCTCACCGTTCCAACGCTTCGATGTTATAGCTATCCACTTCGTTTCTAGTTATAACATCGGCTACATACTGTAAAATCAATAGATTTGACAGTATTTGAACTCTCCGAGTCCAAGTCTCCGCGCAAGAGCGCTAAAATAAATAACCCATCACTGAAGGATGAGTTATTTATTTTGGTGATCTCACCGAGAATTGAACTCGGATTGCCAGGATGAAAACCTGGTGTCCTAACCGTTAGACGATGAGACCGTATCTGTATTGTAACGCAATTGCCATATTCCCCGTGACTTATATTTTCCCTGCGGACAGCCATGGTGTCCAGTCACCCGTCATTCGCTGGATAGCGAATGCGGTCGACCCCGTCTCAGTCGGTGACGTTCGTCATCCGGCTTCCGACCTTGCGAATTGCCGACTGGCAATTCTCACTTTAGACGATGAGACCATATTGCCAACCACGATGAAACTATGGCTACAATTACCAGATGATTGTAACAAAAAAAGCCCTTTTTGAATAGTGGTTATATCTTTATACCAAAAAAGCTTGTGTTTATCGTTATAATGTTGTATTAAGCATTGACATTATGATTATTTTGTGCTATACTCTAGCCATCAGTTGTCCTAGGTGTGAGGACCCAGGAGAGCGGAGGATCGTTAACAAGTCAGATCATTACAGTGCATGTCTGAAAAGATATGTATTTTGTATAGGAAAAATGAATTTTCTCCTTTGATTCGGAGGCAGCACGTTAGTTTAGAATATGGCAAATTCTAACTTAACGGCTGCTCCCGATCTATATTGGGCAGCTTAACTTGGTAGTTTATCAAGTTAAAAAACCCAAAATATATAAAGGAGGAAATAATGTATAAATTTAGACTTAGAGCCATACTCGATTTCTTTGGTTTTGAAAAAAATGATGATAGCAAAAAAGAAAAAGAAGCAGAAAAGAAAGCATTAAAAACGCTTCGAAAAGTGCTAAATTTTTCAAATCTTGGGTTCGATAAAAAATCCAAAGAAAAAGCTATAGATGAATTTTCTTTAGCCAAATTTGAAGGCGCATCGAATCAAGATGCGTTAAAACGAGCGCTTTTGAAAGCTTCTGGAAAGAACAAAAAACTTTTCAGAAATGCAAATAAAGCACTTAAAATTAAACAGAAATCCGCTAATGCAGACCATGCTTCTATGTCGATCGATGAAGGCAAAGAAAAAGATATAATTTCTACAACTTCGACTTCGGATAGCATCGACAAAGCTGGAAAACATGAAGCAGACAAAGAAGCCAAGAAAGAATCATCCAAGTCTAAGGAAAAAGAGAAAGACGTCAAACTTGAGAATCGCGAATGGAAATTTCGAACGGGAATTAGTCTCTTTATAGCAGCTCTCGTATTAGTATTGGTGATCTTTGTGGTTATTTCTAGTTGTAAAACACAACCAGCAGCAGTTATAGCAGTTGATAAAACAACTACGACTGTGCCTGCTGTAATTGCGACTTCAACCACTACAGCTACAGCAACAACTTGGAAAATGGTCGAAGGCGACTACGGCAATAATCGTTGGTTTACCGACGGTATTGTTGAAATCAAAGCTGCAAAAACCGACAAAGACGCCGTTAAGGCAGCATTTGTTTGGTTAGATAAAGTTAAGAGAGATCCTAACCTTCTAGCAGCGACTGTGAAATATTTTTTAAAAACTGATGTCGATAAGCCGACTCTAGTGAAAGACGGTTGGGCCACTGACAAAGCGGTTCAACTAGTAACAGAACTTGAGCTTGTCCTTGGACAGGCTCAAGTGACGTTAGAGAAAGCCCCTAAAAAAGGCTTTAACACCGGCGTCGACGGTGGTCAAGTAGTCAAAGCAAAAAAAGCTGTTATAACTGGCGACAGATCTGGAATCAGAATAGACATAACTCTCCTTGACGGAAAGGTTATTTCATTCTGGATAATGTCCAGATGTGGGAATATAGTGACGAAGGAGGAACCAGAATTACCGATTGGTAAAACTGATAATCCTGAGACACCGACAACCACAACCACAGTTCCTACGACTACAACCACACCTCCAACTACAACAACGCTGGAGGAGAAATCTGATGATCCAAATGATTATCAGAGTCCTGACGATAAACCTTTGGTTCCCGAGGTAACGACTCCCCCAGAGTCAACACCGCCAATAGTAATAACTATTGAAGTTGGTGGCAGTGTCACTGAGACACCGACTAACGACCCAGGTAGCGAAACAGGAGTTAACGCTCCTGGTTCAACACCAACGGAAACAACATCAACTCCCACAACGGAAGCTGGTGTTAATCCGCCAAACAACGGAACAAATACCGGAGATCCCGGTAGTCCGTTCTAAATAATTCTATACCTATACATATTCTCCGAGGAATCTATTCCTGTCTGAACGCTCCCGCGTTCCAGTGAGTAGATTCCTCGTGAATTGCTATACAGTGATTCGACATGCACCTGTTGTAATGATCTGATTTGTTGGCATTTAACAATATGGCAACGATTCTACTAAATTTATTTAATATTTTAATGTTATAAAAAGGAGAAATAATGAAAAAATTAACCGCAGTGCTTGCGATGATTGCAGCAGCAATTGTCATACCTGCAGCACTATTTGCTTGGGGACCTAGTCGCCCAACTTACACGATTGAGCATCCTGCTGATCATGTAACATTTAACTCAATCACTAATAATCCATCACATGGTGATGAACGAAATTTCGTTCAAGTACGTGATGCAAACGCTGGTAATGAAACATATGCCGATCAAATCAGCCTTACAGCTGGTCATGAATACGTCGTATATGTTTATTATCACAACAACGCCGCTGCTAATCTTAACTTAAACGCAACTGGTTCATATGTTAAGATGGAAATTCCTGCTGTTGTCGATAAAGGCAGCAATGGAACAAAAGCGGTTGGCTATGTAGGCGCAACTAACGCTAATCCAACTCAAGTATGGGATGATATAAGCTTTAGTAATAAAACGTCAGGTGACATTGTCTTACGTTATGTTCCTGGTTCTGCAACTATCCACAATTTTGGTGCATCAAATGGCCAAACTATGACTGATAGTATTGTCACAACTGGTGCATCTCTCGGATATGATTCACTAAACGGTGTAGTACCTGGTTGTAATGAATACGCTGGTTATGTAACTTTCAAAGTAAAAGCTGATCAGCCCAATTTCACTATAACTAAACAAGTTCATAAAACTGGTGTAACCGGCTGGAAAGAAACCGAAACAGTTAATGTTGGCGACAGCGTTGACTACTTAGTTACTTACAAGAATACTGGTACGACAGATCAAAATGACGTCGTTATTAATGATATTCTTCCAAACGGTGTTAACTATATTGCTGGCACAACATATGTTGCAAATACAACTAATCCTAATGGTATCAAGGTTGGAGATAATATTACCAAAGGTGGTATCAACATCGGTAATTACGCTCCAGGAGCAGCTGCATATATTAAGTTCAGCGCAAAGGTGCAAATCAGTGATAGTTCATTAGTTTGTGGCCTAAATACACTTCGTAACACTGCTAAAGCACAGACAAAAAATGGTACAAAAGAAGATACAGCAGATGTTACAGTAAACAAAGAGTGTAAACCAAAAGAATGTAAACCTGGTATTCCTGTTGGAGACAAGAGATGTGAAACACCACCTGTTACGCCTCCTGAACTTCCAAAAACAGGTGCTAGCGAAAACATCGTTGCCATTTTTGGTCTTGGTACATTGATTACAAGCATTGGTTATTACATTGCAAGTCGTCGTGCTATCTTGAACCAATAATTCGAGTCTGACCGCTCTTCATTTTCTGAAGCGATTCAGACAAGACATAGCTACCTCCGATATTAATCGGGGGTAGTTTTTGTTATAATTAAAAATAATCATGGCAAAGAATAAAAAGAAACGAAACAAAATCTATACTGGTGCAGATGCAACTGTTGTTCGGCCAATAATAACTCGCATTTCAGCCACCAATCGATCAAAACTTGGACAATGGTTATTTGAGCACAAAAAAATCATCAAGCCCATTCTAATTGCTATTGGCGTCTTAATTTTTATTATTATAATAATTGTAGAGATTGTTAGAATTAGTAACGGGAGCAAAATCTAATTATTTATCGGCAACCTGAAACCAAACGTACTCCCCTTACCTTCGGTTGACGCAAATACAACCTCGCCACCATGCGCATCGATTACTTTTTTGGCTAGATATAATCCTACACCTGTACCATCAGGACGTTGCTTGCGTGCATTACTGGCACGATAAAACTTACTAAATAATTGCGCCTGTTCATCCGACGGGACACCTATACCATTATCTTTGACTGTGTATAAGACTTCATTATTTTCAATTGATAAACTGATATTAATTGTTGTATTCTCGTGTGAATAATAAAGTGCATTGTCGGCAAAATTCATAATTACTTGACGAATTTTACTTTCATCAACATCAATCATTGGAAAATCTTTAGGTGGATGATATGTGAATTTCAAATTACGCGCAATAGCGTTTGGTTGTAAACTATCAATTTCTTGTTCGATAACCTTTGATAAATCAACTGGGGTTTTTTCAATAATAAATTTGCCAGTCTGTATTCTGGAGACATTCAAGAAATCATTGATTAAATGAACCATACGTTCACTGCTATTAAATGCTTCGTCAAGTAAACCTTTTTGTGAGTCAGTTATTTTACCAGCATCACCTTCGATTACCATACTGATGTATCCTTTGACACTTGTCAGTGGCGTACGCAGCTGATGGCTAGCCATACTAACAAATTCATCCTTTGCTTTGTCTAATCGACGGAGCATAGTATTGCTTGTACGAAGTTCTTTGGTCGCATTAGAAATACGTTGCTGCAAAGTTGCGTTTAATTCACGTATTTCTTGTACCGCCAAAGCGTTTTGGATAGCAATTGTCAGCTCGTCAGATATAGTGCTAAGAACCCTCATGTCTCGATTCGTATACCCCGAAGTCAAATGTTCGCCCAAACATAAATATCCAATAGTTTCATCCGCCTGAATTAGTGGCAGTATAAGTTCAATTCGATGACTAAGCATCAAACGACGTATCGGATCATTAGCCTCGCGCAAAGAAGCGACAATCACACCATGACTCTTATTATTAATCCCTACTAGTTGATCTGCGTCATCTTTGGGTAACTGTTTATGATTCTCTGTACCAGCAGATACGTAGTGCCCATTAGCCGTGTTAACAAAGAAAAACGTTTGCTCGCTCTTGAGCGTATGGCCAATCTCGTAAGCAGTTCGTTCCAGTAGCCCTCGTAAATTGGTTGTGAAACCCAAAGTCTTATTAAGACGCGCAAAAAAATCATCACTGTTGTAATTGTCTTTATAAAAAATTCTATTTGTAACCTTGTCAAAGAATCGTTTAATTGGCTGAAATACGAAAGCAAGCAACAGGCTAATAACAACTCCACTAACCATTTGGCCCGGATTTGTAAGATTACTATTGAAAAGTGCAGAAAATGCCAAAGCAGCTACTAAATATAATCCTGCCAAAGTAACAAGAACCAGTGAATAAGTTACACTTCGAACTACTGCAAGTCTTATATCAAATAATCCGTGTCTTGCCACTGAATAGCCAACCCCTCCAACAGCAAGAGTAGCCAAAAGAGGTCCTAGTGTTGAAAAATTGAGATTATTAAATACAACTGGCAAGATAACATTTGTTGTAAGTATCATAATGATTGCAACGCCTAACGTTAATAACAAAGTCTTTGATGAAGATCGAACCCTTTTGTTATGAGTGCGTCGAACGCCCAGTATAAGACTTACGATCGCATATATAGCGACAGAAAAGACTGTAAAGAAATAGATAACTATCATAGGACCAAATTCTATACCTACGTACGCAGAACCAGAGCTATCTATAACAATGTTATTCACTACTAATGGCGTAACAGATAAAATCGATACTAAAATAGTCATCAGTATAGAAAGATTTAATAAAATACGAGAGAAATGTTGTTGAGCGACCGCCGTGACAAAACCAGCTATAGAATAAATCTCCATCAAAGATACTAGGAATAATAGTCTGTTTATAATTAAAAGCACATCATGACCCAAGCTCGTGGTATTGCTGAGATAATTAAATAGAATTGCTATTGCAATCCATATAAGAAAGAAAAAACAAGATCTGTTCAATTTTTCTTTGAGTCCACTACGGAAAATTATCAATGCAAAAGCTAGAACTATAAATTCCACAAAACATGATGCTATAAACACAAGCATATTCATGTGGTGATTATACTATATAACTAGTAACCTGCGGGTGTATTTTTGTTTAATAGCGTTCTCAAAGCAGCCCTACCAAGACTAATGTAATAATGCAATTTCGGAAAACGTATCCTATTAATGCCATCAATCATATCGATTGATTTGCCATAAGGTGCATAATAAATCCAATTAGCTCGATTAGGACTAATTTCTTTTAGTAAATGAGCTAAGGCCTGCGTAGACGCTTCAGCTGCAGCTATTTTAACACCAGTCGATACGGAAGGAGTAGGAACTTCATTATTGGCAACTTTTTGAAATGCATTTATATCAGAATAAGATGGGATATGCGGGACCCATCGCGACAATGGGATAGTTTGTTTAGCAATTTCATCTAAACTTGCATTTAGATCAAGTCCTAGATAAGACTCTAGAGTTTTACCATTCGGTAAAAAGGATGTTGTATATGCACCAAAGCCTACATTGAGAGTCATCAAAACTGGCAATTTATTTTCTCTTGACGTTCGTGCTATCATAACACCTAATTCTGGATGTGTATATTCTGTCTCGTCAATCACAAGATCTGATCCAACAATAAACTCATTAACATTGTCTGACGTAACGCCATCCTTAAAAACTTCAACTTCTGCGTGGGGGTTAATGTCTTTTATCATTTCAGCAATGACTGATGCTTTGTTTCGTCCAATAGTATTGAAATTAGCACCAGTTTGACGATTAAGGTTATTAACCTCAAACCTCTCTGGATCAGCTATTCGAAACCGTCCAACACCTAATTGAGCCAATGTTACTGCTAACTCGCCACCATCACCACCAGCACCAGCGATCGCCACGGTCGAAGTCTGTAAATGCTCATGTTCTATCTGGCTAATAAAACCTAAATTTCTATCAAATTGTTCTGAACTTGGTTTATTAATATTAATAGAGTTTAAAGCAACACGACCCAAGCAAGCTCTTGATGCATTTTCTTCAAAGAATGGAGCTAATTTCTCTGGTACTATGCCTGGAAGACGTTTTCCTTGAAGCTGCTTGTCGCGATTATGAATCTGTGAAGTCATATCATGAGGATGTAATACGATTAAACTATTTTCGGAGTTATATTCTTTAATGAAATGCGGTCCCATAATAGTTTGGCATTTTATACCTATTATATTATTTAGGTATTTATACATAGGCTCTTCGACGATGGCATAAGCTTTTTCTTCTTTTTCTGGCGCTACTTTAATTGCTGCACGCAATAATGAAATACTTACTAAAGATTTGAATTTTTTAGGCACATTTGAGCTAACCATGACACGAGATACTTCGACTGGATCACCCAGAGGAAAACTAGTTCCAAACATTTTCTCGCAAGGTAGTTTATTATCTTGACCCCTATGAACAACTCTTATAGTCCCAATCACATCACCTTCGTCACTTGTTGCAACAAAATGATCGGCGTTTTCATCATATTCATCATATTCTGCGCCATTCTCATCCAAAACATCAGGCGACAGAAAATTACGCTCATGGACATAAACTTCCGCTCTCAATTTTCCCATTTTTAACCATAAGTCTTTATCTTCTTTATGAACGCGACCCACAACAAACCCATTCTCGAGAAAATGTTCTCGATTGGGCTCAACTTTTAACGTCTCCAGTGATTTATCCTGAAGTGCTGCAGTTTCTCTCATTAGCCTATTATCTAATAATAAGGGGTAATAAAGCAAGCATAGGCATATTAATTATTGTGTTATAATTACATTATGACCAAGATAGTTATTATCGAAGACGATCCGGTCATTAGTCAAATGTACCGTATGAAATTTGAAGCGGACGGATTCGATGTGCAACTAGCAAATAACGGCAAACGTGGTGTTGAACTAGTTGAAGCTTTTTCACCTGATATTATCTTACTTGATTTACAAATGCCTGAAATGAATGGTGTTGATGTTCTAGAAATTATTCGTAAAAATAGCTGGGGTAAAGATATCCCAGTTATTATTCTCACCAATATGGGCGAAGAAGAATCACCAAAAGAAATTCGAGCCCTTGGCATACATAGTTACATCGTTAAAGCCAATCTTACACCCCGCCAAGTCGTCCAGCG
>Ga0247840_10003902_pt1 | contig 24448 bp, 21 predicted proteins | sample LaCruzMarch2015__FD_192404 | JGI IMG/M metagenome (GOLD analysis project Ga0247840, IMG submission 192404) | Freshwater microbial communities from meromictic Lake La Cruz, Castile-La Mancha, Spain - LaCruzMarch2015_17m | ecosystem: Environmental > Aquatic > Freshwater > Lake | place: Spain...
TGGAGCCCGTATTCATCAAAGGCGACGCGGAGGCGGGCCGGCAGCCTGGCGGAGTTGCGCTCGACACGAAGGCGTCCGACCGCGGCATCGGGCACGACATCCACGCGCGGGGAAGCGCTCCGCTCCGCTCCCTTGAACTCCGCGCGATGGCGGCGGGCAAGTTGGAGGAGGATCGCCTCGATGTGCTTGCATGTGCCAAGCCCGTTGATGCGGAAATCCGTGCAGGTACAGGAAAACTGGCGCGAGGCGACGTCGCGGATCTCCGCACGGTAGGTCATCCCGCTCGGCGATTTGATCTCGAAATTTGAGAAGACCGGTTGGGTGGAATCGAGGTTTGTAATCCGGAATTTTTCCTCGCGCGCGCGAAGCTTCCGCTTGGCAATCTCGTCGGCATCGGTCGTCCGCCAGTCGGTGTGGGCGGGCAATGCGGGCCCCGCCGCTCCGGGTTTTCGTTTTGTATTTTTGCGATTCATGGGAAAACGAGAGTGAGCCGGGAGGCTGGCAGTAACTCAGAAAAATGGGAATCCCTACCTCCAGATTTGTCGGAGCCTCACCCTCCCACGATAAGAGCCACGCCGGGTTTGGCGGAGGAAATGGCGGCGACGATTTCGTGCACGAGCGGCAGCAGGTCCCGGAGCCGGTTCGAGTGGGCGCGCAAAACGACGAGAGCGATCCCGAATTTTGGGAGGGATTGCTGGAATGAAAGGTTTCGATCCATCGTGACAAGCACGTCAAATTCCTTTTCGGCGAGTGCCAGCAGGCGTCCGTTCTTGATTCCGTCCCAACCCAGTTGCGCAGGAATCCGGCACTCATGCGGGGCCAGATGCCGCCCAAGGCGTTTCGGCACGCACTCGTCAAGCAGCACCCGCATAAGCTGCTTCCCGGATGATCAGCGCCGTCGAGTCCTCGAGAAAGGCTATTACCTTGTCATGTCCGACGGAGGGGAAATCTTCCAGAAACTCATCAATCGAATCGCCCGCCTCCACGTAATCCAGAAGCGTCTGGATCGGAACCCGAGTGCCGACAAAGCAGGGCGTCCCTCCCATGATTTCGGGATCGATGGAAACAACGGACGATTTCATGTCGCAAGCATCGCACAGATGCGACCTCTTGCCAAGGCCGGGGCGAGATTTCGCCCGGGCCAAAATATTTGGGTTCGGACAGGGAAACTGTGTGAGGCGGGATTTACTCCAGTTCCCCTGGTGAAGGCCCGGGCTTTTCTCCCGGGAGTTGGACCCCCGCGTAGATGTCGCCGACCGTGCAGAGGAATCCGGTCGACGGGATGTCCACGACGGCGTCCGGTGCGGAGAGGACTTCGGCCGACCAGTGGGCGGAGCGTCGGAAGACCGTGACCTCCGGGCGGGACTGGTCAACAAGAAGATATTCCTAGAGGACTGGGATGTTCCGGTAGAGGAACCACTTTTCCCGGCGGTCCGTGCGTTCTGTGGATTGCGAGAGAACCTCGACCACCACGGTCGGATCAGTCGCAAGGACCGCATTCGGAGCGAGCCCTGAGCAGTCCACCATCACGTCTGGGTAATAAACGGTATCCTCACCGTCATAGAGGAGCTTCACCTTCATGTCGCTGATGAACGTCCTGCACGGTTTTCCCTTGAGGTAGGCAAGGAGGAGGCCCGCAAAGCTGAGGCTCAGCTGGTTGTGGACGGCCGTGCAGCCGGCCATGGCATAGACTTCTCCTGCAAGATACTCACTCTTCACCGGGGCGTTCGCCTCGATTGCAAGGTAGTCATCCAATGCGATGAGATTGGATTTCCGAAGCGCGGTTATGTTACGTCACACCTTACCCGTCGCGGTCCGGCCGGCCAAGCGGGAAAAATCAAGCCGTGCGGCCGCAGCAGGACTTGAACTTTTTCCCGCTTCCGCACGGGCACGGGTCGTTGCGGCCGACCTTCGGGAGTTCGCGTTTGATCGGCAGCTCCAGCTTGGGTGCGGGGAGAGGTTCGTCGGAGAGGATATTGGTTTCCACCGGGGCGGCTGAAGCCGGGCGGGCGCGGGCGGCGGGGTCCGCGCGGAGCAGGTTTTGCGGAAGGCTCGCGAGAAGTTGTTCGAAGGCCTGGAGGTTTGTCGTGCTGCGGAAGAGGTTGTTGAGGACCTCGGCTTTGATGTTGTCCATCAGCTCGACGAACATCCCGTAGGCGTCGTTCTTGTATTCCACGAGCGGGTCCTTCTGTCCGAACGCGCGGAGGTAGACCGCCTCGCGGAGGCCGTCCATCGCGTAGAGGTGTTCCTGCCAGAGCCGGTCGACGGCATTGAGGATGATGTAGCGCTCGAGCCCGCGGAGGGCGTCGGGATTTTCGAGCTCGGCCTTGCGGTCGTAAGCCGAACGGATCGTCTCCATGAGGAACTGCGCGTTCGCCTCGACGGTCCTTGTGTCGAGGGCCGCCTTCTCACGGGTGAGGCCGAGCGGGAACGTCGAGTTGATCCACTGGAGCAGGCCGTCCGGGTCCGGCTCCTCGCCCTCGGGTGCCACCAGGAATTCCGTAACTTTCTTGGGAACTGCCTCCGTGATGACGTCGTGGATCAGGGTGCGCGGAGTTTCGGAATCCATCACCTCGTTCCGGTAGCCGTAGATGACCTCGCGCTGCTGGTTCATCACGTCGTCGAATTCCAGCGTGCGGCGGCGCATCTGGTAGTTCCGCTGCTCGACCCGCTTCTGTGCGGTTTCGACGCTCTTATTCAGCCACGGGTGCTCGAGCTCCTCGCCCTCCTTGAGGCCGAACGTCTCCATGATTTTCGTCATCCGGTCGCTGGCGCCGAAGTTCCGCATGAGGTCGTCCTCGAAGCTGACATAAAAGCGCGAGCGCCCGGGGTCGCCCTGGCGGGCGCATCGTCCGCGGAGCTGGCGGTCGATCCGGCGGGATTCGTGGCGTTCGGTGCCGATGACGTAGAGGCCGCCGAGATCGGCGACCCCCTCGCCGAGTTTGATGTCGGTCCCGCGTCCGGCCATGTTCGTGGAGATCGTGACCCCGCCGCGGAGACCGGCACGGGCGACAATCTCGGCCTCCTGCATGTGGTATTTTGCGTTCAGGACGGTATGCGGGATTTTCTGGAGCTTGAGCATCCGGCTGAGGAGCTCGCTCGACTCGACGCTTGCCGTGCCGACGAGGACCGGCTGCCCGCGGCCGTGGGCCTCGCGGATCGCCTCGATGGAGGCGTGATATTTTTCACGGCGGGTCTTGTAGATCCGGTCGTTCTCGTCCATGCGCGCGACCTTCCGGTTCGTCGGGATCACGTTCACGTCGAGCTGGTAGATATCGTGGAACTCGTTGACCTCGGTTTCGGCGGTGCCGGTCATGCCGGCGAGTTTCTCGTAGAGGCGGAAGTAGTTCTGGATCGTGATCGTGGCAAGCGTCTGGGTCTCACGGTCGATCTGGACACCCTCCTTGGCCTCGACCGCCTGGTGGAGCCCGTCGCTCCATCTCCGGCCCGGCATCTTGCGGCCGGTGAATGTGTCCACGATGATGACCTTGTTTTCCTCGACGACGTATTCGACGTCCTTGTCATAGAGGCAGTAGGCCTTGAGGAGCTGGGCGATGTTGTGGATCCGCTCGGCCTGCGCGTCGCAATGCTGCTGCCGGCCCGCAATCTTCTGGGCCTTGCCGGCGGCGTCCAGCGCCGTGTCGTTTTCGATGTCCGCGAACTCGGTGAGGAGGTCGGGAAGAACGAAGGCGTTCTGGTCGTCGGGGTTGAGGTAGTTCCGGCCCTGCTCGGTGAGGTCGGCGTCGTGCTGGCGCTCCTCGATGGTGAAGAAGAGCTCCTCCTTCAGATCCACAAGCGCGGCCTTTCCGTCGGTGTCCTTGTAGAATTCGAGTTCCGCCTTGTCCATGACCTTACGCATTTCCGGATCCTCCATCATGCGGAGGAGCGCCTTGTTGCGCGGCTGGCCGAGCTTGAGCTTGAAGAGGGTGCGGCCGGCCTCGTCCTTTTTGCCCGCTTCAAGAAGCTCCTTAGCCTCGGTGGCGAGACGGTTGCAGAGCATCGTCTGCTTGCGGACCAGCTGCTCGATGAGCGGTTTGAAGCGGTCGTATTGGTGCGTGGAAACCGTGGCGGGGCCGCTGATGATGAGCGGCGTGCGCGCCTCGTCGATGAGGATCGAGTCCACCTCGTCCACGATCGCAAAGAAATGTCCGCGCTGGACCTGCTGCTCCCGGCTGGTCGCCATGCCGTTGTCGCGAAGGTAGTCGAACCCGAACTCGCTGTTCGTGCCGTAGGTGATGTCGCACTGGTATTGCGCGCGGCGGAGCTCCGGGTGCTGGTCGTTCTGGATCACGCCCACCGTGAGCCCGAGGAATGTGTAGAGCTGGCCCATCCACTCGGCGTCGCGCTTGGCGAGGTAGTCGTTGACCGTGACCACGTGCACCCCGCGCCCTGCGAGCGCGTTCAAATAGACGGCGAGCGTCGCGACGAGGGTCTTGCCCTCGCCCGTCGCCATTTCCGCGATGCGCCCGCGGTGCAGGATCATCCCGCCAACCAGCTGGACATCGAAATGCACCATGTTCCAGCTCAGCGGCTGATCGCAGACAGTAATGTCGCGCCCGACCATGCGCCGTGCGGCATTTTTCACCACGGCGAAGGCTTCGGGCAAAAGCGTTTCGAGCTCGGCCGCAAGCGCGTCTCCGGCTTCGATCTTTGCAAGGCGGTCTTTCCACGCGAGGGTCTTCGCCCTCAGCTCATCATCGGAAAGCGATTGAAGCCCGGCCTCAATCTCGTTGATGCGGCGGACGAGCGGCTGAAGCCGGCGGATCTCCCGCTGGTTTTTCGAGCCGATGATTTTTTTTATGATCCAGTTGAGCATGGTGAGCAGGCGAACCGATCATCAAAGGCGGATTCCGCGAAAAGTAAAACGGGAAAATTGCCGAGGTTCTCAGGCTGCGGGATTTTCCCGACGGAATTTCTGTGTGGAGCTGTATCCGTCTGGTCCGCAGCAGGCAGGATTTCAGCGCCTCCGGCGGAAGCTTCCCCTGCGCCCGGAGGCAGGGCGTCCGTCCATCCGGGGTTCGACTTTCGGGGGGCGCGGAGCCTCCGGTTCGCCGTTCGCCGGGACCTGGAAGCCCTCGAGCTTCAGACGTTCGATCTTTTGTCCGATGAACCGCTCGATGGCAGCGAGCTTTTTCATCTCCTCGTGGGTGACGAGGGTGAAGGCGTCGCCGGTCTGCTGGGCGCGGCCGGTGCGGCCAATCCGGTGGACGTAATCCTCCGGATGTTGGGGCACGTCGTAGTTGATGACATGGCTGACTCCAGCGACATCGATCCCGCGGGCGGCGATGTCGGTGGCGACCATGACCTCGTACTTTCCGGATTTGAAGCCGTTGAGCGCCTCGATGCGCTGGTTTTGGGAGCGGTTCGCGTGGAGGACGGCGACCGAATGGTTGTTGGCCCGCAGTTTTTTTGCAATCTTGTCGGCGCCGTGCTTGGTGCGGGAGAAAATGATGACGCTCTGGTAGTCGGTTGCGGTGAGGAGCGCGAGCAAGAGATCGAATTTCCGGCTCGGATCCACTGTGTAAACCCCGTGTTTGACGGTCGAGACCACGCTGCGCGATGCGCCGATCTCAATGCGGACCGGATCCCGAAGCGCAAAGTTGGCGAGTTCGGCGATCTCGGGCGGCAGCGTCGCCGAAAAGAAAAGGGTCTGACGGTCCTTCGGGCATTTGGCGATGATCCGGCGCATCGGCGGGAGAAATCCCACATCGAGCATGCGGTCCACCTCGTCCAGAACGAGAATTTCAATCTCGTTCAGCCGCAGTGTGCCCTGCTGGAGGTGGTCCTCCAGGCGTCCGGGTGTGGCCACCACGATATCCAGGCCCTCGCGCAGCGCCGCCTTCTGGGCGCCGTAGCCGACGCCGCCAAAAACCGAACCGGCCCGCAGGTCGGTGAATCTTGCGAAATCACGCATTGCGGTTTCGACCTGCATTGCGAGTTCGCGTGTCGGTTCGAGAACAAGGCACCGGCACCTGCCGTGCGAGGCAAGCTTCTGGAGAACCGGCAGCGCGAAGGCCGCGGTTTTTCCGGTTCCGGTCTGGGCGGAGGCGATGACATCGCGGCCTTCCAGTGCCGGGGGAATCGCTCTCAACTGGATCGGGGTCGGATCTCCATAGCCCATCGCCTGGACTCCATGAAGCAGCGGCTTGGACAGTCCAAGATTTGAAAATGGCATATACGAGCACCGTGGGGCAGCACCGGCGGGATGTCAATGGAGGACCGGAGCCGGCGAGCCTGTCGCGATCGCGTTTTGCAAAAGCCGCAGAAATCCGCCTCAGAGGGTTCCGTCGGGATCGGGAACTTCCTTGTCCCAATCGGCATCTATGGCCGTATAGCTCAGGCAGCTGATCTCCTCGAGCGAGGTGTTGCCGTTGAGCACCTGAGCGAGCCCCTCCTGATAAAGGGTCAGGACGCCCTTCTTGAAAGCGTGTTTGCGCATTTCGCTCTGCGGGGCGTTTGCTCCGATCAGGTCGGCAAGCACGTTGTCCGAGGGACACATCTCCATGAGCGCCATCCGGCCGGTGTAGCCGGATTCCCGGCATTCGGTGCAGCCGTTTTTCTCGAAGATCGTCTGAAGTTCCGGAGGAATTGCAACGAGGTTGGCGGAAAAAATCGAGCGGATTTCCGGAGTCAGCTGGACCGGCCGTTTGCAGTAGGTGCAGAGGCGGCGGACCAGTCGTTGCGCCTGGGATAGGGCCAGGGAATCCGCCAGCAGGTAGGGGGGGATTCCCATCGAAATCAACCGGCTGACCGCCCGCAGGGAGTCATTTGCGTGGAGGGTGGTGAGGACGAGGTGACCGGTGAGCGCAGCGTTGACGGCGGAGTTCGCGGTTTCGAAGTCGCGGCACTCGCCGATGAGGATGACATCCGGGTCCGCGCGCATGAGACGGCGCAGGCCCTCGCCGAAATCAATCCCGTTGGTCGGATCGGTCTGGGTCTGGTTGAGCCCCTCGACCTCGTATTCGATGGGATCCTCGATCGTCTGGATGTTGATGTTGTCGGCGTTGATGCTGTTGAGCAGGGCGTAGAGGGTGGACGTCTTTCCGCTGCCGGTGGGGCCTGTGACGAGGATGAGGCCCTGGTCGCGTCCCATGGCGTCCGCGAGAACCGAGATCTGGCGGGGGGAGAGGTTGAGCTCGCTCAGCTTCCGGATGCCGTCCTGGCGGTCCAGAAAGCGGATCGTGATCTTCTGAAGATCCTTTCGGCAGGGGATGGCGGAGACGCGGCAGTCCACGCGCCTCTTGCCGAGTGTCAGCGAGAATCTTCCATCCTGCGCGTCCTGCCGGCGCTGCCCCATGTTCGAGTAGTTTTTGATGAGGCTGACGAATCTCGCGAGCTGTTCCTCCGGGCAGGAATGGAGGACCTTGAGCTCGCCGTCGATTCGGCCGCGGAAGCGCGCCGTGTTGTAGAATTTTTCGATATGGAGGTCGCTCGCCCGTCCGGTGATCGCTCGCCAGAGCACCCAGTGAACCACCTGCTCGGGAGTGGCATTGATGCTCGACGGGTTGATGCGCTGGATGTCCTGCACGTCGATATCGACAATGTTGGCCACATCCGAGTAGGTCATCTCCTGGTCGGTGGCCGCTGCGCTTGTCGTCACCGACCGGCTCCTGTCGCGGTTGATGGTCGCGATGATCGTCTCGCGCTCGGACAGGATGGTCCGGAAGACCAGGGGGTCGTTCCCTCCGGAAAGCCACTCGTCCTCAAAGGCAAAATTTTCCTTTTCCGCGGACAGGAGGAAGACCGTCTTTACCCCGCAATAGAGCGGGTAAACACCATATTTTTCGAGGAGGGATTCCGGGAAGATATTCTGTGGCGGAGCATGTTCGGCATTGAAGCAATGGTCTCCGGCGGCAAGGTATCGCAGAGCCAGCCCGAAATGGGTGGGAAGCGACTTGACGGACGTCAGCGCGTCAACCGCCAAGCCTGAAAGATCCGGCCTGGCTCGCTCCAGCTTGTTCCGGACATCCTCCTCGAACGGGTAAAAATCCAGCAACCAGTCGACGGCGGCTTCGGGAGTGGAGGGTTTTGGAAGAGGATTGGGAACATGAAGCGGCCCTGACCCATCCAGCGGCTGGAGCTCGATCCTCCCCATGAAGTCCCGCTGCAGGATTGCGTATTTCGACTGCGGGATGAGGACGGGAATGATCAGTTCCACGGGGATATCCCAGAGCTTCGTGCTCGCCGGGTTGTAATGCGCGCAGAGAACCAGGGGGCCGAGGGTGCCGAACGGGATCCAATACTCCTCCTCCAGGGTTGCCATCTGAGGGCTGAGCCTGCGAAAAGCGTTTTCCGCGCGAGTCGAGCAGTTCGTGCGGACGGGGTTGAGGGGAAGAATGCCGAATTTCCGGGATAGCCACTCCAGCGCTTCCTCGGCCGCGATTCCATTGACGTGAGCGAGGTGTTGATGGAGGTCGACAGCCTCATCCGGAGGAGATCCGGAATCGATTCCGCCTTCCTTCAGAATGGAGCACAGGTCTTCCCAGACGTTCGGGCTCATGAGTTCGTGCTTGGCGGGACGGGGGTGTTGGTTGGAGCCGCCTGGATGACCCCCATAACCTTCATGAGGTCGAGCCCCGTTCCGCCTGTTCCCGTCGGGAGGATTTCAAACATCCGGCCGTTCCATCGGGCCCGGAAGGTATTGCTTGCGCTGGTGGCGACAAAAGTGGCATTGGGTGGAAGGTAGGGGGAGCCGGGAGAAGCTAGCCGGACATCGGGATTCCGATAGCGCAGGGAATCAAAAATCGCAAGTTCGTCGTCGCTGCCGGCGGATGTGGTCAGAACGAGATCCCAGTTGCTCTGGTTGAAAGCCAGGACGGCTCCATTGAGAAGATTCATGTTCCGGTTTGCCGTTTCCAACGAGGACGAAAAAAGAACATTCGAAATCGAAGGGACTGCCAGGGCAGCAACGATCGCCAGAAAGCAGATCACGACCAGGACCTCTGTCAGAGACATGCCTGCAAATCCACTCTTGCGACCCTGGATGGTCTTCTTCCGCACAGGCGGGCAGCTCCCGTTTTCAGCCGTCTGCATTCTGTCAATAATAGATATTCGTGGCCCTGAGGCTGTTGCTGATCGTCGTCTTGTTGGTCATCGGGACGACGTTGGTGGGAAGAGTGAACGAGTATCCGGACGGAGTGAACGCGGTGAGGGTGGCTTCCGAGAAGGAAATATACGGTCGGATCAGGCTGTAGCGGCCGTCGGCGTTGTTGGTGCTCCACGCGGTTGCGGCGTTGTTGGTGCCGACCGCCTGCACATAGGAGGCGATCGCCATGTTGAGCGTCTCTGCACGGGCGCGGGCAAGGTTGTCCTCACCGTCCTGCTTGACGCGCACAATATTCGGGATCGCAAGAAAAGTGACAATTCCGATGATGGCAATTGCGGCGAGCACCTCGACGAGGGAAAAGGCGGAAGAAAAGGATGAAGGATGAAGGATGAAGGATGAAGTTTGTGAGGGGAGAGTATTCCGCATTTTACACTCCAAATTTTGCATTCTGCATTTCATATTGTCAGTTCCATTCGACTGTCGGGTAATTTGAGGAGGTCCAGGTAGTGAATCGCAGGGACATCCCGGATTTCACCATGGCTTCGCTTTTGATCTGGGTTCCCGACGAGTTGCTGAGAAAATGAGAATAGGTCGAGCCGTGGAGGTAGTTGCTGCCGAGGAGTCCCAGCGAGGCTGCCGCAGAAGCGATATTGGAGTTGTAGCTCGATCGGGCGTTGGCCAGCGTGTTTGTCCCGCTGGACTGTGCGGCGATCCAGGCGTTCAGGGCATCCTGAAGCGTGACCTGCTGCTGGAAGGCGAGGGTTCTCCTGGCGTCGGCTGCGGCGTTGGAGACCGTCGTGATAATCAGCGTGCTCATTACCCCGATGATGGCGATCACGAGGAGGAGCTCGATCAGCGTGAAGCCGGATTTTTTAACAGGAAGAAGCCACCGGGCTAACCGGCAGCTGCATTGGTGGAGGCAATGCTTCATGCCTCAACCTAGCACGGCCCGATGGGTTTGCCCAAAAGAAAAGTTCATCAGCTCCGTGCGATTGGAGTCCGGACTGCGGGAGGGAGAAGTCGACGAATCTGGCCCGTGGGTTGGGTGGGGAGCCCTCCAGATGATCGCGGATCTGCGCGCCGTCCAGTTCGTCCTTGGCGAGGAGGAACCGGCACCTCTGTCGCCGAGGTCCAGAGCAGGATGACAGCCATCGAGATCGACGCCGGGGTTGACGACCGCACCGCCATGCCGGAGGAAGAACACACCAACCGCTGGCAAACTCAGCGCGCCGGATGCCAAGCTGGGAGAATTTAGAGTCCGCCCAAGCGTGGGTTGTGAGCAGACCGGTTTGCAAACAGGCAATCCGCTCCGCCAAGGCTAAAATGGCCTCATTTTCGCCTTGCTGCAGCCAACTCCCTCGGTGTCAAAACTTTTGAATCAACAGGCTCTTTCTGGATTGAAGACACATTTGATTTTCTCCGTGCCGCTTCCTGTGCTATCATTGCCCCTGTGAACAAACGGTATCAATTGGGTTGGCTCTGCGTGCTAACTGTCTGCCTCATACCCGCCTGCAGAAATGCCGAGGGTCGCTGGCGTCCGCCGGATCCGCTTGGCTACGCGATTTTCGAGGCTCTGGACCGCGGCCCCCGCTCACCGGGGCGGCAGGGCGACAGGATCCCCGATTCGCAGTTTGTGGGGCAGGACGACGGAAGCCTTGCCGCACGCGGGCACCCTCCATCTCCGGATTCGATCTGGGTTGAAGGGACGTGGGGGACCTCCAACGGCCGCCGCGTTTGGATTCCTTCCCACTGGCAGTAGGATGGTCTTGGGTTTGGGCCGGACCGCGCGATATGGGAAAGTTCCGTCTTTCGCATCCGGCCAATCGGTCATTGGCGATGATGAGATGTGGTGGTAAGCTCCCTCTTCTCCAATGATGCAACCGCCGCCCGTTACCAAATACAGCCCCTTTCCGCCGGTGCTTCTGCCCGACCGGCAGTGGCCGAACCGGACGCTCCAGCGCGCCCCGATCTGGTGCAGTGTGGATCTCCGGGACGGGAATCAGGCGCTGGCCCAGCCGATGAGCGTTGCGGAGAAGCTCGAGTATTTTGAGATGCTTGTCGGGATCGGGTTCAAGGAGATCGAGGTCGGCTTTCCGTCGGCATCGCAGATCGAGTTCGATTTTTGCCGGAAGTTGATCGAGGGGAACCTGATCCCCGGCGACGTGACGATCCAGATCCTCTGCCAATGCCGGGAGGAATTGATCTCGCGTTCGCTCGATGCGCTCCGCGGGGCGAGGAGCGTCATTTTCCATCTGTATAATTCGACGTCGCCGAAACAGCGGGAATACGTCTTCGGCGCCACGCGTGATGAGATCGTGAGGATCGCGACCGCCGGGGTCGCGTTCCTCAAGGAGAACATGCGTCCGCTGGTTGAGGCGGGGACGCGGATCCGTCTCGAGTATTCGCCGGAAAGCTTCACAAGCACCGAGCTGGATTTTGCACTGGAGATCTGCGAGGCGGTGACCGGCATCTGGGAACCGTCGCCGGATAACAAGATCATCCTCAACCTTCCGGCCACCGTGGAATACGCGACGCCGAACGTCCATGCCGACCAGATCGAGTGGATGTCCACGCATCTCACCCGCAGGGAGGCCACGACGCTCTCGCTGCACACCCACAATGACCGTGGCACCGGCATCGCCGCCACGGAGCTCGCGCTGCTCGCGGGAGCCGACCGCGTGGAGGGCACCCTCTTCGGGCTCGGCGAGCGGACCGGCAACCTCGATATCGCGGCCGTTGCGCTGAATCTCTACCTGCAGGGAATTCATCCGGGGCTCGACTTCAGCGATATCAACGGCATCCGCGACGTCTACGAGCGGTGCACGCGGATGGAGATCCATCCCCGCCACCCGTATGTCGGCGATCTCGCTTTCACGGCATTCAGCGGATCCCACCAGGACGCCATCAAGAAATCCTGGGAGCAACAGCGGCCGGGCAAGCCGTGGGATGTTCTCTACATCCCGATCGATCCCGCGGACATCGGCCGGAGCTACAAGGCGATCATCCGGATCAACTCGCAATCCGGCAAGGGCGGCGTCGCCTACCTTCTGGAGAAGGAGTTCGGCTACCAGCTTCCGCGGGCGATGCAGAAGGAGATCGGCCGGACCATCAACAAAATCTCGGACGAGAAGGGGACCGAGCTCAGCCCGCAGGAAATCCACGACGTCTTCGTGAAGGCCTACATGTTGCCGGACAAGCCGGTTGCTCTGGTCGAATTCTCCACCATCGAACGCTCGAGCACGGTGACCTGCGAGGCGCGCCTGATTTGGAACGGTGAGGAGATGGCGCTCAAAGGGGCCGGCAACGGACCGATCGACGCATTTGTGCAGGCGCTCCGGACCACCGCCTTGCCGCGCTTCGACGTGCTGAGCTACTCCGAACATTCGCTGGGGGCCGGGGCGGGAGCGAAGGCGGTCAGCTACATTCAGATCAAGCTGGGCGGGGGCCGGACATTTTTCGGCGTGGGCAGCGACACGAACATCGAGCTCGCCTCGATCAAGGCGGTAGTCGTCGCGCTCAACCGCGCGATGGATTCTTCCTCCACCTGAAAGCGGCTTTACGCGGCGGGAGCGCGGTGGTATGGAGGGCGTCATGAGAGAATCCGCCGTCGTCTGCCTTCTTCTGGCGCTGTTGTCCGGGTGCTCGGTCGTGACCGAGTTCAATGACGGGCGTTACAACCGGAACAACAAGGTCGGCGACAACTGGCTCTCCGACCAGACTGAGCCTGCGGGAATCAATGTCGCCGGGAACTGGATCAGCAACGATTGGGGGCGCGCGGCGCTGATTCAGGACGGACGCAGGATCAGCGGCATGATCGGCAGCTACAACGTCCAGGGCGTCGCGAGCGGTACCCGGGCTTATCTCCTGATCGCGCAGGGCGAGTGGTATTATTACAGCGCCGTTCTGGAACTCCAGCGCCCGGGCCTGCTGACCGGAAGGTTCTCCCGGGCAATACCCTACGTGAAAGACTTCAGCCGTTCAATGAGGCTGGAGAAGCTCGCCCACTGAGCGGCCTTCACGCGCGATAGCGCTCTGGCAAGGCCGCGATCAGGGTTTCCTTCGGCGTGCGTTCACAAAACTCGCCCAGCGTTTCATCCCCCTGGCGGTTGGCTTCGAAACTCTTGAGGATTGCATCGATGACGGCATCCACATCGGTCGCGAGGATTTTCCCCTTCAGAAGCTCGTTGAACCTGCGGCTGCTGCCCAGCCGTCCGCCGACAAATAGGTCGTAGGCATCAAGCATCTTTCCGTCCACCTTTGTCCGGGCTCCCCGGAACCCGATGTCGGCAATCTGGTGTTGGCCGCAGGACGACGGGCACCCGCTGAAGTGGATGCGGATCTTGTCCTGATACCAGCCGCTGCGCTGCTCCAGCTGGCCGATCAGCGACATCATCCGGTTCTTTGTTTCCGCGACCGCGAGGTTGCAGAACTCGATGCCGGTGCACGAGACGCATCCCCTGCGGAAATTCGACGGGGCATATACGAGCCCGGCGGCATCCATCTCCGCCTTCATGGCGGGCAGGCTGGATTCCGGAACGAACGGGATGATGAGGTTCTGCTTGTTGGTCAACCGGATGGTGTCCTTGCCCGGCTCACAATATTTTTTCGCGAGGGCTCCGACCTTGGCGAGGAGGCCGTCGCGGAGGCGACCGCCGGGGAAATTGATCCCCACCCAGGAAAAGCCTTCCTGCGCCTGGGGGTGGATCCCCATGTGATCGGTCTCCTGGTCGCGAGGAAAGTCGAAATCCGTGTGCTCCTCCAGCTTGAAGGCGAGCCGTGACTCGACCTCCGAAAGAACTTTTTCGACCCCCCAGTCGGCCACGAGAAATTTGAAGCGGGCGCGGTTCCGCTTCGCGCGATACCCGTCGTCACGGAACACCTCGCTGATCGCCTTGGTGACCGCCCAAGCTTGATCCGGAGCGATCCAGACCGGAAGGACCTGCGCCATGTGCGGGGCGCTCGAGAGCCCTCCGCCCACCTTCACCCCGTATCCGGCACCGTGCTTGTCGCTCTTCAGCCCGAAGAACCCGACACAGTTGATGTCCGGCTGGTGGCAGTGGATGTGGCACCCGCTGATCGCAATTTTGAACTTTCTGGGAAGATTTGAGAATTCCCGGTTGTTCGTGAGATTCCGGCTGATTTCCAGAAGCTGGGGTGTGGCGTCGATGATCTCCTCCGGGTTCAGTCCGGAAACCGGGCAGCCGACCACATTTCTCGTGATATCCCCGCAGGCCCCGCTCGTCGTGATCCCCACCTTCTCGAGCTGGTCGAAGATGTCCGGAACATCCTGGATCCGCAGCCAGTGGAACTGGATCGTCTGCCTCGTCGTGATGTCACAAAACCCGTGGCCATACTGGTCCGCGATCGAGGAGAGCACGATCGCCTGGTCCCCGGTGATCCGCCCGCCCGGAACTTTCGTCCTCATCATGAAATACCCGCTGTCCTTCGGCTTCTGCCGATAGACCCCATACCACTTCATCCGGTCAAAATCGTCGTCAGTGATCACGTCGAAACCGAGCTTCGCATAGCGATAAATGTCGTGGATGACGTCGAGCCCGTCCTTTTCCAGCTTCGCCTTCTCCTGGGGCGCAACCTCGACCAAGCCCTTTTTGACCGCATCGAAGTTCGGGTGAATATTGATCATATTGGTAGTAATTTGGGCGGCGAAAGAATTCCTGCAACCGACAAATTGGGCAAGGCCAAAAAATCTCAGTAATACCGTGCCGGCTGGCCGGTCGATTCGAGGACCGAGAGCCAGATGTCCTTGCCGGGATCAACGGTCCTGCGCGCGGAGGTGGCGACGGCGATCGGGACGTGGACGTAGACGCTGTGCCAGCGGGCGACGATGAGGCCGGTTTTTCCGGCCATGCCGGCATGGACGGCCGCCTGGCCGAGGCGCATGCAATAGATCCGGTCCTGCGGGGAGGCGGGGACGCTGCGGATCATGTAGCTCGGGTCGATGTATTTGAGCGTGAGCGCGGTTTTGCACTTGGTGAAATGGTCGGTGAGGCGGTCCTTGAGAAAGTGGCCGATGTCGCCGAGGCGGATATTGCCCGAGGCGTCGGTCTCACCGGTTTGGCCGAGAAGTTCCTGGCCGGCCCCCTCGGCGACAATCACGACCGCATGCCCGCGGGAGACGACCCGCTGGCGGATGACTTCGAGGAAGCCGTGGTCGCCATCCAGCGCGAACGGGACCTCCGGGATGAGGACGGCATTGACCTCCCCGCTGGCGATGGCGGCAGCGCAGGCGATGAACCCGGAATGGCGTCCCATCAGCTTCACGAGGCCGATCCCGCCCCGCGCGCTGCGGGCTTCGGTGTGGGCGGCATGGACGGCATTGACGGCGGCGGCGGCGGCGGTTTCGTAGCCGAAGCTTTTGTCCATGTAGATCATGTCGTTGTCGATCGTCTTGGGGATGCCGACGACGGCGAGTTTGGCCCCGCGCTTGCGCGCTTCGCGCTCGATCGCGAGCGCCCCGCGCTGGCTTCCATCTCCGCCGATGACGAAAAGGACATTGACGCCGAGCTCCTGCAGGCGGTCCACCATGCGGAGGACATCCTGCGGCCCGCGCGAGGTGCCCAGCCAGGTTCCGCCGAACTCGTGGATGTTGGCGACCGCTTCCGGAGTAAGGTTCACGATGGCGTGTCCGTATTCCGGAATGAGGCCCTCAAATCCGTAGGGAATGCCGTAGATCCGCCGCACGCCATACCGGTAATACGCCTGCATGACGATCGCCCGGATCACGTCGTTGAACCCCGGGCAGAGGCCGCCGCACGTGACGATCGCGCACGTCGTCTGCCCCGGATCAAAATAGATTTTTTTTCGAGGTCCGGCGACTTCGAAGCACGGGAATTCCTCGCCGTCGGCGATCATGCGCGAGACATCCGGCAGCTCGTGTTGGACGAGCACCCGGTGGTCGTCGCTGTAAAACGCATGGCCCGGAGTGCACTCGGCCATGAGCTTTTCGAGGGGCGACGCGATCGTCCGCTCACCGAGTGAGCGGATGTTCAACGACGCCGGGTCGAGTTCTACGGTCACGGGACGGTCCTATTTGTTGTCCGCGTCGAGTGAGGCACGGACTTCGGCTTCGATTTCGGCGTAGAGGGCCGCATCAGCTTTCAGGGCTTCCTTCGCGGCATCGCGTCCCTGTGCAAGCTGGTTCCCCTTGTAGCTCAGCCAGGAGCCCCGCTTTTCGAGGATCCCCTTTTCAATGGCGAGATCGAGGAGCGAGCCGGTGCAGGAAATCCCCTCGTTATACATGATGTCGAACTCCGCCTCCCGGAACGGGGCGGCCACCTTGTTTTTGACGATCTTGACCTTGGTGCGGTTTCCGGTCACGGAGCCGTCGCTGTTCTTGATCGCGCCGATCCGGCGGATGTCCACGCGGACGCTCGAATAAAATTTGAGGGCCTTGCCGCCCGGGGTCGTCTCCGGGTTGCCGAACATGACGCCGATCTTTTCGCGGATCTGGTTCGTGAAGACACAAACCGTGCGAGCCTTCGAGATGAACGCGGTGAGCTTGCGCAGGGCGTTGCTCATCAGCCGGGCCTGGGCGCCGACGACCGCGTCGCCGATCTCCCCCTCGAGCTCCGACTTTGTGACCAGCGCGGCCACCGAGTCGAGGACGATGATGTCGAGGGCATTCGAGCGGACAAGCGTCTCGCAGATCCGGAGCGCCTCCTCGCCGGAGCTCGGCTGGGAGACGAGAAGCTCGTCCAGATTCACGCCGAGCTTCTGCGCATACTGGGGATCCAGAGCATGCTCGACATCGATGAAGCCGGCAAGCCCCCCGCGCTTCTGCGCCTGCGCGACGGCCGTGAGGGTCAGGGTGGTTTTCCCGGAAGACTCCGGCCCGAAGATTTCGACGATGCGGCCGCGGGGGAATCCGCCGACGCCCAGCGCCCGGTCGATCAGAATATTGCCCGTCGGGATCACATCGACCGGCGAGACCGATGCGTCACCAAGGCGGCGGATCGCCTCGCTGCCGTAATCTTTTTCAATTTGCTGAAGCGCGAGTTCGAGGTTCTTCGAGCGTGCGGTCGCTGCTTTGTCGTTGGTGTCGTCGGATTTGGCCATGTGATGTTCGATTTAATGAGCTGTCAGCGACTATGCGCTCTCGCTTCCGCTCATGAAATCAAAAACTCGCGACGCGGCAGAAAAGTCCTCCGGCGGACTGGACCGGAGGGATCGGTTTTCAGGAAAAGAGCAGCTGCAGCAGGGGAAAAATCCTGTGTTTGCAACGACCCAGGTCAAGAAAAACAGATATTTCTCCTGTTTTCATTGAACGTTTTCCTGCCTGGCAGCGTCTGATCATTAACCACATTAAGCATATTCCAGCGGAAGTCACTCAGGTGCAACCGTTGGGGGGTGCCGGAGTGTGGCAAACAAATTCTCAATTTATGGCCATCGAAGATTCTGATACAGGTTTCCAGCTCTACCTGAGAGAGATCGCGCAATTTCCTCTTCTGACAGTCGAGGACGAGGTGAAGCTGGCTCGCAAGATCAAACGGGGGGACCAGGAGGCGCGCGCCCTGATGGTGCGGTCCAACCTGCGCCTTGTGGTGAAGATCGCCCGCGACTACGGCAACTACGGCCTGCCCCTGCTGGATTTGATTTCCGAGGGGAACATCGGGCTCATGAAAGCCGTGGAGCGCTTCGACCCGAAAAAAGGTGGAAAACTGAGCACCTACGCCGCGTGGTGGATCAAGCAGTCGATCAAGCGCGCCCTGGCAAACCAGAGCAAGACGATCCGCCTGCCGGTTCACCTGGTTGACAAGATCGCCAAGATCCGGCGGGTTTCGACGCAGATGACCGAGGAGCTCGGGCGTGAGCCGACCGACGACGAGCTGGCCGAAGAGATCGGGCTTTCGCCGGCGAAGGTCACCGCCCTCAAGAGCGCGGCCATCCGGCCGACGTCGCTGGACCAGCCGATCGGAGACGACGATTCGACACAATTTGGCGATCTCGTCGGGGATGCCGATGCGCAGGATCCGTTTGAAATGCTCCGTGACAAGGACCTGCGCGACGAGGTGGGAGATCTGCTGGATGTGCTCGACGAGCGCGAGCGCCGGATCATCAACTGCCGGTTCGGGCTCGACGGGAAGAAGCCGAAAACCCTTGAGGAGGTCGGGGTGAAATTCGGTGTGACCCGCGAGCGCATCCGCCAGCTCCAGAATATCGCCCTCTCGAAGCTCCGGAAGGCGCTCGGAAAAAAGGAGCGGCCGAAATCCGAGGCCATGGCCTGATATTTCTTGCAGGCTCACCCGCAGGCGGAGTGCCGGCCGGACCTGCCCGTCACGTGATGACATGAAGACTGTGATCCATTGGTTCCGACGCGACCTGAGGATCACGGACAACACCGCCTTGAGCGCCGCCTCGCGAGAGCAGGCGCGCGTCATTCCTGTGTATGTTCTCAGCGGCTGGAATGGTGCACACCGCTGGACCGGAGCGAACCGCCAGCAGTTTCTCTGCGGGTGCCTCTCCTCCCTGGCCGGCAATTTGGAGGCGATCGAGGGAAGATTGCTCATACGGCGCGGAGATCCCGTGCGCGAGTTGGAGAGGCTTGCCGCCGAAACCGGAGCGGAGGCGGTCTTTTTCAACCGGGATCCCGACCCCCATGGGCGCGCCGTCGAGGAGGCGCTCGCAAAAACTTGTGTGCGCCTCGGAATCCGGGTGCATTCCTTCAAGGATGTTTGCATCCACGAGGGAGACGAAATTCTCAATGGCTCGGGTCAACCGTTTCGCGTGTTCACTCCCTACTCGAAGGCCTGGGCAAAAGTCCCCGGACCCGGGATGAGCCCTCGGCCCCGCGATCTGGGAACTCCGCCCGGGATCACGTCACTGCCCCTGCCGGCGCTTTCCGACTGGGGCCTCAACAGCCCGGCTCCGGGGCTGCTGGAGGCCGGAGAAAAAGCCGCGCGGCAGCGGCTGAAAGCATTTCTGTCAGGCGGCCTGTCCGGATATGCAGACGGCCGGAATTTCCCGGGATCCCGGAACACCTCGCGGGTTTCCCAGGATCTGCGATTCGGGCTTCTCTCCATCCGCGATGTGTTTCATGAGGTGGAGAGCGCCGGGGCCGGCCTGCCCGCCGCCGGTCGCTGGAGCGCGGAGAAGTTTGCCGCAGAACTCGTCTGGAGGGAATTCTACATGCAGATCCTCCGGCATTTTCCATGCGTGCTCGCGGAGGAATTCAATCCGGCTTTCCGCGGCATGAGCTGGCCTGGAGACGTCGGGAATTTCCACCGGTGGAAAGATGGAGCGACCGGATTTCCGATTGTTGATGCCGCGATGCGCGAGCTCCGGGAGACCGGGTTCATGCACAACCGGGCACGCATGATCGCTGCCATGTTCCTCACGAAAGATCTCCACCTCGACTGGCGGCTGGGGGAGCAACACTTCATGCAGCAGCTCACCGACGGAGAGATCGCAAGCAATAACGGGGGATGGCAGTGGAGCGCGGGAACCGGAGCCGATGCCGCCCCGTATTTCCGGATCCAGAACCCCTGGACGCAAACGCGCCGCTATGATCCAGACGGGGTCTATGTCAAAACCTGGATTCCCGAACTCCGGGATGTTGCCCCGGAGAAGTTTTTCGACCCTCCGGCCGACGGGCTGTCTCTGGCAAAAAACTATCCTTCTCCCTTGGTCGACCACGCGCGGTCCCGGGATGTCACGCTCGATTTGTTCGCTGCCCAAAAAGCCAAAAACCCTTCCGGCGGCAAGCCGGAAGGGTTCAGTTGGTTGAGTTGATTCTGCCTGGCGCTTAGAACGCGAAGGTGACCTTCGCACCGCCGTAAACCGAGCTGGGCTGGGTCGTGCCCCAGAGGTTCGCGAAGGCGTAGCTGTAGGCGGCGTAGCCATAAACGCTCACCATATCGTTGATCTTGATTGGCAGCCCGACACCGATCTCGAGGTTGTTGGCGCCGTTGAAGAAGTCATAGGTGCCGTCCTGAGTCAGCTTCGGGTTGTATTGGAAGTTCGTTCCATAGGCCACCCAGGGAGCGAGGGCCACAACATCCTTGTAGATCGGGATGGTGCTGTCCACGCGCAGAAGGAGGTAGCTCGAGGCTGTCTTCGCAATGCCGTTGCCGTCTGCAACATCCGGTCCGAGGTTGAAGAAGTAACCGATGGACGGAACCACGGACATGAAGCCGAGGTCGAAGGTGTAGGCCGCCTTCACGTTGAGTTCGTTGGAATACAGATTCAATCCCGTCGGGAACACATAATAGAAGATATACCCGGCACTGAGGGCGAGATCGCCGATCTTGTGGGTATAGCTCGCATAGAGGTCGAGTTCCTTGTAGGAGGTGTTCTGTGTGCCGAAGCCCATCCAGGCACCGACCGTCAGCAGGTCGTTTTCCGTGATGTTCCAGGTGAAGTTGAGGTCGGTCCAGTAGATGCCGGAGCCGTAGTCGCTGCTATTGCCGTAGGCGTTGCGGATCACGTTCACGCCACGGAACATGTAGAGGCTGTCCCACCCGGTGCTGAGCGCCCCGTTGAACAACGGACTTGCCTCTTCGACCACGACTTTTTCCTTGAACGTTTTTCCATCTCCGGCGAGGAGCGGGCTGCCGGCAAGGACTGCCCCCAGGCTCACCAATGACACGATTTTATTAACGAGTTTCATTTTTGTTTTTTCCTTTGTTTTTTGTGGGAAATCCGGCCTTTGAATGGCCAGACTTCCCGTTGGTTCATGCCAACCAAGGCATGTCGAGTGCCCCGAACAGCATATGTTGTGCCAAGTCGTTTACATGGGAAAATGAACGAATCAAAACTTTTTTGCAGATTTTTTGAACAAATATCATCAGCTGGTTGTCACGTTTTGATCACTTCCTTACTGTCTCTGTTCTTCAGGGTGCGGCTTGCGGGGGGTTGCGCGATGTGATAGAGCATTCGGCTCCCGATATGCCCACCTACGAATACGAGTGCGAGAAGTGCCGGAAAACCTTCGAGGTTTTCCAGTCGATGAAAGATCCGGTTTTCAAGTCCTGTCCCGAGGCGCAGTGCCGGATGAGGAAGTGGGGCAAGGGCAAAGTGCGCAGGCTGCTCGGCACCGGCGCGGGTCTGATTTTCAAGGGAAGCGGGTTTTATATCACCGACTACCGCAGCGAGGGTTACAAGGAAGCGGCCAAGAAGGACTCCAGCGAAGCGAAACCCGCGGCAAAGGCCGAGGTGAAATCCGAATCCAAGCCGGATAAACCCAAGAAGGAATCCAAGCCGGCGAAGAAGAATCCATGAGCGTCCGGATCTGCAGCCAATGCGCGTCTGAAAACGATGTGACGCGGGTCTACTGTGCGAACTGCGGCATGCGGCTGCCGGAGTCCGCTGTGGAATCCTCCGCACCGGCCGTGTCAAAGGCAGCGGCTGGAGGTGCCCCGGCGCTGCCCAGGCCGGTTGGCCGAAGGGCTTCCCAGCCTGCAAGGAAGTCGTCCGAACGAGGGCTCTTTGGATTTTTATTCTCCCAGTTGCTCTCGGCGGTCCTGATGGCCGCGCTTTTAGCCGCGCTGATCCAGATGGTGCGGGAGCCTGACAACATCCCGTCGCGTTCCGGAGAGAGCGGCTCCGCCGCGCAGGACATCTATGAAACCTTGCGAAGCCTGTCCTCGTCGACAAATCCCGGAAGCTGGACCGTCAACCAAAATGCGATCAATTCGTTCCTGGAAACCACCATCAAGCCGGCCTCGCCCGACTCTGCGGAGTCGATGGCCGGGGCAAAATTTCAGCGGGCGTTTGTCCGGCTCGGCGATGGGAGCGCGGATTTCGGGCTCGAGCAGAACTTTCTCACCCGCAACATTTATCTCCTGCTGGAATTTCAGCCGTCGCCTTCACCGGAGGGGCTCGGGGTGAAGGTGACCGGCGGGGCGGTCGGGAGGCTTCCCGTCCCAGAGGTCCTGCTCCCGGTTTTTTCGAAGCTTTTTCACTCCGCGATTGCCGGACTTGGCCAGCCTTTGGCCCCGGTCCGCCTGGCCCGGACAGCGGCCATAACCCCCGGGGACGTCACACTTCAATGGGCCGGCAGCGGATCACCTGCGCGCTGACGGCCGTCTGCCTTCTGGCATCGACCGCAGCCCTGTTTTCCGCGAGGGATTCTTTGCTGGCCGGCCGCACCACGACTTCGTCCGGGCAGTTTGTGATCTACTCCAAAGATGCGGGCCGCCGCTCACTGATTGCCAAGCGAGCCGAGGCGGCCAGATCGACATGGAACGCCAAGCTCGCGGCAGACGAAAACTGGAAGCACCCGATTATTGTTCAGGATCTGATCGGGAGTGCCAGGCCGCGTGGAAGCACGGGCGTCCAGACTGCGATTTTCGAGGGGGACGGCGGCGCGTTGAAGGTTCAGATCAGCGTGTATGATCCCCTCGTGCTGAGGGGGCAGGCGCTCGACGCTGAGATTTACAAGGCTCTCGGGCTGGAGTGGATTTATAGAAATCATGCGCTGAAAGCCGGGAAGTCGTTTCACCCGCCTCCGGCATGGCTCGTGGAAGCGCTGACCGAAGAGGTGCGGATCCGGGATAACGACACTCCGGCCGGCGTCTATGCGGCGCTTCTCCGGAGCGAGAAGCCGCCAAAGATCGAGGATTTTCTGCGCGCCAAGCCGGAGTTGATGGAAGCGACCACCCTGACGCTTTACCGGACCCAGGCCAATGCGCTTTTGAAGACTCTTCTCGGTCAGCCGGAGGGGGGGCGCGGGCTGGGAGCTTTTCTGTCCTCCCTGGCCGGGGAGGACGGCGATATGAAAACATTGCTGGCGGCGTTTCCCTCTCTCGGTGGCGAGCCTTCGCGCCTGGGAAAACTCTGGACGCTTGCCATCGCAAGGGACTCCACGTCCAAGGGAACCGAGCCTCTGAGCATCGGCGAAACTGACCGCGCGCTGCAATCCGTTCTCGAGCTCTCGATGCTGATCGATCCCAAAAAGCCCGAGCTTGGCAGCGCCGCGGGAGCCGCGGCGCTCCCCGCGATGGCAAAAAGCGAAGGTGGCGCCTACCTCATGCGCCAGAAGTCCGCGGAACTGCTCGCGCTGGAGTTCCGGGCGCATCCGCTGCTCAAGCCGGTCATCGCGGAATACCGGAATATCGCATCGATCCTTTCCGAGAAACCCAAAAAAAACCTGGAGAAGGCGATCGAGGAGAACGGAAAAATCCATGATCTCCTCCTGCAGCGGACAGGAAAGGTGGACGACTACATGAACTGGTTCGAGGCCACCCAGCTGGACACTCTGAGCGAGGAATTTCTGGAGGTCACCAACCCGCCGGCTTCCGAACGGCGCACCGACCCGATCAGTGCGCACCTGGACGCCGTCGAGGTGCGCGGGTGGTGAAGGGGCTGGCTCAGCGCAGAAGGGACATCGCCAGGCTTTTCCAGACAAACGCCCTGCCGACCTTGATGCCGCGCCCGGTCGGGCTGGCTTCGATTTTTTGCAGGGTGCCGGCTGCGAGTTCGAGCGGGAGGCGGCAGGCGGCGCGAAGGCGGCGGGGGCGGACGGCCTCGCAGTAGCACCCGCCATCGGAAAGGTGGGAGCGGGTGATGGAAACCACCTCAGGGAAGAGCTCCGGGGAGAAGTAAACCCTCCCCGCTCCCTTATCGGCAGGACGGTCGCGGAGGATGTTGATCCATTGCAGCCCGCACCCAAACGAAAACCCGAGACGGCGCATCTCATCACGCGTTTTCAGGGAGTAATCCGGGATGTGCTTGAAACAGACGTCCGTCCAGAATTCCCCGACGCAGCCCGCCACAAGCCCGGTGTAGCGGCGGGCCTCTTCGAGCGGGAGCGGCGAAGGGGAGGGGAATTTCTTCAGGTCGAAGATCTGCCCGCCTCGGATGGTTTCCCAGACGCTCTCGATTTCCCGGCGATCGGGCGATGCGCGCAGCATTTCGAGAAGGGCCGGCATTTCTTCGAGCAGCTTCCTTTCCGCACCGGCGAGGCTTTCCAGAGCGCTTGGAAATTGGTGCGGCCAGGATGGGAGCCCTTTCAGAAGCTCGATGAGGAGCCCCTCCGGCGCGTTTGCGACATCTGCGATCGAATCCGATGCGCGGGCGAGAAGGTAGGCCAGCGAAAGCGTCGGGCGGACGGCTCGGGGAAGGAGGCGCAGCGACAGGTGGAATGACCTGGCAACACGTTCCAGAAGGCGGTCCAGATCCGGGAATTCAGGTTTCATCCGGAGTCAGGATGAATGGGCGATCATTCCTGCTCGAGCCAGGTGCAATAGGTTTTGACCAGCGCGTCGGAAATTTCGATGAGCCGGAGCTGGGCCCGGTCGAGATACTGGTGGAGCCCCGTGGCAAAGATCGTCTCGATCGTCGTGAAGTCGAGGTTTGAGCGGAGCATGCCGGAGAGGCGTTCTGCCTCGTTCGAGAAATGCGCCCGCTCGCAGCCGGAGATGCTGTGCAGCGCGATGTCGAGCT
>Ga0247840_10003904_pt1 | contig 24439 bp, 27 predicted proteins | sample LaCruzMarch2015__FD_192404 | JGI IMG/M metagenome (GOLD analysis project Ga0247840, IMG submission 192404) | Freshwater microbial communities from meromictic Lake La Cruz, Castile-La Mancha, Spain - LaCruzMarch2015_17m | ecosystem: Environmental > Aquatic > Freshwater > Lake | place: Spain...
AACCACCAGGCAATGCTTCCAGGCCAAGTAATAGATTTTCCTTAACAGTAAGCTGGGGAATTATCTCCCTACCTTGAGGCACATAAGCAACACCAGATCTAGCCCTTTGATAGGGTGGAGATAAATCAAGAATATTCCAATGGCAAAAATTACAATCATAATCAGATTGCAGAATAAAACATATTAAAATAGCAATAATCTGAAGAAACATGAACATTAAGCTCTATAGAGGCAATGTTATCTTAGATGTAAACACCCTACTCCTAATCAACCAAACTCCTAGATCAACATGAAAAACAATGGCATAAATAAAAGAGCAACTACTTACTTGGGTAAATGTTAAAGCCAAGCGCAACCCTGGATTAATAAAAAGTAAGAGCACAAAGCGTTACACTTATGCACTTAGATGGATCTAGTATGGCAGAACTGACTAATTTTAGAATTAATGCAAATCCCTTAACAATAAATGTGATAGCAAAAGATAAATAATCTTTGTTAAATCAAGAAGATACGGTTGAATATGAGCAGAAACTATATATTGGATCTAAATCCATAACTATCACCCAACCTTGCCATGAACTGATTAAAGAAACTGGTGCTGCTAGGAGGGAGCAAACAGCCTCACACAATGCAGAGAGCGATAATAGGAAAATGTGGTAGAACTATGAGGGACAATTTGCTAAAATATTAAGTGTGAAACTTTTTTCCTTAAAATCATGCAGAGCTTTTTTGGGCTGAGACTCCTAACATTGTTGATGATTTTTCTTGGGTCTACCATAGTTGGTTGCAATTTCTCCCAAAAAGGAGTTCCAATACAAAGAGCCAAAGCGGGAGATCTATTAATTAACATCAAAGGAAAGAAGGTTGAGCTGGTAAAAGCGTTCACACCAGGTATTGCCAATGGTCTTCACAATGGAATAATAAAAGTAACGTCAAACGAGAAGGATGCCAGTAGTAAATTATACAAGGTTACGGCAATTTGCAGCATCAAAGGAGAGCCAGGCTGGCCAAAGTATGACAACTTATACGGAAATTTGATCAATAATCTAAATTCAACAGATACAGTACTTATCAAAAATCGCTGGCAATTTTTATTTCATTTTGACGGGAGAGTAGATAAAACAGGAGTCCTTAATTCCAGTATCTGGGTCTCTCCTCTAAAGGATAACCTATGCCGTAAAGGTGACTTTGAAGACACTTAAATTGTGCTAATTAATTATAATATTTCTTTAATCTTGGGCCCATTAAAATGGAATTAATGCAAGTTTTGCGCCGCGGGAGGTCAACTATTAAATTCGTCAATGGTATCAGCGGACACATTTTAAGTGAGATGTTTTAATTAAAATAAAATTTGAATTCTGCAATTAATGCCGAAAAAACTTTTCTCAATCGACTTAACAAAGTCAATGGATAAGCAGGACATGCCTGGGCACAACCGTTGGCATCCAGACATCCCTGCTGTTGTTTCAGTAAATCCTGGTGATGTGTTCCGAATCGAATGTAAAGATTGGACTGATGGTCAAATTTCAAATAATGATGACCCAAAAGATATTAAAGAGGTAAATCTTGAAGTAGTACATGTTTTGAGTGGACCGATTTGGGTCAATGGAGCTCAGCCTGGGGATATTCTAGTAGTTGACATTCTTGATGTCGGCGCCTTGCAAGGTGATGAGTGGGGTTTTACTGGAATCTTCGCGAAAGAGAACGGAGGCGGCTTTCTGACAGATCATTACCCTAACGCTGTAAAGGCCATCTGGGATTTAGAAGGTATCTACACCACATCCCGTCATATTCCTGGTGTGCGATTTGCTGGCATCACCCACCCAGGATTAATCGGCTGCGCTCCATCACAAAAGCTTCTAAATGAGTGGAACCGTCGTGAAACGGAACTCGTCAGAACAGCTCCAGACCTCCGCACCTACGGAGCTGGACTTTCTGGGAGCGAACCGGTGCTGGCGGCCCTACCAAACCCCAACAGCGCCATTCTTGGGTCACTTGACCCCAGCGAATTCGAGCGGGTCGCAAACGAAGCAGCTCGAACAGTACCACCTCGCGAACATGGTGGTAATTGTGACATTAAGAACCTAACAAAAGGCACAAAAATATACTTTCCTGTCTACGTAGAAGGAGCAAAGTTATCAATGGGTGACATCCACTTTTCACAAGGGGATGGAGAAATCTCGTTCTGTGGTGCTATTGAAATGTCCGGTTATCTTGACCTTCACGTGGAGATTATTAAGGGTGGCATGGAAAAGTATGGAATGATTAACCCAATGTTTAAAACCAGCCCGGTTGAACCTCACTACTCTGAATATTTGGTGTTTGAAGGTATCTCTGTTGATGAATTTGACGGCAAACAATACTACATGGACGTTCATATCGCATACAGACGTGCCTGCCTGAACGCTATCGAATATTTGAAGAAATTTGGCTACACCGGTGAGCAAGCCTATTTACTCCTGAGTTGTGCTCCAGTTGAAGGAAGAATCAGTGGCATTGTTGATATCCCTAATGCATGCTGTACCCTATCAATTCCCACTTCAATATTCGAGCAAAATATCTTGCCTCGTTAATAAGTGAGCGAGATTAAGGGTTTAAATCATTGGACTCTTAATCTCTATTTTTTGATATCATTACACCAAAATTTCTCTCCCATTTCTCATGCCTATTTACGAATACAGCTGCATCAATCAATGCGATAATTACGAAATTTGGTGCAGCATAGATGAGCGCATTAAAGTGACTAATTGCCCTTCTTGTAACGCAAATGGCTCACGTGTTTTCGCACCAATAATGTCTCTTAGCGGCAATTTTAGACTGAGACAAGAAGAAACTGTCCCTACAATAGTACAAAAGGCAATTAATAAAGATGCAGGCAAACAAAGACTCAAAGAAAGCAAGGTTCGCCCCTGGATGCTCAATCGTGGCTGCTAAGTATAACCCAGAATATTGAAAATATTATTATTGTCTTTGAGTTTGTCGCCATACAGGATGTCAAATTGTTAAAAAATTCTTTATAACAGAATCAGAAAGTTGATCGATTTTTCCGCTGGAAACGATACCACCACGATGCATGGCGTAGTAAGAATCAGATTGACGTACAAAGTGCAAATGTTGCTCTACAAGAAGAATACTTGTCTCAGTTTCTTTTAATATGCGTTGAACTGCTCTTTCTATATCATATACAATAGAAGGCTGGATTCCTTCAGTCGGTTCATCAAGTAATAACAATCTGGGCTTTCCAAGCAAGGCACGAGCGATGGCCAATTGTTGTTGTTGACCGCCACTTAGATCGCCTCCTTTGCGGTTAAGGAACTTCTCAAGGATTGGAAATAAATCAAATATAAGAGGATCTATGTGGCGATTCCTCTCAAGCCCGCCAGGCAAGGCCTCCATCCCAAGCATCAGATTCTCCTTAACAGTCACTTGGGGAATGATGTCCCTACCTTGAGATACATAGCCAATACCTGCACGCGCACGTTTGTAGGGAGGCTGTATAGCAAGTCGGTCACCCTGATAAATTATTGTCCCAGACCGCTGCTGTAATAGTCCGATAAGTGTCTTGAGGAAGGTAGTTTTGCCGACGCCATTTCGGCCAATCAGGCAGACCATTGTTCCTTTAGAAATAGAAAGGTCGACATTGCGCAGAATATGACTTTCGCCGTAATAGGCATTTAGGCCAGAAACATGAAGCAAGGGTTGGTCGGTGGTTGAGGACATTATTTCAAAAGGGTGTTGATAATAAAATGATTAATGATCGGATGCTCCTAGGTAGACCTCGATGACCCGAGGGTCGGATTTCACCCTTTCAAGCGGGCCTTCCGTGAGCACTTGTCCCTGGTGCAAAACGGTTACGTCAAAACCTAGTTCTCGGATAAACTCCATGTCGTGCTCGATAACCACCACGGTGTGGTCACTTGCAAGCAATTTAATTAGCTCGGCAGTGAGCAAGGTCTCCTCGTCTGTTAAACCAGCCACAGGTTCATCAAGTAGCAGTACCTGAGGAGATTGCGCAACAAGACAAGCGATTGCCAACCACTGCTTCTGGCCATGGGAGAGGTAGCTGGCTTTTACAGTTGCAAATGAACCAAGGCCAACGTAGTTCATAATTCCATGTACCTCATCCTTCACAGATTTAGACAAACCGGAACTGAGCAAGCTAAGAGGATCTTTGAGCGGTGAAGCTGACAATTCGAGGTTCCTCAACACAGTCAAATTCTCGAATACACGTGGTGTTTGAAATTTTCGACCGATTCCTTTGCGTGAGATCTGCTCCTCAGAAATTCCAAGTAAGGAATTTCCATTAAAAGTTACCGTACCCCTAGTCGGTCTAACTTTACCTGTTATCACATCTAAGAATGTTGTTTTACCAGCACCATTTGGTCCAATAACTGATCTTAAGTCGCCCTTAAAAAGCTTCATGCTTAAATCTGTGAGAGCAAAAAACCCATCGAAACAGACACTTACGCTATCGAGCTCAAGCAAAGGTTTTGAAATTGACATAAAGGGATTGCAAAATTAAAGAATGGCTGATTTAGGAGCTAAAGCTAACAAGGGAGCTAATCAACTGGTATCGACTTGCCTTCTAACTGCGGATAAGTATCAATCTTTTTCGCAACACCAAAAGCGGCTAACAAGTGATAGATTCCCCCTTTAGTGATCCAGCCATAGATGCCATCAGGCATCAAAACAACAACAAAAACAAACAACGCACCTTGAACAAATAACCAAGCTTCAGGAAGAGCTTCGCTAACCAAACTACGTGTATAATTGACTAATACTGCTCCTATTATAGGCCCAACAAGTGTCCCTCGTCCGCCAACAGCTACCCAAATAACCATTTCAATAGAAAAGGAAATCGACATATATTGAGGAGACACAATTCCAGACTGCACTGTATAAAGAGCGCCGGACAGACCGCAGAGTGCACCAGACACAATAAAAACAATCGTCTTAAAGGGGACCGGGTTGAAACCTGCGAAACGTAGCCGGCTTTCGTCATCTCTAATTGCGATCAGGGCATCACCGAATCGACCATTACTGAAATAGCGGCAGATAACGAAAGTAAATGGAAGCAGCAACACTGTTAAGCGATAAAACCAAACTTGCATGTCCGGAGAACCTACAAGTTGGCCAAATAACTCAGAAGTGCTGGTTTTTAGACCATTAGTACCGTCAAAAAGTTTCTGTTGTCCATTAAAAAAATGGAAAAAAACCATCAGCGATGCCTGAGTAATAATCGAAAAATACACTCCTTTTATCCGATTCCTAAAGATCAACCAGCCCACCACACCCGCCACTAAAGCAGGAATTATCCAGAGCGCAAAAAGAGTAAAGAAGGGAGACGAAAAGGGCTTCCAAAAGAAAGGAAGCTGAGCAACACCGTAATTTTCAAAGAATTTAGGAATACCATTGCCGCCCGCTAAACTTTTTGTATTTAGCATTAAATACATGGCTACTGCATAACCTCCGAGTGAAAAAAATATACCCTGTCCAAGACTTAATAGCCCGGTATACCCCCAGATCAAATCAATAGCTAAAGCGGTGATAGAAAGAGCAAAATAGCGACCGAAAAGATTAAGGCGAAAGTCGTCTAATACCGTGGGAAGGATAAAAAGAGCAATAATAAGAAGAATCCAAGGAACTAATTTTTTAAATACTTTCACAGGTAAAGCCATTTGGTGAGATAATTGAACGGGAATGAGAGGAGGGCTGGAACTAACGTATCAAGCATCGACAGAGCGTCCCCTCTGAGGGAACATTCCTTTAGGACGGAACTGAAGGAATGCGATAATGAAAATGAACACCAACACAAGCGACATACTTGTGGTAGCAAAAAACTCGACAATTGCTTTAGCCCCCAATGGCATGTCAGGGAAAATTGTCAGCAATGTGCCAGAACCGATTACAGACTGGATGATGCCCAACATCAAAGAAGCAAACACGGTGCCAAGTAAATTGCCTACACCTCCTAAAACAATCACCATGAAGCAAGAAACTATGTAAGCCGCTCCAAGGTTGGGCCCAACCGAACCCAACAGAGTGATTGCACTTCCAGCAATTCCCGCCAAACCGGATCCGATACCGAAAGTGATGCTGTCAACCTTGTCGGTTGGTATTCCCAGGCAATTACTCATCTCGCGATTTTGGGTAACTGAACGGATACGCAAACCCCAGACACTTTTATTGAGGAACCAGTAAGTAGCAAGAAGTAAAAGGGCAGAAAGCAGAATAATGAAAATTCTCAGACCAGGAAGCTCAATACCACCAATCTCACCCCAACTTCCTTGTAGCCACTTTGGCGCAGTTACATCAATATTACGGGGACCAAACCAAGGTTTTGGAAGCGACTGAACACCACCTATCAAATTGATAGAAATCAGACCAGCTCCAATCGCAATAGCCCATGCAAAACCATTTAAATATATAAAAAAGGGTTTCTTGCTAAAACTAGTTGACAATAAATTTGAAGAAATATACCCAATTACAATAGCAATAACGACGCCGATCATCATGGAACTTGAGATACTGCGAACAAGCTGAATAAGAATTAAACTCACGCCCCAAGTAGCTAGTAAAGTTTCTAAAGGGCGACCATAGAGTTGACGTATTAAAGTTTTCTCCAGCAGCACTCCGATAAGCGCCGTCAGAACAAAAGAGAAAATCAGTGAAATCGGGAAGTACAATTCAAAAATCAAACCACCTATGGGCTTGAGGGCAGATTGCACAACATAGGTAACATATGCTCCTAGCATCATAAATTCGCCATGGGCAAGATTTATTACCCCCATCAGTCCAAAAACTATTGCTAATCCTGTAGCCGCAAGAAGTAGCACAGAAGCGATACTAAAACCATCAAGTACTTGAGAGAATAAAAGTTCCATAAATGCTTAGTAGTGATTAGAAAAAATTATTCTATTAATTTAGAAACTGACCAGCAGTAATATTGAACTGAGCAAGGGGGGCTTTCTAAAGAAAACTTCCCCCATGATTAAATTTCCAGAATAGAAACTAAGTTACATTTTATACTTTCCAGCATCGGGACGGTTTTGAGTCCAATCGCAAGTAAAGCCCTTGGTCTCAGGAACGAATTGGTTCCATGGCAAGGGCGGTATAGCCACTTTGCTGTCTTGAAGAATTTTGAATTGACCATTTTTTTCAGCTTCGCCGATGAGCACACGCTCAGAAGTGTGATGATTGGGGAACATCTTGATTTCACCTTGGGGTGCCGCGAAGGTGATCCCAATCAAAGTATTACGAACCTTATCCAAATCCTCAAAAGTTCCAGCCTTCTCGACGGCATTCTTCCAGAGATAAACCATGTTATAAGCAGATTCGGCCGGATCTCCTGTGACTCGATCTGCACCAAACATCTTTTGGAAATCGGCGGTGAACTTCTTAGATGCTGGGGTATCCAGACTCATGAAGAAGTTCCAAGCCGCGTATGTTCCAGTGGTGTACTCTGGCCCAATTTGACGAATTTCCTCTTCTGCGATAGAGAATGACATAATAGGATATTTAGCCGGATCAATACCTGCTGCCTTAAACTGCTTGAAAAGAGCAACATTGGAATCTCCATTCAAAGTGTTAATAATAACACCGCCATCTGGGAAAGCCTTCTTGATTTTTGCAATAATTGGCGCAACCTCAGTATTCCCAAGAGGAATATAATCTTCGCCTACAGTTTCCCCGCCAAGCGCCTTCATCTGCTCCTTGATAATGGTATTGGCAGTGCGGGGGTATACGTAATCGGAACCTACGAGGTAAACCTTTTTACCAAGCTTGTCGGAGAACTTGTCCATCAACCACTGAACTGCTGGTTCAGCTTGCTGGTTTGGAACAGCTCCAGTGTAAAAAATGTTTTTGGAGCATTCCTGCCCTTCGTACTGGATTGGGTAGAAGAGAATGTGATTCTTCGCCTCATAAACTGGCATCATTGCCTTTCTGCTTGCAGAAGTCCAACCACCAAATACAACAGATACTTTATCGGAATCGATAAGTTTTTGAGATTTCTCGGCAAAAGTAGGCCAGTCAGAGGCACCATCCTCTGAAATTGCAACTATCTTGTAAGATTTCCCTCCAACTTTTACGCCGCCGGCATCATTGATTTCTTTAATAGCCATTTCCTCTACTTCTTTCAAAGTTGTTTCGGAAATTGCCATCGTGCCACTAAGAGAGTGCAAGATACCCACCTTCACTTCACCATCAAATCCGCCATCAGCCTTTTTCTCACCACTGCAAGCCACTATCGAAAGGCTTGCCGCTATGGCAGTGGTGCCACTGATGGCTCGAATGAAAAGCTTGTTTGAACGAATGGGGGCCATGCAAAAACTCCAAGTTTTGATCCGCGATGCAGCGGCGTATTCGGAATTTATGGGTAGAAGAAATACTTGGTTGTAGTGGTTGAAACTTTTTTAGCTACTTGGTAGCTGTTGCAACAAAAATTGCTCCACTTGCTGCAAACCCTCGCCTGTTTTTAGGTTGGTAAAACACCAAGGACGCTCCCCACGCATACGTTTAGTGTCGCTGGCCATCAAGGCCAGATCAGCTCCCACCATGGCGGCAAGATCGATCTTATTGATTACTAATAGATCAGATCGAGTAATCCCTGGGCCCCCTTTGCGAGGAATTTTGTCGCCAGCGGCCACATCGATTACATAGATACAGAGATCTACAAGTTCAGGGCTAAAACTGGCAGCCAGATTATCGCCACCGCTTTCCACAAATACCAAATCCAAGCGCGGAAAAGCAGTTTCTAACTCCTCCACCGCCGCTCGATTGATGGAACAATCCTCCCGAATTGCGGTGTGGGGGCAACCACCGGTTTCCACCCCGCGAATTCTTTCTGGTGCTAATGCACCAACCCGGGTGAGAAATTGAGCATCCTCTTGGGTGTAGATGTCGTTAGTTACAACAGCAAGTTGGAGGCGATCCCGCAAGCTGCGGCATAAAGCCTCCACCAAAGCAGTTTTACCGCAGCCCACGGGCCCAGCTATACCTACCCGTAGCCGACTCATCCAACTACTTTATTTGCACGTTTTAGCGATACCTCTGGCAGGGTTACTCCAATTGCTTTTGCTGTATTTCGATTTAGTAGCAGTTCGGTTTTAGTGAGTGGTTCAAAGTTCATACCCGCCGGCGATTCACCTTTAAGGATTCGCACAGCCATTTCGCCTGCTGCAAATCCATCCGCGTAATAACTCCAACCGATCACCCCTAAACAGCCGGGCAGATCGATATCTGGGGGATCAACTGAATACACAGGGATCTTATTTTCAAGGCCCACTTTGCAAATCGAGCTGAAAGCTTGAATCGTGGCGTAATCACCAATTTTCACAAAGGCACCGATTTTCTTTGCAGCAAGTGCTTGAGCCGCTTGTAACACTTCACCTGAATTTGCTACCGCTTGGCTTTCCAGCTTGATCCCACGACGGGCCGCTTCCTGCGCTAGCAACTTGGCCTCAAATTCGGAATTTGGTTCGCCTGGGTTGTAGATCAAGCCAACGCTGCTCAAATTTGGATCCACTTCACGAGCTAAATCCAACTCCTCCCCCACCGGATTTGTGCCAACGGTGCCCACCACATTTGGCTTGTGTTGGCCCACCTTGCCGGGAGGTGTTCCAGCCCCTGCCCCCCATGGATTTGAGCAATAGCAAAACACCACAGGAATTGAAGCCGGTGCCACCTGCATCGCTGCCTGCAAAGGTGGCGTTCCAATTGCTAAGAACAAATCCACCGGTACGCCAACAAATTGTTTTGCCACCAAGGTGGTGTTTGCTAATTCGCCGGCGGCATCTTTTTGGATCACATTTAAGGATTCACCTTCCGCATATCCAGCTTTAGCAAGGGCTGCCATAAATCCCTTGCGCACAGAATTTGGCGGGGCAGCATCAACAAACTGCAGCATGCCGATGGTGGGGCCTTTTACTTTTTTATCGGCGCCAAGTTTTGAGCAAGCCGCAAGCAATGCCGTGCCGCTAAGGCCAACACCCGCTAAACCAAGAAAAGTACGCCGTTCCATCAGTAATTAATCGGCACTTGATTAGCTCACTTTGGCGCTGCCATAGAGCTCTCGCAAGTTTGTGTGGCTTAAATCTGCTTTTTCGGCGCCACTCCAATCCCCCCGCACCGAACCTTCATGGAGCATTAGCAAGCGATCGCCGTGGTTTAAGGCTTGTTCCAAGCTGTGGGTAACCATCAAGGTGGTGGTGCGGAGTTGGCGCACTAAACGTTCTGTGAGTTGCATCACCCGCGCTTCCGCCTTTGGATCCAAGGCTGCAGTGTGCTCATCGAGCAGCAATAGTTCAGGTTCCGCCAAAGTGGCCATTACAAGGCTGATCGTTTGCCGTTGGCCTCCGGATAATTGGCCCACGGGTGTATTGATGCGATCGGCAAGGGGCACCTCAAGGCTTTCCAATAGCTCTTGGAAACGAAGCACATCAAGTTTGTTTGGGCGAATACCTAAAAGACCTTGCCACCTAAACGGTGAACGGCGCCTTGATTCAGCAAGCCGTAAATTTTCAGCAATCGTGAGACCCGGCGCGGTGCCATCGAGGGGGTTTTGCATTACCCGACCAATCCAGCGGGCTCTGCGGTAATCCTTTAATTGTTGCAAGGGCCTGCTATTTAAACGCAAACTGCCGGCCTGCAATTTGAGGCTGCCAGCTATGAGATTTAGCAATGTGGACTTTCCTGATCCATTGCTGCCGATTAATACCAAAAATTGAGCGGGGGGGCATTCGAGCTTGAAGTCCTTAAACAGCTGTCGCCAACTGCCACCTGGCTGGCTATGACCCCAGCAAAGACCTTCGATCTGCAAACTCATAAACGCTTACCTGCATTTGCAAGACCCGGCAATCGCAACCTACCAAGTGCCAATGCTGCAAGAAGCAGTAGCGCTGTAACGAGCTTTAAATCCACAGGCTCGAGGCCAACTTGCAAAGCAAGCGCAATCATGAAGCGGAACAAAATCGATCCAATCACCACTGCAAAAAGAGCCATCGGAATTGAACGGGGTCTACATACCGATTCACCAACGATCACAGCCCCAAGACCAAGGATTAAGGAACCAAAGCCCATAGTTACATCAGCAAAACCCTGGTAATAAGCAACTAAGGCACCTGCTAATGCAACAAATCCATTTGCGATTGCAATCCCCAAGGTGAGGCCGGCAGCTCCACTAACTGCATTGGCGCGGGCCATGTTGGGGTTATTGCCAAGGGCCCTGAGCGCTAGGCCTAAATCGGTTGCAAGCAATAGAGCAAGTAATCCAACTAAGCCGATAACCACCAAGCTGAGGGCAATCGCCCAGTCGCCATCACCACCACTACCCATATCAGGCAGAGGATCAAGGCCTAGATCGAGATTGATCAAAGGGATATTCGAGCGGCCCATCAAACGCAGGGTTATCGAATAGAGCCCTGTACTGGTGAGGATGCCGGCAAATAAATCGTTAACGCCGAGGCGCGTGTGAATTAGTGCAGTAACGCAACCAGCTAGGGCACCACTAAGCACTGCAGCTAGTAAGGCAAGCGCAGGATTCAGGCCATTTGTGATGAGTACTGCTGCCATGCCGCCACCGAGCGCAAAAGAGCCATCTACTGTGATGTCTGCAAAATTGAGCACCCGCAGAGTTAAATAAACGCCAAGGGCTAAACCGGCATAGGCAAGACCCTGGTTGTAAGCCCCAAGCCAAATAGAAAACATCGCCTTCAGATTCAAGCCACCATTCTGCTGCCACTAACTGGAATTGCCTGATTTCGCTGCTATCGAACCAATCACCCTGGCGGCATTGATTGCCTGCGGCCTCGCGGGGGGCTTTATCAACACAATTGCAGCCAGTGGTGCAACAGTTACCTTGCCAACGATGATTAGATTGGGCCTTAGCCCAGGAATCGCCAATGGCACCAATCGTTTAGCAGCAGTGGCGGGATTGGCAACTGCCACCTGGCGTTTTCAACAGGCGGGGGCAATCCCTTGGAAACTCACCTTAAAAGCAACATTGCCAATGGTGCTTGGCGCCAGCATTGGCGCCTTAGGCGCAACGGCTTTAGCAGATGAATGGATAACACTTGCTGTTGCAATTTCATTGATATTTGTATTAATTATATTAATAACAAAGCCAACTCAATTACTGCAAGAACCAGCAATAGAAAATGAAAACATAGAGCCCAAACTCGGCTTTTTATTTTATAGCCTAATGACCCTTACAGGTATATGGGCAGGATTTATATCTCTAGGTTCTGGTGTGATGACTTTGCTAGTACTTGTGCTGGCGGGCAAGATTCCATTAAAAACGGCAAATATTCTAAAATGTTTTGTGAGGTTAAGCTCCAGCCTTATAGCTTTGTTGATATTTGGATTGCGCGGTGATATCAATTGGTTATGGGCGCTTCCCTTAGCTCTTTCCAGCATGGTGGGGGCAAATGTAGCAGCGAAGATTGCCCTGGGCCCCCAAGCTAATCAATGGATATTTCGATCTCTAATTGTGGTGGTGTGTGTGGAAGCTGGCAGTTTCCTATGGCGGCTTAATCCAGGCCTACTGGCTTAGCGCTAGAACATGGCTTGAAATCAAATTTGCCAATGGCAACAGAAGCCCGCTGGAAAGGTCGCCTTATTGCCAGCAGTGATAGCACCATCAGCGTTGATGGCAATGCTTATTTCCCTGCTGCTGCGTTAGTTGAAAACTGCTTTCAGGCCTCCAGCCACCGCAGCGTATGCGGCTGGAAAGGAGAAGCTCACTATTACAACGTGGTAGTTGATGGTGAGGTGAATGAGAATGCTGCTTGGTATTACCCCGAACCAAAGGAAGCCGCAGCTGAAATCAAAGGCAGGGTGGCCTTTTGGAAAGGCGTAAAGGTGAGCGCTAGCGAGTGAGCATTATTAATGCGAAAGAGTTAAGTAAGATCTATCGAATTAGCGAAAAGCAGCCTGGTTTAGCTGGAACATTGCGACATTTGCTGCAACGTAAACACCGCGAGATAACAGCGGTAAATCAAGTTTCTTTTTCTATAGAACCCGGTGAAATTGTTGGTTTTCTTGGCCCAAATGGGGCAGGAAAAACAACAACATTAAAAATGCTCACCGGTTTAATTCATCCAAGTAGTGGCGAACTTTCAGTAGCTGGCCACAAACCATGGCAACGTAAAGCACGATTTTTACGCCAGATCACCCTGGTGATGGGTAATAGACAACAATTGCTGTGGGATCTTCCGGCTCTTGATTCATTAAAAGTTAACGCAGCTGTTTACGGTATCCCAGAAAAAGAAGCGCAGCGCCGTATAAATGAACTTGCCGAAATGTTAGAGCTTGGCGAAGAGCTGCTAAGGCCACTGCGCAAATTATCGCTGGGCCAACGCATGAAAACGGAATTATTAGCAGCGTTACTACATCAACCTGCAGTGTTATTTCTTGATGAACCAACCCTGGGCTTAGATGTAAATGCCCAGGTGCGGGTGAGGGAATTCCTTGCTGATTACAACAAACGAACAGGGGCAACAATGCTGCTCACAAGCCATTACATGGGCGATATAACCACCCTATGCCCAAGGGTGTTATTAATTCATCAAGGTGAACTATTTCACGACGGTTCTTTAAGCGAGCTCACCCAAAAACTTGCCCCATGCAGCCAGGTGCGGATGGAACTAAGTGAAATTCACAGCGTTGAGGATTTCTGCGGCTACGGCGATATTCACTCCCTAAAGGGCCATCAGGTGCAGCTTTTAATACCTCGCGCTGAACTATCAGAACGGGTAGCAGCACTACTAAATCGCTTTGAAGTGGTGGATCTAGAAGTGAGTGCCCCGCCTATAGAAGAATTGATTGGCGGTTTATTCCGCACTAGAGATAAATTATGAAATGGGCTTGGCGGGTGGCACGGGCGCTGATAACAAGCCAATACGCCCTAATGCTGGAATATCGAGCAGAAATTATCCTCTGGGCACTTTCAGGGGTATTGCCTTTAATAATGCTTGGGGTATGGAGTGGCTCGGGCGCAGCTACTGCTGCGGGCATATCAGCGCAGCAGCTGAGTCGCTATTTTCTTGCTGCTTTTGTAGTGCGGCAATTTACGGTGGTGTGGTTGATAAATGTGTTTGAAGAAGATGCTCTACAAGGCAGATTATCGCCATTTTTACTGCAGCCAATATCTCCTTTATGGCGCTATCTCACCGCACATTTAAGTGAGCAAGCCTCTCGTATCCCCATTGTTGCGGTGCTGCTAGTGCTGCTAGGAATAGCGGCACCTGGCTTAATTTGGTTGCCATCAGCAGGGGCAATATTTTTTGGATTTATTGCAATTATGGCTGCATTTTTACTTAGATTCCTACTACAACTTGTATTAACTACTTTCTGCTTTTGGAGTGAAAAAGCTGCTGCAATTGATCGATTACTCATGATTCCATATATGTTTCTTTCAGGCATTGTGGCGCCTATAGATACCTTTCCACCTGCAGTAAAGCGGCTTGCGATGGCAACTCCCTTCCCCTGGATGATTGATTTTCCTGCAAGGCTAATAGCAGGTGAACCGGTGAATATTGCGCTTGGTTTTGCTGCAATCACTGCTTGGTGTTTATTATTATTGCCGATTTGTCATCTGCTGTGGCGGGCAGGCCTGCGGCGTTACTCTGCGATGGGAGCATGAAGGAAATAAAACGCTATTGGCACAGTTTATGTTGCTTCTGGAGTAGTTCTATTGCAGCTGAATTTGAATACCCGCTTAATGCTTGGGTTGAATTGTTATCTGTGCTGGGCAATTTAGCTGGCAGTATATTTGTGCTGAAGCTTTTATTTGGCAACGGAGTTGCACTTGGGGGCTGGAGCTGGAATGGCTCATTAATAGTATTGGGCTTATATACAATTTTAGATGGCTTTACAACTTGCGTATTGCAACCAAATTTGAGCCGTATTGTGAATCATATTCAAACTGGCACCCTTGATTATGTATTACTAAAACCAATAGATAGCCAATTTTGGCTTTCAACCCGCACGGTATCCCCCTGGGGGTTGCCTGGAATTATTGTTGGCTTTTGCCTAATTTGCTGGGCACTATTTAAGCCAAGTTCAAGTATTAACTACGGCCTGCCCTCCAGTGGCGCTTTGCTACTTGCCGCAGCACTACTTATAGCTTCTTTGGCAATACTTTATAGCCTTTGGTTTGTATTAGCAGCACTAAGCATTTGGTTTATCAAAGTGTGGAATGCCACCGAAGTCTTAAGGTATACTTTAGTGGCAGGAAGATATCCCGTAAGTGCCTACCCCCCTGCGCTTAGGTTAATTTTTACTTTTGTATTGCCGGTGGCATTTCTTACAACTATCCCGGCAGAAGCGCTACTTGGCAAAAGCTCAAGTATTTGGGCAATCGCTGCTTTAGGTGTTGCAGGAATTTGTTTAACCGGCAGCCGCTTATTATGGAATTATGCACAACGCTTTTATACCTCTGCCTCTAGTTAATAAATTTGAAAATAACAGGCCGATGGTGCCAGCAGCCCTTCCGCCATGCCAGCCAAACCTTGAATAATTAACTCCTAAATAACTTTGAATACAAGCCGCCATGCTGCAATTGAGCGAGACCTGCCCCCACCCCTGCGCTGAACATTGAGCGTGGATCTTTACGCCATAAAAATATAGATTGAGCGCTTATTAGTGGTGCTAATTGCAGCTGTAAGCACTGGCTTGAGCTGGCACCAAAGGGCACTAAACGCACTGCTGCACTGATTTGATTTGCCACCCAATTATATAAATAAGCCTCTAATAAATCATCGCCTGGCACATCAAAACAACACCCCGCCCATGCCCATGCAGCAGTCCAGCCAAATTCAGGTTTTTGCATTGATAATGGCCAACCCATCACCGCTAATAATTGCAAAAGAGATTGCCCCATCTGCAACTGCTGAGCCCGCATTTCAACTGCCTCACGTTGGGCTAATAGCCAGCCATTTAATTCAAACAAAGCTGGCGCATCATTGCAAATAATGGCCTGCTGCAAAGGCGCAAGCGCTGCTGCTTCCACCCTTAATAACCCTGTTTGCAGTTCGGCTTCCAGCCAACTTTTAAGGCTAGCAATCTCATTTAATTCTCCTTTGTGCAACAACACCTCTAAACCTTCCGAATAACCAAAACCCCCCACAGGCAATGCGGGGCTCACCAATTGCAGCAATGCCAAAGGCAATGTCATCGATGTTGAGGGTGGTGTTGATGTTGATGATTATCTTGATGATTATGTTGCTCAGTGTTGTGATAAGCCCCTACTTCCGGCAAAAAAGCAGCCTGCAGAGCTGAAACTTTCAGGCCCCGTTGTTGCAACATTTGCGCCAAAACAGGATCAGCTAATAGGCGTAATTCATCAACTTTCACCTCTAATGCCACATGGCGGTTGCCAAGGTGATAAGCCGCCTGCAGCAAGCCGAGCGGATCATCACTGCACACCACCAGTAGCGGCTCTTTTGCTGCAACCACTACCGCTAGTGGTATGCCCGCTTCTGCAGCCAAGCCTTCGCCAGGCTGCAGATATCCCCCCCTTGGCAATTGCAACAACACCTCCCTGCCGCAGCTACAGCGGCGCAAACCACGGCTCACCTGCCGTTCAGCAGCGGTTAGTGGTAATTGCAGTAACACCCCAATAGATTCAACATTTAAGCCGGCATCGCAACGTTGCTGCAACAACAGTGGCTTCTGTTCCTCTTGCATCAAGCCAAGCTGGCATAAATCCATGCGGTTGGCGTGGAACTGCTGATTTGCAATTTCAGCTCAATGGCCTCGGTTGCACCAGCTTTCAAGGCGGCACCACTGCTCCTTTAAAGCTTTTGCGGCCTTTCAACGGCGCCGCTGGCCGTTGCGAACTACCGCTACTGCACACTGCCGGCGGCCTGGTGGGGGGAGATCAGCTAGCGATCAAGCTCGAACTCGCCCCTAATAGTTGCGCCCTCATTACCAGCGTGGCAGCTCAAAAGATCTACGGCACTAGGGGACGCTCCCGCCTCGATCCAAACGGCCGTTGGGCTGAAATTAAGCTGCAAAGCAAGCTTGCCGCCGGCGCTGATCTCGAATGGTTACCTCAAGAAACCGTTGTATTTGAGGGCGGCTTATTACAGCAGCAGCACCGGGTAGAGCTCGCCGAAAATGCCAGCTGGCTCGGCATTGATGTGGTGCGGTTGGGGCGCACCGCAAGGGGTGAAACCTTGGGTAGCGGTTGCTGGCGCAGCAGCCTTGAGATACGGCGTCATTTAAGCAGTGGTGTCCGCTGGGAATTAGTAGATCGGCTGCAAATTGAGTGCAATTCCTTAAATGCAGCCCATGGCCTTCAGGGGCAACCAGTGCTGGGCAGCCTCGTGTGGGCAGCGCCCAATCCGCTTGATCAAAAGGAAATCAAACAACTACTACTGCAGGCCCGCCAAGACGGCCTTGAGCTGGAGGGAGAGATGGCAATCAGCCAGCTGCCGCAGGGGCTTATCGCCCGTTACCTAGGCCCTTCCAGCCAAGCGGCCCGCTTTTGGTTTTGCCGCCTTTGGATGCTGATTCGTGAATTGCGCTGCCTTGCTGCACCCACACCACCGAGGGTATGGCCGATTCAAGAAAATCCATGCGGCAGAAATCTCAATTGATTAGCCACCACCACAACGGCACGGTTACGAGCGCCATAGCTGTGCTGATTAATACCAAACCCGCCGCATCATTTATCCCTTCCCCCGCCGCTTCCGCCATCAACAACACTGAAATCGCCGTGGGGGCTGCCGCCTGCAACACCAAAGCATCCGCAACTAAACCAGGTAAGCCAAGCCAAGTTGTTATCAGCGCAAATAGCAACGGCAACAGCAGCAATTTGATTGATAACGCCGGCGCTAATTTCCTCCAGCTCTGCCAGCTAAAACCTTCTGCAAGTTCACCCTGCTGCTGCATCACCCCTATTCGCATCCCCACCAAAAGCAAAGCCAGCAACAACACCAAACGGGCGGGCCACCAGAGCAGGCTTGCTAGGGGCTCTTGCCAAGGGGTGAGTTGCAGCGCAAAAGCAAGCAAAAATCCATGGGTGGCAGGGCTTTGGCTAAGGTCGCGGCGAAAGGAACGGCGCCTCTCGCTGCTGGATTTCAGCAGCCGTGGCCCCAGCGTCCAGCTCAACAATGTGGCAGCGAGGTCGTAAGCAATCGCAGCACCAAGGGCTGGAGGTGGCAGCAGAGCCAAAGCCACTGGAATGCCGAAATAGGTGGTATTGCCGGTGGCTGCCCCAAGCTGCAAGGCGCCATTAGGCAGCAAACGCCTCAGTGGCGGCAGCAAATGCAGCAACAGCATCACGCTTGCAATTAAAAAAAGCGCTAACGCGGCAGCAAGTAAAAAATCGCGATTTAAACCCGAGCGCAGCAGCAATGCCGCCACACCTAATGGAATGCCGTAGCGCACTAAAAGTGGTGCTATTCGCCCAGGCAGTAGGGGATAACGCAAACCCAGAGCAAGCCCTAGGGCCAGAGTGGGTATTAGTTCCAGTAAAAGTTTCAGCACAGCTCAATCTTTCAACAGTGTTTGCAGCCCATGCACCTATCTCCACAAGAAAAAGACAAGCTTTTGATCGTTACCGCCGCATTACTGGTGGAACGGCGCCTAGCGAGGGGTTTAAAACTCAACCACCCAGAAGCTGTGGCCTGGCTCAGCTTTCAAATCTTGGAAGGGGCGCGGGATGGCAAAACCGTAGCGGCGCTGATGCAAGAAGGCAGCACCTGGCTAAAACGCGAACAGGTGATGGATGGAGTAGCTGAATTAATTAACGAAGTGCAAATGGAAGCCACCTTCCCCGATGGCACCAAGCTCGTAACCGTGCATCAACCAATTCGATGATTATCCCCGGCGAATTACTTCCAGAACCAGGCTTTATTGAGCTAAATGCCGGCCGGCCTGTAACCAACTTGATGGTGGCAAATAGCGGCGATCGGCCGATTCAAGTGGGATCTCACTTTCACTTTGCCGAAGCCAATGCTGCCTTGTTATTCGATCGGGATGCCGCCCGAGGGAAAAGACTAAATATCCCTGCCGGTACGGCGATTCGTTTTGAACCAGGTGATAAAAGGGAAGTGGAATTAGTGCCCTTTGTTGGTGCTCGCCGCGTAGTGGGTTTCAACGCACAAGTAAACGGCCACCTCGATGGAGATAACTAATGGCATATCAAATGGATCGCCGCAGCTACGCCGAAACCTATGGCCCCACCACTGGAGATCGGTTGCGCCTGGCAGACACCAATTTGATCCTGGAGGTGGAAAAAGACTTCACCTCTTACGGCGATGAGGTGAAATTTGGCGGCGGCAAAGTTATTCGTGATGGCATGGGTCAAGGCCAGAGCAGTCGCGCTGCTGGCGCTGTAGATACGGTAATAACAAATGCCCTAATCCTTGATTGGTGGGGCATCGTTAAAGCTGATGTGGGTATTAGAGATGGCCGCATTTGCGCCATCGGTAAAGCCGGCAATCCAGATATCAGTAACAACATCGATATCGTGATCGGCCCTGGCACCGAAGCAATCGCCGGCGAGGGCCATATCCTCACCGCTGGTGCCATAGATACCCATATTCATTTCATCTGTCCCCAGCAGATTGAAACCGCTTTAGCAAGCGGAGTTACCACGATGTTGGGGGGCGGCACAGGCCCTGCCACCGGCACCAATGCCACCACCTGCACGCCAGGGGCTTTTCACTTGGCCCGGATGCTCCAAGCAGCGGAAGGTTTACCGGTGAATCTGGGCTTTTTTGGCAAAGGCAATGCCAGCACTCCAGAGGCTTTAGAAGAGCAAATTCGAGCTGGGGCCTGCGGCCTCAAATTGCATGAAGACTGGGGCACCACCCCTAGTGCGATCGATTGCTGCCTAGGGGTAGCCGATCGCTTTGATGTGCAGGTGTGCATCCACACAGACACCTTGAATGAAGCCGGCTTTGTAGAAGACACAATCCGCGCCATTGCTGGCCGCACCATCCACACCTTCCACACCGAAGGGGCAGGGGGCGGCCACGCCCCAGACATCATCAAAATTTGCGGCCAAGCCAACGTGCTCCCAAGCAGCACAAATCCCACCAGGCCTTACACCCGCAACACCCTGGAAGAGCATCTCGACATGTTGATGGTGTGCCACCACCTAGATGCAGGCATACCAGAGGATGTGGCATTTGCAGAATCGCGAATTCGCCGCGAAACAATCGCCGCAGAAGACATCCTTCACGACCTTGGCGCTTTCTCAATCATTGCCAGCGATTCCCAAGCGATGGGCAGGGTGGGGGAGGTGATAACCCGCACCTTTCAAACAGCCCACAAAATGAAGGCGCAGCGGGGTGCTCTAACAGGCGATAGCTCCCGCAACGACAACAACCGGATTAAACGCTACATAGCAAAATTCACTATTAACCCTGCCATAGCCCATGGCATCAACAGCCAAGTGGGTTCAGTTGAGGTGGGCAAGCTTGCTGATTTAGTGCTCTGGAAACCAGGATTTTTTGGGGTAAAACCGGAACTAATCCTTAAAGCAGGCAGCATCGCTTGGGCCCAAATGGGTGACGCCAACGCTTCAATTCCCACCCCCGGGCCAGTGCACGGCCGGCCAATGTTTGCCACCTATGGCAGGGCTCTCGCCCCCAGCTGTTTTACCTTCATGAGCCAGGCGGCCCTTGATGCTGATCTACCTCGCCAGCTGGGTTTAGAACGCCCTTGCCTACCGGTGCAACACACCCGCGATATCGGTAAAGCGGCAATGCTTAACAACAACAGCTTGCCCAATATTGAAGTGGATCCTGAAACCTATGAGGTTTTTGCCGATGGCGAACTGCTCAGCTGCGAACCAGCTGATGAATTACCGATGGCCCAACGTTATTTTCTGCTTTAGCTAAATTATAAAAACTAAAACGGTAACTTTTTATACAAATAAATCCCTCCAATACCCGGAGATATGTGATTCCGTAGCAAAAGGCACCTTGCAACTGCTTAATAATTAAGAAGGTGTTGGTGGGATAAGCCTTGATTGTGAGCTCGATGTTTGAAAGCTACGTTCCAATCGGCGGCTTTGATGAATACATGAGCCCCAGCCACACGCCCCGCAAAGCGATGGGCGCCCTAATGGACCAACTAGGAGCCCTGGGCTTACCGCAATTAAACGAAAACCATCGCGCTGCTGAACAACTATTAAAAAGGCTTGGTGCCACCTTCCGCCTATACAACAGCAACTCGGAAGCAAGCGAGCGGATCCTGCCATTCGACCCGCTGCCCCGCCTGATCGATCAACAGGATTGGGCAGTGCTAGAGGCGGGCCTAATTCAACGCCTAGAGGCAATAGATCTTTTTCTTAGCGATATTTATGGTGAACAAAAAATAATTAAAGACGGTATTATCCCCGCAGAAGACATTCTTAGTAGCCAGGGCTGGCGACCCCAAATGCAAGATGTTGTGCCGCCACTTGCAAGATGGTGTCACATTTCTGGCCTTGATCTTATACGTGATGGGGATGGCACCTGGCGCGTATTAGAAGACAACCTACGCTGCCCCTCGGGAGTTGCATATTTCTTAGAAAATCGCCGTGTGATGAAACAACTCTTTGGTGGATTATTCCAAAGCCAACGAATCACTCCAATTGATAACTACGCATCACAACTGCTGCAAACGCTTCAAGAGATGGCCCCTTGGACAGATAGTCCGCAAGTGGTACTCCTAACCCCTGGTGTTCATAATAGTGCTTACTTTGAGCATAGCTATCTAGCGCGATTGATGGGAATTCAATTGGTGGAAGGCACCGATCTTTTATGTGAAGACAACAAAGTTTGGATGCGAAGCACCAACGGATTAGAGCGAGTTGATGTGATCTACAGGCGCATCGATGATGATTTCCTTGATCCCGATTGCTTTCGTAGTGATTCGATGCTTGGGGTGAAAGGCCTGATGGGTTCCTTCCGCGATGGCCAAGTAGCGATCGCAAATGCACCGGGCACTGGAGTTGCAGACGACAAATTGATTTATGCCTACGTGCCCCAAATGATTCGCTATTACCTAGGCGAAGAAGCAATTATTCCAAACGTAACCACCTTTTTATGCGCAAGGCCAAAAGACTGCCTCTATGTATTAGAACACCTGCCTGAATTAGTAGTGAAAGCTGTATCGGAAGCCGGCGGTTACGGAATGTTGATCGGCCCCCATGCAAGCCCAGCGGAAATTGAAAGTTTTAGCAAATTAATCCAAGCAAATCCACGCAATTACATCGCCCAACCAACCCTTCAACTTTCAACAGTGCCCTCCCTAAGCGAAGGCGAGCTCTACCCCTGCCATGTGGATCTAAGGCCATACATATTGAGGGGCAAACAAAGCTGGGTAACAGCGGGAGGCCTCACTCGCGTAGCCCTTAAACGAGGTTCCCTCGTGGTGAATTCCTCCCAAGGTGGGGGTAGTAAAGATACCTGGGTGGTTTCATGCTCAGCCGTGTAGCAGAACAGCTTTACTGGATCTTCCGGTATGTGGAAAGGGCCGATAATCTGGCCCGATTTTTAGACGTTGGAATGTCGATGGCGCTCGATTCACCAGCGGATGGTGATGCGGTGTGGCTACCCCTTATCGAAGCATGCGCAGAGAGCAGCCTGTTTGAAGAATTGCATCCTGCAGGTGGGGCAGCAGCAGTGGAATGGTTTCTGCTGGCACAAGCGCAAAACCCAAACGCAATCTGTAATTGCATCGCAATCGCTCGAGAAAATGCAAGGCAAATCCGTGAAGTGATCCCTAATGAATTTTTTGAAGAATTAAATGCATTGCATCTTGATTTACAACCAGGGGAATCTTTTTGGCAGCAAGCCTTACCGGAACAATTGCAGTTAATTCGTAGGGGTTGTCAGCAGCTTTATGGCATTGCAGATTCAAGTATGCGTAGGGATATCAGCTGGCAATTTGCAAACTTAGGCAGATTGATTGAACGGGCTGAAAAGACAGCAAGAATTCTTGATGTGAAGTATTTTTTGCTACTGCCAAGCCCTCAAGATATTGGTGGCGCCTTAGACGAACTGCAGTGGATTGCTTTATTACGATCCGCCAGCGCGTATCAAATGTATAGACAACACACCCAACAACCGATCACCCCTAGTGGAGTTGCTGAATTTCTATTACTTGATCCCGATTTCCCCCGCTCTGTGCGCTACTGCCTCAATGGCATTGCCGAAGCAATCGCAAGCATTGATCAACAGCCACTCCTGCAAAGTGGCCATCCCCTAAGCCGTAGTTTAGGGCGCCTGCAAGCCACCTGGAATTTCTCCCAGGTGGGAGAGGTAATTAATTTTGGCCTGCATCAGGTGATTGATGAATTGCAACTGCAAATCAATCAACTCCATAGCCTGCTGGAAACCCGCTACTTTATTACAAACCAATGCACATAAAACTAAGCCATAGCTTCACGTATACCTATTCAAAACCGGTGCAACTTGGCGCCCATCGCCTTTGCTTAATGCCTCGTACGATCGGATTTCAAAAACTGATTAGCCATAAAATTAGTTTCAATCCAGAGCCTTGGCATAAATATGAATTACTCGCCGCCGGTGGCGATCAGATTCTTCGGGCGAAATTCATCGGCAACACAGATCGCCTTGAAATACTTTCCGAATCTGAGGTAATTACATCAGCACCACCTTTAATTGAACTGTGCCTGGATGAACAAGAAGCAAGATTGCCTTACCCAATCGGAAAGTTAAATGCAGATTTAGTAAGCAACCTGCAGGGCTGGCTACCGAATGGGCAACATGATCCAGCCGCCATCGCTCTTGCTCAAGAAGCAACGATCGGAAGCGATCAACGCTGTCTCAGCTTCTTGCAGCAATTACATGAGTTGATTCAAGAAAGAGTCAACTACACCCAGCGCCACAATGGCCCCCCCTGGCCCGCAGGCCGCACCCTGCGGGAACGGGTGGGGTCTTGCCGCGATCTCGCCGTGCTGCTGATCGAATGCTGCAGATGCATTGGCTTGCCGGCTCGGTTTGTAAGTGGTTATCACCTGGTGCAACCAAAGCCAGATCGCTACGACCTCCACGCCTGGGCAGAGGTTTATCTACCTGGAGCAGGCTGGCGCGGCTTTGACCCCAGCGGCCTTGGCGCGATTGATGATCGTTATGTACCTCTTGCCAGTTCATCAAATCCTGAACTCACTGCAGCAGTGAGCGGCAGTTTTAGCGGGCCGCCTGGGGTGAGTAGCGAATTCAGCTGGGCAATAGAGGCAGAAGAATTAAGCCTGAAGCAGCCATGAGCCAAACACTTTTGTGCTCCTTACCGCCATGGATGCTGGCGGCGGGGAAGGAAGCCAGAAAGCGGTTTCAAAACTCCGCCATGGAACTCACATTGGGGGGCGAACCCACCTATGTGCCCCTTAAACCCAAAGGAGCTGAATGGAGTGTGGCCGCCGATGGCCCCAGCAAACTCACCTATGCCAATGCATTAGCAAAGCAACTACAAA
>Ga0247840_10003905_pt1 | contig 24438 bp, 18 predicted proteins | sample LaCruzMarch2015__FD_192404 | JGI IMG/M metagenome (GOLD analysis project Ga0247840, IMG submission 192404) | Freshwater microbial communities from meromictic Lake La Cruz, Castile-La Mancha, Spain - LaCruzMarch2015_17m | ecosystem: Environmental > Aquatic > Freshwater > Lake | place: Spain...
CTTCTGGTCGACGGCGAAGTCGGCCTGAGCGATGTGTCCGTCTTGAGCGGTGCCGCCCTCGGCGGGAGCGGTATCCTCGGCGGGAACCTCACCCTTGAGGCGGGTGCGAAATTTGTTTTCAGTCTGAGCGACGCGCTGACGGTCAACGGGGGCTCGGTGAGTTTCGGCCGCTTCGGCATCGACGACCTTGTCGGGTTGGACAGCACCGTGGCCAACGGCGCTTACACTCTCATCGACGGCACGGCCAGCATCGACTTTGCCAATCTCGTCCACATGGGCGAGGCAAGCGCCTTCAACCTGGGCGGCGGCAAGCAAGCCTACTTCAGCGAAGGCAGCCTCGTCGTCAACGTCGTCCCTGAGCCCTCGACTTATGCGTTGTTGGCACTCGGTGCGGTTGTGGTGCTGGTGGCTCTTCGCCACCGCAGGCTCCTCTGATTCGGTGCCTTAAATTCACGACAAACCCAGCGCTATGAAAAAAACCATTCTCCATCCGCTGCTTGCACTTGCCGGCTGTCTCGCCGCTTTTAACGGCACGTCCACCCTCCAAGCCCAGACTACCAATATCTGGAATTTCAACTTCTCCGGTTCGATCGTCCAATGGACGGTTCCCAGCCCTGGATACTATGACGTGACGGCTTACGGGGCGCAAGGTGGCGGCTTCACTGCTTACGCGGACACCCAAAGGGCGTTCAGTGTCCCCGGCGGCCGCGGAGCTGTGATCGGCGGGCTATTTCTGTTCGAACAAGGAGAGGTTTTGAGCATCCTGGCTGGCGGGGCCGGATCAAGTGCCAGCGGCGGCGGCGGGAGTTTCGTGGTGAACTCGTCCACAAATCCCTTGGTGGTAGCCGGAGGAGGAGGAGGAACTTCAGCCGCGGGCTCGTATTGGCCGAGTGCCTCCATCACCACCTCCGGAAATAATGCAACGTATGTGAACGAGAACAGACAGGGCTCTGGTGGGACGAACGGCACTGGAGGAACCGTTGGCAGTTCTTCATATCCCAAAGGAGGTGCGGGCGGTGGGGGATTCTTCGGTAATGGGCAATCTCACTACGGGCCAGCCCCCGCTGGGGCTCCGGACCTGTATTCTGCCGGCGGAACCAGTTATCTCGGCGGTGGTGCTGGAGGAAGCGGAGGATACTTTTACGTACGCGTAACAGAGCAAGGGGTATGGTCGGATATAACCGTTTATGCCGTCGATGGTGGATTTGGAGGGGGTGGGCAGGGGCTCTACGCCGGTGGCGGTGGCGGCGGCTACAGCGGCGGCGGCGGCGGCGGAGCTGAGGTGTTATTTGGGGGCAGCGGCGGCGGCGGCGGATCCTTTCTTGCTGCCTCAGCCTCTAATGATGTGATGCGAGTCGGTCACACCGGTAACGGGAGCGTCAGCATTTCAGCGGCGGCGGTAAGCCTGGTGGTAGGCAATAATTCCTCCAACCAAAGCATCACCATCAGCAGCGGCACCAATGACTACTACAATATCGTCCTCGGAGGTAACGTTGGTGACGCGAACAACAGCGTCTCCGTTACGAATGCAGGCACCGTCGTCAACGCCTCCAACTACGTCTTGGTCGGACAGAACGGTTCGAGCAACACTATGACGGTGTCGGGCGGGGCGAGCGTGGCCGATCAGGCATTCAGCGTGGTCGGCCTCAACGCCACGGCTTCGGGCAACAGCCTGCGGGTGACGGGAACCGGGTCGACCTGGAGTAGCGGCGGGCTTGTGATCGGCGACAGCGGATCGGGCAACAGCATGTCGGTCGAGGCGGGGGCCGGAGCCGTGAGTGCCGGGTCTGGAGTCGCCCTGGGCTACGACGTCGGATCCTCCGGCAACTCCCTCCTCGTCGACGGAAGCGGCTCAACGCTGACCAGCGTTTCCGACCTTATCGTGGGATTCGGCGGAAGCGGCAACTCCGTGGTGGTCTCCAACGGTGGAACCCTGACCAACAGCCATTACACCTACGGCGGGGTCATCGGCGTCAACGCGAGCTCGCTGAGCAACAGCGTGCTGGTGACAGGAACGGGATCGACCTGGAGCAATAGCAGCAGCCTGACGATCGGAGACGCCGGAGAGGGCACCCTCACCATTGCCAATGGAGGATCGGTTGCGGCCAACGCCGTCATCATCGCATCGCAAGCTGGTTCCTCCGGCACCCTGAACTTCGGTTCTCTTGGCGGGAGCGACACCGCAGGGAACTTCCTGCCTCCAGCGATCAGCTTCGGATCAGGCACCGGCACGATCAATTTCAACCAGACCGACACGGTGGCGGCCACTGGTTTCTCCGGCAACGGAAGTCTGAATCAACTCGGAAGCGGGACGACGATTCTGACGGGAACCAACACCTACTCGGGAACAACGACCGTCAATCGCGGGACGCTTGTGGTTCAAGGTCAGCCATCGCTCGGCACTTCCTCTGTCACGGTGAACGGTGGAACCCTCGAGGCAAGTGGAGTCTTCACGGAGTTTCCATTGGCGCTCAATGCCGGAAACATGACCCTCACGGGAGCGGGATCCTCTTGGAATACCGGAACGAACCCCCTTTCCGTCGGGAATAGCTCCCAGGGGGCCAGCGTGGTTGTCGAGGGCGGAGCCTCCGTGGTGAGTGAGGGCCTGCTCGCTCTTGGTATGAACGCAGGCGCCTCCAACAACAGCGTGCTGGTGACGGGATCCAACTCGAGTTGGAGCACGGCCGTGGGGAACAATTCCTCCTGGACCGTCGCTGTCGGAGACGGGCTCAACGGCGTTAATTCGTCAAGCAACAGCCTGGTCGTCAGCAATGGAGGGCAGGTTTCAGCCACGTATTTCTACATCGGCAACCTCGTCGGGAGCAGTAACAACAGCGTGCTGGTGACGGGTAGCGGCTCCAGGCTGAGCAACACCGAGTATGTCATGATCGGCAATTCCGGATCGGGAAACAGTCTGGTGATCAGTGACGGGGGAAGAGTCTCCTCATTCAGTGCCTGGCTCGGCTATAACCCCGGGAGCAGCAACAACAGCGTGCTGGTGACGGGAAGCGGCTCCAGTCTGAGTAACAACTCGAGTTATGGCACCGCCATCGGAAACCGCGGGGAAGGAACCCTCACCGTGGCCAATGGCGGCGTGGCGGCCTCGACGGTCGGAGGGATCTGGGTTGCACTGGACTCCGGTTCCGTCGGCACGCTGAACATCGGTGGCTTCGGGACCAACGACGCGGCGGGGACGATCAACGCCCCCAAGATCACGTTCGGGGCGGGAACTGGCACGATCAACTTCAACCAGAGCAACAGCACCACGGTGTCTGCCGCCATTTCCGGTAACGGATCGGTGAATCAACTCGGCACCGGCACGACGATCTTGAGTGCGTCGAACAGTTACACCGGCGCAACCACCGTGTCGGCGGGCAAGCTGGTCGTCGATGGATCGATCTCCTCGAGCACAGTGACCGTGCAAGGTGGCACGCTCTCCGGCAGCGGCACGATGGGCGGGCTTATCGTCAACACTGGTGGCACGATCAGCCCGGGCAATTCTCCCGGCGCACTCAACGTCGCCGGCAACGTCGCATGGAATGCTGGCGGCAACTACAACTGGCAGATCGTCGGGTTGACCGGCACGGCGGGCACCGTCTCCACATGGGACTTGGTCTCCGCTACGGGCGTCCTCGATCTCACCGCGTTGAACATCGGCAGCAAGTTCAACATCAACCTCTGGTCACTCTCTTCAACCAGTCCTTCCGATGTGAACGGCGCAGTGCCCGGATTTAACAACGCGCAGAACTACACGTGGAAGATCGCCACCGCGGCGGGTGGTATCACCAACTTCAGCAGCAGCTACTTCAACCTGAACACCGGAGCAATCAACGGCACGGGAGGCTTCGCCAATGCACTGGACGGCGGCAGCTTCTCTCTCGCGCAAAGCGGCAACGATCTCAACCTCGTCTTCACTTCAGCCAGTGCCCCCATTCCCGAGCCCGGCACCTGGGCGGCGATGGCCATTTTTGCCGGCGGCGCGGCCTACGCGGGATGGCGCCGGCGGCGGGATGGAGCGCACATTGGTCGCGTAGAAAGGTGACCTTTTCATCTTTGGGACTGCGGTGGAGAGGGCGTAAAAAAAGGGCAAGGGCCGCTGTGAGTTGATCGACCGAGGCGGAGAGTTCCACAAGAACGCGCACGATGGTTTCCTCGCCAGCGTGGTAATAACTACCCGCGGCAAGTGCGGGACCGATCGAATGAAGGACCTCAAGGCGAAACGGCAAATCTCGACTCGCCAACTCGCACGGCCTCGGAGAGATCCGGCGGGGTGGTATTCGAGTCGGCCTCGACCCACGCGCGTTTTTTAAATCCCTCCGGGGTTCGGAAGATGAGATCATTCCAGCCATCCGACCAAGTGCAGAGGGCTCCTTCTGCGGTCATCTTCCAGGTGCCCTCGCCGTTGAGGGTGCTAAAAGCGCGGCCCGAGGATTGGAGGGTGGCGTAGAGGTAGTTGCCATCTGGCTCTTTGTTAAGTCGCCAAATTCCCACAAAGCCGGCGCGATCGCCGCCCACCCGGGAGGCTGCGGATGTATTCGAAGGGGCCGCGCCCGAACGCCGATCCGGGGAGAATCCTTCATGCAAAAACTCACCGCCCTGAAGGATGATCCGATCCGTCCAGCCATCATGAAAAAAGACCGTGACTCCGTCCGGTCCGGTGCGCCAGAGCCCGCGTTCTCCCTGGGCACCAGTGGCGCTCTCGGCCCAAGTCGAGACGGCTTGGCCATTGGGAAATAAAATAATATCGAACGGCTGCCCTTGATCATCATTCATCGTCCACGCTCCCAGGAAATTCGCCTGCGGGAGATCTGGGCGGGCCTCAGTGGCCAACGGATGCGGCTCGACGGGCTTCGACCGCATGGACCCAGCGGGCTTGGGTGCCGGGCATCCAACCAGCAAAACCAGACAACCAACTAAAATTACCGGATGCCGCACTCCTGAATCCTTTCGCTGCAACAAAGAACCGGCAATACCTTTCTATCACCCCTCCACACCATCGCCCGGAGCAAGGTCGATCTTGAGGTCGCTGCGGCGGTGGGATGGGGCGCACGTTGGTGGCGTCGGCGGCAGAATTCGCCCTGACGCGTCCCGTTTTTCGACCCGCCACCCGGGCCGGTGATCATTTCGTTGGATTTTTTGAAGTTCAATTTGACTTCGCGGCCGGGCTGCTTAATTTGCCGACCATTCATTGATGGGGACGGCCGCGCCTCTCCTCTGATGAAAGCTGTTTTAATCTAACCTGCCTCGGTCGCGGCTTGGAAAAACACATCCTTGAAACGTCATACACTCCTTTTTCTTGCCACCAGCCTTGCCTGTGGCTTGGTGCCCTCCCTGCAGGCCTCGGACAGCAACAGCACCACTTCTTTCGAATACACGGGCTCCATCGCCACGTGGACGGTGCCTCTGACTGCTTCCTATGAAATCACAGCTTATGGCGCCAAGGGTGGGGGAGCTTACGGCGGTAATGGGGCTGTGCTTGGCGGGAGTTTCCTGCTTGATTCCGGGGTTACCTTGAATCTTTTGGTGGGCGGACAAGGCGCTATTGGTAACCCCGTTACTTTCTTTGGCGACCAAGTCAGCGGCGGGGGTGGGGGAACTTTCGTGGTCGCTCCAACCAATACGCCGCTGCTGGTGGCCGGGGGAGGTGGCGGATATGGTTGGCAGGATGGACTTATACCCTACAACTATGAAGGTCACGATGCGAGCACCAACACGTCCGGCACTGGGGCGTATTCTAGCGGGGGGACCAATGGCGCCGGCGGTTTGGGCGGTGGCGGTCAAGAAGATCGCGGTGGCGGTGGCGGAGGAGGATTTTTTGGTTCCGGTTCGAGCGTAAACGATGCCGCGGGTGGGCTTAGCTACGTGAGCGGAGGGAGTGGAGGGGGTTCAGAGGGGAGTGGTGCCGGCGGCTTTGGCGGTGGCGGTCAAGCAAATGAAGGTGGCGGTGGTGGTGGCGGGTATAGCGGCGGCGGTGGCGGTGCGTATGACGGGCGGTCGGGGACCTATGGCGAGGGCGGCGGCGGCGGTTCGTTCATTGCCGCCTCGGCGTCGAATGTCACGATGAGTGTCCCCAGCAGTGCCGCCAGGCCTGATGGTCTGGTCACGATTTCGTATGCCGGCCCCGACTTACCGGTCGGCATCTTCGGCACTGCACAGGTGACCGTTGTCACCCCAGGTACCAATAACTACGAGAACGTCTTCGTCGGAGTCGGCGCCGGTTATGACAACAACAGCCTCATCGTGGCCAACGCCGGCACGACGCTGGCGGCTTCCGGCAATGTGGTGGTGGGCGTGAGTGAGTCCGGTAACCGCCTGGTTGTTTCCAACGGCGCCACGGTGGTGGCCTCGGGAGCCGATGGTGACCCGGCCAGCGGTGCCCTCATCGGCTACAATGCCGGAGCTTCCGACAACAGCATCATGGTGACCGGCGCGGGTTCCACCATGAACAGCCCGATGGGTGTAATTGTGGGCTTGAACGGGTCGGGCAGCAGCATGGTGATCAGCAACGGGGGGGCGGCCAGTTCGGACATCGGACAGATCGGCTACGCTGCGGCCAGCAGCAACAACAGCGTGCTGGTCATGGGTATCGGATCGGCTTGGAACAACCCCAACTCTTCGAACGGCATCCAGGTGGGGGTCTCGGGTCAAGGAACCCTGACCGTGGCCGACGAGGCAGAGGTCAATTTGAACAACGCCTCCTCCGGGCTGACGCTTGGCCAAAACGCGGGTTCCTCCGGCACGCTGAACATCGGCCGCTACGGCGCCCAAGATGCAGCGGGGACAATCTCCACGCCGAAGATTGTCTTCGGTGACGGCACCGGCACGATCAACTTCAACCAGAGCACCGGCACGGACATCTCGGCCCCCATCTCGGGCAACGGATCGGTCAACCAACTTGGCAGCGGCATGACGATCCTGTCCGGAAACAACACCTACACGGGACCGACAACCGTGGTGAACGGCACTCTTCTGGTCGACGGCGAAGTCGGCCTGAGCGATGTGTCCGTCTTGAGCGGTGCCGCCCTCGGCGGGAGCGGTATCCTCGGCGGGAACCTCACCCTCGAGGCGGGTGCGAAATTTGTTTTCAGTCTGAGCGACGCGCTGACGGTCAACGGGGGCTCGGTGAGTTTCGGCCGCTTCGGCATCAACGACCTTGTCGGGTTAGACAGCACCGTGGCCAACGGCGCTTACACTCTCATCGACGGCACGGCCACCATCGACTTTGCCAATCTCGTCCACATGGGCGAGGCAAGCGCCTTCAACCTGGGCGGCGGCAAGCAAGCCTACTTCAGCGAAGGCAGCCTTGTCGTCAACGTGGTCCCGGAGCCCTCGACCTACGCGCTCCTGGCTGTCGCGCTTGCTGGTCTCGGCGCGCACGTGCTGCGCCGCAGCCGCTCGGCCTGAGTTTTTGTCCGGAGCGCATGGGCGCTCCGGTGCTCGTTATCTTCTGCTGAAACCCGTCTGGGGTCAGGCCGGGGCGAAATCCAGCTGCTGCTTGAAGGGGTCGACGCGGGCCACGACCACTTCGAGTTTGTCGCCGGCCTGATAGACCTTCTTTTTCTTCCGGCCGATGAAGCGTTGGCGGGCCTGATCGAAGGTGTAGAAGTCGTCGCCCAGCGCGGAGACGTGGACGAGGCCGCCGGCCATGATGTCGGGCAATTCGATGAACATGCCGAAATTGCGCACTTCGAGGACGACGGCTTTGAAGGTTTGTCCGGTTTTCTTGGCCAGTTGCTGACGGAAGAACTCGAACTTCTTCAACCGCACCGCTTCGCGCTCGGCCTCGGCCGCGTTGCGCTCGGTCGTCGATATATGGCGGGCGATATCGCCGAAGGGAATGCGGCCTTTCGGCTTGGCGTAGCCGCAGACGTCGGAAAGGACGCGGTGGACAATGAGGTCCGCGTAGCGGCGGATCGGACTGGTGAAATGAGTGTAGTCGCTCTTGGCCAGTCCGTAATGCCCGGCCGGCTCGGGCGAGTAGCTGGCCCGCTTGAGGCTCTTCAAGAGTGCGGTCTTCAGCGCGTATTCTTCCGGTTGGCCGCGCAGCATTTTGAGGAAACGGGTCAGTTCCTTGCGCACCGAGAGGTTCCCGACTTTGTGCCCGTGCATTTGCACGCGCTCGCGGTATTCGTTGAGCTTGGCTTCGTCCGGCTTCTCGTGCACACGGTGGATGGCGGCCGCCGGGGTCATACGGAAGAAGCGGGCCACGGCCTCGTTGGCCGCGAGCATGCATTCCTCGATCAGCTGGTGGGAAATGTCGTTTTCGATCCGCTCAAGGCGCGTGGCGTGTCCCTGCTCGTCGAGCCACACCTTGACCTCCGGAAAATCGAGATCGAGCGAGCCTTCCTCGAAGCGCTTTTTGCGCAAGACGGACGCCATGGCCCACGCTTCGTGCAACATGGCGTCGAACTTGTTGGCGGGTTTGGCCTGCAGGCGGACGAAAGCTTCTTTGTAGGTGAAGCGGCGCGCGCTGCGGATGATGCACTTGGCGAAGCGTGACTTGCGGATTTTGCCTTCATGCGAAATTTCCAGGAAGGCGGCGAAGGTGAGGCGGTCTTCGTCCGGCCGCAGGCTGCAGAGCCCGTTGCTCAAGGCTTCGGGCAGCATGGGGATGACGCGATCGGGCAGGTAAACGCTGTTCCCGCGTTTGTAGGCCTCCTGGTCGAGCGGGGTGGCCGGAATGACATAGTGCGAGACGTCGGCCACGTGGACGGTCAGCTTCCAACCGTCCTTGGTTTTTTCCACATTGATCGCGTCGTCGAAGTCCCGGGCATCATCCGGATCGATCGTCACAACCAGCGTACCGCGGCAATCCTCGCGCCCGCGCGCGGCGGTCTCCGGCACGGTATCCGGGAACGACTTCGCCGCGGCCAGGACGTCTTCGGGGAATTTGGTCGGCAGGTCGAATTTGCGGATGATCGATTCGATATCGATGCCGGGTTTGTCCGCCGGCCCGAGCACCTCGACGATTTCGCCTTCCGGATTGGTATGCCGGGAAGTCCATTCGCCGAGCTTGACCACGACCTTGTCGCCTTGGTTCGGACGCAGCGGGGCGGCGGGCTGGGGGACGTAGATGTTGTGGACGAAATATTTGTCGTCGGGCACGACGTGCCAGAAGCGGTCCGATTTCTCGAGGGTGCCGACGGCCATGGTGGTGCCGCGTTTGAGGATGCGGATGACGCGTCCGCAGGGTTGATACCCGCGGTGCGGCGGCTGGTCGCGCAGATGGCGGACGACCACGCGATCGCCGGGCAGGGCGGTCGCGGTGTTTTCCGGGGAAAGATAAAATTCCGGATCGCCCGGTTTGTCGCGCAGGAGGTGGGCCGACCCATCTCGATGGGTTTGCACCGAGCCGACCACAAGGTCGGCTTCCTCTGGGAGGGTGAAACGGTCCGAGCGCACCCGCACGATGTCACCCGCGATTTCCAAATCATGAAGAACGCGCGCCACGGAGGGTGCGTCTTTGCCCCGGGCCTGGAGGACTTCGGCGATTTCTTGCAGGGATGGCGGGGACTGGCGGCGCTTGCGCACGAGGTCGAGAACCCGGGCGGATAACTCGGGATCGGAAAGACCGGAGGGGGTGAGGACCGGACCGGGGGTCGGCGGGGTGTTTTCCGGCTTTTTCCGCGCGGTCTGTGGTTTGGAGCGGCGGGGGCCGGGTGCCGCTTTCGGGCGGGAGGCGGGCCGGCGATCTTTGGAAGCGGGCCGGCGGCGGGATCTTGGCATGTCGGGCATGACCATCACCCGTCCGCGCTCCCGGTGCAAGACGATTGCCGGGGAAAAACGCAGAAGACGCAGAGGCAGTTGAGAGGTTTTGCCTTTGCCGTTCACCTAAAAGTCTCCGGTCGAAGGGCGGCGGTCCGCTAGGCCAGCGGACCCTACCCGGGGATTAATTATTTGCTCGGTAGGGCCGGCTGGGCCCGGCCGGCCGCACGCTTGCTCTGCGGCGGGTGTCTTTTCTCCGGCAAAAATTGCGGCTATGAATCACGACTGTGCAGGTTCCGGTGTCATGGATCAAAACCGCGGTCATTGCGGCAGTGGGCTTGTCGGCGCTTTGGCTCTTCCAACTTTGGCAGCCGGCCAAGCAGGTGGAGTTGCACACCCTGAATTTGCTCCAACGCGCGTCGGCCCGCGATTGGGTGGCGGTCGGGACGATGATCTCGCCCGATTACCGTGATGCGTGGGGGCACGACCGCCCGACCTCGATCGACGAGGCAAGATTGTTGTTCAGTCACTTCTTTGCGCTGCAAATCACGGCCACGGGACCATGGCAATTTTCCGGAGGCGACGGTGCATGGACGGCGAGCGGGCCGCTTGGTGTTTTCGGTTCCGGTTCGCCCGTCGCCCATGCCGTGATCGAAGAGGTGCGGGCGGCACGGGGGATGTTCGAGTTTCGCTGGGAAAAAAGCGGCAACTGGCCTTGGGCCTGGCTGCTGACGGAAGTCCGCCACGAGGATCTCGCCGCCCGTCACCTGCGCTGAACGTTCAGGGAACGTGCGGGCGGTTGGCCAAACGCTCGAGGGCGTCGAAATCGATCGCCTCGGCCGCGGTGCGGAGTTGCGCGGGGTCGATGTTGTCGCCCTTGATCTCGACCATGAAGCGCCCGGCCACCATCACCTTGACCGAACCGGTGCGGTCGATCGTCCGGTATTTCTCCACCCCCCGGCGTCCCTCGTATTGCGTGGTCCGCTCGTATCCGTCGTCGCCCTCGCTGTCGATTTCCGCCGAGGTCCAACCGAAATCGGCCATCGCGGCGAGCGGCCCCATCGCCGCGAGATCGGTGATCTGAATTTCCAGTTGCGGGGTGCCGGCCTCGCCGTAGTCGCCCGTGGCTTCGGAAACGCCCGCGCCGAAAGCACCGGTCTTCTTCCCGCGCGCCGCGGTGCGGCGCAGTCCGGCCGCCTCCTCGGGAAGGAGGGCGCGCAATTCGCGGAAATCGACAGCCGGCTGGGCGCCGATGGCGGCCAGCGGGTTGTTGGTCCCGCCTTGGAAAGCTTGGAACAATTGCGCGGCGGCGGCCAGCGGATCCGGAGTGCCTTCGGGCGCAGAGCCGTCCGGCGAGGAGGCGCCTTGGAAAGCTTTGATCATCCCGGCCAAGGCCGCCATCGGGTCGGGTTGGGGTGCCGGATTGGTGGCTTGAGCGCCGGCCCAGACGGGCCACGTTCCTAGGAGGACGGCCAAAATGCGCATCTTCATCGAGTGACAAACCTAAGCCGTCCGGCACCGGGGGCAAGCCCGCAGACCCCAATTTCCTTTGCGACCGGGCTCCGGACGGATATTTTCGAGGTTTGCCCGCCCCGGTGCGGACGCAGTCATGATCAATTTCATCATCAAGAAAATCGTCGGCTCGAAAAATCAGCGCGAAATCAAGCGCATGATGCCCATCGTGCGCCAGATCAACGCCTTCGAAGAGCAATACCAGTCGCTCTCGGATGACGACCTCCGCCGCATGACCGCCGAGTGGAAGGCGCGGATCTCCGCCATCGAGGACTACCAGGAGCAGCAGAAGGCTCTCGATCAAATCCTGCCCGAGGCCTTTGCCGTGGTGAAAAACACGGCCCGCCGTCTCTGCGGACGCCAAGTCAGCGTGGTCGACCACCCGATCGAATGGCAGATGATCCACTTCGATGTGCAGCTCATTGGCGGCATGGTCCTGCATAGCGGGCGCATCGCCGAAATGGCCACCGGCGAGGGCAAAACTCTCGTCGCCACCCTGCCGCTTTACCTCAATGCCCTGGCCGGCCGCGGCACGCACCTCATCACGGTGAACGATTACCTCGCCCGTCGCGATGCCGAGTGGGTCGGGGAAATCTATCGCTTCCTCGGCCTCACCGTCGGGGTCATCCAACACGACCAACCCCCGGAATTGCGCCGCGCCCAATACGCCTGCGACATCACTTACGGGACGAACAGCGAGTTCGGCTTCGATTACCTGCGCGACAATGGCATGGCCACGTCCAAGGAACAGCAGGTCCAGCGCGGCCATTACTTCGCCATTGTCGACGAAGTGGATTCCATCCTCATCGATGAAGCCCGCACCCCGCTGATCATCAGCGGCCCGGCCACCGTTTCGACCCACCAATACGAGCGCTTCAAGCCGCTGGTCGAGCAACTCGTCCGCAAGCAGACCATGCTCTGCACCCGCCTCATCACCGAGGTCAAGGAACTCCTCGAAAAAGGCAATACCGAGACAGCCGGGCTCTCGCTCTTCAAAGCCAAACTGGGCGAACCCCGCAACAAAGGGCTCCTCCGCCTCATGGAAGAGCCCGAAATGCGCAAGCTGGTCGACAAAGCGGAGCTTTCTTTCTACCAGGACACCAACAAAGAGGCGCTCGTTGCGCTCAAAGAGGAACTCTTTTACACGATCGAAGAGCGCCAGCATGAAGCGGACCTGACCGAGCAAGGGCGTTCGTTCATGAACCCGGATGATCCCGATGCCTTCGTCCTGCCCGACCTGATTAACGAGTTCACCGACATCGACCTCGATCCTGCGCTCTCCGACCAGGAGAAGATCGAGGCCAAAGCGAAGAAGCAGCAGCACTATGACGCGCAGGCCGAGCGCATCCACAACATCACCCAGCTGCTCAAGGCTTACTGCCTTTACGAAAAAGACGTTGAATACGTGGTCGAGGAAAACAAAGTCCTCATCGTCGACCAGTTCACCGGCCGCAAAATGCCCGGCCGCCGCTGGAGTGACGGTCTGCACCAGGCCGTCGAGGCGAAGGAAGGCGTGCAGATCGACCGCGAGACCCAGACCCTGGCCACCATCACCATCCAGAACTATTTCCGTCTCTACGAGAAGCTCGGCGGCATGACCGGCACGGCCGAAACAGAGGCCAACGAATTTCACGACATCTACGCGCTCGATGTCATTGTCATCCCGACCAACCGCAATGTAGACCGCAAGGATTCGAACGACCGCATCTACAAAACACGCCGCGAGAAATACAACGCGGTGATCGAGCAGATCAAAAAGCGGCACGCCGAGCAGCAACCGGTCCTGGTCGGCACGGCCAGTGTCGAGTCCTCGGAACTGCTCAGCCGCATGCTCAAGCGGGAAAAAATCCCGCACAATGTGCTCAATGCGAAGTTCCACCTGCAGGAGGCCGAGATTGTTTCCCGGGCCGGTCAACCGGGCACCGTGACCATTTCGACCAACATGGCGGGCCGCGGCACGGACATCAAACTGGGCGCCGGCGTGCAAGGCGCCGGCGGGCTCCATGTCATCGGCACCGAGCGCCACGAATCGCGCCGCATCGACCGTCAGCTGCGCGGACGTTGCGCGCGTCAGGGCGACCCGGGCAGTTCGCAATTTTTTGTCAGCTTCGAGGACGACCTCATGCGCAATTTCGGCGCGGCCGACCGCATGACCAAGATCATGGAACGCTTCGGCATGGAGGAAGGCGAGGAGCTCGAGCATCCGTGGCTGAACAAGAGCGTGGAAACCGCGCAGAAACGCGTCGAGCAGCGCAATTACCTCATCCGCAAACGCACCCTCGAGTTCGACGACGTGATGAACCAGCAGCGGGCGGTCATCTACGGCTACCGCAACGAGGCGATCGAAACCGACAACCCCCGGGCCATGGTCTACGAGGTCATCGATGAAATGGTGCCGAGAAAAGTCGGGGACCTCCTCGCCCCCGGCGAAGAAGGCGAGGCCGATCACGACGGGTTGCTCCAGTGGGTCAACCAGACTTTCCCGCTCGGGCTGAAAAAAGAAACCGCGCAATTCGAGACCCGCAGCGCGGAGGAGAACGGACAGTTCCTCGTCGCGAAAGTCAAAGCGGCTTACGAGTTGAAAGCCGGACACGAGCAGGCCGATGCGCTCAAGATGCTCGAGCGCTACATTCTGCTCAACGCCATCGACCGCCTCTGGCAGGAGCACCTTTATGCCATGGACGGACTCCGCGAGGGTGTTTACCTCCGGGCTTACGGACAAAAAGACCCGCTCGTGGAGTACAAAAGCGAAGCCTACAAGATGTTCGTCGAATTGATGGACCGGATCCGCGGCGAAATGCTGACCAACCTCTTCCGCAGCACGACGAACCTCGCTTCTTTCGAAACATTCCTCTCGCAACTGCAGCAAAAGCTCTCCGGTGGAGAATCGCCCGACGGATCGGCCGGCGTGCGTCCGCCCGCCCGTTCCGCCGCTGCCGAGCAGGGCGAGATGAAGCTGGAATTGCCCGCCCGGCGCGAAGCCCCGAAAGTCGGCCGGAACGAGCCCTGCCCCTGCGGCAGCGGTAAAAAGTTCAAATCCTGCTGCGGCCGCAACGCGTAAGCCCTTTTGCAGTGCGGCGGCACAGCCGCCGCTTTTCATCGTGGTCAGATCCCCGTTCGCGGGAAGGCAAAAGCGCCGTCCAGCCGGCGCACTCCAAAGCGCTTCGCGCTCCTAACTAACCGACCCACTCAAACTCCACCGGCTTTTCCATCTCCGCGCTCAAACTCTTGTGCACCGGGCAAGTCAGCGCGGCATTTTCGAGCAGCGCGCGCTGCGGATGGTCCGGCGCCAGGGGAACCCGGATGGTCGTCGTCAACTTGGCAATGCGCCGCGGCAGATCCGCCGACATCACCTTGCCCACTTCGATCTGCATCCCGCGCAGATCAATCTCATGCCGCTCGGCCGCGATGCCCATGATGGTCGCCATGCACGCGCCCAAGGCGGTGGCGACCAGATCGGTCGGCGAGAACGATTCACCTTTGCCCTGATTGTCGACCGGTGCGTCGGTGAAAACGGTTTGACCGGACGGCCCGTGCGTCGCCGCGCAGCGCAGGCCACCTTCGTAGCGGACGGAAATTTTGACCATGCGGGAAAAGTCAGCGTTTTTTGGTCAGCAGCGCGAGGAAAAAGACGCAACCGACGGCGCCGGTGACCACGCCGACGGGCAGCTCGGTGCCGGCCAGAATGGTCCGCGCGGCCAGGTCGGAGCCCACGGTGAGGAAAATGCCAGCCAGGACGCTGGCGGGAACGGATTTCCCGTGGGTCGAACCGACGATGTGCCGGGCCAAATGCGGCGCCATCAGGCCGACGAAGCCGATCGTTCCGCAGGTGGCGACAGTCAGGGCAGTGAGCACGGCGGCGAGGATGATGGAACCGATTTGCACGGCGACCACGCGCACGCCGAGGTGGTGGGCGCTCTCGCCACCCAGAGCGATCAGGTCGAGGGGACGATGGAAGGTCCACACAACGAAGAGCCCGATGATGGCCGCCGGCAAGAGCAGCGACACCTCATACCAACCGCGTCCGGCGAAGCTGCCCATCAGCCAGAACAAAATGCTGCGCAGCGCGCCCGGGTCGAAGCGCAGGATGATGGTCGTGGTGAAAGCTTGGGCCAAGGCGCCGAGCGCCACGCCGGCCAGCAAGAGTGAGGGCAGGTCGGAGGCGATGCGGCGCCGGCAGAGGAGCAAAACCACGGAGGCAATGAGCAGGCTGCCAGCCAAGGCGGGCCAAATCACCGAGTAGGCTCCGGCCGCCAAGGCGATGACAGCGCCGAGGGCGCCGCCGGAGGACAAACCGAGAAGATAAGGCTCGGCCAACGGATTGCGGAAGACGGCCTGCAAGAGAAGTCCGCCCAAGGCGAGCGAAGCCCCCGCGGCGGCGGCCAAGAGCACCCGCGGCAAGCGGAGTTCCCAGAGCACCAAGGCGGCCCGCTCGAGTTCGGGAGTGGACGCACCTTGGCCCAGCAGTTCCCGGAAACTCCACCAATCGAGCAGGGAGGTCGGGCCAAGGCAAACGGACGCAACCACAACACCCGCGGTGGCGGCCATGAGGAACAGAAAGCGTGTTGTGCTCTTCATCGTGCGTAGACCACGTTGGGGTTTCCGGTCAGGGCGTTGGTCGTGACGCGCAGTGCGGAGCAGGCAAAGGATTCCTGCAAAAGTGTTTCCTGCAAAACCTCGGCTGGGGTGCCGAGGGCGCGCAGGCGACCGTTGCTCAGGAGGAGGAGCCGGTCGCAAAACTCGGCGGAAAGGTTGAGATCGTGCGAGACGCAAAGCACGGAACGGTCTTTCTCGCGGCTGAGTTTCCGCAGCAGGGCATGTGTGTCATAGCCATGCCCGGGGTCGAGGTGCGCCGCCGGTTCGTCCAGCATGAGCAACGGGGTTTCCTGGGCCAGGGCGCGGGCTAAGAGGGAGCGCTGCCATTCGCCGGTGCTGAGGGAACGGATACTGCGGGAAGCGAGCGGCAGCAGGTCGGTCATGGTCAGCGCGGCATCCACCGCTTGGAGATCGGCCGGGCCGGCTCTCCCGAGCAGGGGACGGTGCGGATGGCGTCCGAGGAGCACGAATTCCCGGATGGAGTAGTCGAAGAGCGGGGTTTCCACCTGGGGTTGCACGGCGCAGATCCGCGCACGTTCGCGGAAGCCGAGGTTGGACAAATCTTTTCCGGCAATTTGCACCTTGCCCCCGAGCAAGGGGAGCAGTCCGGTCACGGCTTTGAGCAATGTGCTTTTTCCGCTGCCGTTGGGCCCGATCACCCCGAGAACCTCGCCGGGATGAAGATCGAAGCTTATGCCCTGCAGCACCTCGCACCCCTGGTAACCGGCACGGACGCCGGTTGCTTGGAGGATGGGCGTGTTCACAGCTGGGATAAGCGGGAGCGCAGCTCGGCGGTGGCGCGCAAAGCTGCGGGGCCGGGAATACTGAAAGCCCCGGCCGGAAAAACCAGGACACGTCCGTCGCGCACGGCCGAAAGGTGGCGGCGCACGGGATGCCGGCGCAAGGTTTGTAAAATATCCTGCGGCGCGGACGAACCGTAGTCGGCCACGATGATGAGGTCCGGATCCCGGGAGAGTAAAAATTCTTCCCCCAGTTGCGGCCACGGGCCGGAGGTTTCCGCCGCGATGTTCTTCAAGCCGGCCGCTTCGAGAATTTCATGGGCATGCGTCCCACATCCGGCGCTGTAAGCGGTTTCCGCGCCGAAGAGCAGGACCACGGAGCGGGAGGTCGGAGTTGCGGTCGGAGAGGATGCAACCGTTTCCGGGAGATGCAGGAGGAGGGCGATGCGGTTTAAGGCGCGCGTGATGTCTTCCAGCGAATGGGTGTCGATGACCTCCACCCTGAGGCCAAGTTTTTGCAGCTGGCGGCGGGTTGTGGCCGGGGTCATCGAGGTGGCCAGAACCAAATCCGGCGTCAGGGAGAGGACGGTTTCAGCTTCCGGCTGGATGCCGCCGGGCAGGCGAACCATGGTATCCGGCGCCGCGCAAAACGGCGTCACGGCGAGCAGTCGGTCTGCTCCTCCGAGGGAAGTCACCATCTCGGTCAGATTGGGCGCCAGGCTGACCACCCGGACAGGGCTGGTCTGTCCTGTCACTGACAGGCAAACCATGACGGCAGTAATCCAAGGCAGAGGCGACACGGAGCCACTATGCCGGATTTTCCGGGGAACTCGACTGCGAAACCGGGGCACTTTCAGGTTGAAAAGGTCGGGTCAGGCGCTACTCCTTAACCAAGTTGCACTCTGGCCGGAATAAATGGGCAGTGATCGCCCTGGGGTTGCTTTGGTTCCTGGGAGCTGATCTCCGGGCGCTGCAAGTGACCAACTACAGCAGTGCGGTCAACGACCGTTTCTCGAGCGGGTTTGCCACCAATCCGGTGGCCAATACCGACATCAGCTTCATCGGCGCCGGTTATGATTGGACGGGGGTCGGCTGGGCGACAACGGACGGGACCAAGGGCTTCGGATTTATCTCCCCGCAGCATTACCTTGTGGCCACGCATTACGGCGGGGCTGCTGCGATCAGCCTGCAGCGACCCGATGGGACCCTGGTCACCGGCTCGCAGCGCGGCGTGACCAACACGGGTCTGGGCGTTCCGCTCGCCGGAACCACGGATCTTTCCCTCGGGACCTTGAACTCTCCCCTCGCCGATCCATCCCTCATGGCTCGCTACGGCGTCCTCGACCTCAATGCTTCTTCCACGGCCAACTCCACCTCGGCCTATGTCAACCGGCCGGTTTATCTCTACGGCCGTGGGCCGAACGGTTCGTCGAGTCCCCGGATTGGTCTGACCACGATAGCCGGCGTCGTCTCCGGCGGAACCAACCAATACTTCACCACACCGCGCACCGAAGTCCAACTGGAAGGCGGGGACTCCGGCAGTCCTGCTTTCATGGTCTGGACCAATGTCAACGGTGGAAAAGAAATCACCCTTGCGGGTAATAATGCGGGCATCAATGAGACAAACAATTTCCTCAATTTCCTCGGGACTTTCCAGGTGATGAACGCGCTCAATACGACCATGACGCAGGACGGCTTTGCCCTCCGGGTGGTGGGCAACCCGAGCAACACGTGGGTCGGCAGCTCCAGCACTTCGATCGGCAACCGCGGCGCCTGGGGACTGGGTCCTCCCGCCTCTGCTCCCTCCGATGTTTATGTTCAGTTCAACGGGGCAACCGCGGGCAACAGCCGGGTTGTCTCGGTGGACTCCGCCGCCAACCTGCGCGGTCTTTATTTCCGGAACACGACCAACGCGTCACTCGGTTTCACTTTTTCCGGGGCCGGGACCTTGACGGTCGGACGGGGCGGGCTGGTCAACTATGACATTTCTCGCCAGACCTTGAACGCCAGTCTGCAGCTCGGGGATCACCAGTATTGGAATGGTGGGGTGGGGGGCATCAGCATTTCCAATCTGAACAGCAACGGCAAGCTGTTGGAGTTCACCGGGGCCGGGACCAACCGGATCACCGGGAACCTCTCCGGCTCGGGTGGGCTCGCCGTGAGTGGCGGCATGATGGAGATGACCGGGACGAATTCCTACAGCGGGCGGACCTGGATTCACGCCGGAAAATTGGCGGTCGACGGTCGCATCGAGGCCTCTTCCAGCGTGGTGGTGGGTACTTACGGGGTGCTCGGCGGCAGCGGACACGTCGCCGCCATTTCGGGTTCGGGCTCGATCGATCCCGGGCAGAGTCCGGGCATTCTCACCGCACCTTCGGTCGATCCCCAGGGTGGATTGGACTTTAATTTTGAATTCACCGGGCTCAATCCGGCTTATTCCGAGGCCTTCAACAGCGTCAATGATTTGCTGCGTTTGACCGCCGTCACCCCTTTCACTGCGTCGCTGGGCACGGTCAATGCGGTCAATGTTTACTTTTCCTTCAGCTCGTTGGCTCCCGGCACCATTTATACCGGTGCATTCTACACCGACCAGATCAGTGACTTCCTCGCCTCGATCGATGAGGCGGTTTTCAACTACTATGTCACGGCCGACGGTGCGGGTGCGGTGACTTACAACGGCGCTGACTATGACGTTTATACGGATGAGCAGATCGAAGTTTCCACGGCCGAGCAAACGGCGGAGTTTTCCGGGGGAACGGTCAACGGGCGCGTAACGCAGTTCCGGGTCGTGCCCGAGCCTTCCGCTTATGCTTTGTTGCTCTTTGCTGCGGGATTTTGTGCCGTCGTGGCCTGGCGAAAGCGGCGAGCGACGAAACCCCTCAAAGATTGATCCCGACCCGGGCCAACCCGGCAGACATCACCGCATAGCCGGCAGCCGTGGCCAGGCTGGCAATGGCCAAGGCACCATAAAATCCGATCCTCGGGAGGAGCCAAGGAAGGATGATGAAGAAAAGCAGACTCGGCAGCACGAACCAGAAGACGCTGCGCGAAAAGTCCGCGACCTTGGCCCCATCATGGGTCTCGAACCACATCCAGCCGATGGCCAGGAGCGAAACCAGCGGCAGGGAAGCGAGCAAACCCCCGAGGTAACCGCTGCGCTTGGCCACTTCGCTCACCGCGACAATCAGGCCCGCACTGAGAAAAAGCTTCACCAAATAATAGGTCATAAGGCCGCCCAAGCTACAAATCCGCCCCGCCCACCGCGACGCAAAAGCACAGCCCGTTGCGCCCGCAGCAGATGGAGCCTTATGATAAAAGAGAGATTGCTCCCATTAGTATATTTGGTTCATTCACAATTTCTTGAATATTTCTCCCCATGATGCATGCTTATCGTGCGGGCGTTGTTTGCGTCGTTTGAGCTCGCCTTGGAAATTTCATGCCGGCCTCCGGGACACAATCACCACGTGTTGACCAAGGGCGGCAGCCTGCCCGCAAGACGGCGGCCCCCGCGAAGCCGGGACTTTCGCCCTTCCAGATTCAAACCGTTTCGCTTTTTGTCCGTGCCGCCGAGGCCTTCTCGCTGCCCCGTTCGGCCGGGCAAGTTTACGGCCTCCTCTTCTCCACGCCGCAACCGCTCAACCTCGATGAAATGACCACCCTGCTCCACGCCAGTCGCGGCGGCACGTGGGAAGGCCTCGACTGGCTGCGCCAGATGGGCGCGGTGGAAAAAGTTTTCCGCCCCGGTGTGCGTAAAGACCACTACCGCCCCGAGGTCAATTTGCGCAAACTGGCCGGCGGCATTCTCCGCCTGCGGTTCGAACCCCACCTGCAAAACGGTCACGAGCACCTCAAGGCCCTCGAAGCGAGCGTCGAGGCCGACAGCCCCGATTCCGAATTCCAACGCACCCGTCTGGGCAAAATCGAAACCTGGCACCGCCACCTCAACGACCTTCTCCCCCTGATCAAAGAGGTAGCGGCGGAGTAGAGCCAAGCATGGAGCCGGGAGCCTGGAGCATGGAGACGCAGGACGAAGCGAGATTCCGTTTCGAATCGTTGGAGATTTGGCAGCGCGCGGCTGCCGCAACCACGTCTCTGTTCGCTTTGGCCGAAAGGCTGGATGAGAGAAATTCCACCGCTTCGCCGAGCAACTCCGTGCCGCGACGCTCAGCATCACCAACAACATCACTGAAGGGTCCGGCAGCGACTCACCTGACGATTTCGCCAACTTCCTCAAGTTCTCCCGCCGCTCCGTCTACGAAGTCGCAAGTATGATCAGCTTGTTCACACGAAATGGCTATCTGGACAGAGAAGACACCAACCCGTTACTTGAAGAACTGGAACAGCAAAGCAAAATGCTCTTCGCTTTCCGCCGCACCTTGAAAACTCGCCCCGCTTCCTAGCTTCGCTTCCGAAACTTCTTACTCTTTGCTTCTGGCTCCCTGCTCCAAACTCCACGCTCCCAGCTCCCTGCTCAACCAAGAAAACCCTCTGGCTCCAGGCTCCAAGCTCCAGGCTCCATGCTCCCTATGAAAAAGCTTCTCGTCACCGGATCCTCCGGCCTCATCGGTTCGGAAGTTTGTCTTCATTTTGCCGGCCTCGGCTGGGAAATCCACGGCCTCGACAACAACCAGCGCGCCGTTTTCTTCGGTCCGCAGGGCGACACGCGTTGGAACCAGGAACGCTTGGCCAAGCTGATCAAAAACTTCCACCACCACGAACTCGACATCCGCGATCGCCAAGGCGTGCTCGATCTTATCGCCAATCTCAAGCCCGACGCCATCGTCCACACCGCCGCGCAACCCAGTCACGACCGCGCCGCTGCCATCCCTTTCGACGACTTCGACACCAATGCGGTCGGCACCCTGAACCTCCTCGAAGCCGTCCGCCGCGCCTGCCCCGAAGCGCCCTTCGTCCACATGTCGACCAACAAGGTGTACGGCGACCGTCCGAACTTGATCAAACTCATGGAACTCGCCACCCGCTGGGACTATGACGATCCCGCCTACGCCGACGGCATTGCCGAAGATTTCTCCATTGACCAATCAAAGCACTCCCTCTTCGGCGCCTCGAAAGCAGCGGCCGATATCATGGTCCAGGAATACGGACGCTACTTCGACATACCCAGCTGCTGCCTGCGCGGCGGCTGCCTCACCGGCCCGAACCACGCCGGGGTCGAGTTGCACGGCTTCCTCAGCTATCTCGTGAAATGCAACCTCGAGGGCAAGGAATACAAAGTCTTCGGCTACCAGGGCAAACAGGTCCGTGACAATATCCACAGCCACGACGTCGCCCGTTTCATCGAAGAATTCCTCCAAGCTCCCCGCGTGGCCGAGGTCTACAACATCGGCGGCGGACGCGACAACTCGTGCTCCATCCTCGAAGCCTTCGCCCTCACCGAGAAATTCACCGGGAAAAAGCAGATCCACACCTACGTCGACGAAAACCGCATCGGCGACCACATCTGCTACATCAGCGACCTGGCCAAAATGCGCCGCGACTACCCCGCGTGGGACATCACCATCTCCCTCGAGGACACCATCCAACAAATCGTCGCCGCCTGGAAAACCCGCGGGGCGTGAGTGAGGCCCCCTTGTCCTCATTAAGAAGCCGTGATAATATCCGATAGAAATGGGGCTGGTTAGAACGATGCTGACTCTAAAAAACCCGCGTCATCCTGAACTAAAGGGCATCAATGTGGAGGCTCTGGCTGACACTGGCTCGGTCCATATGTGCATTCCGGAGCACGTCAAACTTCAGCTCGGGCTGGAAGAGTGCGACCGCAAGGAGGTCACCCTCGCCGATGGTAGCACGCGCTTGGTTCCTTACGTCGGGCCGTTGGAAATCCATTTCAAGAATCGTGTCGGCTTCGGCGGCGCTATTGTCATGGGGAACGAAGTTCTGTTGGGTGCGATCCCGATGGAAGACATGGACCTCGTTGTCTCGCCCAAGTCGCGCACGGTCGATGTGAATCCGGACAGCCCCAACATCGCCTGCTCCATCGCGAAGTAGTTGCAACACGAACTGCTCGTCACCCGCAACTCACTACTGCCGGCTTTGCCAGTCTGCTCCGTGAAGAAGTGCTATGGGAAAAGTGGCATGAGCACTTCGGACGCTAAAGCAAAGCGCGTTTACTACTCTGCTCCGGCCATGGTCGTTGAGATGGAGGACGGTTCTGAATTGCGTTTCCCGGTCGGAGAAAATCCGCGGTTGAGTTGCGGGACCGAAGCTCAACTCAACAATGTTGAAATTTCCCCATACGGTTTGCACTGGCCTGATCTTGACGAGGATCTCTCGCTCGGTGGTTTGAGACGTGGTGACTTCGGCCAGCGCCGATTCGCAACTGCCCGCGTCGCCGAGAAGCCCGAGTAGCGGTTCCACTCGTTACCCGTTACCAGCAACTCGTCACAGCCGGCCACGCCGGCCTCTGACTCCAAGCTCCGCGCTCCCCGCTCCGTGCTCCAACCCGTCGACTGCCTCATCGTCGGCGCCGGATTTTCCGGCCTGACCATCGCCGAGCGTCTCACCACGCAGCAGGGGAAGACCTGCCTCATCGTCGAGAAGCGCGACCACCTCGGCGGCAATGCTTATGACAAATACGACGAGGCCGGCGTCCTCATTCACACTTACGGACCGCACTACTTCCGCACCAATGCCCCGCGCATCGTCGATTACCTGAGCCAGTTCACCGAGTGGCATCCGGTCGACTACAAAATCCTTTCTTACTCCGACGAGCGCTACTGGAACTTTCCGATCAACCTCAACACCTTCGAGCAATTTCTCGGGCGTCCCTCCACCTCGGAGGAAATGGAAGCGTGGCTGGCCGAAAAACGCGTTCCCATCGAAAACCCGGCCAACTCCGAAGAAGTGATCGTCAGCCAGGTCGGTTGGGAGCTCTATGAGAAGTTTTTCAAAGGCTACACGCTCAAGCAGTGGCGGCGTCATCCCAAGGATCTCGATGCGTCGGTCTGCGGACGCATCCCCATCCGGACCAATCGCGACGACCGTTACCTGCGCGAGGAATTCCAAGCCATCCCCAAGGCCGGCTACACCGCAATGTTCGAACGTATGGTTGCCGCCTGCGGGGACAAGCTCGAGATACGCCTCAACACCGAATTCCGCGACATCCTCCCGCAGGTTAGTTTCAAGCACCTCGTCTACACCGGCCCGATCGACGAATACTACGACTACTGCCACGGTCGCCTCCCGTATCGCTCCCTCCGCTTCGAGCCCGAATCCTTCACGCGCGAGCAACTGGCCGATCCCTCAACCCTCAATTGCCTTCGGCCGTCTCCGCCAAGCTCCGGCTCTCATCTCTCAACTGAGAAGCCCGCACCCCCGGGCTTCTTTCGGCCCGCCATGCAGGTGAATTATCCGAACGACGAGGAGTTCACCCGCATCGTCGAAATCAAACACGCCACCGGTCAGCAGTGCGAAAACACAACGATCGTCCGCGAATACCCCGACGACTTTGGCCCCGGCAAAGAAGCCTATTATCCCATCCCGGCTCCCGACTCCGCTGCGACCTATCAGAAATACAAAGCCCTCACCGAAACCGACCCGCTCCCCGCGCATTTGAGCTCCATGCTCCCCGCTCCATGCTCCCCGCTGCCAAGCGTCCACTTCATTGGACGCTTGGCGACTTACCGCTACTACAACATGGACCAAGTCGTCGGCATGGCGCTGAAGGAGGCGGAAAAAATTTCCGCGCTCGACGAAGCCATGACATGAACATTTCCCTCAATCGACATCATGAACCTTACTGAATACCTCGCCCAATACCCGCCCCTGCTCTGCGACCCCGCCATTCCGGCGCAGCTCACGCAATTCAAAGACCGCATCGTCCAAGCGCGGGATGCCGGCGGCAAACTCCTCTTGGCCGGCAATG
>Ga0247840_10003908_pt1 | contig 24396 bp, 23 predicted proteins | sample LaCruzMarch2015__FD_192404 | JGI IMG/M metagenome (GOLD analysis project Ga0247840, IMG submission 192404) | Freshwater microbial communities from meromictic Lake La Cruz, Castile-La Mancha, Spain - LaCruzMarch2015_17m | ecosystem: Environmental > Aquatic > Freshwater > Lake | place: Spain...
TTAAGGAAATCGCCATAAAATTCAATCATGTGACGGGACATATCAATTCCTAATCGATCAATCTCGTACTTGACGCTTTCCGACGCGGTCATCGCTGGTAACCCGCTGCTGATCAACGCCGGTGGTTCAAACCCTAAGTTCATCTGCGCGCCAGAGACCGCAGCACTTGGTGATTTCTGTAGATCGGAAAAATGAAGCAGCAGATCCCTGCGATTAACATCGGCATGCAAGGAATCAAAGCCACCTGTAAGAATCAAGCTTTCAGTAACTGGTGTGCTGCACCCAGATCTGCGAACAAAATCATTTAAATCGATGTAGGGACGGCCAGCAATAATTGATTGCACCTCACCATCACTGATTCCGCCAACCGTTGATAAAGCGATGCGGATCGCGTTGCCATGATCTTCGACCCGATACACCGAATCAGATGCGTTGATATCAATCGGTGCAATAGTGATTCCCATCTGCCTGGCCTCATCAACAATTAAACGCTTAGGATACATGCCGGGATCATGGGTTAAGACAGCTGCAAGAAATGCTGCGGGGTAATGGGTCTTAAGCCAGGCCGATTGATATGTAGGCAGTGCAAAAGCTGCAGCATGTGCTTTACAAAAACCAAAGGATGCAAAGGCGCGCAGTACATCCCAGATCTCCTGAATAATTGGCAGCTCATACCCCTTGGCTGTTGCTGCAGGGAAGAACCAATCGCAGACTTCCTGTTGACCTGCACGGTCTCCTAGCGATCTGCGTTTTTCATCAGCCGTTGCCAATGAAACCCCGGTCATCGTTGCGATGATCTGAATAACCTGTTCATGGAAGACAACAACGCCTTCGGTATGGGCCAAAATCTCATATAAATCAGGGTGAATTATCTGCGCTGGACTCCACCCATGACGAGCCTTGAGAAATGGCGTGATCATGTCGCTCTTCACCGGCCCTGGTCTAAATAACGAAATATCAATAATTAAATCGGTAAAGGTTTTGGGCGCAAGCTTTCCAACAAGTTCACGTTGTCCTGGGCTTTCGACCTGAAAGATTCCGAGTGTTCTGGTTGATTGAATTAACTCATAGGTTGCTGTGTCATCTAAGGCAACCGCATCAATATCTATTCTCTCTTGATGAACCCGTTCGATCTCTTTCATTGAGTAAGCAATAGTTGATTGCATACGAACACCCAAGACATCTAGCTTCAATAAGCCAACCGCTTCAACATCATCCTTATCAAAGGCGACCATGGGATAACCACCAGCGCTGCTCATCAATGGTGCACGATCTAGAAAACCACCATCAGATAAAACAATGGCACATGGATGCATCGCAAGGTGGCGTGGCAAACCATCAAGCCGTTGTGCCATTTCAATTGTTGCCGCCATCAATGGCGTAGATGTATTGATCCGTCGGAGTTCCGGCAGGGATTCAAGGGTTGCTGCAATATTGCGTGCACGAACATGTGGCATCGATTTGGCCAACATATCGATCTCCATGCCGGGTAAACCAAGGGCTGCTCCTGCATCACGGATCGCATGGCGTGCACGATAGGTATCGACCATTGCAACAACTGCGCACCGTGATTGGTTAGCAGGTGATCCCCAATTGTTATCGCCATATCTTTTAAAGACCATGTCATAAATTTCAAGCCGCCGGGCAGATTCCACATCGATATCAATATCTGGCAAAGCTCTGCGCAAGGGAGAACAGAAACGCTCCATCAATAAACCATGTTGCATCGGATCTACACCTGAGATTCCAAGTAGGTGACAGATTAAGGAACCTGCACCACTGCCACGAGCTGCAACACGGATCCCGGCATCACGTGCCATATCTGCGATATCTGCAACGGTTAAAAAGTATGACTCGTAACCAAGGGTTGCAACCGTTGCCAGTTCATCATCTAAACGCGCACGTGCTTTGCTGATCTGATCGCTGCTGTTATATCGCCAGTTGATTCCAGCTTCACTGCGAGAACGCAGCAATGTCCGCATCTCTTGGGCGGTATTTACCCCTACAACATGGGGCTCTGGCAGGTGGGCTCCCCCTAAACCAATGTCGCGCTGAGGTGATAACAAGGAACGTTCAGCCCATTCGCGGGTTGTCTTTAACAGCGCACGTGGTGTTCGTTCTCCTGCAGCACGTGCAATTTCACCAGCCAGCGAAATCATCTCATCACTTGATTTCAAAAATCCTTCAGCGTTGCGTCGCTCGATGTGGCGATCATGCAATGGCACTAGCTGTCGCACACAATCTAAAACATCTGCAACTGGACCATCGGTGCGATCCTTCATACGGACAGCGTTGGTAATAACCGCATCGATATCGTTATCGCGGGCAAAGATTAAGGAACGTGCTGCATGTTCGGTAGAGCGGGGACCACGACCTGCAACAAGATGTGAAACACATTCAATAGCGTTGTTAGCAAATAGATCGCGGGTTTGATTAAAGATATGCAGCGCTTGATCAAAGCGATGGTTGTGTATCGCATCGCTGATAGGTGATTCAGGGCCATGCATCGCATAAACATTGGTGCTGTAATTACTGAACTGTTGTAAAAAATCTAAGGTCAGAACTGGCATGCGAGTTTCGCTAGTCATTGTTAGCGATGTCATTAATCTGCACAGCGAGCGCCATCCTCCATCGCTATGTGCCAACAAGGTAATGCGACCTTTTGCAATACCGCCATTGGTATCTTTTATGGCAATGGCGCAGTTGACTCCGATGATGGGTGCGATTCCATAATCAACACAACTTTGAGTAAAACGGATGGCACCAGCTAACCCATCACGATCTGTTAACGCGAGCACTGGCATTTCAAATTCAGCTGCGCGTTGGACTAGATCGTGGGGGTGGGTTGTTCCATATTTCAACGAATACCCGCTGGCAACATTGAGGTGAATAAAGCTCATACGTTACGGATAATCCACTGACCTGTTACTTCATCACGTTCGAGTTCAAAGGTCGTTAACGCACCAATAGGTGCCGCCTCTACTCTCCAGACAGCCCGTGCCTGATCATCGGGGCGGTACTTTCCATCGCTGATTCGATTCCACCAACCACCTGCTTCACACCAACGAGATAAGACCGCATGGATGCGAAACCGTTTCCCTTTGTAGGTGAACTCGATAGGAGTTGTTGCGCCATCGATAGTGACATCGAGGGCGGGGTTAACCTGCGTGGCTGACATTTTTGGGTGGACCTCTCACAGCTGTGGGTATTCGAACAGATGTTCGAAAAATAGCCCTCTCCACTGACAAATAGCAAGTGCGTGAGCGTGTCTTGGTCTTAGTTAGTTGAAATTTCAACTACTATTGCTCAGTAAGTTCACAATCACCCAATATTTCAAGGAGTCTCAATGGACATCGTCCTCATCATCGGTCGCGTACTTTTCGCTTTGCTCTTCATCTCATCTGGCGTTTCCCACCTCACAAAGCTTGAGGCAATGACTGGCTACGCCCAGTACAAGAAGGTTCCAGCAGCAAAGTTCAGCGTGATCCTTTCAGGTCTCATGATCCTCATCGGTGGTCTCTACATCGCATTCGGCGTGTACGCAGATCTAGGTGCGCTACTTATCGCACTGTTCCTCATCCCAACATCATTCTTGATGCACGCATTCTGGAAGGAAACAGATGCAACAGCTAAGCAAAATGAGTCAATCGGGTTCTTCAAGAACCTCTCACTTGCAGGTGCTGCTTTGATCATCTTCGCTCTAGTTGCAACAGGAACAGAGTTCGGTCCATCAGTAACAGGTGCATTCTTCAACCTGTAATTAGTTAACTTAAACGCCCGTCGGTTTCATACCGGCGGGCGTTTTTGCTTCATGATTAGCCAGTGGAAATCATCGGTGGATTACTTGCAGGCAGCTTCATTGGAGCGGTGCTTGGATTCATCGGTGCAGGTGGAGCAATGCTCACCGTTCCTATTCTTTTATATATCTTTGACTTCACACCACAGACTGCAACCACTGCCGCATTAGCGGTTGTCTTAACAGCTGCGATGTCAGGGCTCTTGCCCAAGATCAAGAGTAAAGAGGTTCTCTTTGGAGAAGCCTTCATTATTTGGGCCCTTGGCTTAACCACAAATATAGGTTTTTCAATTTTGGTTTACCGCTTAAGCAACTCACTCTTAACTACCGGCTTAGCGATGGTTCTTATCTTGGCGGGCACAACGATGCTTATTAAACCAGTTGCCGGTACCGAGAAAAAGGTCCCATTCTTCTGGCTAATCCTAATTTCTCTCATTATTGGAATGATCACCGGCTTGTTTGGAATCGGCGGTGGATTTCTTGCGATACCAATCTTGGTTTTATTCTTTAAAGTCCCCCAAGGCAAAGCTGCAGGAACTTCTCTTGCCATCATCGTAATCAACTCAATTACTGCATTTTTTGGTCACTACCAAAGTTGGGATGATGTTAACTGGAAAGTTCCAGTGACCATGGCGATAGCGGCGGTGGTTATTGCGCGCTTTGCCTCGATAAAAAGTGGCCAGGTAAACCCTGTAGTGCTCAGAAAAGCCTTTGCTGCTCTTCTTTATTCGATTGCGCTTTTCACTCTGATTCAGACATGGGTTATTGCTTAATTTCACGTACCTTGATGTATTTGGATTGAAGACCAACGATCATGTACAGCACCACAGGAAACGCAAAAGCTATCGGCAGTGATGACACTTCTGCGATCAAGCCAATCAAAGTAGGGCCCCCAAAGTAAGCCGCAATGGCTATCAATCCGACTCGTGCTAATCCAACCGAAGGTGCAATTCCAGGAATCGATGCGGCGGCTAGATTAAATGCTGGAAAGAATGGACCCATGCCAAAACCTGCAGCTCCGAAACCTAAACAGACAATAATCAATCCTGCGGTGGGATAGGAATCAGAGATAGACATTCCTACAAATAATCCGATACCCCACAAGCCACCACCAAAGTAACCACCGTACTTAACCGTGTTTACATGACCCCACTTTTCAAATGCGCGATCTCCTAGCAAGCGACTTGCAATCATTGCTAATGAGAAGGTCGTCGCCGCAGCAGCGTTGAGGCCTTTGCCGATTCCCATGTGGTCTTGCAAGAGGATTCCACTCCACTCGTAAGCGCCACCTTCGGGAATCAAGGAGCACATCAAACCTATTCCCAGTGCCCACAAAATCAAAGACTCTTTGCCAATCAGTGCAACCTTTCCTGCATCACCCATTCCAGCTTCACCTAGGTGTCCATCATGTTCTGGAGGCAACATGTAATGTGCAATAAATTGAAATGCAAATAATCCAATTGCAGCGATAGCGATTAAGCTGTCGCGAGGCGAGACAAAGTTTGCAATCAGCCCACCAACCAATGTGGCAGCAAATGCACCAATACTCCAGAAGCCATGGAAGCTAGACATCCATCGACCCTTAGTGTGTTTTTCAATCTCAACAGCTTGGCCATTAATCGCAATATCCATGAATGCGACATTGAAGCCGGTAATAAACAATCCCAGTAACAAAATCTGCACAGAATCTGCAATTCCAATCACAAAGACACCTGCTGGCAATAACGCTCCGGCGATACGCACGACAAGCTTTGATGAAAAAGAGTGAACCGCTCTTCCTGCTATCTGTGCTCCAGGAATAGAACCAACCGTGCTGGCCAATAGAACTAAACCGAACTGACCATCACTTAAATCAAGAGAGTTTTTGATCTCTGGAATCCGTGGAATCCAAGCAAGACCTAGAAAGCCCAAGAGAAAGAAGGAGGCGTAAATTGCATTACGCGCTCTCATTCCAAGGGCATATAAATCAGCAGTCATATTGTCCTGAGCCTACTTGAATTAATTGGATAACCTTGGAGGGTGGAAGGCGTAAAGGAAAAAGCTGCGGTCAAGCGAGTCATTGCCGCCCTCGCAGACCATGGGCTGACAGGTGAAGTTCATGTTCTCTCCGATAGTGCACGCACAGCACAAGAAGCTGCCTCTGCTTTAGGAATTGAAGTTGGACAGATCGCATCATCCCTTATCTTCAAACTTCCAGATGATTCACCTCTTTTGATAATTACTAGTGGTCGTCATCGCGTAGACATAGATTTAGTTGCTAAGAACTTGGGCATCGAAAAGCTCGGACGAGTTGATGCGGATTACGTGAAGGAAAAATCCGGATTCTCAATCGGGGGCGTCGCACCTATTGGCTGGGTCTCCCCCGCAACGATTCTTATTGATCAAGCATTAAATGACTACGAAGTTGTGTGGGCTGCTGCTGGACATCCTCATGCGGTGTATCCAACATCGTTTACCGAACTTATTGAATGCACTGGTGCACAACCAATGGTTGTTGGCGATTAATGATTGTTGCCTACTTCTGGACAATTAAGCCATCTCGAATGGTCAATGCGATTGTTGCGATGGGCTTTGATCGTTTCTTTTTGATGGCAGATAAGAATGTTTCTTTTCATAAATCTTTAGGTACAGGCAAGGGCGAAACCTTTACGCCTAGTGATGCCAATGCGTTGCAGTGGGGTTTAGTTGCAGTGGTTGAAGATATTGAAAAGTTTGATTCATCTGCTGTAGTAAAGCGTTGGCGCAATGGTTCAATATCTGAGTTTCGTGCGGTACTAGAACCGATTTCATCTCATGGCAAATGGGCGGGTAAAGAACCTTTTGTTGCAACTGCCAAGGATTGGGATGGACAGGTCGCAGCAATCACCCGTGCGCGCATTAAGTGGAGTCAAAACTTTAGATTTTGGAGTTCGGTGCCACCTGTAACGATTTCATTAAAATCCGCACCTGGCTTGGTTGCTGCCATTGGAATTGGTGAAGCCCCTATTGGACTTCAGGGCACATTCTCATTGTGGGAGTCTGCGGCTGCTATTCGCGAGTTCGCGTATAAAGGTGCGGCGCATCAAAAGGCGATTGCAGATACATCGGCCTACAACTGGTATTCAGAGGAGCTTTTTGCTCGATTTGCTGTGCGTGAAGTACGCGGGTCTTTGTAGTAACTGTCTTATATAAATGGAATAAGGCAGACTTAACCTATGTCCATTCGCCATTACACACCCCGTCGTCGGGCTAGAGGTGGCGCATCTCCCCTGCTGATCAAGGTAATGGCTGTTGCACTTGGCGCAGCAATTTTGATGCAGATCGCATATCCATTAGTAGATGGCACAGCGCTGCAGGTCATCACAATTTCATCTGTTTATCTAGCAGCACTTGCAATGTTTCTCCATGGTATTGCGGCATTTGGTGCGCGGTATGGCTGGACCTTGCTTGGCATCACACTTGTGTTTGGCTATCTGATTGAACAAATCGGAGTAACAACTAGTTGGCCATTTGGTGAGTACACATACTCATCAACATTGGGACCAAAGTTATTGAACGTTCCATTAGTTGTGCCTTTTGCTTGGGTGATGATCGCTCATCCATGTTTAGTTGCAGCACGCCGAATTGGTAAGTCATGGGTGTTCTTGTATGGAGCCTTGCTTATGACTGCATGGGATCTTTTCTTAGATCCACTTATGGTGACCGCTGGTCGTTGGACATGGGTTGTTAAAGGGGCACATGTTCCTTTCCAGCCTGAAATTCCTTTGTCTAACACCTTTGGCTGGTTGCTCTCATCAATGGCATTAATAACCATCTTGCACTTTGCGACACCACGAGAGCGCAGAAAGGTTGGCGGTTCCTTAATCGCTGCCGATGTTTTGTTGTTCTGGACCTGGTTTTCTGGGGTTGTTGGAAATCTCTTCTTCTTCAGCCGACCAGGAATTGCTCTCTTTTCAGGTGCGATCCTTGGCATCTTGCTAACTCCTTACTTCTTTAATCGATGGGTCGGAAGACCGTAACTCCTTGATGATTCTCCTTTTCTTAATCCCCCTAATACTGCTGAGTATTGCTGCAGTAAATTTCCTTCAAATCCGGACACCTAAAGCCACTTCAGAGCTAGTAGACACCGTTGGCGTAGTTGTTCCAATGCGTAATGAGGCTGAAAATGTTGAAGGGATAGTCGCAATACTTTCTGCGCAAGATGGGCCTTTACACTTTTACCTGCTGGATGATAACTCTGAGGATTCAACTTTCGATCTACTGCATAGGTTCACCGCTGGTGACCCGCGATTTACAGTGATCAAAGGTGCACCACTTGCTGATGGCTGGATCGGCAAAACCTGGGCGCTGCAGCAACTCTTTGAAGCAAGCAATGAAGAGGTTTTAGTTTCGATTGATGCAGATGTTCGACTGACCAACGATGCCATCAATAAAGCGGTAACGCTGATGCATGGTGCTCGTTTAGATTTTGTCTCGCCCTATCCACGCCAGATTGCACAAACTTTTGGCGAGCGTTTGATTCAACCATTGCTGCAGTGGTCATGGCTAACGACCGTGCCGCTTCGCTATGCCGAAGGCGCTCAACGCAAATCAATGGCGGTTGCTAATGGTCAATTCTTTGTAGTTCGTCGATCAGCTTTAGATTTGATTGGCGGATACCAATCAGTTAAGCATGCGGTGATCGATGATGTCTTTTTGGCACGTAACTTAATCACCAGCGGTTCATCAGGAACCGTGATTAACGGTTCAGATATTGCGCAGACCCGTATGTATGCCTCGTGGAAAGAGATTGAAGCGGGGTATGGAAAGTCGCTGAGCAAAGCTTTTGGCTCGTTGTTTGGAGCAATCTTTGTGATGCTCTTTCTCTTCGCAACAAGTATCGCGCCGCTTATCTTGGGTCTCTTGGGAAACCCTTATGGCTGGCTTGGTTTTGCAGCGATCGTCGGAACGCGTGTGTTGAGCGCAATTAAAAGTCGCGGAAGGGTTCTAGACAGTGTGTTGCATCCAATATCAATCGCTGCACTGATTTACCTTGTTGTTTACTCATACTTAGTGCGAAAGACAGTGAAATGGAAAGGTCGCACAGTATGAAGATCATTGTGATCGGTGCAGGTATGGGCGGCATGACCGCTGCGGCACGATTGTCACGTGGTGGCCACGAAGTTGTTCTCTTTGAAGCATCTAATCGAGTTGGCGGAAAGTGTCGCACTGAATGGATCGGAAAAGTTGCCTTTGATACCGGTCCATCATTATTGACATTGCCAGCTGTCTATAAAGATTTCTTCCAGCGCACCGGTAAGCCGATGGGATTTGTTTGCCCAATTGAATCAGTGGATCCATCCTTTGATTATCGATTTGCTGATGGCAGCAGCGTTAAGTTCGCAAATCTTTCTAGGAACAAGACTTTAGAGAACATCACACATTCCTTCGGTATTGAAGGAGCCCAACAATGGGATCGCATCATGAAGCGTGCCGAACGCATGTGGGATGTTAGCCGCGGTCCATTTATTGAGTCTGAATTGAAATCCCCTATTTCACTGATTAAGCGGATTACCTTCCTGCGCGATATGAAGATTATTGCTCCATGGAAAACCTTGCGCGTGCATGCCGATGAAATTGTGAAAGATCAACGACTTCGTTTCATCATGGATCGCTATGCGACATATAGCGGATCCGATCCACGTAAAGCTCCTGCGGTTTTATCAACCATTGCCTTTGTTGAAGAGAGTTTTGGTGCGTGGCATGTGAAAGGCGGCTTAGGCCAGCTAACTGAGAAGGTGTATCAACGGGCTGTAGATGTTGGTGTCACTTTTCACCTGAACTCCCCCGTTTCGGCCATTACTACCGCTGGCAAGAAGGCGACTGGCGTAATCCTTGCAGATGGGACCGTTGTTGCGGCAGATGCTGTTGTTGCTAACGCTGATGCCTCACTGGTCTATAACAAGTTAATTACTGGGCATAAACGCACTTTGAAGAAGGCGCGAAAGAACATTGAAAAGGCAGATGTTTCAGTTGCTGGCTTTTCATTATTGCTAGGCATACGTAAGGATCCTGATCAAGTTCTTAACCATCACACAATTTTGTTTCCTGAAAATTACGACGCTGAATTTGACGCGATCTTTACACATGGCAAACCTGTAGAGAAGCCAACGATCTATATCTGCGCCCCTCAGGATCCAGAGATGACCAAGGATGAAACTTTGGAAGGTTGGTTTGTACTGGTAAACGCTCCGACTCATGGACAGTTTGATTGGAATGACAAAGAGTTTGCGCGCAATTACGCCAACAGCATCATCGATCAAATTGAAGCTCGCGGAATTTCAGTTCGAGATCGCTTGGAGTCTTTGACGATAAGAACTCCTGCAGATCTAGAGGCTGCGGTGCATGCGCCAGGTGGTGCGATTTATGGAACTTCAAGTAACGGTGCTCGTGCGGCATTCATGCGTGCAAAGAATCGTTCGCCAATTAAGGGCTTGTATTTAGTTGGAGGCTCGGCACACCCAGGTGGTGGCTTGCCTCTAGTTGGTATTAGCGGTGATTTAGTTACGGAAGCAATTGGCTACGAGAAAAACGCACGACACTAATGAAGCTATAGCATTGAATCACAAAAAAGACAGTTGAAATTGCGTTGACTCCTGGGAGTCCAACTAGATCCAACACCAAAACTATAAAAATATAACTTGCTCTCATTGGGCGCTCGGCTGGAGTTACAACACCTAAATCGCTGATTCCTAATGAGATCAACTTTGTACGCGCATACTCTTGAAACCCTGCTACACCCCAAAAGGCGATAGGCAACCACGCAGGAACGCCGATGACATACAGGGTGTAAAACCACAGCGCTTCACTGATTCGATCGACGACAGAATCAAGGGTTGCACCCCACTTGCTATCTCGCTGCTGGAATATAGCAACGCTTCCATCGATTCCATCGCAAAATAGTGAGAAAACCAGAAAGCCGACTGACCACCAGGTTTGTGCAGTTAGCGCTGTTCCTACTGCACCTAATAAGCCTAGATAGGTAAGTGCGTTAGGTGAGATGCGAAGCAAGGTACAGATCAATCCAAAGCGGTAAGAGATATTGAGCCATGCGCCGACAATGCCCTTGGTTTCAGCATCGCTATGCAAAGAACTCCACTTTACTTTGAACTCTTCGTTACTTAACATTGTTGAGCTTTCTATAGATATCTTGGGTGGCGGTTGAACTATTCATTGTGTAAAAGTGTAATCCCGGAGCCCCGGCTACCAATAGCTCTTGGCACAGTGATGTTGCTATCTCTACACCTAATGAACGTACCGCATGAGGATCGCTTTCAACCTGCGCAAAGGCATCAGCGATGTGTGTTGGAATCGGAGTTCCGCCAAGTTCTGCCATTCGGTGAAGGAGCTTCACATTGGTTACAGGCAAGATTCCGGGAATGATTGTTAACTTAGATCCTCGAGCCTCTAACTTTTCTACTAACTGCGTGTATCGATGTGCTTCAAAGAAAAATTGAGTGGTTGCAAAAGTTGCACCTAATTGTTCTTTACGAATCAAAACATCAACATCTTTATCGAAGTCTCCCCCAGATGCAGGATGTCCATCGGGAAAAGCTGCGACGCCTATTGAGAAGCCCCCAAAATCTGCTGCAAGCTGAACTAACTCATCTGCGTGGTTCAAACCATTTTCGGTTGGAACCCATGAAGCACTTGGTCCGCCAGCCGGATCTCCACGTAACGCCAGGATGCTGGTGATTCCTGCATCTTTGTAGCTCTGCAAAATGGAAAGAAGTTCATCGCGAGTTGATCCAACACAGGTTAAGTGCGCAACGGTTGAGATTCCGGTGCGTTGCGTGATTTCTTGAGCAATTCGAATTGAGCGATCTCGGGTAGATCCGCCTGCTCCATATGTAACAGAGACAAAGTCAGGGGCGATTGACTTCAGCCCTTCGATGGCAGCCCACAGGCGTTCTTCACCCTCAACATCCTTTGGAGGGAAGAACTCGAATGAATACGAAGTGCGGAGTACCACGGAGTGAGGGTACCGTTACCGCGTGAGTTCAGAGCCGAAGGCATCATTAAAGAGCGTACGAAGCGCCGTGGAAGAAGAGTTAAGCATCTTCCTTAACCGTGAAAGCGCATACCTGAATTCGATCTCATCAGATTTGACTCCAGTTTCAGATTCCTTGACCTCCTTCCTTTTGGATAGTGGAAAGCGCCTTCGACCATTGTTTGCTTACGCAGGTTTTGCAGCAGCAGGTGGCGAAATTGAAAAATCTATAACTCGCGCAATGGCAGCGTTAGAGCTGCTGCAAGCATGCGCGCTCATCCATGATGACTTGATGGATGGTTCAGATACTCGCAGAGGCAAGCCATCAATCCATCGACACTTCGAATTAATTCATGTGCAGGATCAACTCGATGGTTTTGCTCCGCAATACGGTTTATCTGCAGCGGTGTTACTGGGAGATCTCGCATTAGTGTGGTCAGATCAGATGCTCAATAGCGCTGGTTTAACGACGCAGCAATATGCACGAATGATTCCGTTGTACAACGAGATGCGTGTTGAATTAATGGCTGGACAGTTTTTGGATATTCATGAGCAAACACAAAAAGAGACAAGTACCCAACGCTCTATGAAGATTGCCCGATACAAATCAGGTAAGTACACAATTGAGCGCCCCCTTCATCTTGGAGCAGCGTTAAGCGCTAACCCAAGTGATGAAGTTCTTGTAGCGTTATCCGCTTATGGCCTGCCATTGGGCGAAGCTTTCCAACTTCGTGATGACCTTTTAGGTGTCTTTGGTGATCCATCTGTGACAGGTAAGCCTGCCGGTGATGATCTTCGTGAAGGAAAGCGCACTGTTTTGATTGCAATGACACATGAGCGCCAATCCCCCGCGCAGGCTGAGAGCTGTAAGAAGTACTTTGGTCGAGCAGATCTTGATGCGCAGGGTGTTGCGATTTTGCAAGAAATCATTGAATCAACTGGTGCTCGTGCGGCGCTTGAGTCAACTATTGAAAAACTCACCGATGCTGCCTTAGCGGCTGCTGAATCATCATTATTTACCAACGATGGAAAGGCTTTGCTCGTCGAGCTAGCTAACATCGCAACCAAAAGGAGTGCTTAAATGCCTGCTCGCGTCAAAGGACCCACTGATCATGTTGTCATCGTTGGAGCAGGTTATGCCGGCTTGAGCGCTGCACTGCGTCTGGCTGGTGCAGGTCGCAAGGTAACGGTTATTGAACGCGAATCAGTTCCAGGTGGCCGCAGTGGTTTGCTGAAAAAGGATGGGTACTCCTTTGATACCGGTCCCACTGTTTTAACTATGCCTTCACTGATTCAAGATGCATTTAGTTGCGTCGGGGAAGATATGAAGGATTGGGTAGAGCTCATGCCTGTTTCTCCTTTATACCGCGCTTATTACGCCGATGGATCTCAACTTGATGTCCATGCAAATACGGCGCAAATGGAAGCTGAAATTGCAGAGAAGATCAGCCCTGAAGAGGCTGCTGGTTATGCAAAGTATGTAGATTTTGTTACTAAGTTATACAAGTATGAGATGAATGATTTTATTGATCGCAATATTGATTCGCCATTTAATCTTTTGACCCCCAACCTTGCGCGATTGATAGCACTGGGTGGTTTCCGTCGACTTTCACCAAAGGTCAATCAATTTATGAAGGATCCACGTTTGCAGAAGGTGTACTCATTCCAGGCGATGTACGCCGGTGTAAGTCCGCAGCAGGCGCTAGCGATTTACGCGGTTATTGCGTACATGGATTCTGTCAACGGCGTGTTCTTCCCTAAAGGGGGAATGCATGCGGTACCTCGCGCAATGGCAGCTGCTGCAGAAAAGCATGGCGTTGAATTCAAATACAACACAACTGTGTCAAGGGTGGATGTGCACAATGGTCGCGCCAAGGCGGTCATCACAGAAGATGGTCAGCGAATCGAATGCGATGCAATCATTTTGAATCCGGATCTTCCAGTTGCTTGGCGTGATTTGCTGGGTAAGACACCTCTTTCAGTGAAGCGTCTGAACTACTCCCCTTCATGTGTAACCATGTTGGTGGGATCTTCAAAGATGTACGACTTTGCCGCCCATCACAATATTCACTTTGGTGAATCATGGGATGGTGTTTTTGATGAGTTAATCAAGCAGAAGAAGTTGATGAGTGATCCAAGTGTTTTAGTAACAATTCCTTCAAAGGATGATCCCTCACTTGCACCTGCCGGCAAGCACTCTTATTACGTACTCTTCCCAACCCCGAATCTCAGCGCAGATATTGATTGGACCAAACAAGCTAAGCCTTATCGCGATCACATGATTGAAATTTTGGAACAACGCGGATACACAGGATTTGGGGATGCCATAGAGACTGAAGTTCTGACAACCCCCCTTGATTGGAAAAACCAAGGCATGGAGGAAGGCGCACCTTTTGCCAGCGCACACACCTTCTTCCAGACAGGTCCATTCAGGCCTCGCAATATGGCTGCCGGTATTGAGAATGTTGTCTTTGCCGGATCTGGAACACAGCCAGGTGTCGGTGTGCCAATGGTGTTGATCTCTGGTCGTCTTGCCGCAGAGCGCATTGTGGGTCCGGTTAAGTAAATGGATGAGTTAACCGCTGCAGGGATTACCGATCCCGATCTTCGTGCATCCTACGAAGAGTGCAAGCGCCTCAATGCCTTGCATGGAAAGACTTATTACTTAGCAACCTTGTTGTTACCAAAGGCAAAGCGTCCCTTTGTTCATGCGCTGTATGGCTTTGCACGTTATGCCGACGAGATCGTTGATGACTTGGCTTCCGAGCTAAGTGTTGAAGAAAAAGCGGAGGTACTCGGTAAGTGGGGCAACGGGGTTCTGGCCGATCTTAAAAGAGGAAGTAGTCAAGATCATGTAGGTCGCGCCTTGATCGATACAGTCAATCGCTTTGACATCCCCCACGAGCACTTTGAAGCTTTCTTGCATTCAATGACCATGGATTTAAATGTTCAAGAGTATGAAAGTTATGAAGACTTAATTGAATATGTCTATGGATCTGCAGCAGTTATCGGATTAGAAATGGTTCCGATTCTGGGTCCACTGCACAATGATGCTTTTGAAGCGGCGAAGAAGCTAGGTATTGCATTCCAATTAGCAAACTTCATTCGCGATGTTGATGAGGATCTCGATCGTGGTCGTGTATATCTGCCCCTTAAGGAGCTGGGACAGTTTGGGGTTACCCGCCAAATGCTCGAAGAACGTGTGCTAACACCAGAAATTATTGAAGCGCTCAAGTTTCAGATCGCTCGCGTTCGTCAACTGCAGGTTGAAGCCGCTCCTGGGATTCAAATGTTGGAAGCGACAAGTCGTCCTTGCATAGAAGCAGCTAGCACTTTGTACTGTGGGATCGTCGATGAGGTAGAAAAGATCGGCTACGACATCTTTAATCACCGTGCCACAACATCAACGACAAGAAGAGTTCGTGTTGCTGGTGCTGCTTTTGTTAAGCGCCAGCTCATTTCACGCTAAAGTAACAACCACGGGAGCCCACAAGGCTGAGAGGGTCTGAAATTCAGACCGACCGATTGACCCATCCGATAATGCGGATGAGGAAAGGATTTAATTATGTCTACCACTTTGTTTACAGCCTGGGGCTATGAGGTCTCTATTCTTGAATTCACAGCAGCGGTCGCTTCATTTATTGGCGTGTATTTGGGTACAACCGGTAAACGAATCACCTGGCCTTGGTGGGTTCTCAGTAGTGCTTTGTACGGTGTTTTTTTCTACCAAGTAGATCTTTTTGCAAGTGCAGTACTGCAAATCGTGTTTATCGGTGCCGCGGTTTATGGATGGTTTGGTTGGGCGCCAACTGGTGCCGTGCCTGGAACCATTTCAACGAGAAACCGAATAAGGATTGCGGTTGGAACCTTAGTAAGCGTTGCGGTTCTATCACCGGTCCTTGCAAATATTGGCGCAGCAGCAACCTGGACCGATGCCTTTATTCTTATCGGCTCGATTGTTGCGCAGTTACTTATGGTTTATGAGAAGTATGAGACCTGGGTTCTGTGGCTAATCGTCAATGTAGTTGCAACGGTGCAATACCTTTCATTGGGGTATTGGTTTACCGCACTTCTTTACGGAGTCTTTGCAATCGTTGCAATTCTTGGATGGAAACGCTGGCGTGACTCTCTTAGCCATTGATGGTCCAGCCGGTGCCGGTAAGACAACCCTTGCTGCAAAGCTAGAGGCTGAGTATTCCGCGCACTCCACTGTTCGCGTTGTTCACATGGATGATTTGTACAACGGGTGGGAAAACGCACTTAGCAACGCCTTGATGGAGATCTTGGATCGAATCACATCTGCCCATCTTGCCGGTCGCGATTGCACCATCAAGATTTTCAACTGGCATCTGATGAAGTTTGACCGTGAAGAGATAATCCATCCGACTGATTACTTGATTATCGAAGGCGTTGGAGCTGCTCAAGCAATAGTGCGAGAAGCAGGTGCGATCACCTATTGGCTGGATATCGATGCTGAAACTGGTTTACAGCGGGTTCTGGCACGAGATGGATCCCACATCGAAAATGAAATGCGTCAATGGCAGATTCAGCAAAGCATTCACTTCGCAACCGATCAAACCCGCGAAAACTGCGAGTTTAAAATCACTTCATAAGGCATCTTGGGCGCGCCCTCGAGTCATGTTGAAGGTGCGCTCCATAAAATCTGCGTATGTCTGATCTGACCGGAGAGCTCATTGATGGGCGCTACCAATTATTGCGTCAGGTCGCTAATGGTGGAATGGCATCGATCTATGAAGCTATTGACACCAGACTCGATAGAAAAGTCGCAGTCAAGATCATGCATCCTCATCTTGCTCAAGATGAAGCTTTTGTCTCGCGCTTTATAAAGGAAGCAAAGGCTGCAGCCGCACTGTCACATCCCAACATCGTTGCGGTGCAGGATCAAGGCTGGAATCAAAGCGGAGTCCCAGCGGTCTTTTTAGTAATGGAGCTGATCGAAGGTCACACCCTTCGCGAATATCTCAATGAGCGAGGTCGATTTGAGATAAAGGATGCGATTAATTATTTGACCCCAATCTTGAGTGCGCTAGCAGCTGCACATCAACTTGGAATCGTCCACCGTGACATCAAGCCTGAAAACATTTTGATATCAACCGAGGGTCGTATCAAGATCGCAGATTTCGGTCTAGCCCGAGGTGAGTTAATCGGTTCAACGATGACCGCTGAATCAAGCGTTATTTTAGGAAGTGTTTCCTACCTATCACCTGAGCAGGTTCAACGCGGAGTAGCCGACTCTCGAAGCGATGTCTATGCAGCTGGAATTGTTGCCTATGAAATGCTGACTGGAGAAAAACCATTCTCCGCTGACTCCCCTATTCAAATTGCATACATGCATGTCAATGAAGAGATCCCCCGATTGCGCAGTAAACGTAAAGATATCCCTCAGGCTTTAGATGATTTAATTGCAAGTTCAACTGCCAAAAACCCAGATGATCGTCCGCGCACCGCTGGTGACTTCCTCGATGAATTGCAGCAGATTCAGATCAACTTAGATCCACGCAAAAACCAGATGGATTTGGGTTTAGATCTTCCCGTGGAGCCCATCAAAGAAAAGCACCGCAAGAAAATTAAAGAATCCGCCCCTGTTGAACTCACAGAGCCAGTTGTGGAAACAACCAAGGAAATTAAGCGCAAGGAAGAGAAAAAGAGGCGTGCAAGTAACCGAGTTCGCCGCAACCGTAAGGTTGCTTTGATCCTCGCCATAGCTTTAGGAGTTGGAGGTTGGTGGACCCTGGTGGGTCCGGGCTCTCGCGTTGTGGTTCCTTCCACCATTGGTGGAAGTTACGAGGAAGCATCAAAGATTATTTCGCCGCTGGGATTAATTATTTCTACTGAAAATCGTTTCGATGAAGAGATTCCAAAGGGAAGAGTTATCGAAAGTATCCCCGGCGGTGGTGACAAGGTTGATGCGGGCGGGACCGTAACACTGATCGTCTCTAAAGGTCCTGAGAGATATGTCGTTCCAATGACAAAGGGCTTAACGCCGCAAGCCGCTCAAGCAACTTTGAAAAAATCTCCTCTACTCATTGGAGAAATCATCCAGGTATACAACGCTGATATTCCTAAGGGCTTTGTTATTTCGACAAATCCTGCATCAGGTCAATCGGTCAAACGAGATACCAAGATCAACTTGTTGGTATCAAAGGGTGTTGAACAAGTAGCGCTTGTTTCATACATTGGAAAAAGTGGCGAGCAGGCTTTAAATGAGTTAACTGAATCAGGCTTTTCCGTTGAGATCGGATACGCCTTTAATGAGAATGTTCCAGAGCTTGCCGTCATAGCGCAAAATCCTGCAGGTGGGGTAAGTGTGAACAAAGGCGCGAAGGTTGTTATTCAGATATCAAAGGGCCCTCGTTATACCTATGTTCCAAAGACTGTAATTACTATGGAGGCAAAGGCTGCCCAGGAGATGCTTGAATCTTTAGGTTTAAAGGTGAAGGTTGTATCAGTCGGAAACAATAAGAAAAAGGTTGTTAAGAAAGTTTCACCTGCGGTCAACACCAAGGTTAAACGTGGCAGCACGGTGACGATTACCGTAGGGTAAGGCAATGCCTACGCCAGTTAAGAAACCTCGTATCGGTGCCCACACCCCTACTACCGGTGGAATGGCCAAGAGATCTATTGCTTACGCACAAGAAATTGGTGCCGAGGCGATTCAAGTTTTTGCATCTAGCCCCCGAACATGGGCGATGCCTGAAGCAAAGCCAGAGTTAGATGAAGCATTTAAAATCAAAGCAGCAGAGCTTGATATCGAAGCTTATGTACACGCTCCTTTCTTGATTAACTTGGGCTCTCCAACGGAAGCAACCTATTTAAACTCGTTAGCTTCAACTCAGTACTCGTTAAAGCGTGGAGCTGAAATCGGTGCACTTGGTGTTGTTATTCATACAGGCTCTGCTGTGGATGTTAATCACGTTGAAAAGGCGTGGAAGCAGATTCATGAAGGCATGATGCCGATTCTCAACGCTTTAGGTGATGATGCTCCTTACCTGTTGCTGGAGCCAACGGCAGGCCAGGGACAAAGCCTTGTTAAAAAGTTAGATGATCTTGAGATGTATTTGAAAGCGCTTGAATACCATCCAAAGGTGGGTATCTGTCTGGATACCTGTCATGTCTTTGCTGCAGGACATGACATCTCAGTTAAAGGTGGCATGACCGCAACAATTGATTTGTTGGTTGAAGTTGCCGGTATCGAGCGATTCCAATTGGTACATGCCAATGATTCGATGGATGTATGTGGAGCGCTGAAGGATCGTCACCAAAATATTGGAGAAGGTCACATCGGCGTTGATCCATTTAAAGAGCTGCTCTCCCATCCAGCTGTGGCTAATGCGCCATTGATCTTGGAAACTCCAGGCATGGAGCCAGAACATGGCAAGGAAGTTGCGCTGCTGAAGAAGTTACGCGGCTAATGTCTGCCCGTCATCAGCTTCAATTAAAGCTTGCACCATGGGCCTTGTTGTCTGTGTCAGCTGCGTGGGGCTTCGCCTTCGTTGTGATGAAAGATGCGATCGAACGCCAGAGCGTCAATAACTTTCTCTTTACCCGGTTCTCTTTGGCTGTTCTTGTGATGTTACTGATTCGCCCTCAAACGGTAAGGCACTTCAATAAGGATTTATTGCAGCGTGGATCATTGGCTGGTGTTTTCTTGGGTCTTGGGTATATCGCTCAGACTCTTGGGTTGGAACGAACCGGTGCAGCGATAACAGGCTTCATTACTGGTTTGTACGTTGTTCTCACACCGGTATTGGCCTGGCTCGTGTTGAAGGAGAAAATCACTCGCTTTGTTTGGTTATGCATCATGGTTGCAACCGTTGGCTTGGGATTGTTGTCCATCCGAGGATTCTCTGTCGGCATAGGCGAAATGTTTGTGTTAGCTAGCGCCTTTTTATTCGCAGCTCACATCATTGCCTTAAGCAAGTGGTCTTCCGGTCGTGATGTTTATGCCATGACAGTTGTTCAACTATCTATGTGTGCCTTGCTATCAGGAATTGCTTCGATTCCAGGTGGATACTCCGCACCACCTGATTCAGGCGTTTGGGCGGTTGTTGTGTTTACTGCTGTCTTCGCAACCGCTATCGCCTTCATTGTCCAAACTTGGTCTCAGGCACACATGAGCGCAACAAAGGTAGCGGTCATTCTGACTATGGAGGTTGTCTTTGCCGCACTCTTTGCAATCCTGTTCGGCGGCGAAATACTTACGCTACAAAGCGCAATAGGCGGAGTCTTGGTAATTACCGCTATGTATTTGATTGTGCTGAAGGAACCAAAGTAGGCTGATGTAATGGCAATTGATCTTCGAAGTGACACTGTTACCCGTCCATCAGCGGCGATGCGCGAGGCGATCGCTGGTGCTGCGGTTGGGGATGATGTGTACAGCGATGATCCAACAGTTAACTCTCTTGAAGAGCGCGTTGCCGCAATGTTTGGCAAGGAAGCGGGGTTATTCGCACCTACTGGTTCACTTGCTAATCAGTTAGCGATTCGCATGTTGGTTGCTCCTGGTGAAGAGTTAATCGCTGAAACCAATAGCCATATCGTTCGCGCCGAATTAGGTGCAGCCGCGGTGTTTAGTGGAATTACTACACGCACATTTCCGGCAAAGAATGGTTTACTCAAGGCAGCCGATGCTCTTGAAATTGCTCGTCCCAACAGCGGTCCATACTTAGTTTCTACGACAGCTATTGCTGTTGAAAATACCCATAACTTTGGGGGCGGAACGGTCCAGCCGATTACTGAAATTGCAGCACTTCGCAAAGGTGCAGATGAGCTAGGCCTTGCTCTGCACTTGGATGGAGCCCGTATCTGGAACGCACATATTGCATCTGGTGTTGGTTTTGCCGAGTACGGAAAGTACTTTGACACAATCTCTGTCTGTTTGTCTAAGGGATTAGGCGCACCGGTCGGTTCGATCATGCTTTCAACAAAGGAGCGCGTGGCAAAAGCCCGTGTTTGGCGCAAGCGTTACGGAGCGGGAATGCGCCAGATTGGTTTGCTGGCAGCTGGTGCGCATTACGCACTCGATAACAATATTGATCGCTTATCTGAAGACCACCGTCGCGCTCAAGAGCTTGCACAAGCAATCGCTGCGATTGATTCTTCATTGATCGATCCAACAACAGTGCATACAAATATCGTTGGTTTAGATCTTGCTGCACTTCCAATTACCGCCGCTGAACTTGCTGCTCGTTGCAAGGATGCAGGGTTATGGATTAGCGCACTTGGTCCAAAGTATGCGCGATTAGTAACGCATTTGGATTTTGATGATGCTCAATGTGCCCAAGCGATTGAAATCTTAAAGAAAGCCCTCGTGGCTTAAGAGCCACTGCTTCTTTTCAACACCATAGGCGTAATTTCCGAGCGATCCCCCAGTTTTAACAACTCGATGGCATGGAACAACAAGCATGATCGCATTGTTTGCGCATGCACTACCTGCTGCACGAACCGCGGCGGCGCTTCCAGCTTTTTCTGCTAGATCTGCATACGACCATGTTTTACCTGGGGCAATCTTGCGCATCGCCTTCCAGGCAGCTTGTGAAAAAGCTGCACCAGGTTGGCGCACCTTGATTCCATTAAGCGCTGTTAGATCTCCATCAAAGTAATCATTAATAAGATCAGAGATAACCGGAATGGATTTAACAATCTTTACATCCTTGCCCGCTTTAAAAGCGGAAACTGTAGAAAGATTTGCACCGATCAAAATCTGATCATCGGCAAGTAAGTTGAGCGTGCCTACAGGGGTCTTATGAGAGGCGATGAATAGTGGCACTTGCCAAAATTAGCGATCGCGCAACATTTCAGCAACTAAAAATGCTAGTTCTAGAGATTGTGCGTGATTGAGGCGTGGATCGCAGGCTGTCTCATAACGTGAAGCGAGATCTTCATGAGAAATCTCCTCACCGCCACCGACACACTCAGTGACATCATCACCAGTTAGTTCAATGTGAACTCCGCCAGGATGAGTTCCGAGCGCTTTATGGACTTCGAAGAAACCCTTTACCTCATCCATAACATCATCAAAGCTGCGGGTCTTGTACCCAGATGGTGCTTCATAGGTATTGCCATGCATTGGGTCGCACACCCACAGCACCTTTGCACCCGATTTTGTAACGCCATCTACAAGTGCCGGCAAGATCTCGCGGATGTTCTTTGCACCCATACGTGTAATAAATGTGATTCGTCCAGGCTCCCGATTTGGATCTAACTTGTCGATCAAAGCGAGTGCATCTTCTACCGTTGATTTAGGTCCAAGTTTGATTCCGATTGGATTGCGAACCTTTGAAGCAAAATCAACATGTGCACCATCTAGTTGGCGTGTGCGCTCACCGATCCAGATGAAGTGACCTGAAACATCGTATGCGTCGCCGGTACGTGAATCGATACGGGTTAAAGCCTTTTCGTACTCCATGATTAACGCTTCATGGCTGGCAAAGAAATCAACTGATTTAAAGCTTTCAGGATCTACTCCTGCAGATTTCATAAAGGCTAACGCGCGGCCAATCTCGTTAGCCATCTTCTCGTAGCGATCGCCAACCTTTGAATCGCGGATAAAGCCCTTGTTCCATTCATGCACCTGGCGAAGATCTGCAAAACCACCTTGAGTAAATGCACGAACCAAGTTAAGAGTTGCAGCAGATGTGTTGTACACGCGAACCAATCGATGTGGATCTGGTGTACGAGCAGCTTCTGTGAATTCAATATCGTTGACTGCATCTCCGCGGTAGGCAGGAAGCTTTACATCCCCACGCGTTTCAAAATCACTGGAACGAGGCTTTGCAAACTGCCCCGCCATACGGCCAACCTTGATTACGGGAAGGCTTGAGTAGTACTGCAATACAGCAGCCATTTGAAGAATAGTTTTGATACGGTTTCTAATTGAATCTGCGGTAGCTGATGCAAATGTTTCTGCACAATCGCCACCTTGTAACCAAAACGCTTTTCCTTCTGCGGCGAGCGCGATGCGAGCTTTGAGATCATCGCACTCACCAGCAAAGACCAACGGAGGTAGCGCTTTAAGCTCTGCTACCGCTGCCTTTACTTGTGGACCATCTGGTCCACCTGGCCAAGTTGGTTGCTGGGCAGCAACAAGGCCAGGTGTGAACAGAGTGTCTAACATGGTGCTCGAATTCGAGTTCATTGGAGAAGTGTAGAGAGTTCAAAGGTCATTGCGCGGGGCAATTATCCGAAGAAGATCTCTGATTCCTTGTATAGCTCTAGCGGAACTGTCTTTAGCTTCTCAGTTGCTGTTGCTAGCGGCACGCGAGCGATATTTGTACCGTGAAGTGCAACCATCTTGCCCCAGTCACCTTCATGAGCAGCTGTGATCGCATGGAGACCGAAGCGAGTAGCCAAGACACGGTCAAATGCTGTTGGAGTTCCACCACGCTGGATGTGTCCCAATACAGATGTACGTGCTTCCTTGCCTGTCTTCTCTTCAATCTGACCAGCTAGCCAGTCACCGATACCTGAAAGCTTCACGTGACCAAATGAGTCAAGGGTCTGATCCTTAACAACCATGTCACCATCTTGAGGAATTGCACCCTCGGCGATAACGATGATTGGTGCGTAGTGAGACTTGAAACGAGACTCAACCCATTCACATACCTTGTCGACAGAGAACTTCTGCTCTGGAATCAAGATACATGTCGCGCCGCCTGCAAGACCTGAGTGAAGAGCAATCCAACCTGCGTGACGGCCCATAACTTCGACGATCAATGCACGGTGGTGTGATTCAGCTGTTGTGTGTAGACGGTCAATCGCTTCCACTGCGATGTTTACTGATGTATCAAAACCAAATGTGTAATCGGTGTTGTTCAGATCATTATCGATCGTCTTTGGAACACCAATCACCTTAACGCCAAGAGCATCAAGCTTTGTTGCAACACCAAGAGTGTCTTCTCCACCAATTGCGATCAAGGCATCGATGCCAGCCTTCTCAAGGTTTTCCTTAATCTTTTCTACGCCACCCTCGATCTTGAAAGGGTTGGTACGTGATGAACCAAGAATGGTTCCGCCGCGAGGCAAGATTCCACGTGTTGTTTCGATGTTCAAAGGCATGGTTAGACCCTCTAGAGGTCCCTTCCAACCATCACGGAATCCAACAAACTCGTGACCGTACTCTTTAACACCTTTACGAACTACGGCGCGGATAACCGCGTTAAGACCAGGGCAATCTCCGCCGCCAGTGAGGACACCAATACGCATGATTTACTCCAACAATTTTATTGTTTGATTGAGTGGCTCAAATACTTTCCGCCACCTGTGGTCAACGCTGACTGGCACAGTCTAGCCTTGCCCCATGGCTAATCGACAACTCATCGCCGGCGTGGATTCCTCAACCCAATCTGTGAAGGTAGTTATTCGCGATGCCCACACAGGTGAGTTAGTGCGCCAAGGACGTGCCTCCCACCCCGATGGCACCGAGGTTGATCCGGCACATTGGCTGAGTGGATTACACGCCGCCTTTGCAGATGCTGGCGGAGTAGATGATGTCGAAGCGATTTCTATTGCAGGACAGCAACATGGAATGGTTGCATTGGATGCAGATGGCGAAGTCATTCGCCCCGCACTT
>Ga0247840_10003910_pt1 | contig 24384 bp, 18 predicted proteins | sample LaCruzMarch2015__FD_192404 | JGI IMG/M metagenome (GOLD analysis project Ga0247840, IMG submission 192404) | Freshwater microbial communities from meromictic Lake La Cruz, Castile-La Mancha, Spain - LaCruzMarch2015_17m | ecosystem: Environmental > Aquatic > Freshwater > Lake | place: Spain...
CGAGGCGCCGCCGGACGCGCAGGGCCGCGCCCAGTTGCAACTGTTCCTGGACGCGCTGGCGTCCGGGGACCTGGGGCCGGTCCTGCGGGCGAGCGGGATGCCGGAGGGCACCGTCCTGCCGCCGGAGGTCCTGGCGCAGATTCGCGACCAGATCGCGGGGCATGTCGATGAACTCCGCGCCCGGCTCGAGGCCCCAACCCCGGCCCCGGCCGCGGAAAGGGGTAGGGGAGAGGCCGTTGCCTGGACCCAGGTCCGCGACCAGCTCGTGGCCGCGGCCCTGATCGAGCCCGAGCCGCTCCCCGGCGCCCGCTGGCCCTACCTACGCTTCCACCCCAGCCTGGCCCCGCTCCTGTGGTCCGAACTGGACACGCCCGAGCGGGAGCGGCTGACCAAGGTGCACCGGGCGCGCTATGCGCAGACGGCCCGGTACCTGTATTTCGAGGACGAAAAGCACCCGCACCAGGCCCGCGCCATCGCCCGGCTGGAACTGCCCAACCTGATCCACGCCTGCCATGGCGCACTGGCCGCGGGGGAGCCGGGGGCGGGCGAGTTCGCCACCTGCCTCAGCCGGTTCCTGGGCGCCTTCGGGCTCGGCCGGGAGTCCGACGACCTGCTCGGGCGCGCCGGTGCCACCGCCCGGGTGGACGACCTGGCCGACTGGGTCCTGGCCGAGTTCAACCGGGGCGAGCGGCTGCGCACGACCGGCCGGATCGGCGAGGCCATGGGGTGCTTCGAGTCGCTCCTGGCCCGTCTCGGTGACGCACCGGGCTATCAGCGCGCCGTCATCCTGGGTACGCTCGGCTGTTGTCTGAGGGCCGGTGGCCGACCGGACCTGGCTGCCGCGCGCCAACGGGAGCAGATCGCGGTGCTGGACCGGCTGGAACAGACGGATCAGGTCAGGCGCGAGCGCGGGGTCGCACTGACCGACTTGGCCGATGCGCTCACGGACGGCGGGGACTATGCCGGGGCGCGGCGGGCCTATGAGGAGGGGTTGGAGGTCAACAAGGCCCTGAACGACGAGCGCGGTCAGGGCGTCACCCTCGGCCAGCTCGGCACCCTGGCCATGCGGGAGGGCCGGCTGGACGAGGCGGAGGGCCGCTACCGCGAGGCCCTGGACCTCTTCCAGCGATTGGGCGAGCCGGCCAGCGAGGCGTTCCTTTGGAACAACCTCGGCGCAGTCTACCGGAGGGCGCGTCGCTGGGACGACTCGGAGCGTCACTACCGCGAAGCGGCGCGGATCAAGGAGCAGCAAGGCGACCTGGCCGGCGCCGCCCGGACCTGGAACAACCTCGCCATCGTGACCGGGAACGCCGGCAGGCCGGAGGCGGCCGAGCACTGGTACCGCAAGGCCATCGAGGGCTCCCGCGCCGTCGGCGACCGGGTCAACCAGTCCAACGGCCTCAACAACCTCGCCGACCTGCTCCAGTCCCAACCCACCCGACTCGCCGAGGCCAGGCGCCTGGCGGAGGAGTCGCTGGCGATCAGGGAGACCCTGGACCCGGGCGCGGCCGAGATCTGGAGCACCCACAACATCCTCGCCCGGATCACCGACCGCGAGCGCGCCGCCGCCCCGGACCCCGCGACCGGCGCCGCGCTGGCCGCCCAGTCCAGCGCCCACCGCCGCCGCGCCCGCGCGGCCCTGCGCGCCTTCCCCGGCACCCGCCACCGGCTCCAGCCCCACCTGCCGCTGATCCGCCTGGTCGCGCAGGCCCTCGCCGCCCCGGCCCCCGGGCGCGCTGGCCGGCTCGCCCGCCTGCCGCTGATCGGCCGGCTGCTCCGGCGCGCCCCCGCCCCCGGCCCCGCCGCCGCGCACCCCCAGGCCGCACTGGAACAGGTCCTGCCGCAACTGGAGGCCAACGGCTGGACCAACCTGGCCGCCGCCATCCGCCTGCTGCGCACCGGCGAGCGCGACCCCGACACCCTCTGCGCCGCTCTGGACCAGGAGGACGCCGTCATCATCGACACCATCCTCCAAGCCATCGCCGACCCCGCGACCCTCGCCGCCCTGAGCGACCAGACGCCCCCCGGCCCAGGCGGGTCGGCCGGATAGCCCCGGTGCCCGCACGGACCGGAGGCCGAGGTTTCAGCCGGTCGGCGCCGCCCCTGCGCGACCCCTCGTCCGGCTGAAACCTCGGCCTGGGGTCGGGGCGGTGCTTCTGGCTCCCACGCTCCTGCGTGGGAGCAAGTGCGGGCGCTCCGCGTCCAGTCCGCAGACCGGACGCGGAGCGCCCGCCCGGCATTCCCACGCCGGAGCGTGGGAACGAGAGGCGCTCGCCAAGAAATGCAATGGCGCAGGTCGGGTCTCTGAATGGTCCGCCGGGTGCATGGGCCAAGCTCGATCAAGTGCTGAAGAACCTTGGCGAGCTTGGCGCCTTGGCGTGACAAATCTCCTTTTCAGCAGCGTGCCGCGCCGGGGTAGTGCTACGAATCCGGCATTCTGGAAGACGCCGCGTCGCGGCCGGAGGCCGCTCCCACAAGGCCCCGGCCTGAGTGTTGCGGTAAAGCCTTGACCTTCGGTGGGGGCGGTGTGATTGGCTGGCACGGGCCTTGGACCGCCAAGCGACCGGTCGCGGACGCGGGCGCCGGGCTGGATGCGCTATGCTTGACCGCCATGCGGTCCGGGCCGCCCAGCGCCATGCCCCGGACTGCGCACTGGGAGCGCCGCAACGCAGTGCGGCGCGGGCTCTCCTCTCGTTCCCGCGCTCCAGCGTGGGAATGCCGGGCGGGCGCTTCGCGTCCTGTCCACCCGCCGGACGCGGGAGCGCCCGCACTCGCTCCCACGCTGGAGCGTGGGAGCCAGAAGCTTGCTCCTACGCTGGAGCGTGGGAGCCAGAAGCTTGGTCCCACGCTGGAGCGTGGGAGCCAGAAGACGCTGGAGCGTGGGAGCCAGAAGCCCCCACAACGACAACTGCCCGCCAGGTCCCGATGACAACGACCCCGCTCAATCCCCTCACCATCCCCCTCACCGGCCTGCACCTGATCGAGGCCAGCGCGGGCACGGGCAAGACCTACGCCATCGCCCACCTGGTGCTGCGTCTGATCCTGGACGCGGGGCGGCGGGTGGACGAGATCCTGGTCCTGACCTTTACCGAGGCGGCGACCGAGGAGCTGCGCGAGCGCATCAGCAAGCGGCTGCGGGAGGCGCGGGCGGCGCTGACCGGGGGGGACGGGTCCGGGACGGACCCGCTCCTGTGCGCGACGCTCGCGGGGCAGTCCGACCAGACCCTGGCCCTGGCCCGCCTGGACGCGGCCATCGCGAGCCTGGACCGGGCGGCCATCCGCACCATCCACGGCTTCTGCGGGCGGGTGCTGAAGGACTTCGCCTTCGAGAGCGGCGCCCCCTTCGACGCCGAGCTGATCACCGATGAGCAGGACCTGCGCGCCGCCGCCGCCCAGGACTTCTGGCGGCGCCGCATGGCGCGGGCGGACGCGGCCGAGGCCGCCTGGCTGCTCGATGAGTGGCCGCAGGGCCCGGCCAGCCTGCTCGCCACCCTGGCCCCCTATCTGGGCCGCGCCGCGCCGCTGCTGCTCCCGGCCCCGGGGGCCGCGGAGACCGGCGAGGAACTGAGCGAATGGTCCCGCCTGCAAAGTGAACTCCTGGCCCTGCACGCCGAACTGGCGGGCGCCTGGCCCGGTGCCCGCGAGGCAGTCACGGCGATGCTCCGCGATAACCCATCGCTCGCGCTGACCAGCTACAAGCCGGCCGCCGTCGAGGAGGCCATCGCCGCCATGGACGCTTGGTGCAATGGCCCGCCGACCGGCCAGCCGCCCGCGCGCCTGGCACTCTTCACGCCCGAGAAGCTCAAGGGCGCGACCAAGAAAAAGGGCACGACCCCCGAACACCCCTTCTTCGCCCGCTGCGAACGCCTGGCCGCCATCGACCCGGAGACCCTGGCCCGTGCCCGCCGCGCCGCCGTCCTGGCGGACGCCTACCGGGCCCTGCGCACGGATCTCGCCCGCCTGAAGGACGAGCGGCGTGTCATCTATTTCGACGACCTGCTGACGCGCACCGCGCAGGCCCTGGCCGGTCCCCGCGGTCCGGCCCTGGCGGCGCGCATCCGCGGCGCCCACCCGGTGGCCCTGATCGATGAGTTTCAGGACACCGATGACCTCCAGTACGGCATCCTGCGCGCCATCTACGGCGGCCAGGCGGCGACGGGTCTGTTCCTGATCGGCGACCCCAAGCAGGCGATCTATGGCTTCCGCGGGGCCGATATCTTCACCTATATCGCCGCCCGTCGGCAGGCGCAGGGGGCGGGGCAGGTCCATACCCTGGACACCAATCGCCGCTCCGCCGCGGCCCTGGTGGCCGCGGTCAACCGGCTCTTCGGGCGGGTCGCGGCGCCCTTTATCTTCGAGCCCGATATCCGGTTCGATCCGGTCAATGCCTGGTCGGACGCGGACCGGGAGCCGCTGCTGATCGCGGGGCAGCGGGCCGCGGCACTGGTCTTTCGCTGGCTGCCCCTGGGGGCGGGGTCGGCGACCAAAAAGGGCGACCGGATTCCGGCCGAGGCGGCGCGCGATCTGGCGGTCGGCGACTGCGCCCGGCAGATTGCCGACCTGCTCCAGGGCGCCGCCGCGGGGACCACCCGGGTCGGCGAGCGTGCGCTGCGCGCCGGGGACATCGCCGTGCTGGTGCGCAAGCATGGCGACGGGCTGCTGATCCGCGACGCCCTGGCGGCGCTCGACATCGGCTCGGTCAGCATCGGGCAGCAGACGGTGTTCGACTCGGCGGAGGCGGAGGACCTGGCCGCACTGCTGGCGGCACTGGCGCCGGGGGCCGGGGAGGCACGGGTGCGTACCGCGCTCGCCACCCGGCTCCTGGGCTGGACCGCCGCCGAGCTGGGCGCGCTGGGCGGGGGTCTCGGCGTCGGGCCGGCGGCGGGCGCCGCGGCGGCGGAGGCGCGCTGGGGCGAGGTCCTGGGCCGCTTCGGCGGCTATCGGGAAGTCTGGCGCCTGCGCGGCTTCATGGCCGCGCTCGACGCACTGATCCAGGGTGAGCAGGTGCCGGAGCGGCTGCGCCGGGGGCCGGACGGGGAGCGCCGGCTGACCAACCTGCTGCACCTGGCGGAACTGGCCCAGGCCGCCTCGCGTGAACACCAGGGCCACGAGGGGCTCACGCGCTGGCTGGCGGACCGGCGCCGGCCCGACGGCGACAGCGGCGGCGAGGCCGCGCTGTTGCGCCTGGAGAGTGACGAGAACCTGGTCCAGATCGTCACCTTCCACAAGAGCAAGGGCCTGGAATACCCGGTGGTCTTCCTGCCCCTGCCCTGGTCCAAGGGGCGCGGCGCGGGCAAGCAGGAGCCGGTCGCCTTCCATGACCGCGACACCCTGAGCGCCTGTCTGGATCTCGGGTCGCGCGATCAGGAGGCCCATCGGGCACTGGCGGCGCAGGAGGACCTGGCCGAGCGCCTGCGCCTGCTCTATGTCGCCGTGACCCGCGCCCGACACCGCTGCGTCATCCACTGGGGGCCGGTGAATCAGGCCGAGGGCGCGGCGGCCGCCTATCTGCTGCATCAGGGCCCGGACGGGGCCCCCGCCGCCGGGCGCATGGCGGCCCTGACCGATACCGAACTGCGCGCCGAGGTCGAGGGTCTGGGCGCGGACCTGGCCGCGCCGCTGGACGGGTCCATCCGCATCGAGGACGCGCTGAGCGAGGCGCCGGCCAGCGTCCCCGCGGGGGCCGCCCCGGGGCCGGTGCTGCAAGCGGCGGTCTTTGCCGGGCTGATCCCGGACGACTGGCGGCTCCTGAGCTTCTCCGCGCTGGTCCAGGGTCGGGATGTCGAGCGGCCGGACTACGACCGGGTCGCACCGCTGCCGGACCCGGATGCGGGGGAGGGCGTCGCCGCAGCCGCGCCCGATCCTGAGTCGGTACCCGACGCCGACCCGGCCGCGGTCGCGGTCCAGGCGGAGCAGGCCATCGACCCGGTGTTCCGCTTCCCCCGCGGGACCCGCGCCGGGCACTGCCTGCACGACCTCTTCGAGCACCTGGATTTTCGTGACGCCGCCGGCCCCGCCCTGGCGCAGGCGGCGCAATCGGCGCTCGCCCGCCACGGCCTGGAGGCGCGCTGGGCCGAGACGCTGGCGGAGTTGGTCGACCGGGTCCTGGATACACCGCTCGATCGGGACGGCCTGCGGCTGCGCGGCCTGGCCCCGGCGGACCGGCGCAACGAACTGGAGTTCCACTTTGCCATGGACGGGTTTGACCCCGGGGCACTGGGCGCGGTGCTCGCCGCCCACGGCGTGCCGACCCTGGGCGCGGGCGGCCCGGCGGGGGCGGGCAGCGCGGCCCTGTCCGGCCTGATGAAGGGCTTCGTGGATCTCGTGATGCGGGTGGACGGCCGCTTCTACATCCTCGACTACAAATCCAATCACCTGGGTGACAGCCTGGACGACTATGGCCCCGCGGGGCTGGCCCGCGCCATGCTCCAGCACGGCTATCACCTCCAATACCTGATCTATACCGTGGCCCTGCACCGCTACCTGCGCCGCCGCCTGCCCGGCTATGACTATGACCAGGCGATCGGCGGGGTGCGTTATCTCTTCCTGCGCGGGATGCGGCCGGCGGCCGGACCCGAGCGCGGGGTCTTTGCGGCCCGGCCGGCGCGGGCCTTGATCGAGGACCTGGATCGGCTCTTTGACCGCACCGCAGCGGTGAACTGACCGCGGCGGGAAAACGGACCGGGCCGACGGCCGCGCACAGCGCGCTTGACCAGGCCGCAACCCGGCCGGATACTGTGATGCACTCGGCTGGCGTTCCTATTCTTTCGTCCTGCGTCACACAATATGAGAAAAGAGTTTTCCGTCTATCTCGATTTGGTGCGCTTCCTCGCCGCCGTGTTGGTAGTGATTTGGCACTCGAACAATCGCGGCATCATCGCAGAGCTGTTGCCTATGTCGCAGTACGGGCATTCCGCGGTCATCGTCTTTTTCGTGCTGTCGGGCTATGTCATCGCCTTCGTCACGGCGACCAAAGAGCATACCCCCAGGGACTATGCCATCAGCCGGTTGGCACGTATCTATTCGGTCGCCCCGGCCGCCCTGCTGCTCGCGCTGGTGCTGGATCACATCGGGTTCCTGGTCAGTCCTGGAATTTATAGCGGCGTCACTACGCACGACTTCATCGCACTGCGCCTGACGAGCAGTCTGCTGTTCCTGAACGAGGTGTGGGGGGTGTCCATTATGGCATTTTCCAACGTGCCGTACTGGTCGCTCAACTACGAGGTCTGGTATTACGTACTCTTCGGCGTCGTCACCTTCACGGCCGGGCGTCGGCGACTCCTGCTCTGCGCCGGCATCTGTCTGCTGCTGGGCCCCAAGATCCTGCTGCTCGCACCGGTCTGGTGGCTCGGGGTCTATCTGTACCGCAGCCCCGCCGCCTATGTCGGGGAGCGCGCGGGGTGGGTGCTGTTCCTTCTGAGCTTGCCCCTGATCTATGGGTTTCATCATTACGACCTCGCGGCGCTTCTCACTCATTGGCTCAGGCAGGTGATCGGTGAGACACTGTGGACCCAGCTCGTCTTTTCCAAATATTTCCTCAGCGACTACCTCCTCGGTCCCCTGGTGGCCATGAACTTTGTGGGCTTTCGCGGCATTGCCCACCGTTTCGCCCTGGTGTTCGCCGTCGCCGGTGACGCTATCCGCTTTCTTGCCGGCTTCACGTTCTCGCTCTACCTGTTCCATCAGCCCCTGATCCTGTTCTTTGCCGCGCTGATCGACGGCAATCCGCAGCGGCTGTGGTTCTATAGCGAAGTCATGCTTTTGGTCGTGATTTCCGTCTTTTTGCTCGGCAGCGTCACCGAGCGACGGAAGCGGTTCTATCACCGCCAGGCCAGCCGCGCTGTGGACTTGGCCGTGCGGGCCAGGCGTCTCCTCAGTCCCGTTTCGGTGGTCGATAAAGGATGATCGACGGTGCACCTGGACCACGCCGTCCGGCCGGACCGGAGATCGCGACCATCCGGGCTCAGATCCCCTTCGACCAATCACGGAAAGCGCGCAGGATTTCCAGCATTATCGGCGCCGGATCCTGGTTGGTGATCGGTATGATGCCGGTTGTTTGATCCGTCGCCACGCGCGGGAGGCGTGGCCTGTAGATTCTGATGTCGCGTCTGGTCTTTTCAAGAAAAGTACAGAGCATTTCCGACGCAGCCTTCGCCGCTGCATATTCGCCCATATTCGTCGGCAGATCATCAATGAAGACCGTCGAGGGATAGAAGATGCGCTTTGTTCCAAACTCGTAGAGTTGGGTCACCGTATTGAAGAGTCCGGTCACATAGTAGTCGCAAAACCCGCTGAATAGCCGGGGTGAGAAATCTCCTTTGCCGCCTGAAGCGATGAATGGGGTGGCGAAATAATATAAGTGGGTCGGTGCCCGGTCAGGTGCCGCGATGTCGAGGTCGGCCAGTTGCGGGTTCAAGACGTCGAACTGGACGCTGTCCGCCGTTCCACCATGTGAACGAATGTCATCGACGATCCGGTCCGCGTCCTCCCTGCCGCGATGGTACGTGATCCTTGTTGCTGCCCCCCCCGCCGCGAGCAGCTTTGCCGCAACCTCGCCCAAGCCGCGCGAGCCCCCTATTATCAAGGCCCGCTGACCGGCAAATTCATGGCTGACTATCTGTCTTTTCATGGTCAGGTAAGGGGCCTGTTCCTGCGGTGCCGGGCGCTGAAACGCCTTGATGCTGCCCGTCATTCCCGGTGCCGTAAGAGCGATGCTGGCCAAGCCAATACGCTTGTCGAATTTCCTGACCTGGTAGCGCAATGCTGCTGAACTGTCTTCTGGTGCGCCTGACGTAAGCGTCAATTCGGAATAGATGGAATGCCGTCCCGGGCAATAAACGCCGACGAGACGGGTCGTGCTCAGCAGCACCGCAACCTGCAGCGCCGGGAGGCATCGGAGCAGATTCGGAAACAACCGGCCTGCTGCTGCCGGATTCAGATACAGGTCCAGGCTGCCGGCATCCGCGGCGATCTCGTCGGCGGACAAGACCCGCGGTGCGATACATTCGGGATCGCCCGCTATGATATGATCACATGGCTGCGGCGGCGCCGTCGTCCACTGGAGATCGATCACGACTGCGACGGTCCCGCCGCTGCGCAAGCGGATACGCAGTTTCCCGTTCCCGTCGGTTTCCAGCGTCAGGCTCACCGCGTCGCTGATTCTCAGGGGCTTGGAGAATACCGCCTTGAGCGAGCGCAGCGTCAGGGTTTCGGCCTGATCCTCGCACCAGCAATCCAAACCCCATAACAGGGCATGAATGCCATGCACCACCGGTTGACCAAAAAGCAGTCGGCGTGCGGCGACGGCGTCGATATGCAGCGGATTATTGTCGCCGGACAGTTGGGCGAACGCGATCTGGTCGTCGAGCGTGAATGAGCGAGATCTCATGGGCGGTCCTCTTCACGGATGGTGCGCACGGGGTCAGGCGGCTCATGGCGGGTCGTAAAGGGTCTTACCGCGTCTGGCCGCGTCGACCAGACGATCGGTGATCCGCCGCGCCCGCGCCGCAAAGAACGGCACCTGGTGAAAGTGCCAGAGGTCCAGGTCCCCAGGCATCAGCAAGTCAGGCAGTTTGTCGATGTTGAATCGCCATGCCAGTCCGCCGCCGCGCAGGGTGACCGGGATCCGGTGTTCGGCCTCGACCACGGTGACGATCGGCGCCGCGGCGGCACCGAGCGGGCGGCGCGGCACGGGGAACGCGTCGCCCATCATCTCCTCCACATGATGGACCTGAGTCATCACCTGGAACGACTTGCCGATGCCAAGGATCAGGGTATCGTGGGCAGCCATATAGGCGAACGGGGAACCGCGGCCGGCGGCGCTCGCGGCGTGCTCGTGTCCGGCCGTGAGTGCCGCGGCGCGCGGGCCCAGCGCGGCAATCCGATACACCGGGTGGCGGCTCTGTACGACACCCTTGGTGCGACGGAAGATCTCGGTGGCCAACCCCATTTGCGAAGGGGTGCGCCGCAGATCGAAGGTCGGGTCCTGCCGGAAGGTCGCCTGGACATCGCCGATCTTCGGGTCTCCAAAGAAAAAGGCGGGCATCGCGAGCGTGCGGTGCGGACCGCAGAACTCGATCAGCATGCGCACCAGTTCCAAGGCATTGCCGGTATAGGCGCAGTGCATGTGATTGAGTGAACTATGCACCATCAGGACCTCGAACTCAGTGCCCAGTCGTTCCTCCAGATGGGTGCGCAGGGCCGCGGTATCGAAGGTTCCGTAGATGCGTCGGGTCATCGGTGTCAGGTGCCTCTGCACGGCCAGGTAGTGCCTGCGCAGGGCCGCGAAGCGTTGTGCGGACAGATGTCGAAGCGCCAGTTCGGAGAGGGTGTGAAGGAGATCCATGGCGTGGCCTTGACCTAGGTGAGGCCCAGGGCTTCGAGGTGCCTGACGATCGATTGGACCGAGGTCAGGCTCATGAAATCCTCCACCTCGAACTCGATTGCGAAGGTCTGCTCGACGGCGAGCATCAGATTGACCTGGGCCAGCGAGTCCCAGGTGTCGTTATTCTCTGTGGAGGTCTCCAGCGTAATTGCGGACAGGGGCAGACCGAGGGTCGCGGCGACGGTGGCGCGTACGCGCTCGCTCAAGGATGCGTTCATCGGGTGTCTCGGGCAAGGGGGACGTGTGAATGGGGTCGATTCGGGAATGGGCGGGGTCCGGCCTCAGGTTTGCGCTGCCGCATCCCGGTCGAGGACGATGACGCCGATCGGAAATGCATCCCGGGGCCGCGGCGGGTCCTGCGCGAGCCGGCGGACGAATCGACCCTCACCCGCGGCAGTGAAGTGATGGTCAGGCAGGAAGTCCGCGACCAGGCGATTCTTCGGCGTCGGCAGATACTCTGCGCGGACCGTCTCGACGCCCGCCGTGTGCAGTAGCGCGAGCAGGGCCTCCAGAAAGGCCGATTCGGCGGTGCGTCCGATCACCCGGCAGGACATCAGAAAGGTATCGATTTCCGCCAGTGTCGGGTCGCGTCTGCGAATCAGCGCGAGACCCACGATCCCACTGTCACCGAAGGTGTCCGCCAACGCGAAACTGCCGACCAGCCATTGCGGGTCGCTGATGAAGCGGGCCAACTGTTCCTCGCTGTAGCGGCGGGTGGTCAGATTGAATTGATTGGTCTTCTGGGTGAGTTGGGCCAGACGGGCGAGTTGGGAACCATCGTCGATCGCGATGCGCATGCGCATGTCCAGCGCGGCGAGATAGCCGAGTGGATCGCCCGGCTCGCCGGTCGCCGTCTCCCGCAGCTCCCGGCGCCGGCGTTCCTGCGCATACATGCGGGTCTTATCGCTGTCTTCGCGGGTGAGCGAGAGCACCTCGAGTCGCGCCACGCGGTCCAGGCAGCCGGGGATCTGAATCGGTTTTGACGGGGTCCTGATCACCGTGACCTGGGGTAAGGCCCGCCGGACCGCCGCGCACTCGTGTTCGCTGTCGTCCACGAAGACGAATGAGTCCAGACCCAGGTTGAGTTCCGCGGCCAGTGCGACCAGATTGTCGGTCTTGGGGAGCCAATTGACCCGGCGCGCTGCAAAGTGCTGGTCGCGCAGGCACTGATGGGGGTGCTTCTGGAGAACTTCGTCGAGGTCCTCGGGATTGTTCTTGCTGCAGAGCGCGAGCAGGAACCCGCGCTGCTGGTAATCGAGCAGGCGGCGCTGAAAGTCCAGGTAGGCATTGCCCGGGTACTCGGGTCCGAGGGCGATACCGTTGATCCCGACCTCACCGACGATACCGCCCCAGAGGGTGTCGTCGGCGTCGAGCACGATGACCTTGGCGCGCGGCGCTTGGTCCGCGGTGCCCAGTGCGATGACCCGACGCGCCAGTTCGCGGGCGGCACGCAAGGCAAAGGGGTAGCGTGCGCAATACCACAGGCGACGGTCGAAGAAGGCGTCGCGTCCCAGGTCGGCCAGCATCGCGTCGAGATCGAGAAACATGGCGCCTGCCAACCCATCGCGCAGCAACGCGCTGATCCCGACCTTGAGTGACGCCCACCAGGCGCCTTGCGAGCGCTCGGATTGGGCATCGTAGAGTCCGAGTCCGGGCGGCGCGAGGCTGGGAAGAATGGTCAGCAGCAAGCGTCCACCGACGGTCGCCCGAAAGCGTTCCAGGAGCGCGGCGAGACCCGCGACGACCTCCGCGGCGAGGGCGGCGCGTGGCCCGGCGTCAAGGGCGGCGAGGGGGCTTGCGAGCAGCGGATGCAGATCCTCTGCGCGCAACAGAAACAGGGTGAGATCGGGCGCATGTCGCGCCAGCCCGGAGCCGGGTTGGGCCTCCAACGGACTCAGGCCATAGGGGGCATGGTAGAGGTCGAGTTCCAGTCCCTGAATGGCGGCGTGCAGTTTGAGCCAGGGGTCCAGCAAATCGCTGGTATAGGTATGCACGATCCCCAAGCGCAGGCGCGCCGCGCCAGGCTCCGCGGTGCGAAGCGCAGTCGTCAGGGCCAACGCATCCGCAAGTGAAAGGTCGGCCGGCAATACGACCTCCCCTTCGGCCAACTGGCGGCGGGAGCAGGGGATCATCGCGTGCTCCACTGAGGGTGCATGGTGTTGCACGGCGAATGATACCCGCAGGGGCCGAGTGTGGCTGAGTAGATCATGCGCGATGGTACCTCGAGGTGCGTTGCGGGGCAAGGCGCCGCAGCCTGGTGCCGCGGCCTAGCGCATTCCCACGAGCGGTAGCAGATTGTTCTCGACCAAACGGATACCCAGGCCGATGAGATTCGATCGCAGGGGCGGTGGGTCATTCTCGGGCAGGGGGGTGGATATCCAATCGGCGTAGCGTTCGGAGAAGGTCACTGCCTGAAATCGGTCCTCATGCTCGCGCAGATAACGACACAGCGCATCGAACCGCCGTTGCACCCGTGGTGCCGGGACATAGCGTGGGGCAACGGGGGTGCCGGCATTGGGCGAAAATTCATGGGCATGGGTAAGGATTACGATCGGTCCGGCAGCGTGTCGTACGGCCTGATCGAGTGCGTCCCTGAGTTCGCACCAGGCGCTCCCCACCAGGGTCGCGGCCTTGCGGCGGGGCAGGCCCGGGACGCCGGGGCTGCGATAGGCAAGCACCGGCAACTCGGTGACGCCGGCGATACGACAGCGTCCGTTCGTCACCCACAATTCCGGATCGCTCGGTTCAAAGACGCCGAGCGCGAGCGTGGAACTCAGGCGAAAGCCGGTCGTTGCCAGGGCGGAAAAAAGCTCCCGATTGGCCATGAGCCCGCCGGAGCGAAAGGCCAGTGGCGGATGCCCGGTCAGACGGGTGTAGATGTCACGCCCCTCCTGGAGCAGTGCGACGAGTACGCTGCCGCTGTAGTCCGGGAAGTCGTCGCTATAGCCGTCATCGGGGACGGTTCCCGCCTTGCGGCCGGGCAATGACCGCCAGCAGGGATGGATGTGGAGTTGGAGGTCATGCCCCCGCGCCCGGATCTCCCCGGCGATGGTCGCCATCGGCCCATCGCCGAAATAATGGACATTCATCACCTCGATGAAAAAGGTCCCGCGCAGGCCGTAACGGTCCAGCGTATCGAGGATATACCCGAGGCCGTGGGAGCGTTCGCCGCAGGTGCGGTCGAGCGATTCAGGCCCGATGGGTTCGCGCCGGTCCGGCCAGCGCAATGCCCCGTTGAGCTCGAACTCTGTATCGATGGTGATGCAGACTTCCGTTCGTTTCATGGGTCGACCCGGTGGCGATTGGGACAGGTAGTTGCGGACCGACGCTGCGGATACCCTGAGGTCAGATCCTGCAGATGACGGCGCTGCACACGGGTGGCGGGCGCGCTCTGCGCCGGGCGATCCGCGGCCGGCAGCCGTGAACAGCAGGCGCCCCGGCCGGGTCGGTCCCGCCACTGCGCGGGACCCCCGGGGATTCTACCAAACTCAAGCGCGGCGGGGCACCGTGGCGTTGCGCCAGCCGCGTCGGGGCGCCGGAGCAACGCAGCGGCGGGGTGCGCGAGGTCGGTTCGAGCGCCCCCCGTTCGTCACTTGACTACACCGACAGCGGGGCATATATTTTCCGCGCGCCCGGCATCACCTGGACGGCCTGATACCGCGCAGCGGGAGTCTCCCTCAAGCTCACGGTCCTCCGTGATATGGCAGCGGGTGCTGTCGGTACGGGGTCCTGCGCTGTGCCGGAGCAGGTGCACCGGAACCGCGGGCGAGCGGCGACGGCCGAAGAAGCGTCGATCATGGCAGGCAACCCGGCGAAGGAGTAGTGAAGCGGTGGGACAACTGAGAGTCGCTGACCGACTAACCCTGCTGGAGCGTGCGGGTGAGCACATCCTTTTCAATCCCGGGCTGGTCAACCCGATCTATTTCCCGCGGGGCGGCGACCAGGCGCTGGCACTGTTACAGACCTTGCGCGAGGCCGGACCCCTGACGCGCGAGGCGCTGGACCTTTGCCCGCCCCACCTGTTCGACTTTTTCGTGGCCCACGGCCTGATTGTCCCCGCCGCGGCGCCGGCGACGTCCCCCAACGCCTGCCGGTGCCGATCCGACCCCGGACCGGCGCCGGCCAGAAGCCTGTACCTGCTCCTCACGCACGCCTGCAACCAGGCCTGCCTGTACTGCCTCGACGGGCGCCGTACCTATCACGAAGCGCCGACGCTCGTCATGTCGGCCGCGGTGGCCCGCGAGGCCCTGCGCACGGTCTGTGAATCGATTGCCGCCGACGGCAAGATGGAGGTGGTTTTTTTCGGCGGTGAGCCGCTGTTGAACTGGCCCCTGGCCAAAGAGGCCATCGCCTACTGCGAGGAGGTGCTGAAACCGGCCCACCCCGGCCAGACCTTCCACTATCACCTCACCACCAATCTTACCCTGTTCCCGGATGATCTGATCGCGGTGGCCCGTCGCCACGCGATCAGCTTTCTGGTGGACATCGACGGACCGGCGGACCTTCATGACCGGATTCGGCCCCTGAAGGCCAGTGCCCGGCACGGCAGCAGCTTCCGCAAGAGCGCGGAGCACATCGGCCGTCTGCGGGATGCGGGGCTGGAGATAGCGTTGCGTGCGACCGTGACCAGTCACAACCACGACCGGCTCCCGGAAGTGGCGCAGACGCACCGGGCCCTGGGGGGCGCGAGCAGCGCCTTCGTGCCCTTGAACGCGGTGGACTCGGACGAATGGATCATGCCGCTGGACCTGTGCCCGGACCCGGCGCTCTATGCGCAGGGCCTGCGTGAAGTCTATCGTGAGCGGATCTGGCCTGTCGCCTCGTTGTTTCCGTTCAACGAATACCTGACGCGGTTACGGCCGAATCGCCAGCCGGGCCTGGGCTGCGGCGCACCCTACGGCAACACCCCGGTTATCACGGCGGATGGCCGCGTCTTTTCCTGTCTCTATCTGGTCGGCATCGAGCGCTTCGCGCTCGGCGAACTGGCCCGCAACGACTTTCCACGCCCGGCGGTCACGGCGCAGATGCAGGCCATCGCCGCGCAGCCGACCCGGCCGGAATGCGTGGACTGCGACTATCGCCAACTGTGCGACGGCGGCTGCCCGGTGGGCAAATTCATCATCGCCGACAATCCGCAGGCGACACCTGCCATCCGCCGCTATACGCAGGACGTGGTGTGCGCTACCAGCAAGACGGTGTTGACTGAATTGCTGTGGGATCAGGCGCAAGGGGCATTCTTGAACAGATCCGACGCTACTCTTGAGGAGGCCGTATGACGAACAAAATTGACAGCACCGATGACGCGGGGATGACGAATTCATCGCCGCCGACAACCGTAACGAGCAGCGGCCGGGAGACGCGGCCAACGGTCGTATGGGGCGCGATCGTGGCGGTCTCGTTATTTGCCGCCGGCGCTGCGCAAGCCATGGTGGGTGGTCAAGATGGCGGGGCTGCGGTCGCGCTCGACCGGGTCGCGCAAGGCCATGCCGACCAATTGGCATGTAATGGTTGTACGAGCGATTGCACCAGTTGTACCAATTGCACCAGCTGCACCTCGGGGTGCACCAGTTGCACCAGTTGCACCAGTTGTACCGGTTGCACCTCAAGTTGCACCAGTTGCACCAGTAGTTGCACCAGTTGCACCAGTAGTTGCACCGGGTCTGTCCTATCCCATTCCGGGTGATCCGGCCGCCCTTGAGTCCCGACCGGCGCGGGTCGGGGCGCGGCCCCTGGGTAAGTGGCAGACGCTACGGGTTACGGCGGTCGGCTCTGTGACAGGCGGCCCCCGCCGGGCTTGTCGCAAATCCATCACGAACCGCTGTGGCGCGGACTAAGTAACAGATTATAATAAAGAAAAATGTATGGCACGCGGTTTGCTGACTGGTATCTAAACGGAACCGGAAGCAAACCCATGTCAGCCCATCGACCGCTCGTCACCATCAACGACACGACCCTGCGCGACGGCGAGCAATCCGCCGGCGTGGCCTTCTCATTGGCCGAGAAGTTGGCGATTGCCCGCGGGCTCGCGGCCATCGGGGTCCCGGAGCTCGAGGTCGGGATTCCGGCCATGGGCGAGGAGGAGCGCGACTCCATCCGTGCCCTGGCGGCATTGGACCTGCCGGTCCGCCTGATGGTCTGGGCGCGGATGCTGCCGCAGGACCTGGAGCAGTGCCGGGGCCTGGGGGCGGACCTGGTAGACCTGTCGATCCCGGTCTCGGACCAACAGATTCAAGGCAAGCTCGGGCGTGACCGCGACTGGGTGCTGCGCCAGATCCGCCGTGAGGTGCGCGCCGCCCGCGACCTGGGATTCGAGGTCTGTGTCGGCGGTGAGGACGCGTCCCGGGCCGACCCCGAGTTTCTGTGGATGGCCGCGGAGACGGCCCAGGGGGCCGGGGCGACCCGGTTCCGCTTCGCCGATACCATGGGGATGCTGGAGCCCTTCGGGGTCTTCGAGCGCATCCGGGCGCTGCGCGAGCGCGTCGACCTGGACCTTGAGATGCACGCCCACGACGACCTGGGTCTGGCCACGGCCAACACCCTGGCGGCGACGCGCGCCGGGGCGACCCACGTCAACACCACGGTCCACGGGCTCGGCGAGCGGGCCGGCAATGCCGCCCTGGAGGAGGTCGTGATGGGCCTCAAGCATACCCAGGGCCTGGACACCGGGGTGGACATGTCGCGTTTCGACGTGCTCTCACGCCTGGTGGCACGCGCCTCCGGCAAGCCGGTCGCCTGGCACAAGAGCCTGGTGGGGCAGGGTGCCTTCACGCACGAGGCCGGCATCCATGTCGATGGGCTGCTCAAGGACCCGTTGAATTACCAGGGTATCGACCCGGCCGAGGTGGGGCGCATGCACGCCCTGGTGCTCGGCAAGCACTCGGGCCGCAGCTCCGTCCGCCAAGTCTACGGCGAGACCCTGCAACTCGATCTGGCGCCCGAGCAGGCCGAGCGCGTCCTGCCCCTGGTGCGGCACTTCGTCACCCGCAACAAGCGTTCCCCGAACACCGCGGACCTGCGCGGCTTCCTGGTCGAGATCGGTCATCCGGGGGCGGTGCTGCAATGACGCGGCGCATACCGGCGGTAGCGGCGGGAAAGACCTATTGTCCGCAAATGAACGCAAATGAACGCAAATCAGTTGCTGTCAGGATCGGCGACTTGGGCAGACCGCATGAGTGCGGCGGCCCAGTGGTGCGACCGGTCCTGATATCCAATGCGCCATTTGCGTTCATTTGCGTTCATTTCTTCCTCAATCTTCTTCCGGGGCTACCGCGATGAGCGAGGTTGTGCTGCTGGAGCCGTCGCCGCCCGGCGTCTGGTCCATGATCGGCGAGGACGTGGACAGCGTCTTCGCCCGGGACCCGGCGGCGCGCAACCGCTTCGAGGTGTGTGACGCAAAGCAGGTCTGCGAGCTGCCGGACCAGCATTATCCGACCCTGGGGGTGTGACGATGGACCTGTTGGACTTCAACGGCGAGCCCATGTACTTCGACGAGCCGGTGACCCCGGAGGTGGGGCGGCTCCTGGCCTACGCCGCCGAGCACTATGGGGACCCCGTCGCGGAGCACAGCCTGCTGCGCGCCTATTTCCTGGAGCCCGAGCACCTGACGGTGGTGGTGGCCCTGTATCGCTATTTCTATTACCGGCGCTGCTACCGCGAGGCCCTGGCGACGGCGGAGCGGGCGATCAGGCTGGCCGCCGCCCGCCTGGACCTGCCGGCGCGCTGGCAGGACCTGTCCGAGTCGGACCTGGGCAACTCGGTGCTGGTTTCGATGAGCCTGACCCGCTTCCTGCTCCTGGCGCTCAAGGGTGCGGGCTACCTGTTGCTGCGTCTGGGCGAGCCGGCGGCGGCCCTGGAGCGCTTCGACAAGATCGCCGAGATCGACACCAGCGACCGGCTCGGCATCAAGGAACTGCGCGCCCTGGCCCAAGGCGCCGTGACCGAGGCCGCGGTGGCGCGTGCCGGCGGGAACCTGAGTTTCATCGGTCGCTAGTCAATCCAACCAGCCCCTAGCCCCTATCCCCTATCCCCTTCCCCCCGGAGGCCAGCATGACCATCGACGACTTCGATTCCGACCTGGAGGAACTGTCCAGCGCGGAGGACTTTCTGGACTATTTCCGCATCACCTACGATCCCAAAGTGGTGCAGGTGAACCGGCTGCATATCCTGCAACGCTTCCACGATTACCTGGGGGAGGTGGACGAACTGCCGGATGGGCCGGCGGCGCGCTGGACGCTGCACGCGGACCGGCTGGCGGCGGCCTATCACGATTTCGTGGTCTCGGATGCGCGCACGGAGAAGGTCTTTCGGGTCTTTCACCTGCACGAACCCAAGACCGCCAATATCCCATTGAGCGACCTGCTCGGGCAGATCCCCCATGCTGCCGGCCTTTGAGTACGGGACCCAGGTGCGGGTCCTGCGCAATGTGCGCAACGATGGGACCTTTCCCGGGTATCCCACCGGGGCACTCCTCTTGCGGCGTGGCAGTGTCGGCTTCGTGCGCGATCTCGGGACCTTCCTCCAGGACCAGATCATCTACTCGGTCCATTTCCTGGAGCAGGACCGCGTGGTCGGTTGCCGGGAGGAGGAACTGCAACTCGCCAGCGACCCCTGGGTACCGAGCCGCTTCGAGTTTCGCGACCGGGTGAGGGCGCGGATCCCGCTGGGAATTCAAGGGCGGGTGGTGGTGGAGCGGGGCACCGAGGGCGAGGTCCTGAAGGTGGTGCGCGACGCCCCGGGCGGGGTTGCGTACCAGGTCTGGTTCAACGGGCCAAACGCACTCCAGGTGCCGGAGTCGGCGCTGGATGGGCAGGGGATGGATGACGAATGCCCATGAGCGCATTCCAGACTGCTTTGCCTCCAACCGCCGTCGCGACCGACCGGGGCGAGTTCCGCTATCACCTCCTGCGTGCCGCCGGGGAGCGTTTCCAGGCGGGTGTTGCGGACCTCGATGAAGCCCAGTTGGCGGAGGTCACCCGTCAGGCGCGCCGCACCTTTGAACTGGAGGACCTGGTGCTCGGGTCCGCGGAGGCGCGCGGCCTGGTGATCCCGCTCGACCAGGTCGCGGCGGCCGTGGCCGCGGTGCGCGGGCGCTACAGCGATACCCAGGAGTTCCGATCGGACCTGGAGCGTAACGGCCTGGACCTGGAGGGCCTGCACCTGGCGCTGCGGCGCGAGTTGACCTTCGACGCGGTGATGCAGCGCGTCGGCAGCCGCCACGCGGGGGTGGACGAGTTGGAGGAGCGGCTGTTCTATGACTTTCATCAGGAGCGCTTCACCGTCGCCGAGCGGCGCACCGCCCGTCACCTGCTGATCACCGTGAACGACGACGATGCCGAAAGCCGGCGCGACCTCGTGCAGGCACGCATCGAGCGCCTGGCGGAGCAGGTGCGGGGCCCCATCGGCGGCCGGACCCAGCGCTTCGAGGCCCTGGCGCGCCGCCACTCGCAGTGCCCCACGGCCCTGGAGGGCGGGCGGCTGGGCGAGGTGGTGCCCGGCCAGTTGTACCCGGCGCTCGACGCGGCCCTGTTCGCCCTGGGGGCGGGCGACCTCGGCGGCCCGGTGGAATCCGAACTGGGCTTTCACCTGCTGCTGTGCGAGCGCATCCAGCCCGGGCGCTCCATTCCCTTCACTCAGGCCAGACCCCAGATCCGAGCCCTGTTGGAGGAGCGTGCGCGGCGCCATTGCCAGAAGGCCTGGATCGGCGGCCTGCGGCAGGGGGCGGCCGGGTCGGTGGCTAAGCCCCCAATCGATGGGCTCAGGTTCGATGACAGTCCACTAGGAGAGCAGGCGGCATGAACGACAAACTCCAGACCTGTTCCTTTTGCGGGGCCTCCCAGGGGGTCGAGACCCCGCTGATTGCCGGGATCGACGGCCACATCTGCGAGGCCTGCGTCGCCCTGGCCCACCAGGTGGTCACCAGTTGGGGGCGGTGCCGGTCGCTCAACGGTCCGCTCAAGCCCCCGCCCAAGCCCAAAGAGATCAAGGACCAGCTCGACCTCTATGTCATCGGCCAGGAGTCCGCCAAGGAGTGCCTGGCGGTGGCCGTGCACAACCATTTCAAGCGCCTGGCCGTGGAGGCCAGACACCCGCGCCGCGCCCTCGACGACCGTGACCGGGTGGAGATCGACAAGTCCAATATCCTGTTGCTCGGCCCCTCCGGGACCGGCAAGACGCTGCTCGCCGCCACCCTCGCGCGTATCGTCGGGGTGCCCTTCGTCATCGCCGACGCCACCACCCTGACCCAGGCGGGTTATGTTGGGGACGACGTGGAGGGCATCATCGTGCGCCTCCTGGACGCGGCCGGCGGCAACAAGGATGTGGCCGAGTGGGGCATCGTCTACATCGACGAGATCGACAAACTGGCGCGGGTAGGGGAGAACAGCCACGGCACCCGGGACGTCTCGGGCGAAGGCGTGCAGCAGGCGCTGCTGAAGCTGATCGAGGGCACCCAGGTCAAGATCAGCGCCAAGGGCCGTAAAGAGACGGCCGAGACCCCGGTGATCGACACCCGCAACATCCTCTTCATGGTCGGCGGCGCCTTCGCCGGCCTGGAGCGCGTCCTGCGCCGCCGCCTGGAGCCCGGCCCCTCCGCCATCGGCTTCCACTCGGAGATCACCGCCAAGGCCGACCCGCGCGCCGCCGCCCGCATCTATGACGAGACCCAGCCCGACGACCTGCGTCACTTCGGGCTGATCCCTGAGTTCATTGGCCGCCTGCCGGTGGTGGTCGCGTTGCATGATCTCGACGAGGCCGCGCTGGTGCGCATCCTGACCGAGCCCCGCAACGCCCTGGTGCGCCAATACCAGCAGTTGTTCCTGTTCGAGGGCGCGAGCCTGGAGTTCACCCCCGCGGCCCTGGTCGCCATCGCCCGCAAGGCCATCGCCCGCGGCACCGGCGCACGGGGACTGCGCAGTGTCCTGGAGGGCCTGTTGCAGCGGCCCATGTTCGACCTGCCGTCCATGACCGACGTCACCGGCTGTCTGGTGGATGAGGCGGCGGTGAACGGGGATGGGCCGGTGCAGTGGCGGCACACCGCGGCGGCGCCGGAGTCGGTGGCGGTGGGCGCGGGCTGAGCCCCGGGGACCCGGAAAGAGCGGTTCTCACGCCAAGGCGCCAAGCTCGCCATCGCGAGATCAATGGTCCGCACAGCGGACCCTACGGGTTGACTCCGCTCCCGTAGGGTCCGCTGTGCGGACCGATTGCCGACGCCCGGAGCGCAGATCAACTTGGAAGGAGCATTTGTTTCACGCAAAGACGCAAAGACGCGAAGTTTTTCAATGCGATATCTCTGTCGCGCGGTTCTCCTGCCGGGTGACAGGCTCATTGTTTGAAAGGTTCTATTCTTCTTTGCGTTCTTGGCGTCTTTGCGTGAGCAATTGCCGATTCCAGGATCAAACGCACGATGCCCAGCGCCCGGAGGAAACGATCGGATCAGGCGCGGGGATGGGCTTCGGCTTGGTAGCGGTCGGCCAACCGCTCCAGCAGCAGGCGATGGATGAAGACATAGCCGCCGCCGACCTTTTGCAGCAGGATCACGTTCTTCGATCCGCTCAGGGCGATTCATGGTGCGAGGCAAAGCTGAACGCCTCCGGGATTCCGCAGTATTCGCAGCGACCCGCGGCACGCTCATGGACCAGACGCCGCAGCCCAACGGGGATAAAGGTGCGGCTCACGCCTGCCGAAGTCGTTGCGCTGCGCGAATCTTGGACTTACGGACCAAATGCTCGATGTACTGATAGTTGCGCCATTGCTGCTCCTCCTCATCCGTCAGCCCGCCTTCGCGGCTGCGTTCAAGGAGGTGGTCAATTTGGGTTTGAAGGGGTTGGCTCGGACGTAGCGCCATGATCTGCTCCGGCGTGGGCAGGCTGGCGAGGAATTCCAGTACGTCCGCCAGTCCCGAGAATCCGGCAGCCCCTTGGGCGTCGAGTTCGCGCAGACCGAGGCTCAGGATATGCGGCAGGCGCTGTCGGCGGGGTCGCAACTGCGCTGCGAGGTCGTCGGGAATTTGCAGGGTGAATTGCATCACGCTCGGCTCGGTCGAAAACAGTTGTCGTTCCAGATACCTTGGCTCCAGTATTCCCCCCATCCCTGAGCGCGTCAAGCCGGGGCTGCTGTCGACCGGATTGCTGTTGCAGACCGTGGCGGCTTGGCGGTGGGACTTGCGGGCGAGTGCGGGGTGCTGGTCGGACCTAAATCCGACCGGTAGCTGAACTGGCGCGGGATCGCGGCAGCAACCCCAGCGCAGTTCGGAGGTTACCGGGTTCGCACGGCGCACCCTACGGGCGTTGTCTCGGTTCCGGCCGGAATTATGATCAAGGCCGGCTAATGCCGCCGGTGGTGGTGCCCGTGCCCGGAATAGCCCAATTCGCAGGGACCGGCATCGCGCCCGATCTCGCGCGACAGCATTCCGGTGACGCCTTGATAGTTTGCGAGTTCTTCAGTGGTGTTGCGTGGGTTCAGGAAGGCGATGCGATAGGCCCGCGTGTAGTCCTCGTAGTGGATGCTCACCGCGCGACTCCCCGGGCAGTCGGCATAATGGCCGTGCTCCCGGAATTTCTCTTTGCGGCAGTTCCCCTTGTCATCGCAGATCTTCTCCTCCTTTTCCTTTTCACAGTAGCCGTACGTGCTGCATGACTCGGTCGTGAAGCCGTCGTGCAGGCCTTGGTGGAGGTCCTGCCAGGTGCCGAGGATGTTCGCGGACAGGCCGTGGGTCACGCCGACGATGCGGATTCCGGTGGGGGTCAGTTCGCCCTGATGAAGATCGATGACCAGCTTGCCCTTGGCGTTCTCGATGACGAGTTTCGGCGAATTGAAAAGCCCGTCCGCGACCGGCGTGATGCTCAGGGTGCCGGGTGCGATCAGGAGTTTCTGATTCGCGCTGGACAGGTAGAAGGGCTGCCGGTCCTTGGTCGTGATTTCCCCGGCACTGCGCCAGTGCTCGGGGGTGGCACAGCCAGGCAGCGCCGCGACCGTGCAGAGAAGGACGAAACCCGGTACGACGGCGGTTCGCGGTATTAATGGGGCGTTTATGATCGATTCTCCGCTCTTGGGGCCAGGGGTGGTGCCGTCTCCAATGCCATTAAGTTAAGCCATTCTGGCTCCCATGCTCCTGCGTGGGAGCAAGTGCGGGCGCTCCGCGTCCAGCGCCAAGACCGGACGCGGAGCGCCCGCCCGGCATTCCCACGCGGAGCGTGGGAACGAGAAGCCGCGCCGTCGGCGCTCAACTCAATGGCATTGGTGCCGTCTCTGGATCGGGTCAAGGCTCCGTCGTCAGTTCGGCGTCCACGTAGAACCACCGCCCCTGGAAGCGCTTGAAGCGGCTGCGCTCGTGCAGCCGATGGGCCCGTCCGCCGATCTTGTAGCGGGCGACGAACTCTACCAGGCCGCGGTGGTCCTCGGCTTCGCCCGCTTCGGTGGCGATGATCTTGAGCCCGAGCCAGCGGACCCGCGGGTCCGCATCCAGGTCCTGGCGCCGCGTGGTGGGGTGCCAGGTGGCGCTAAGGTAAGCGGCGTCGCCCCGGGTGTAGGCGGTGTAGCGCGAGCGCATGAGTTGCTGCGCCGTCTGCGGCAGGTCAGTCCCGACGATGAAGGGGCCGCAGCAGGCCGGGTAGGCGAGTCCGGAGCCGCAGGGGCAGGGGTCTGGAGCGTTAATGCGCTTTTCGCTCATGCCTTTTCATCCGTATCCAGAATCGCGATGAATGCCGGTCCTGCTACGCTCTTCCCAACAGCCAGTTTCAGGAAGGTATCGATGCGCTCCGCTAACGACGAATTCTTTTCGACGTGGTTGGCGTAGTAAACCAACGAAGCGACAGCCGTCCGCTGCTTGAGGGGGTCCCAGAGTTCGACAATCCGCAGTAATTCATCCAGATCCAGTGGCTTGAGTCCAATGCTCCTGATCAAGCCGCGCACATCCTCACGGAAGCCCAGAGCGACAATCAAGCCTAGTGACCCACGCCGACCCACTTCGTTAGCGAATCCTTCCAGGTCCGGAACATCCTCTT